>Ga0070665_100009006_pt1 | contig 10108 bp, 10 predicted proteins | sample KBSS13metaG_FD_65862 | JGI IMG/M metagenome (GOLD analysis project Ga0070665, IMG submission 65862) | Switchgrass rhizosphere microbial communities from Kellogg Biological Station, Michigan, USA - KBS S1-3 metaG | ecosystem: Host-associated > Plants > Roots > Rhizosphere > Soil ...
GCGCCGGGGCGGCAAACCGAGACGTTGACGTCGGCGCGCAGGTTGCCCTTCTCCATGTCGCCGTCGCAGGTGCCCAAATAGACCAGGATGGTCCGCAGCTTCTTGACATAGGCTGCGGCCTCTTCCGACGAGCGCATGTCCGGCATGGAGACGATCTCCATCAGCGCCGTGCCCGCGCGGTTCAGGTCGACGTAGGTGGCATTGGGGTCCTGGTCGTGCAGGCTCTTGCCGGCGTCCTGCTCCAGGTGCAACCGCTCGATCCGCACAGTGAAGGTCGAGCCGTCGTCGTGCTCGACGATAACCTCGCCCTGGCCGACGATAGGGTCCTTGTACTGGCTGATCTGATAGCCCTGCGGCAGGTCGGGGTAGAAATAGTTCTTCCGGTCGAAGTGGCTCTTCAGGTTGATCTGGGCCTTCAGACCAAGCCCGGTCTTCACCGCCTGCTCGACGCAGTGGCGGTTGATCACCGGCAGCATGCCGGGCATGGCCGCGTCGACCAGGGAGACCTGGGTGTTGGGCCCGGCGCCCGCGCCCACCGCCGCGCCGGAGAACAGCTTGGCGTTGGAGGCCACCTGGGCGTGGACCTCCAGGCCCAGCACGATTTCCCACGGGCCGGTGCGGCCTTCGATCAGTTTGCTCTTCTCGCTCATGGAGCTCTCAGTAGAGCATTTTCCGCCGAAGTGGAGGCCGGTTCAGCGCAGAAAATGCTTCGGAGAAAGGACTGCCGGGCCCCCGCGCGGCGCCACGAGGACGCCCCAAAGCCGTCGGAGAACAACGTCAGCGAACGCCCGTCTTGTCAGATCGTCAAAATCAGGGCTCAAACTTCGCGCTCTCACATCCCTTCGGGGGAAGGAAACCAATGAAGACCAACCTGTTTGCGGCCGCCGCCGCCCTCGCCGTTCTCGCGGCCGCTCCGGCGTTTGCCCAGGCGCCCGCCGCGACGCCGGCTCCCGCCGCTGCTCCGGCTGCTCCCGCCGCCGCCGGCGCGCTCAACGTCGAGTCGACGCCGATCGAGACCATCGTCGCCAACCCGGCTGGCAAGGCCGTGCTGGACAAGGATCTGCCCGGCCTCACGACCCACGAGGCCTACGACCAGTTCAAGAGTATGACGCTGAGCCAGGTCGCGCCGATGAGCCAGGGCGCGATCACGCCCGAGGCCTTGAAGACCGTCCAGGCCGACCTCGACAAGATCGGCAAGTAGGGAATCTGCGGACGCCGCCTCCGGTCCCGGAGGCGGTGAGCCGCGCCGAAAGATGCGGTACAGCGCCTCTGGCGCGTGGATAGCGCTTGCGTGGCGCCCCGCTCATGCGGTCATGCTGACCAGTGATAAGAAACCCGTCGGGGAAGGATCTGACACCATGAAGACCAAGCTCGTCGCGGGCCTCGCGGCCCTCGCAACTCTCGCCGCCGTCCCGGCGTTCGCCCAGACGCCCGCGGCCCCTGCGGCCGCCCCGGCAGCCGCCGCCGGCCCGCTCTCGGTCGAAAAGACCCCGATCGGCCAGATCATCACCAACCCCGCCGCCAAGGCCGCGCTGGAAAAGGCCGTTCCGACGATCGATCAGTACTACGACCAGATCAAGGAAATGACCCTCGCCCAGGTCGCGCCGATGAGCCAAGGCGCTCTCGACGACGCCAAGCTGAAGGCGCTCCAGGAAGAGTTCGACAAGATCAAATAAGCCGGCTCAGGCGCCGAACGGATCAGCCCCTCGCCCTCGGCGGGGGGCTTTTCTTTGCCTATTGGCCGGAAGACGCCGGCTCCGCCAGGAGCGGCGTCACCAGCTCGTCGAAGCTCTCTTTGTCAAAAGCGCCGCTGGCCGCGTAGCGAACGACACCGTCGCGGCCGATGACATAGCTGCTGGGCAAAGCGCCCTGGATAAGGTCGTAGTCCCGCCCCGTGATTCGGGTGCCCAGCGGAAACGACAACGCCGCCGCCAGCGGTCGCATGAATCTCGCAGGCACGTTGCTCTCAACGGTGACGGCGTAGATTCGCAGATCGCTCTTCGGATGGGCACGCATGTAGTTGTCCATGACGATCATCTCGCCACGGCAGGGCGCGCACCATGTGGCCCAGTAGTTGAGCACGACGACTTTGCCTTTCAGGTCGTCGAGCGAGACTCGCTGACCGTCGTACGTCGTGATCGTGAAGGCCGTCGCCGGAGAATTGACCGACGGCTTCGCCGGCTTTTTCGCCGGTCCGGCCATGACCCCAGATGTGCTGATCGCCACGATCGCCAGGGCTAGCCCGGCGCTGTTTTTAAGCTTGAACACGGAACGAGCCCCCTCGACGAGCCGACGCTGGGGCTCAGCTCGCGGACTGTCAAGGTTGCGCGGCGGCTACCACCACTTCTGTGGTTTGGCCCGGAAGTTGGCGGCCTTCTCGAGCGCGCCGCCCAGCGAAAACAGGGTCCCCTCGTCCAGTGCGCGTCCGATCAACTGCAGGCCGAGCGGCAGGCCCGAGGCGTCGAGACCCGCCGGCACGCTCATCCCCGGCAGACCCGCCAGGTTCACCGTCACGGTGAAGATGTCGTTCAGGTACATCGCCACCGGATCGTCGGCCTTGTCGCCGAGCTGGAAGGCCGCCGAGGGCGCCGTCGGCGTCAGCAAGGCGTCCACCTTCTCGAAGGCCTGGTCGAAGTCGTCGGCGATGCGACGGCGGACCTTGAGGGCCTTCAGGTAGTAGGCGTCGTAGTAGCCGGCGGACAGCACATAGGTGCCGATCATGATCCGGCGCTTCACCTCGGCGCCGAAACCCGCGGCGCGAGAGCGCTCATAGGTCTCGGTGAGGTTTGAGCCGTCGACCCGCAGGCCGTAGCGCATGCCGTCGTAGCGGGCGAGGTTCGAGGAGGCTTCCGCTGGCGCCACGATGTAGTAGGCCGGGAGCGCATATTTGGTGTGCGGCAGGCTCACCTCGACGATTTCGCAACCGGCGTCCTTCAGCCAGGCGATCCCCTGCTCCCAGAGCGCGTCGATCTCGGCAGGCATGCCGTCGACCCGGTATTCCTTGGGCACGCCGATCCGCAGGCCCTTCACCGACTTGCCGACGAAGGACGCGAAGTCTGGCGTCTCGACGGGCAGGCTGGTGGAGTCCTTCGGGTCGTGGCCGGCCATGGAGGAGAGTAGGATCGCGGTGTCCTCGACGGTCCGAGCCATCGGGCCCGCCTGATCCAGCGACGAGGCGAAGGCCACGATCCCCCAGCGCGAGCAACGGCCGTAGGTGGGCTTGATCCCGACGGTGCCGGTGAACGACGCGGGTTGGCGGATCGAACCGCCGGTGTCGGTGGCCGTGGCGCCCAGGCAGAGCTCGGCGGCGACCGCCGAGGCCGAGCCGCCGGACGAGCCGCCCGGAGTGAGCTGAGCGTTGCCGCCTTGGGTCCGCCACGGATTGACCACCGGCCCCCAGGCCGAGGTCTCGTTGGACGAGCCCATGGCGAATTCGTCCATGTTGAGCTTGCCCAGCATCACCGCCCCGTCGCGCCACAGGTTCGACGTCACGGTGCTTTCGTAGGTCGGCTTGAAGTCGCCAATGATCTTCGAGCCGGCGGTCGAGCGGACGCCTTCGGTGCAGAAGAGGTCCTTGATCCCCAGGGGCGCGCCTTCCAGCGGACCGGCGGTCCCCGCCGCGCGCCGCGCGTCGGAGGCCTTGGCCATCTTCAGCGCCTTTTCGGGTGTCTCCAGGACATAGGCGTTCAGGGCGCGGGCGGCCTCGACGGCCTCCACGTGCGCCTGGGTGATCTCGACCGACGAGAACGACTTCGAGGCCAGGCCGTCCAGCGCGGCCTTCAGCGTGAGGGAGGTGAGCTCGGACATCACTCGACCACCTTGGGCACGACGAAGAAGTTGCCGACCCGCTTCGGCGAATTGGAGAGCACGACCTCCGGATCGCCGCCCTCGGTGACCAGATCGTCGCGCATGGGCATGGGAACGTGGACGGCCGAGGTCATCGGCTCGACGCCGTCGGTGTCGACTTCGCTGAGCTGCTCGATCCAGTCCATGATCCCGGAGAGCTCCCGGGCAAGCTGTTCGACCGTCTCTTCCGGCTGGGCGATCCTCGCCAGCCTGGCGACCTTGCGCACGGTCGCCGCATCGATGGTCATGCCATCCTCCTGTAACTCAGGGGCGTGGGTTAGCCGTGCGAGGGGCGTCTTTGCAAGCTATGGGTGGTCGATGGCCGTCGTAGACCTCCTGGAATTGCCCGCGCAGACCGCGCCCTACTCGCCTCTGGTCGGCCTGGACCTCGGCGAAAAGACCATCGGGGTCGCCGTCTCCGACGCCACGCGCACGGTGGCGAGCCCGCTCGACCTGATCCGCAAGACCAAGTTCACCGAGGACGCGGCGGCGCTGTTCAAGCTGATGGAGAGCCGCGGCGCGACCGGGATCGTGATCGGCCTGCCGGTGAACATGGATGGGACCGAGGGCCCGCGCTGCCAGTCCAGCCGCGCCTTTGCGCGCAACCTCCTGCGGCTGAGGGGCGACATCCCGATCGCCTTCTGGGACGAGCGGATGAGCTCCATGGCGATCAACCGCATGCTGATCGACGAGGCCGACATGAACCGCGCCCGCCGCGCCGAGGTGGTGGACAAGGCCGCGGCCGGCTGGATCCTGCAGGGCGCGCTGGATCGGTTGCGGAACGGTTGAGCTGCGGACCGCCGCCGAAGACGTCCTTCGGCGCGTCAGAATGGGGCGTCGCCGGCATCGGCGACTCGACCCCAGCGAGCCGAGGCCGCCGCTCGCAACCCTTGCTCCCGTAACATTGTTCTGGCACATATCGGGCGGAGCCGTGTTCGGGCTGTTCCTGGCTCCACAGCCGGTGACATCATGGCAGACAGCGCTGAACCGCAGGCGTCGCCGCGGTCCGAACAGACGAGCCTGCGCTACAGCGCCTTCATCAGCTACAACAGCCGCGACACGGCGTTCGTCAGGCGCCTCCACAAGCGCCTCGAGACTTATCGCGTGCCGCGCCGTCTGGCCGCGAAGTCGTCCACGGTGGTCAGCAAGACGCGCCGGATCAAGCCGATCTTTCGCGACAACGTCGAGCTCTCGGCGGCCTATGATCTCACGACGGTGGTTCGCGAGGCGATCGCGCAATCCGACTATCTGATCGTCGTCTGTTCTCCCCACTCGGCGAACTCGAAGTGGGTCGGGCGGGAGATCGAGCTCTTCCGCACCCTGCACGGCGACAGCCATATCCTCGCCGCGCTGATCGACGGAACGCCGCAGACCGCCTTCCCGCCCGCGCTGCACGGCCGACTGCCCGCCGATGCGCTCGAACCTCTCGCAGCCGATTTCCGGCCGGGCGCAAGCGGCCACAAGCTTGCTTTCCTGAAGCTGATCGCCGCCCTGATCGGCGTTCGGCTGGACGAGCTTCTGCAACGCGACAGCCAGCGGCAACTCCGGCAGATCACGGCTGTGGCCGTCGGCGGCGTCGCGGGGGTCGCGGTGGTGTCGGGCCTCTCCATCGCCGCGCTCAACGCGCGCGCCGATGCCGAGGCGCAGCGGACCCGCGCCAGCGGGCTCGGCGCTTTCATGGCCACGGACCTGCGCAAAGGCCTGCGCTCAGCCGGCCGCCTGGACCTGCAGCTGGCCGCCGACAATGCCGCGCTGGCCTACTATCGCGGCCAGAACCTCTCGCGCCTCAGCCCCGACGCCCTCAGCCAGCGCGCCAAGCTGCTGCACGCCGCCGGCGAGGACAACGAGAAACAGGGCGACCTCAAGACCGCCCAGGCGCAGTTCGAGGAGGCCCGGCGCACCACCGCCGCCCTGCTGGCCGCCAAGCCGAACGATCCGCAGCGCCTCTTCGACCACGCTCAGAGCGAATACTGGGTGGGTTGGATCAACTGGCGCAGGGGCGACGGCGCGGCCGCCAAGGCCGGGTTCGAGGCCTATGCGCGCCTTGCCGACCAGCTGGTCCGGATCGACCCTGGCAACGACGACTGGCAGATGGAAATCGCCTACGCGGCCAACAACCTGGGCATGCTGGCCTTGCGCCAGGCAGGCGATCCCGCCGAAGCCCAGCGCCACTTCCGCAAAGCGCTGCGGATCAACCAGGTCATCGCCCAGCACAAGCCCGGCGACCCGGAACTGCAGCGCGCCCTCGCCAATGCGCTGGCCTGGCTCGCCGACAGCCAGCGGGTCAACGGCGACCTGCAGGACGCCATGGCCACCCGCGAGGCGCAGCGGAAGATCCTCAGCGACCTCCTGGCGAGGACCCCGAACGACGTACAAGTGCAAGGCGCAATGCTCGGCCGCGATCTGGCGGTCGCGCGGATCGAGGCGGCGCAGGGCGACTTCCGCCGCGCCCTCCAGCACCTGGACGACGGGCACGCCGCCGCGCTCGACCTGGTCCGCAGCGATCCGGCCAACAAGGACTTCGCCAAGCAGGCCAGGATGTTCGAGCTGTTCAAGGTGCGGACCTGGCTGGCCATGCCTGCGCGGTCGCGTCCGCAGATCGCCACGATCGCCGCGACGCTTGGCGACTGCGACCCGCGCGCGTCGGCGCCGGCGAACGATGAGATCGGCGACTTCTGCGCCATCCTGCTGGCGCGGCTCCGCGCCGCAGCCGGCGACGAGGTCGCCGCCCAGGCGGCTCTGGCGCCGGTGCAGCGCCACGCGAGCGCGCGCCACGACGTTCTGACGGCCCGCTGGGGGCTCAATCTCGGCGAAGAGGCCGGGATGATTCAACTTGCCGATGCTCGGGGGGAAACGAGATGAACTGGACGCGAACAGCAGCGCTTACCGTGGTGGGGGTCGCCATCGGCGCCAGCGCCGTCGTCGCTTTCAATAAGTTCAGGCAGCTAGAGATGGTCACGGCGACGTTCAGGCCGGGCGTCATGTCGACGGGAGCCGAGCTCCTGGACAAGTGCGATCCGCCCCCGTTCACGGCGGCGCGCCATCCGACCCAAATGATTCAGATCGAACTCCCCGGGACGTTCGATCCGCGAAACCTTCAGCCGGTGATGACCCAGATGGGCGTCATCAACGCCCCGCCGTGGACCACGCCCGATCCGCTCTCGGCGCAGCCCTACAACGGAGCGGTCACCTGGTCGCCGAAGACGAAGCTGGACCTGAACCTGAACCTCGGTCCCCAAGGCGGGCCCAAACGGCACATGGTGCTCATCAAGATCATCGTTCGCGACCCGAACGTGACGTTTCGCACCGACGGGTTCGCCATCACGGCAGGCGACGTCAATGGCCGGAAGATGTTCTGCCAGATTCCAGGCGGCTACGGGGTGAACGAGGCTACGTTCGTCGCCTTCTACTACAAGCCGACACCACACCAACCGACGATGGGCACCTTCAACCTCGGGCTGGTCGTGAAGGACGTTGACCCCGCCTATATCTTGCCGATCTTCGTGGACCCCGCGGTTGAGAACAACGGGATCGACTGACGCCTAGAGCCCGCCGCCGAAGAGGTCGGGCTTGCCGATCTGGACGCCCTTGGACCGCAGGATCCCGTAGGCGGTGGATAGGTGGAAGTAGAGGTTGGTGGTCGCGAAGACGCTGACCCACTGGCCGGCCGGCAGGGTCGGCGACATAGACCCGCCGATGGTCACGGTCAGGGGAGCGTCGTCGCGTCCCGCGAACTGCTCGGGCGTCAGGGCCTCCAGATAGGCCTTGGACTTGGCGATCGCGGCCCTGAAGCCGGCGACATCGAGGTCGACGCTGACGTCCTCCGGAACGGGCAGGCCGGCCGCGCGCGACAGCCACTGGGGCGGGAAATTGCAGACCACCATGAGCTGGAAGCGCAACGGCGCCATGTCGTCGATCAGCCGCCAGTCCAGCATGTCGGCCTCGGAGACGCCGGTGGCCGCCGCATGTTCGACGCCCTTGGTCAGCAGGTTCGCGGCGGTGTCGAGCACCCGCGTGTACATGCCCACGAAGCTGTAGAGATTGATCGCCATCTGTTTCCCCTCGATGCGTCGAGCGGCTCATATGCCGTGAGGCGGCCGCCCCGCAAAGGCTTCCCTTCACCGGCGGCCTCACCTAAGAGCACGTTTTGATGACAACGACCCCGCCCGGTCTGAACGAGGTCCTGCAAAGGACCTTCTCTTTCCCCAAACGCCATTTCCTGTCGGTGACAGACCTCAATGAGGTCGAGGTCGCGAACCTGCTCGACCTCGCCGACGGTTTCGTCAGCCTGAACCGTCAGACGGCCAAGAAGCTCGACCTGCTCAAGGGTCGGACGCTGATGAACCTGTTTTTCGAGAACTCGACGCGGACCCAGAGCTCCTTCGAGCTGGCCGGCAAGCGGCTGGGGGCCGACGTCGTCAACATGAGCCCGCGCTCCTCGGCGATGTCGAAGGGCGAGACCCTGATCGACACCGCGGTGACGCTGAACGCCATGCAGCCGGATCTGCTGGTGATCCGCCACGCCTCGTCGGGCGCGGCGTCCCTGCTCTCACAGAAGGTCACCTGCTCGGTGGTCAACGCCGGGGACGGCCAGCACGAGCACCCAACCCAGGCCCTGCTGGACGCGCTTTCCATGCGTCGCGCCTTTGGCCGGATCGCGGGCCTAAGCGTCGCAATCTGCGGCGACGTGCTGCACAGCCGCGTGGCCCGCTCCAATATCGCGCTGCTGCAGATGCTGGGCGCCGAGGTGCGGCTGGTGGGTCCGCCGACCCTGATTCCCAGCCAGGCCGAGCGCTGGAACGTGGCGATCCACCACGACATGCGCGAGGGCATCAAGGGCTGCGACGTGGTGATGATGCTGCGCCTGCAGCTCGAGCGGATGGACGGCGTGATGGCCCCGTCGCAGCGCGAATACTTCCGCTTCTTCGGCCTCGACCGCGAAAAACTGGCGTTCGCCGCGCCGCACGTGCGGGTGATGCATCCCGGCCCGATGAATCGCGGCGTCGAGATCGACTCGGACGTCGCCGACGACCTCTCGGTCAGCCTGATTCAGGATCAGGTCGAGATGGGCGTCGCCGCCCGTATGGCCGTCCTCACCTCCCTGGCCGCGCGCCTCGAGAACGACCGATGAGTACGCGGCCTACCGCCTTCACCAACGTCCGCCTGCTGGACCCGGCCAGCGGCTACGACGGGCCCGGCGCTGTCGTGGTCACCGAAGGCGTCATCGCCGACGTCGTGAAGGGCTCCGAGCTCGGTTCGCTCTCCAAGGACATCGAGATCGTGGACGGGCGAGGCGCTCTCCTCCTGCCTGGCCTGGTCGACATCCGGGTCAAGACCGGCGAGCCCGGGACCGAGACCAAGGAGACGCTGAAGTCTGCGGCCCGCGCCGCGGCGGCGGGCGGCGTCACGTCCATCGTCCTGCAGCCCGACACCCATCCGGTGGTGGACGAACCCTCCGTGGTGGATTTCATCCTGCGCCGCGCCCGCGACATCGAGCTGGTCAACGTCTACCCCGCCGGCGCGGCCACCAAGGGCTGCGAAGGCCAACGGATGGCCGAGATCGGGCTGATGGCCGAGGCCGGCTGCCTCTATGTCACCGACGCCGACCGGCCGATCGTGGACTCCAAGGTCATGCGCCGCGTGCTGTCGTACGCCAAGGCCTTCAACGTCCTGGTGGCGCACCGCCCGGCCGACCCTTGGCTCTCGTCAGGCGCTGCGGCCAGCGAGGGCGAGTTCGCCTCGCGTATGGGCCTGCCGTCCGTACCGGCCATCGCCGAGAAGATCATGCTGGAACGCGACCTGGCGCTCGTGGAGCTGACCGGCGCGCGGCTGCTGGTGGATCAGCTCACCACCGAAGCGGCGCTGGAGAGCTTCCGGCGCGGCCGCGACCGGGGTCTGCCGGTGGTCGCCACCACCTCGATCAACCACCTGTCGTTCAACGAGATCGACATCGGCGACTACCGCACCTTCTGCAAGGTCGAGCCGCCGCTGCGCTCCGAGGATGACCGCCAGGCGGTGATCGAGGCGGTGGCTACGGGCCTGATCCAGATCATCGTCTCGGCCCACGCCCCGGCCCCGGCCGAGGACAAGCGCCTGCCCTACGACGAGGCCGCGCCCGGCGCGGTGGGCTTACAGACCCTGCTGCCCGCCCTCCTGATGTTCCACCACGAGGGCCGTATCCCGCTGATCGACCTGATCCGGGCGGTGACGTCCGCGCCTGCCGACCTGCTGGGGCTGCCCGCCGGTCGCCTGGCCAAGGGCG
>Ga0070665_100009007_pt1 | contig 10108 bp, 8 predicted proteins | sample KBSS13metaG_FD_65862 | JGI IMG/M metagenome (GOLD analysis project Ga0070665, IMG submission 65862) | Switchgrass rhizosphere microbial communities from Kellogg Biological Station, Michigan, USA - KBS S1-3 metaG | ecosystem: Host-associated > Plants > Roots > Rhizosphere > Soil ...
TACTTGGTGCCGAAGATGCGGTCCCCGGCGTCGCCGAGGCCGGGCAGGATATAACCGTGCTCGTCGAGTTGACGATCGATCGCGGCGGTGTAGATCGACACGTCGGGATGGGCGGTCTGCATCGCGTCCAGCCCCTCGGGACAGGTGAGCAGGCAGACGAACTTGATCGACTTCGGGCCGCATTCCTTCAGCCGGTCCACCGCCGCCACGGCTGAGTTACCGGTGGCCAGCATCGGATCGACCACCACCACGTCGCGTTCCTCGAGCTCGCCGGGCATTTTGAAGTAATACTCAACGGCAACAAGTGTTTTGGGATCGCGATACAGGCCAATGTGCCCGACGCGGGCCCCGGGCACGACGGTCAGCATGCCGTCCAAAATTCCGCTGCCTGCCCGCAGGATCGAGACGAACACCAGCTTCTTACCGTCGATGACCATTCCGGTGGTGCTTTCCAGTGGAGTGTCGATCTCGATTTCGTGCATCGGCATGTCTCTGAGCACCTCGTAGGCCATCAGGGCCGAAAGCTCGTGCAAAAGCAGCCGAAAACTATTGGTGGAGGCGTCTTTTCGACGCATCAGGGTGAGCTTGTGCTGAACCAGGGGATGGTCGATCAGATGCACGCCTGCCATGGCCTCAGAAAACCGTCCCGTCGCTTATGACCGACAGCGGCGGACGACCGTCCCGCAGGCGCGCGGCGATCGCGCGGCCCGCCGCCCATGTTCCGCCTTCGAGCACGCACGCCAGCGGCATCTGCTCAGCATTCACGCCCAGGCGCTCGCGCACCAGCGGGGCCAGTTCGTCCAGAAGCGCCACCGTCAGGGCTCGCCACTCCACCACCAGTTCATCGCTGACATTCCAGGACTGTTCCGCCCAGCCCGGGTCGCGCAGGCGCAACACACCGGTGTCGAGCAGCAGACCGCCATTGCGGTACTCGGGCAGGCCGGTCAGCGCGTCCAGACTCTCGACGCGCACACCCGCCCACTCGAAGGGCTCCAGTAGCGAGTACGTCAGCCACTGCGACAGCTTGTGGAACGGCATCCAACCCTGCGTCAGCCCCGGCCCGGGCAGCCCATCATGTCGCCAGCAGTCGCCGAGCGCCTCGTCACCAATGCTGTTGTCCGCCAACCAGATCCCCGACAGCGAGGCGAGCAACCGACTGAGAATGTCGTGTGCGGCGATCCTGTTCCCTTCGGTGAGGTCGAACAGATCGCTGGGCCGGCCTTGTGGACCCAGCGCATCGCCGAGCCTGTGCAACACCGACACCCGACCGCCCAGGCCGACCAGCGGATTCGTGGGTCCGCACTGGAACGCCTCGGCCAGCCGCTCGGCTGTGACGCCGCATAGGCCGGCGGAGTCCGCCTGCGACGGCCGCGTCGCATCGCTGGAGAACAGTCCGCTGCAGAATGCGTGCCAGCTCGCCACGCCCAGCCCCTCGGATCGGCTGAAGCGCTGCCCGGAAGAGGCCTCCAGGTATGACCAATCCGGCCCGGCACCCGCGTCGAGCAGCACGCTGACCACGGTCAGATCGACCATGGCCGGCCCGTCAAGCTCGGCCTTGCGCTCCACGCCGCCGGCCTCGAAGTGACGCCAGCGGCTGTGAAACGGGATGCGCAAATCGGGGTAGCGGGCCAGGGTCAGGTCGGCGACTTCGGCCGCCGCATCAGCGAGAGAGCCGCCATCGACAACGAACCAGGGGGAGTCTCCGGCCCGCGCGCGGCACAACAGGAACTGCGCGCGCTCACGTATCGCAACGGTGCTGCGCAACGCCGCCGCCGCGCCAGCCGGCTCTCCGGTGTCGTGCTTGACGTCGACGCCCGCGAGGCTCATCCGTCGAGCTCCCGGCCCTTGACCTTGCGCAGTTCCTCGATGTCGGGCACCGGTCCAGGGGTGAAGTAGCCGGCCGCCATCTTGGCGTCGATCTCCACCCGCGCGTCGGCGGGGATCAGCTCATCCGGGATGTTCACCCGTTCCCCGACCTCGATTCCCGAACCGGTGATCGCGTCGTACTTCATATTGCTCATCGACACCAGGCGGTGGATCTTGCGGATGCCCAACCAGTGCAGTACGTCGGGCATCAGCTCCTGGAACCGCATGTCCTGCACGCCGGCCACGCACTCGGTGCGGGCGAAGTAGGCCTCGGCGGTATCGCCGCCGACTTGGCGCTTGCGGGCGTTGTAGACAAGGAACTTGGTCACCTCGCCCAGCGCGCGGCCCTCCTTGCGGGAGTAGGCCACCAACCCGACGCCGCCGCGTTGCGCGCCCTGGATGCATTCCTCGATGGCATGCGTCAGGTAGGGGCGGCACGTGCAGATGTCCGACCCGAATACGTCGGAGCCGTTGCACTCGTCGTGCACGCGCGCGGTCAGTTCCACACTGGGATCACCCAAGTCGCCGCCGTTGCCGAAGATGTAGATGGTCTGCCCGCCGATCGGCGGCAGGAACACCTCGAGGTCCGAGCGTGTGACGAGTTCGGGATACATGCCGCCGGTCTCTTCGAACAGCACCCGGCGCAGATCCGTTTCGCTGCAGCCGAATCGGTGTGCCACGCCGGGCAGGTACCACACGGGCTCGACAGCCGCCTTGGTGACCAGCGCGGCGCCGTTGGGCAGCAAGATGCGGCCGTCGGGGACCAGGCGTCCCTTCTGAACGGCGTCGATGACCTCCGGCACGATCACATGCGCCTTGGTGATCGCGATGGTGGGGCGGATGTCGTAGCCCTCGGCCAGGGCAGGGGCGAATACGTCGGCCACCATCGCGCCCCACGGATCGAGGCTGACGATCCTGTCGGGCTCACTCCACTGCGGATACGGGCCGATGACGTCGGTGGGCGATGTGTCGGTGAGGTCCGCCTTATGCTGACGCGACAACGCGCCCGATGCGACCGCCAGCGCCCGGTACACGCTGTAGGACCCGCTGTGCGTGCCGATCACATTGCGATGGGCACGCTTGGTGGTTGTGCCGATGAGCGGTCCGCGCTCGGCCGCCGTCGGCGCGGCCCAGCGAATCGGTGGGGCGTCAAGACCGCCGCTATGAGACGTCAGGCGGATATGGCCGGAGGCGCTGTTCGAATTGGCAGGAGGGGGCGCGGCGGCGCCAGGTTCAGCAGACATAGTCGTCCTCCGTCAAGAAGGCGCAAGCATATCCACTCTGCCCGCTCGCCGCTGTTCTTGCAGATGCGCAACCGGCGGCAAACAATACGCGTACCATCGGCACATGCTCCGGGAGGACCTCTCCGGCCGGTTCGACTACCTGTTCGAGCCGCTGGAGGTCGACAAGTCGGCCGGTGACGGCCCCGACGAGGATCCCAGTGCGCCCGCAACGAACGCTGACGAGGGTCGCTGGTCGCGCCGAATAGTGCTAACGGGCGTCGTCGTAGCAACTCTTGCAGCAGCCGCCGCCACGGCCGTCGTAATGCTTCAGCCGGCCGAGCCCGCCCCGCAGATTGTCACGCCGACCGACGCCACACCAATGTCCACACCGGCGCTGACGTCTTCCGCATTGCCCAGTCCAACGCCCACCGCGACGGTTCCGCCGGTACCCGTCCTGCCTGCCACGGTCAGTACGTCCGCGGCGCAGGCACCGACCGCGACCCCTTCCGTTCAGCAGCCACCACCGCAGCCGGCACAGCTGCCGACCACCGTTGTCAGCGAGCCTGCCGCCACGATGCCGCCCGCGCCGACGACGCGCGCACCGATCAGCGTCAGCCCCGAAACGCGCACGCCGTTTCCGAATCAGCAGACGCCCGGCAATAACAACCAACGCGGCGGGCTACTCGGCGGACTGCTTTAGCTGACGGCCCGCTACACACCGGTTCGCAGGAATCGCACAGCTTTCCGGTCGCGCGATTCGGTCTATTGCGCTGATATTCTGCCTAGCGCCGGTAGGTATAACTGCTGGCAGCCTGACCCGAAACTGCAGAGTCCCTCACGAAAAGAGTTTTGTGCGCACCGGAGAGATCAAAGCCCTATCCGGCTTGCGCATCGTCGCTGCAGTGTGGGTGGTGTTGTTCCACTTCCGGCCGTGGCTCGAGGTTTCGGCGCCCGGGTTTCGATCAGCACTAGCCCCGGTCATCAACTGCGGCGCACAGGGCGTCGACCTGTTCTTCATGCTCAGCGGGTTCGTGTTGACCTGGAACTATCTCGACCGGATGGGCGAGTCGTTCTCGATCAAGGCCACGCTGCACTTCTTGTGGTTGCGGCTGGCCAGGGTGTGGCCCGTTTACGTGGTGACCCTTCACCTCGCATTGGCGTGGATCATCTTCACGCTCTATGTCGGCCACCTGCCGTCACCGGTCGCAGACCAGCTCAGCGCCGTCAGCTATGCCCGTCAGGTGTTGCTTGTGCAGCTGTGGTTCCAGCCGTTCTTCGACGGGTCGAGCTGGGACGGACCGGCCTGGTCGATCAGCGCAGAGTGGTTGGCGTATCTGCTGTTCGGGGTGTTGATTCTGGCGGTGTTCCGCATCTCGAGGGCGACCCGAGTCAGGGGCTTGCTATGGCTGGCCGTGGCCGCGTGCCTGCCACCCGCACTGCTCCTGCTGGCGACCGGTCACTTCTATACCCCGTGGAGCTGGCTCCCTCGGATCGTCATGCAGTTCACCGCCGGCGCGCTGGCCTGCGCAGCTGTCCGCAAGATGGAGCTCTCGGACGCGGGGCGACGTCGAGCCGGATATGTGTCGCTGGCGCTCCTTGTCGGCATCATCGGAATCCTGTACTTCCTCGATGCGCATCCAATTCCCAAGGTGTCCGACTCGAGCGGGCTGGTCGACGTGCTCTTCGTGCCGCTGGTGGCCTCGTTAGCGGTCGGCATCGGCAGTCTGCCCAGACTCCTGTCGACCCGAGTCATGGTGTACGGCGGATACATCTCGTTCAGCCTGTACATGGTCCATGAGCTGGTGCACACGGCGTGGAACTGGTTCACGGCGCAATTCGAGATCGTCCTGACGCCCAGCTGGTCGGCCAAGCTGATCATGCTTGGTGTGTTCGCCGTCGCACTTCTCGGTGCGGTACTTCTGTACCACTTCGTCGAGGAACCCGCCCGCATCTGGATGCGCAGGATGGTCAAGGAGCGGCATCTTCCAGTTGCCGATCCGCACTCGGGGGCTCCCGACCCGGCGCAGAGCAAGCTGCAACCCATCCATGGCCCACGACAAGTGGCCGCCAACGCCGTCACCGCGCGCGCAGGCTGAGTCATGGTACAGAGCCCAATTCTGCTGTCCGCGATGACAATGCAGCGATTCAGTAACGCCTTGCGCACAATTTTGTCCGCGCAGGCGTTTTTGGGAACTGGGCCGTAAGCTGTTCCGGTGAGTCGTCTGGTCACTTTCGCGGTCGCGATCGCTCTGCTCATTGGCGTTGCCAGTGCTGGATCAACAACGGTGAGGCACAACGACATAGTGACGTCGGACGCCTCGCTGAACCGCATCGCAGTGGTGGGGGATTCGTATACGACCGGTGGCGAACTGGGTGGGCTCGGCTCCAAGGGCTGGACCACTCGGGCCTGGCAGCTGCTGGCGCGCCAAGGCATAGCGGTTGCTCCCGATGTGGCCGCGGAGGGCGGAGCGGGGTACGGCACCCGCGGCAATCACGGCAGCGTGTTCGAGGACCTAACGGCCGATGTGGTCAAGCCCGACGACGCGCTGGTGGTGTTCTTCGGCTCCCGCAATGACCAAGGCGTCGACCCGACGCAGCTGTCGGTCCTGGCGTGGGGCACATACCAATTGGCCCGTCGCACAGCGCCATCGGCCAAGTTCCTGGTGATCGGACCGCCGTGGCCGACGGCCGACCCGCCCGACGCGGTACTGCGGATCCGCGATGCCCTCAAGTACCAGGCCGGCGTTGCGGGCGCGACGTTCATCGACCCGATCGCCCAGGGCTGGTTCGTCGACAGGCCCGAGTTGATCGGCAAGGACGGCGTGCATCCGACCGATGCGGGCCACGCCTACATAGCCGAGAAGATCGCGCCGCTGATCGGCGCACAGCTGGCCCGACAGATCTAGAAAGAACAGCACCCCGCAAGTCGAATTGACTTGCGGGGTGCTGTCTTTGGTTGATCAGGCCAGGTCGAACCGGTCGTTGTTCATGACCTTCACCCAAGCGGCGACGAAGTCCTCGACGAACTTGCCCTTGTTGTCGTCCTGGGCGTAGACCTCGGCGAGTGCACGGAGCACGGAGTTCGAGCCGAACACCAGGTCGTTCGCGGTCGCCGTCCATTTGACCGCGCCCGAAAACCGGTCGCGTCCTTCGTAAACGTTCTCGGCCGTTTCCGACGGCTTCCACTCAGTGCCCATGTCGAGCAGGTTGAGGAAGAAGTCGTTGGACAACACGCCCGGCTTGTCTGTGAACACGCCGTGCTTGTTGCCGCCGTGGTTCACGTTCAGGGCACGCAACCCACCGATCAGCACCGTTAGCTCGGGAGCCGTCAGGTTGAGCAGGTAAGCACGCTCGACCAAAAGCTGCTCTAGTGGCGCCTTTTCACCCGGCCGCGAGAAGTTGCGGAACCCGTCGGCTCGCGGTTCGAGCACCGCGAACGAGTCCACGTCGGTTTGCTCCTGCGACGCGTCGGTCCGACCGGGTGCGAAGTGCACGTCGATCTCGAAGCCTGCGTCCTTGGCCGCCTTCTCGATCGCCGCGGAACCGCCGAGCACGATCACGTCGGCCAGCGACACCTTCTTGCCGCCCTTCGCCGAGCTGTTGAAGTCCTGCTGGATCTTCTCGAGCACCGGCAGTACCTGAGCCAGCTCCGAAGGCTCGTTTCCCTCCCAGTTCTTCTGCGGCTCAAGGCGAATCCGTGCGCCGTTGGCGCCACCGCGCTTGTCCGTGCCACGGAAACTGGAGGCCGACGACCACGCGGTCTTGACCAACTGCTGCACAGTCAGGCCGGAGTCGAGCAGCTTGGCCTTCAGCGACGCGACGTCGGCCTCATCGATCAGCTCATGATCGACGGCAGGCACGGGGTCCTGCCACAGCTGCGGCTCGGCGACCCACGGACCGAGGTAGCGCTCGATCGGGCCCATGTCGCGGTGCATCAGCTTGTACCACGCCTTGGCGAACGCCTCGTTGAGCTCCTCAGGATGCTCGAGCCAGCGCCGAGTGATCTCGCCGTAGATCGGGTCCTGCCGCATCGAGATGTCGGTGACGAGCATCGTCGGCTTGCGGTTGGGCCCGCCGAACGGGTCAGGAATCGTCGCCTCGGCGTCCTTGGCCTCGAACTGCCATGCACCGGCAGGGCTCTTGGTCAGCTCCCACTCGTTGCCGTAGAGGATCTCCAGGTAGGCGTTGCTCCACTTCGTCGGCGTGTTTGTCCACACCACCTCCAGACCGCTGGTGATGGTGTCACCAGCTTTGCCGGAGCCGAACGGGCACTTCCATCCCAGGCCCTGCTGCTCGATGGGGGCGCCCTCGGGTTCGGGCCCCATGCCGTCGTCCGGGCCGGCGCCGTGGGTCTTGCCGAGAGTGTGGCCGCCGACGATCAGCGCGGCGGTCTCCTCGTCGTTCATCGCCATCCGGCCGAACGTCTCGCGGATGTCATGCGCGGCTGCCAGCGGATCCGGCTTGCCTTCCGGCCCTTCGGGATTCACGTAGATCAGGCCCATGGTGGTGGCGCCGAACGGCTCAGCCAGCTTGCGCTCGCTGTCGTTGGTACCGCCGTAGCGCTGGTCGGTGCCGAGCCAGGTGTCTTCCTGGCCCCACAACATCTCCTCCGGCTGCCAGATGTCCTCGCGGCCGAACGCGAAACCGAACGTCTTGAAGCCCGCCGACTCCAGCGCGGCGTTTCCGGCGTAGGCGATCAGGTCGGCCCAGGAAATCTTGTTGCCGTACTTCTGCTTGACCGGCCACAGCAGCCGGCGCGCCTTGTCCAGGTTCGCATTGTCGGGCCAGCTGTTGAGCGGGGCGAAACGCTGCGCGCCCTGCCCGGCGCCACCGCGGCCGTCGAAGATGCGGTAGGTGCCCGCGGCGTGCCAGCTCATGCGGATGAACAGGCCGGCGTAGCTGCCGTAGTCGGCAGGCCACCAGTCCTGCGAGGTGTTGATCACGTCGATGACGTCGCGCTTGAAAGCCTCGACGTCTAGCTTCTTGAACTCCTCGGCGTAGTTGAAGTCCTCACCGAGCGGGTTGCCTTTCTCGTTCTGCTTGTGCAGCACGGAAACGTCGACCTGCTCCGGCCACCAATCCCTGTTGGTCAGCGGAGCGTGCGTCTTTGGCTTCGGCGAATCGATAGCCGGGTTCTCGCTCTCGCTATGACTAGCCGTCTTGGCGTCGTCCTGCGGTGGGCGAGCGTCAGATGTATCAGATGACACAGCATTCCTTCCGGGGGTGGGTGTTACGGGCTGTGATCACGGATGTGATCGCGCTGTTTGTGAAGCCGAGCAGTCGGGGCACAGGCCCCAGTAGATGACCTCGGCCTCGTCGAGCACGAAGCCGTCCAACGCGCCTTCGTGGTCTGACGGAGTCAGGCACGGTGCGTCGCCGACGGCGCAGTCGACGTCGGCGATGACTCCGCACGACCGACAGACCACATGGTGGTGGTTGTCTCCGACGCGCGACTCGTAGCGGGCGACGGAGCCCGACGGCTGGATCCGCCGCACCAGGCCGGCCGTGGTCAACGCAGCGAGCACGTCGTAGACCGCCTGCCGCGACACGTCGGGCAAGCCCGCGCGAACCGCACCGAAGATCGACTCGGTGTCGGCATGCGGATGGGCGTGGACCGCTTCCAGCACCGCCAGGCGAGGGCGGGTCACGCGTAGATCGGCTGCGCGCAGCTGATCCGCGTAATCGGGTGCGGGGGTCACGGCACCCAATATCGTCGCTTTTCTGGAATCAGTCAAGTATTTCCGACGATGATTTTTCGGCGAGTCGCGGCCGAGAAAGAATCGCGTCGATTTCATGGCTCCCGCAGCCGATGTAGATGCGGCATGTTGACCACAACATTTGGTGCACGCGAATCATAAGGGCGCGCAAGGAATAACCGCCAAGAACCGCGTGCCCACACATCAACGTCCGTTTGGAAGGCATGCCATGGCCCTACTCGCCCCGCCGGCGCCCGTCGACGCGCCGTCGCGTCCGCGCGACGTGTTTCTGCCAGGCGATGCCCGGCGGCAGTCCCGGCACGGCACCCTGCGCCGCCGGCTGCGCTGGCCGCTGGGGATCTACACCACCCCGGTCGCGATCGTGTTTCTCTGGGAGATCCTCGCCCGGGTGGGTCTCCTCAAGCCGACGTACGCGCCCGCGCCATCTGACATCGTGAGCACGACCGTGGAACTGTGGCAGAACGGTGTGCTCGGTCCCGATCTGACGATTTCGTTGCAGCGCGCGGGGATTGGCCTCGGTCTCGGCCTGGTCATCGGAATCGTGAGCGGCGTGCTCGGCGGCTTCCTGCGTACGGGCGAGTACCTGTTCAACGGCGTTGCACAGATACTCAACACGATCCCGCTGCTCGCGGTGTTACCGCTGTTTGTCGTGTGGTTCGGCATCGACGAACTGACGAAGGTCTTGTTGATTGCGTTCGGCGCCGGGGTGCCGATGTATCTGAACCTCTTCGCGGCGATCCGTGGCGTCGACCAACGCCTCATCGAGATGGCGCGCACAACGGGGGCTGGCCCATGGCGCATTGTCACCCGCGTGCTCGTGCCGGGCGCGTTGCCCGGTTTCCTTGTCGGACTGCGCTTTTCACTGGCCTACAGCATCTTGGGCCTGGTCGCCGCGGAGACCGTCAACGCCGACGAGGGCCTGGGATTCTTGATCACGCAAGCCCAGACATACCTGCAGACCAACAAGGTCTTCGTCGGCCTGGTGATCTACTCGATCCTCGGCCTGCTGGCCGACCAGTTGGTCCGCATTCTCGAACAGGTGCTGTTGCGCTGGCGGCCAAGCTATGAGGCGGTATGACCGCCACGCTGGGCACGCAGACGGGCGTCCTCGTCGAGCAGGTCGTCCGCAGATTCGGCGATCGCCTCGTCCTGGACCACCTCGACCTCGTCATCGACCACGACGAACTCGTCGTCCTCCTCGGGCCGTCCGGGTGCGGTAAGAGCACGCTGCTTCGCCTGCTGGCAGGGTTGGACAAGCCGGACGGCGGTCGCATCGAGGTGCCCGTCAACCGCGCGATCGTG
>Ga0070665_100009008_pt1 | contig 10108 bp, 3 predicted proteins | sample KBSS13metaG_FD_65862 | JGI IMG/M metagenome (GOLD analysis project Ga0070665, IMG submission 65862) | Switchgrass rhizosphere microbial communities from Kellogg Biological Station, Michigan, USA - KBS S1-3 metaG | ecosystem: Host-associated > Plants > Roots > Rhizosphere > Soil ...
CCGCCGTCGATGACGTCGTTACCGTCAGCCCCGGCCAGCGTGTCGTCGCCCCCGTCGCCGTAGAGCCGGGAGTAATAAGATCCAAACCCGGTGTCGCGGATCGTCACCCTGTCGGCGCCGAAGCCGCCGTTCACGGTGAAGTAGTTGGTGTTGGCCAAGGTCAGGCTGTTGCCCGACAGGATGAAGGCCGACGTGAGGACGGTGGCGCCGGACAGATCGACCGTGCCGCCGCCCGACAGCGTGATGTCGCCCGTATCGATCGTGCCGGTGAACGACCTGAGCTGCGCGGCCGTCAGGGTCAGGCCATAGAGGAAGCCCTCGAGGTTCTCGATGCCGGTGAACGTCGCGCCCGCATTGACGGCGCCAGAGGTGTAGAGTTCACCAGTGAGCGTGTCGGTGCCGCCGCCGCCGTCGTAGGTTTCGCCTGCGGCCGTATCGAACGTCCCGTAAGCCCACAGGGTGTCATCGCCCTCCCCGCCGGAAACCGTGTCCACTCCAGCGTCACCCGTCCAGAGGGTGTCGTTGCCATCTCCGCCCATCAATGTATCGTTGCCGGTCCCGCCATCAATGCTGTCGTTGCCGGCGCCGCCGTTCAGGACGTTGTTGCCCGAGTTGCCGAGCAAGGCGTTGGACAGCGTGTTGCCGGTGGCGTCGATGTTCGTGCTGCCGGTCAGGACCAGCCTCTCGATATATTGACCGACCAGGCTGAAGCTGACCGTGCTGAAGACCTGATCGGCTCCCTCGCCGTTCGCCTCGATCACGGTGTCGCCGGCGTTGTCGACATAATAGGTGTCGTCGCCCGCGCCGCCCATCATCCTGTCCGCGCCGGTTCCGCCGTCGATCACGTCATTGCCGGCGTCGCCAAAAATAATGTCATCGCCGCCGAACCCGCCGATCTCGTCGGCGGCGGTCGTGACCCCCGTCACGTCCGCGAAGCCCGCCGGCACGACTTTCCCGTCGCCGGGCCGATGGATGAAGTCCCGGCCCGCGCCGCCCGTTACCGTTGCTATGACTTCCCTCCCGACAAACCCACCCCCTGACACGGTAGCCGACGCACGGCTCGCGCCAGCCACTCATTGGGGGGAGTTGACATACTTTTCAGGGACAACTTTCGCAAGCTCACACTCGTGGCTTTTCTACCCCACAAAATGGTGCTCGAGCGCCTCGCAGCCGTCGCCGAGGCTGCGGGTCGCGAGGTCCGCCTTCGGCAAGTTGCCGTCGTCTCGACCAGGGTGTGACGCACCATCTCCGGCGCCTTCCCCCTCCATCAGCGCAAGACGCTGACACCTCCCCCGCGAAGCGGGGGAGGGAGTTTGACGCCTCGTGCGCTACACCACCTTGAAGTCGCTCGCCGACAGGGCGAGGCCGGGGGTCACGGTCGCGAAGGTCGTCGCTGCTCCCGCGCCGGTGCCGTCGGCATCGTACAGCAGGGCGCCGGTCGCTGCGTTGTAGATGATCCGGTCGTCCGCATCGTGGGCCGCGGTGCCGGCGAAGAACGCGGCGGCGGCCAGCGGACCGACGGCGCCCGCCTGCGTGAAGATCGACAGGCTGAGCCCCACCTTGTCGGCGCCGGGCGCGAAGTCGGTGATGCTGGTCACGACACCGGCGACCAGCGGCTGGTCGAACAGGAAGGTGTCGTTGCCCGTGCCGCCGGTCAGCGTGTTGCTCCCGGCGCCGCCGGACAAGGTGTCGTTGCCGGCGGCGCCGGACAGGACGTCATTGCCGGCGCCGCCGTCGATCCGGTTGGCGCCGCTGTTGCCCGACAGGATGTCGTTGAAGTTCGAGCCCGACAGATTCTCGATCAAGCTGTAGGTGTCGCCCAGGGCATCGCCGGTGTTGAGAGCCGAATTGGCGAGCGAGGCCGTCAACCCGCCCGCAAGGCTGTAGGACGCCGTGTCCGAACCTGCCCCGCCGAGAAGCTGGTCCGCTCCGCCACCGCCGTCGAGGATGTCGTCGCCGGCGTTGCCCGTGAGGACGTCGTTGCCCCCGCGCGCCTCGAAGCGCTCGTTGGCCGCTCCGCCGACGAACGAATCGTTGAAGTTGCTGCCCTTGATGAAGAAGGCATTTGTGAAGGTATCGGTTGCCGTGTTGCTGCCGTAGGTGGCAGTCACCGTCCCCACCCCGTTGCCGGTCATCGTCGCGGTGATGCCGCTGCTCGCGGAAAAGTAGGCAAGGGCCGTGTTGCCGTTGCCGGTGATGGTGTCGGCGCCGCCCTGGCCCTCGAACTGGTTGAAGGTGTTCACCGAGCCGGCATTGGTGCTGGAGCCGGAGAAGCCGGTCGCGTCGTAGATGTCCTCGCCTTCGGAGGCCCGGATCTGCTCGATCGAATCGAGCGTGTCGCTGCCGATGATCGAGCCCGCAACGCGCCCGACCACTGTTCCGGCGGCGAGGTCGACGACGATGGCGTCGGGGCGGCCGTCATATTCGATCTGGTCGGCACCGCCCCCGCCATGGAACACGTCGTTGCCGCCGCGCGCGCCGTCGAAGATGTCCTGGGCCGATGATCCGTTAAAGGTGTCGTTGTAGATCGAGCCGACGAAGCGGGTGACGCCGCCGGTCAGCGTATCGGTGCCGACACCGCCGCCGGTCACCGTTCCGGTGCCCGGAGCGGTCAGGGTCACGGTCACCGAAGAGGTCGCGTCCTGGTAATCGATCTCGGTGTTGCCGCTGCCAATGATCGTGTCGTTGCCGCCGCCGCCCCGGATGTACTGATAGGGGTTGGTGCCGGACGCGAAATCGCCCGCCGCTTGCGACGCCGTGGTGTAGCCCGTCGCGTCGAACACGTCGTTGAACTGCGTGCCGAACACCCCCTCGACGCCGACCAGATGGTCGGTGCCGATGATGGCAGCCTGGCCGGTGACCGTGGCCGCCGCCCAGTTCACCGTGATGCCCTGGGTGAGGCCGGCCACCCCCGGGTTGGTGTAGTCGGCGATATCGGTCGCGCCGTCGAACTTCGACGTCGTGGTGTTGCCGTAGAAGGTGTCGTTGCCGGGACCGCCGAAGAAGCGGTCGCTGCCGCCGTTGCCGATCAGGGTATTGCTGCCGCCGTCGCCGATCAGCACGTCGCCGAAGCCCGAGCCGATCAGGCCTTCGACGGAGACGTAGCTATCGCCTGCCGCTTCGCCGGTGTTGATCGCCGAATTGGAGAGCGACACCGTTATGCCGCTGGTCGCGTTCGAGTAGGACGCCAGGTCGGTGCCCAGGCCACCGTTCAGGGTGTCCGCTCCGCCGCCGCCCTGAAGCTGATTGTCGCCGCTGTTGCCGATCAGGGTGTCGGCGTAGATCGAGCCGGAGATCGCCTCGATGGAGATGTAGGTATCGCCGACCGCTTCGCCGGTGTTGAGGGATGGATCGGCTAGCGAGACCGTCACGCCGATGGAGGAATCGGCGTACGACGCATAATCGAATCCGGCGCCACCGTCGAGGATGTCCGTCCCGCCGTTGCCGCGCAGCGTGTTGTTGCCGCCATCGCCGGTCAGCACGTCATTGAAATCAGATCCCGCGAGCCGCTCGATGGAGATATAGGTGTCGCCGGCCGCGTCGCCGGTATTGATCGAGGGATCGGTGAGCGAGGCCGTCACGCCGCTGGTGGAGATCGAATAGGAGGCGTAGTCCTGGCCGTCGCCGCCGTTGAGGACGTCCGCGCCGCCGCTGCCGACCAGGAAATTGTTGTTGGCGTCTCCGATCAGCGTGTCGTTGAAAGCCGAGCCCGTGAGGTTCTCGATCGAGATCAAGGTGTCGCCCTCCGCCTCGCCGGTATTGAGGGAGGCGTCGGACAGCGACACCGTGACCGCTTCCGCGGCGGCGAAGTACGATGCCGTATCGCTGCCTGCGCCGCCATCAAGGATGTCCGCGCCGCGGCCGCCGCGCAGCGAGTTGTTGCCGCCGTCGCCGGTCAAGGTGTCATTGAAGGCCGAGCCGGCCAGCCGCTCGATCGAGATATAGGTGTCGCCCGCCGCCTCGCCGGTATTGGCCGACCGGTCCGCCAGCGACGCGACCACGGCGGCGGACGCGTTGAGGTAGGAGGCGTAGTCCAGGCCGTTGCCGCCGTCCAGCGTGTCCGCGCCGGCGCCGCCGATCAGGATGTCGTCGCCGTCGTTGCCGCTCAGGCTGTTGACGGCCGCATTGCCCGTCAGCGTGTCGCCCGAGGCGGAGCCCGCGAGGTTCTCGACGCCGATCAGTGTGTCGCCGCCGCCCCCGCCAGTATTCTGCACGCCCGCGACCGCCAGGCTCACCGCCACCCCGGACGCCGCCGAGGCATAGGTCGCGGTGTCGATCCCGGCGCCGCCATCCAGCGTGTCGTTGCCCGACCCGCCGTCCAGCGTGTCGTTTCCGGTCCCGCCGCTCAGGACGTTGTTGCCCGAGTTGCCGACGATGACGTTGGCCAATCCATTGCCGGTGGCATTGATCGCCGCACTGCCAGTCAGGGTCAGGTTCTCGACATACTGGCCGGCCAGGTTGAAGCTGACGGAACTGTTGACCTGGTCGGTCCCACCGCCGTTCGCCTCGATCGCTTTGTCGCCGGCGTTGTCGACAGAATAGGTGTCGTTGCCCGCGGCACCCGTCATCGTGTCCGCGCCCGTCTTGCCGTCGAGGGCGTTGTTGCCGGTGTTGCCGGTGAGGATGTTGGCGAGCGTGTTGCCGGTGGCGTTGATGTTCGCGCTGCCGGTCAGCTCCAGGTTTTCGACATACAGACCCGACAGGCTGAAGCCGAGCGAGCTCAAGACCTTGTCGATCCCCGCCCCGTTCGCCTCGTTCACCGAGTCGCCGGCGTTGTCGACATAGTAGGTATCGTCGCCCGCGCCGCCCGTCATCGCATCGGCGCCGCCCCCGCCGTTCAGGATGTTGTTGCCCGAGTTGCCGGTCAAGGCGTTGTTCAGCGAGTTGCCGGTGGCGTTGATGTTCGTGCTGCCGGTCAGCTCCAGGTTTTCGACATACAGACCCGACAGGCTGAAGCCGAGCGAGCTGAAGACCTTGTCGATCCCCGCCCCGCTCGCCTCGTTCACCGAGTCGCCGGCGTCGTCGACGTAATAGGTGTCGTTGCCTGCACCGCCGGTCATGGTGTCCGCGCCGGCTCCACCGTTCAGGACATTGTTGCCCGAGTTGCCGGTCAAGGTGTTGGCCAGCGAGTTGCCGATGGCGTCGATGTTCTCGCTGCCCATCAGGGTCAGCTTCTCGACATACTGGCCGGCCAGGCTGAACGTGACCGTGCTGACGACCTGATCGGTCCCTCCGCCGTTCGCCTCGATCACGGTGTCGCCGGCATTGTCGACGTAAAAAGTGTCGTTGCCCGCGCCGCCCGTCATCTTGTCGGCGCCGACCCCGCCGTCGATCACGTCGTTGCCGTCGCCGCCGAGAATGACGTCATTGCCGCCGTCGCCGAAAATGGTGTCGTCGCCGCCGAGCCCGCTGATCGTGTCGGCACCGGTCGTGACCCCCGTCACGTCCGCGAAGCCCGCCGGAACGACCTTCCCGTCGCCGAGCCGATGGATGAAGTCCTTGCCCGCGCCGCCCGTTACCGTTGCCATTGCCCCCTCCCTGGAAGACTGCAGCCAAGCCATGGCGAACCGACGATCGGTCGCGCCGCTTCTCTCACCCGTTCGGACGATTCATGAACCCGCGCCCGTGCGCGACGGCCCCCCAAAGACGACCAGCGGTATCCGCCATCCCCACTCCGAACCAACCCCCGTAACTTGCCGATCTCTCCCGCCCACGCGACGGGATCGCACCCGGCCCGGTCGTATAGCCTTGCTATTCCACCCGTCGGCTGCACGACTGCCGCAAGGCTACCTGAAACGATCCCTTGCGTGCAAGACCTCACACTCCTGCAATCATGAGAGACGACGATGGCCGCGACGACGAATGGCAGGCCGCATCGTCATGCTATTCCGGGTAACCGTGAACCATGAAGGAGTAGACCCGCAACGCCGCCGCCCGCGCGCTACGCCGCGCTCACGCTGAATACCATGTGGCGCGCGCCTTGCCGTGGCGCTGCACGCGCGCATCGGCGGCCAGCTCGTCGTCTGCCTGCGCCGCAGCGCCTTGTCGTACAGGTCCTTGTTTTCCTCGATCACGCGCTCCAGCGAGGCGTAAGGCACATAGGTGTAACCTGCCCGCAGCAGGAGGAGCGTCGTGAGTACGCGCGAGAGCAGGTCCTCGACCTCGGCATCCGACAGATTCGCTCCGTCGATGCGCGTAGGGGAGCCGACGCTCTCGATGGTCGCCACCTTGCGAAGGGCTTCGAGGCGGTCCGGCGGAAGCGCCCCGAGAGCCTCCCACCTCCCCCTTGAACTCATCGATTTGGCTCAAAAAGGCAAGCTGAAGCCTTTGTAGAAGCCGCCAAGGCAGCCGGGCGTCGATGAGGATGAGGGCCGCTGGGAGGCCCGCCCAAAGGCCGTGGCGAAGCCGCCAGCAAAGGTGGCGAAAAAGAAGGCAGTGAAGTAGTCTCGGTTAACCAATGGGGCTTCAAAATGCGCGCAACATGGGCGCTTGCAGTACTAGCAATCGTAGGTTTTTCGGGATTTGCCCATGCTGAAACGTGGCAGGCACGCGGCGAACTCTTGGTAGATCAATCAATGACCCTTTGTCCAAACAACTATGGCGGTCAAGAACTCTATCCCCCGCCGAGTTTTGAATTCGTAGACAACACACTCACTCTTTCCAACAAATATGGAACAATGCTTACGATAGCTGTTCCAGCCGATGGCGTGATCAAGAACGCCTACGTGTGGCCGAGTGCCTTTGTGATTTCGGGAAACGTCAAATCCCGCGAGTTTCAGTTGGCCACCGTTAATAATCAGCACATCTGTCGGTGGAAGCTCATCCCACAAGTAGAATGATCGTAGAGCTGGGTCCGGGTAGCGCCGCCATCTATATGTTCGGCTGGGTTTGGCAAGTACACAATCGCCATCGATTTCGGTGACCACGCGGCCCTTCGAGCCTTGGTCGAGACGACGGTTCCCGGGACAATCCTGCGCGCTAGACCACCTTGAAGTCGCTCGCCGACAGGGCAAGACCGGGGGTGAGGGTGGCGAAGGTCGTCGCTGCTCCCGCGCCGGTGCCGTCGGCGTCGTACAGCAGGGCGCCGGTCGTCGCGTTGTAGATGATGCGATCGCTTGCATCGTGGGCCGAGGTGCCGGCGAAGAACGCGGCGGCGGCCAGCGGGCCGACGCCGCCCGCCTGCGTGAAGATCGACAGGCTGAGCGCCACCTTGTCGGCGCCGGGCGCGACGTCGGTGATGCTGGTCACCACACCGGCGACCAGGGGCTGGTCGAACAGGAAGGTGTCGTTGCCCGTGCCGCCGGTCAGCGTGTCGCTCCCGCCGCCGCCGGACAGGGTGTCGTCGCCGGCGCCGCCCTTCAGGATATTGCTGCCGGCATTGCCGCCGATGATGTTGTCCAGCGTGTTGCCGGTGCCGTTGATCGCCGACGTCCCGGTCAGGGTCAGGGCCTCGATGTACTGGCCGGCGAGGCTGAAGCTGACCGTGCTGAAGACCTGATCGGTCCCTCCGTTGTTCGCCTCGATCGCCGCGTCGCCCGCGTTGTCGACATGGTAGGTGTCGTTGCCCGCACCGCCCTTCATCACATCCGCGCCGGTCCCGCCGTCCAGGACGTTGTTGGCCGAATTGCCGGTCAGCGTGTTGTTCAGCCCGTTGCCGGTACCGTTGATCGCCGCGGTGCCGACCAGCGTCAGGGTCTCAACGTTCGCCGCGAGCGTGTAGGTGATGGTCGCTTCGACGAGGTCGATGCCTCCGCCGGCGTTCTCGTGCACGCTGTCGGCGTTGTTGCCCACCTGGTAGGTGTCGTTGCCCGTGCCGCCGTACATCGCGTCTTGCCCGCTGCCGCCCTCGAGGCGGTCGTTGCCTCCGGCGCCGTACAGCGTGTCGTCGCCGCTGAGGCCGAGGATGACATTCGCCACCGCGTTGCCGGTCAGCGTGTTGGCCAGCTCGTTGCCGGTCGCGTTGACGGCCGCGCTGCCGGTCAGGGTCAGAGCCTCGACCTGCTGGCCCGACAGATCGAAGCTGACGGCGCTGAAGACCTGATCGGTGCCCGCGTCGTCCGCCTCGACCACGGAGTCGCCCGCGTTGTCGACATGGTAGGTGTCGTTGCCCGCACCGCCCGCCATCAGGTCCGCGCCGGAGCGGCCATCCAGCGTGTCGGCGCCCGCCCCGCCGTCCAGCATGTTGTTGCCCGAATTGCCGGTCAGCGTGTTGGCCAGCGAGTTGCCGGTGGCGCTGAGGTTCGCGCTGCCGGTCAGGGTCAGCATCTCGACATACTGCCCCGCCAGGCTGTAGCTGATCGAGCTGAGGACCTGGTCGGTCCCGCCGTGGTTCGCCTCGATCACGACGTCGCCGGCATTCTGGACATGGTAGGTGTCGTCGCCGGCCCCGCCCGTCATCCTGTCCTCGCCGAACCCGCCGTCCAGGTCGTCGTTGCCGGCGCCGCCGTCCAGGGTGTCGTTGCCCTCGCCGCCGTTCAGGATGTCGTTGCCGTCGCCGCCGGTCAGAATGTTGTTGCCCGTATTGCCGCGGATGTCGTTGGCCAGCGTGTTGCCGGTGCCGTCGAGGTCGAGGCTGCCCAGCAGGCTCAGGTTCTCGACCTCCGCCCCCAGCGTATAGTTCAACGACGAGGTCATCACGGTGTCGTTGCCGCCGCCCGCGGCTTCGACGACCATGTCGCCGGCATCGTCGACATAGTAGCCGTCGACGCCCGCGCCCCCGATCATCGTGTCGGCGCCGGCCCTGCCGTCCAAGGTGTTGTTGGCGTCCGTGCCGACGATCACGTTGTCCAGGGAATTGCCGATGCCATAGGTGGCGTGGTCGCCAGTCAGGGTCAGGTTCTCGATGAAGGCGCTGAGCGTGTAGTTCGCGGACGAAACCACCAGGTCGACGCCGCCGTCGTCGATGCCGGCCGTCCAGTCCTCGCGCGCGGTATCGCCGGTCTGGTCGACGTAGTATGTGTCGTTGCCGGCGCGGCCGTACGATTTGCCGCCCTCGAGCCGGTTGTTGCCCGAGTTGCCGATCAATGTGGCGGCCAGCGAGTTGCCGACGGCGTCGATGTCCGCGCTGCCGGTCAGGGTCAGCCTCTCGACATACGTGCCCTTCAGGCTGTAGCTGACCGAGCTGAAGACCTGATCGATCCCCCCGTTGTTCGCCTCGATCACGGCATCGAAGATGTTGTCGACATAATAGATATCGTTGCCGGCGCCGCCCGTCATGGTGTCCGCGCCGGCCCCGCCGTCGATCACGTCATTGCCGTCGTCGCCATAAATGATGTCATCGCCGCCGAGCCCGGCGATCACGTCATCGCCGGTCGTGACTCCCGTCACGTCCGCGAACCCCGCCGGGACAACTCTCCCGTCATCGAGCCGGTGGATGAAGTCCTTCCCCGCGCCGCCCGTTACCGTTGCCAATGATTCCTCCCAGCCTGACGACAACAAGACGCGGCTTACCGAGGAACGGCACGCGGCAGCTCGCTTCTATCGTCCGACTTTGACGATTTCTTGGCCGTACAGGCTGCAGCGTACGTTGTCGCATGCCTGCTCTCCGCACGCCGGCCGGCGGCATGCGGAGTCGACGGCGATCAGGCCACGACGGTGAAGTTGGTGTTGCTGATGGACGGTGCGCCGTTGAGGTGGGCGAACTGCACGGCGGCGTTCGCTCCCGTGCCGTCGCTGTCGTAGAAGAGGTTTCCGGTCGCCGCGTTGTAGATGATACGGTCGTCCGCATCGTGCGCGGCCGTGCCCGTAAAGAGCGCCGTGGCGGAAAGCGTGCCGAGGGTGGTGATGGCGGCGAAGATGCTCTGGTCGAGCTGTATCGTGTCGTTTGCCGCACTGAAGTCCGCGACCGTGTCGATGTTGCCGGCCAGCACCGACTCGAACACGAAGGTGTCCAGGCCGCTGCCGCCGGTCAGCGTGTCCGTGCCCGCCCCGCCGTTCAGCACGTCGTTGCCGGCGCCGCCGTTCAGGACGTTGTTGCCCGAGTTGCCGGTCAACGCGTTGGCCAGCGAGTTGCCGGTGGCGTCGATGTTCCCGCTGCCGGTCAGGGTCAGGTTCTCGACATATTGACCGGCCAGGTTGTAGCTGACCGAGCTGAAGACCTGATCGGTCC
>Ga0070665_100009014_pt1 | contig 10104 bp, 8 predicted proteins | sample KBSS13metaG_FD_65862 | JGI IMG/M metagenome (GOLD analysis project Ga0070665, IMG submission 65862) | Switchgrass rhizosphere microbial communities from Kellogg Biological Station, Michigan, USA - KBS S1-3 metaG | ecosystem: Host-associated > Plants > Roots > Rhizosphere > Soil ...
CGATGTCGCACCCGACTGGCTTGCGCTTGAGGCAGGCCAATGAGGATTCTCGTCGCGGTCGACATCGAAGGCATTGCCGGTGTCGTCAACCCCGAGCAGACGCGTGCCGGCAATCCCGAATACGAGCGAGCGCGCCGCCTGATGACCGCCGAAGCGAACGCGGCCGTCGAAGGCGCCATCGCAGGCGGTGCGACGGAAGTGCTGGTCAACGACTCGCATGGCGATTTTCGCAACCTCGTATTCGAGGACTTGCATCCGCGAGCGGAGCTTCTGCAAGGCAAGCCCCGCGAGCTGGGCATGATGGCCGGCGTGGATACCGGATGTGCCGCAGTGTTTCTCGTCGGATGGCATTCAAGGGCGCAGGCGCCCGGCGTGCTCTCTCACACGATCAACGGTTTTGCGTTCGCGCGCGTACTTGTCAACGGCGTGGACGCCAGCGAAGCGCGGCTGTACGGCGCAGTGGCGGCGGAGTTCAGCGTTCCCGTGGCGCTCTACAGCGGTGACGACGCATTCGTCGCCGAGACCGCGCCGCTCTTTCCCGGCGCAATCGGGGTGACCGTCAAGCACGCGCATGGCCATAGGTCGGCAACCAGCCTCGCGCCCGAGGTCGCGCGCGAGGCGATCCGCAAGAGCGCCGCCGACGCCATGACGCGCATCGCATCGCTTCGTCCGCGGCCGCTCGAAACGCCGCTCGTGCTGCGTGTGCAGACCACGAGTCCCGCGCTTGCCGATCTTTTCGGAATGCTGCCAACGATTCGTCGCATCGACGCCGCAACCGTGGAGTTCAACGCGCCCACCATGCGCCACGCGGTCCGCGTGGTGAACAGCCTGTCGGCGATGTCCTTCATGCTGCGCTGACGCGTTGCCGTTCCGCATGGCAACGGCCGTCGTCGCGCAATGCCGGTCTGGCTTCGAAGCGGAAGCCGCCGCGGATATCGACGCGGTGGCGCGGCACGCGGACGTGACCTGCCATGTCGATGCGAGGCCGCTCGCCGCTTACGTGACGGCCGTCGTGGAGGACTTCGACGCCTTGCGCTGGTCGCGGGCTCTTGCGGCATCGCCGCCGATATTCATCCGCTCGCTATTCGCCGGTTCGGGTCCGCACTCGCTCACGCGCATTGCAGGTAGTACGGCGAGCGATCGCGTCACGCCTATCGCGAGCGCGCTCGAAGCGTTGCGCCGCGGTCCCGCCGCAGGCGTCTGGGTGGAGTTTCCGGACACGAACGAAGGCAAGGCACTGTCGTCCCTTGCGCGCGCCCTCACCCCGCGGCTCGAACGCGAACTGAGCGCGCGCGGTATCCTCGCCGACAACACTTCGGCGCACTTTCACGCTTTCCTGAGTGCGCGCGACACCGCATTCGTCGGCATCAGCGACACCGCGACGGGCCCCGCGTGGCCGATGGGCATTCCGCGACTGCGGATGCCGCATGGCGCGCCGTCGCGCTCGACGCAAAAGCTCGCCGAGGCGCTGATCGCGTTCCTGGGCGCGCGCGAGGCATCGCTCCTGAGGGAAGGCATGCGGGCGGTCGATCTGGGCGCCGCGCCCGGTGGCTGGTCGTGGCAGCTTGCGCGGCGCGGACTCGTGGTGACGGCCGTCGACAACGGACCGCTCAAGGGCGACGTCGCGATCGACCCGCGCATCACGCATGTGCGATCCGACGGTTTCACGTGGCGACCGCGCCAACCGGTGGAATGGCTGGTTTGCGACATCGTGCAGTCGCCGCGCCGCATCGCGACGCTCTGCGCCGAGTGGATCGCGCGCGGCGATGCGCAACGCGCGATCTTCAACCTCAAGCTGCCGATGCGCGAACGCTACGCCGAGGTCATGCGCTGCAAGGCGCTGATCGGCGAGCGCCTTGCGCGCGACCGGATCGGATTCGAGCTTCGCTTCCGCCACCTCTATCACGACCGCGAGGAAGTGACGGCGTATCTGGCGCGCACGCGTACCGCATCGCGCCCTCAGCGCTCCGGCGCGATGATCCCCAGGCGCTGATACTCCGGGCGGAGCGCCTTGCGGATGCGCGGAAGCTGCCGCCAGAACCATAGCGTGGCCAGCGTCGCGAGAAGTCCGTTGAGGGCAAACGTCGCCTGCCCGCCGAGGCGCGCTGCAACAGCGCCTGCGGCGAGATTGCCGAGGGGCGAGACGCCAAGGAATGCGAGCGTGTAGAACCCGGCAACCCGCCCCCGCAGGCGATCGTCCACGATGGTCTGCAGGATCGTGTTGGCGGCGGCCGCCGCCAGGATCAGGCCGCCGCCGACGATCACCATCAGCAGCATGGCGAGTGGAAGGATGCGAAGGTACGCAAAGGCGGCCAGCGCGACACCGCTCGATCCCGCGGCAAGCGCGATGATCCGCACCAGCCCGCGGACGTTCTCGCGACTCGCGAGGTACATCGTGGAGAAAAGCGCGCCCGCGCCAGCCGACGCCAGCAGGAAGCCGAGCGTATGCGGTCCGCCGCCATAGACATCCTTGGCGTAGATCGGCATCAGCGACGAGTACGGGGTGATCGTCCAGGCGAGCGCCGCGACGAGAATCAGGATCGCCCGCGCCGGGGCGAATTCCCACACGAAGCGGAAGCCCTCGACCCAGCTCGACCACCACCCCGTCGTTCGCGAGGCAGGGCCGGGCTCGTGCGGAAACCGCATGCGCGCGACAGCATAGATCACCGCAACGAACGACAGCGCGTTGAGCGCGAAGCACGCGGCCTCGCTCATGATTGCGAGCAGCAGCCCGGCCAGCGCGGGGCCCGCTACGCGAGCCCCGTTCACGAGGAACGAGTTGAGCGCGATCGCATTGGGAAGGTCCGCGCGATCCTCGACCAGGTGCACATACAGCGACTGGCGGATGGGAATGTCGAATGCGGAAACCGTGCCGAGCCACAGCGCGAGGACGATCAGGTGCCAGACCTGGATGGTGCCAAGCGCGGTGAGCGTGGCAAGGACGATCGCCTGCACGAGCATCAACGACTGGGTGACGTACAGTGCGCGTCGGCGGCGCACACGATCGGCGAGCACGCCCGCCCAGGTACCGAGCAGTAGAATGCCCGCGTTCGCGCAAAAAGCGATGACGCCCAGCAGCAATGCCGACCCCGTGAGGCGGTAGACGAGCCATCCCATCGCGACCTGCTGCAGCCACGTGCCCACCAATGACAGGCCCTGGCCCACGAAAAACAGCCGAAAGTTGCGATGACGAAGTGCGCGGAAGGTGCGCGCGGAAAAGATGCGCATGGCGTCCTACGTTGCCGCCGCGTCGATCGCGCCGCCCCGCTACGATGCAGGCGGAGCGGCGCGCCACACGCGCCTCATCCGGACAGCCGGGCGTGCTGCGCGTGGAGCTTCTCGAGCGTCGAGCGGAAAACCGCGAGCCGCGCGCGCTCCTGCTCGACGACGGCGGCCGGCGCGCGGGCGACGAAGCTTTCATTGGCCAGTCGCGCTTCCGCTTTCGCGACTTCGCCTTCGATGCGGGTGCGTTCCTTGGCGATGCGCTCGCGCTCCGCGGCGGCGTCGACCTCGATGTGCAGCATCAGGCGGTAGTCGCCGACGATTTCGACGGGCGCGTCGGTGGCGGGAAGCTCGTCGACGATCTTCACCTCGGACAGTCGCGCCAGGGCGGCCAGGTACGGCGAGCAGTCGGCGAGCACTTCAGGATCGCCCGTCGCGAACAGCGGCACTTTCTTCCCTGGTGGCAGGCCCATCTCGCTCCGCAGGGCGCGGCAAGCGTTGACGAGCGATTTCAGCAACGCCATGCGTGCGTTCGCATCCGCATCGATGCGCTCGGGATGCGCGCGCGGAAATGGCTGCAGGCAAATCGTCTCGCCCGTTTTTGCCGCGAGCGGCGCCACGGTCTGCCACAGCTCCTCGGTGATGAATGGCATCATCGGATGCGCGAGGCGCAGCATCGCTTCGAGCTCGCGGACGAGCATCGAGCGCGTGCCGCGGGCCGCGGCCGTATCGCCCGCCGCTTCCGCGCGCGCGAGCTGAACCTTGGCGAGCTCGACGTACCAGTCGCAATATTCATCCCAGACGAATTCGTACAGCGCGCGCGCAGCGTGGTCGAAGCGATAGTTGTCGAGGTTGACTGCGATCTCGCGCTTGGCTTCCTGGATCCGACCCAGCAGCCATCGGTCCACGAACGTGTGCGCCACCGGCAGGGACGTGTCCAGGCCGACATCTTTGCCCTCGACGTTCATCAGCACGAAGCGGGTCGCGTTCCAGAGCTTGTTGCAGAAATTGCGATAGCCATCGCAGCGATTGAGATCGAAATTCAGGGTACGGTTGAACGTCGCGAGCGAAGCGAAGGTGAAGCGGAGCGCATCGGCGCCGAACGCCGGAATGCCTTCCGGAAATTGCTTGCGCGTACGCGCGGCGATCGATGCGGCCTGCCGCGGGTCCATCATGTTGGCGGTGCGCTTGGCCACGAGCGCTTCCGCCTCGATGCCGTCGATCAGGTCGAGCGGATCCAGCACGTTCCCCTTCGACTTCGACATCTTCTGGCCTTCCTCGTCGCGGACAATCGCGTTGATGTACACGTCGCGAAACGGAATGCGGCCCGTGAAGTAGGTCGTCGTCATGATCATCCGCGCGACCCAGAAGAAAATGATGTCGAAGCCGGTCACGAGCACCGACGATGGCAGGAACGTGCGGAGCTCGCGCGTGTCGGCAGGCCATCCGAGCGTCGAATGGCACCACAACGCGGAGCTGAACCACGTGTCGAGAACATCCTCGTCGCGCTGAAATGACGCGGGTGCGCGCCCGAGCCGCGCCTGCGCTTGTGCCAGCGCATCGGCTTCGGTGCGCGCAACGTAATGATGTCCCGACTCGTCGTACCACGCCGGAATGCGATGTCCCCACCACAGCTGGCGCGAAATGCACCAGTCCTGGATGTTGTCGATCCAGTGCCGATAGGTGGAGAGCCATTCGCCCGGCACGAACGTGACCTTCTCGCCGGCGCCCGGTCCTGGTGGTGGCAGCCCTTCCTCAACCGCAAGCTGGCAAAGCGACTGGATCGTCTGTCCCGGGAAGTACGGATGCGACGCGGGCGTCGGGGTGCGCATCGCGACGAACCACTGGTCGGTCAGCATCGGCTCGACGACTTCGCCCGTGCGTCCGCATCGCGGCACGACCATGCGGTGCGCTTTTTCACTCACAAGCAGGCCTTGCGCAGTCAGATCGGCCAGCACCGCCTTGCGCGCGACGTAACGATCGAGGCCGCGATAGGGCGCCGGTGCGTTGTCGTTGACCCTGGCGTCGAGATCGAGGATTTGCAACGCCGGAAGGCCATGCCGCTGACCGACCTGCCAGTCGTTGAAGTCGTGCGCTGGCGTGATCTTGACCGCGCCGGTACCGAACTCGCGATCGACATACGCGTCGGCGACCACCGGAATTCGCCGGCCGGTCAACGGCAGCGCTACCTCCTTGCCGACGAACGCCGTGTAGCGCCCGTCCTCCGGATTGACCGCCACCGCGGTGTCGCCGAGCATGGTCTCGGGGCGCGTCGTCGCGACGACGAGCGACCCGGTGCCATCGGCGAGCGGATAGCGGATCTCCCAGATCCTGCCCTGCTCCTCCTCGTTGTCGACCTCGAGGTCCGACACGGCGGTGCCCAGCTTGGGATCCCAGTTGACGAGGCGCTTGCCCCGATAAATGAGCCCGTCCTCGAACATGCGCACGAACGTCTCGACGACGGCGGCGGACAATCCGTCGTCCATCGTGAAGCGCTCGCGCGTCCAGTCGGCCGAAGCGCCGAGCCGGCGCATCTGGTGGGTGATCGTGGACCCGGAGACTTTCTTCCAGTCCCACACGCGCTCGACGAATGCCTCGCGTCCGAGATCGTGGCGGCTCTTGCCCTCGACCTTCAACTGCTGCTCGACCACGATCTGCGTTGCGATCCCGGCGTGGTCGGTGCCGACCTGCCACAGCGTGTTGTCGCCGCGCATCCGGTGATAGCGGATCAGCACATCCATCAGCGTGTGCTGGAATGCGTGACCCATGTGCAGCGTGCCGGTGACGTTCGGCGGCGGCAGCTGGATGCAATACGGCGCTGCGCCAGGAGCGAAGCTCGGCGCGAAAACGCCGCGCGATTCCCACAGCGGGTACCACTTCGCCTCGATCGCGTGCGGTTCGAAGCTCTTCGCGAGTTCCATGCGATGCCGATGTTCGGAAAAGCCTTGGATTGTAGCGGATGCGCCGCGCCAGCCCCGCGCGCTTTCCGGACAGCGGCCTCGAGATGGGACTCCGAACGCTCAGGCGCCCCTTTCAAGCTCCGCAACGACGGCGTCGGCAAGCGCGAGCGACGCCGTCAATCCCGGCGATTCGATGCCGTAGAGATTCACGAGCCCGTCCACGCCATGCTCGCGCGGTCCCTGCAGCATGAAATCGCGGGCCGGCTCGCCGGGCGCCTGCAGCTTGGGACGGATGCCGGCGTAGTCCGGCACCAGCACACCGTCGGGAAGCGCCGGCCAATAGTGGCGTATCGCAGGATAGAAAGCTGCCACGCGCGCCGGATCGACGCTGAAGTCGAGCGTGTCGGTCCACTCCACATCCGGGCCGAATCGCGCCTGGCCGGCGAGGTCCAGCGTCGCATGGACGCCGAGGCCCGCAGCTTCCGGCATCGGATAGATCAGACGCCCGAACGGCGAACGCGTCGCCAGCCGGAAGTAGGTGCCCTTGCAAAGGTAGGTTCGCGGGATGCACGCGGCCGGAAAGCCGTCGAGCGAGCGCGCTATGCGTGCCGCGTCGTGACCGGCGGCATTGACGACGAGGCGGGCGGAGATGCGCCCCGGTGCCGCGCCACCGATGTCGATCTCGATGGATGAAGCCGTGACCCGTCCCTCGCGCACCGGGCTCAGGTAAGCGACCGCCACGCCACGCGCTTCGGCGTCACCCAGAACTGCCAGCATGAACTGATGACTGTCGACGATGCCCGTCGACGGGGAATGCAATGCAGACACGCAGCGAACGGCAGGCTCGAGGTGGGCAACGTCGGCGGCTTCGAGTCGCACCAGGTCCGCAACACCGTTGGCTCGCGCCTGCGCCTCGAGCTTTTCCAATGCGGCTCGCTGCGAATCGGTCGTTGCAACGATCAGCTTGCCACAACGGCGATGCGGCACGCCGTGCTCGGCGCAGAAGGCGTATAGCTGCTTGCGGCCGGCCACGCAAAGCCGCGCCTTCTGGGAGCCAACCGGATAGTAGATGCCGGCATGCACGACCTCGCTGTTGCGCGAGCTCGTGCCGGTACCGAAAGACGCTGCCGCCTCGACGACCACTACCTCGCGTCCGGCCAATGCGAGCGCGCGGGCAACCGCCAGGCCGACGACACCCGCGCCCACGACGAGGCAGTCGATGTCCGCCACTGGACATTCGCTCAGAGCGCCAGCGTGGCCTCGCGGGTTCTCGTGCGATCGACACTTCGTCCGAGCGCTCGCGCGATCGCGTCGAGCTGGTCCATCAGCCGCGCGAACTCCGCGGGCGTGAGGGCCTGATCGGCATCGCACCACGCCTCGGGAGGGCATGGATGCACTTCGATCAGCAGCGCATCGACGCCGGCAGCGACGGCAGCGCACGATAGCGCGGGGACCATCCACGCCTTGCCGCCGGCATGCGATGGGTCGATGATCACCGGCAAGTGCGTCTCACGCTTGAGCACGGCGACTGCGGTGACGTCGAGCACGTTCCGGTAGGCAGTCTCGAACGTGCGGATGCCGCGCTCGCACAGCATGATCTTGTGATTGCCGCCTGCCGCGATGTACTCCGCCGCCATCAGCCATTCGGCGATCGTCGCGCTCATCCCGCGCTTCAGGATGACCGGAACGTCGACGCGCCCCACTTCCTTCAGGAGGTCGAAGTTCTGCATGTTGCGCGTGCCGATCTGGATCACGTCGACCTTGTGCTCGAGAAACGTGTCGAGCATGCGCACGTCCATCAACTCGGTGACGATCGGCAATTCATGGCGGGAGGCTGCGGCGCGCAGCATCTTCAGGCCATCGACGCCTTTGCCCTGGAAGGCGTAGGGACTGGTTCTCGGCTTGAATGCGCCGCCGCGCATCAGCCTCGCCCCTGCGGCTGCCACGCCATCCGCAGCGGCGTCCATCTGAGGCTGCGTCTCGACCGAACACGGTCCCGCGATCACCTGCACGGCAGTGTCCCCGATCGGAACGCCCCCCACGTTCACGACCGTGCTCGCCTTGTGCCACTCGCGGGCGACCAGCTTGTACGGCTTCAGAATGTGCATCGACCGCTCGACGCCGGGCATCGGATCGAACATCTCGGGATCGAGCTTGCGCTCGTCGCCGACGGCGCCGATGAGCGTCCGCTCGGTCCCACGCGAAACGTGGACATCGAGACCTGCGGCGCGGATGCGCGCCTCGACCGCGGCGATCTGCGCCTCGCCGGCTTCCGGTTCCATCACGATGATCATGGTGTGCTCCTGCTGGTGACAAGGTGAGCCTGAAAAGGAAAGCGGGCGGCCTTTCGAGGGGCCGCCCGCTTTGTCGTTGTCCTGTTGCTAACTGCTGGATCTACGGCTCAGGCACGCCCCTCGGAGAGTTCCCGATAAAAGTGGTAGCCGTAAAACCAAGGTGCCCGCTGCAAGCTCATGCCGGTAACCTAACACAGGCCGGGCGCCCGCGAAACCCCGATCATCCGGCACTTCCTTGCGGCGGGGCGTTTGCGCCACGAAACGCAACATCGAAGCGGGTTGCCGGGCAGATCGGCACCGAAGGCACGACCGATGTGCGTAATATTTACGGGTTGCGCGTCGCCCACCGGTTGATTCTCTGCACGAAACTGCAGAACGCGCGCAAAAAAATGGGAGCGCCGATCACGGCGCCAGCGTGTTGACGTTTCGATTGTCGAGGGAAGGGAAGCAGGATGGCCATTCGAATGAAACGGGTCGCGGCGTTGGCCGCGAGCCTGATGCTCGCGGCGGGGTGTGGAGGACCCAAGCCCGAGGTCACGGCGGACACGATTTTCGCCGGCGACGTCCTCACCATCAACGATGCGCAGCCCAGCGTGGAGGCAATCGCCGTCAAAGATGGAAACATCCTCGCCATCGGTACGCGCAGGGATATCGAGAGCGCCAGCAAGGGCGCGAACACGAAGGTGGTCGACCTCGCGGGCAAGACGCTGCTGCCCGGCTTTCTCGATCCCCACAGCCACTACATCAATTCGCTTTCTGTCGCCAACCAGGTCAACGTATTCGCTCCGCCGGCCGGCCCCGGCAAGGACGTCGGCGCCATCGTTGCCGAGCTCAGGAAATTCCGCGACGCTCGGAATATTCCCGCGGGCGAGCTCATCATTGCCTACGGCTACGACGAGAGCAGCATGCCCGACGGGCACATGCTGAATCGGGACGACCTGGATCGCGACTTCCCCGACCATCCGGTGCTTGTGGGCGACGTATCGCTGCACGCGCCGTGCTCAACACCGCGGCGCTCAGGAAGTTCGGATTTTCCGCCGACAGGAATCGCGTGAAGCTCGGCGGGGTAAAGATCACGCTCGACGGCTCGCCGCAGGGACGTACCGCGTTTTTCACGACGCCTTACCTGGTCGACGGCCCGGACGGCCAGAAGGGCTGGAAAGGCGAGCTGCCGTTCCCGCAGGAGCAGGTCGATGCCTGGTTCAGGCAGGTGTACGGAAACAACCTGCAGCTCTTCGTGCACGCGAATGGCGATGCCGCGATCGACGTGCTGTTGCGCGCGCACGCGACCGCGGCCGCCGGAGGCCTCGACAAGGATCGGCGCACGACCGTGATCCACTCGCAATTCGTACGTCCGGATCAGCTCGACAGCTACGTCAAGTACAAGCTCATTCCGTCGCTCTTCACCGAGCACACGTTCTACTTCGGCGATACGCACGTGAAGCAGCGCGGCAAGACGCAGGCCTATTTCCTGAGTCCGATGCGTACTAGGGGTTGCGGCCCACCAACCATACCGACTTCAACGTGAGCCCGCTCGACCAGATGTTCGTCGTGTGGTCGGCCGTCAACCGGGTGTCGCGCGGCGGCGAGGTCATCGGTCCGGACCAACGGGTCACGCCGATGGAAGCGCTGAAGGCGATCACGATCAACGCCGCTTACCAGTACTTCGAGGAAAAATCGAAGGGGTC
>Ga0070665_100009015_pt1 | contig 10103 bp, 11 predicted proteins | sample KBSS13metaG_FD_65862 | JGI IMG/M metagenome (GOLD analysis project Ga0070665, IMG submission 65862) | Switchgrass rhizosphere microbial communities from Kellogg Biological Station, Michigan, USA - KBS S1-3 metaG | ecosystem: Host-associated > Plants > Roots > Rhizosphere > Soil ...
TGGCGGGGTTCAACGTGGGGATCCAGCGCAGCGAGTCGCCAATGTAGCGCAACAGGTCATCGTGAACTCGGGTGGCATCCGGATGGCGAATGAGCCGCATGTAGTCGGCTGGCGAGTGTTCGGCCGCGCTGACGAGAAGGAAGTCGTGCTCGAGTGACATTGCAGAGGCTGGCGTTGTCGAAGGGAACCGAAGGCTCTTCGTCTGGCTAACGTACCATCGTTAAGCCGCAAAGGCCGAGCGGGAGTTTTCAACGAAGCATGGGCGCGGGAAAGTGGCGAGCGAAGCTCGCCACCCCGCGCCCTTCGGGACGCTCCAAGCCGCGATGACCGGCCTTTGTCGGCTTCAACGACCGGTTAGGCGGTCCGCACCAGAACGTCTCCGGGCTCAACTTGCGCCGTAGCCCATCGACCTCGCGAGGGCGGCACATTGAGCGGCGAGTTCGGCATCAGGGATCGCGACCTCGACGCACGTTGTGGGATCCTGCGCGAGCTCCGAGGACTCGAGCATAGCGGCGAACGCGGTATCAGGTGAGAGCCGCCAGCCACCTTGGAGGATCGGAGTGGCGATGCGGGTGGCGCCCGCTTGCCGCGCGCAGCGAATCGCGGCTGAGAAGCTGTCGCGCGCGAGTGCGCGTTTCGCGCGGGTATCGAGAACTTCGAGATGGTGGAGCGTGCTCACGAGTACGGCGAAGCGGAATCGAGCGTCCGGCAGCTCGACGGCCGTGGCTTTGCCGAGGGCGAGCGGGAGGTCGACCTGGGCTTCGATCTGCTCGAGCAGATCTGCCTCGGGAATCGCGCGGAGGAACTGCCGAGCGACATTCCCGAGCAAGCGCTCATATTGCTCCGAGGCGGGTACGAATGTTCCGTCGATGGGAAGCACGATCGCGTCCGCAGTCATCGAGAGAACGTCGCCGTGCGTGACCGTCAACATGCTGGCCCGCGAGACGATGCCTGGCGTGAACGGGATTGGCGCGACGCCCCCATAGATCCACCTAACGTACCATCGTTAAGCCGCAAAGGCCGAGCGGAACGTTTCAACGAAGCACGGGCGCGGGAAAGTGGCGAGCGAAGCTCGCCCCCCCCGCGCCCTTCGGGACCTTCCAACCTGCCATGACCGGCCTTTGTCGGCTTCAACGACCGGTTGGGCGGGAGCGAATCAGTTTCCCCCAGATCCGGCTCATCGACGCATGCCGATTGTGCTCGGGGCCTCCTGCGTCCCATAGAGCCACGCCGTGCCTGACGGCGACGCGGGCAGTGTACCCGTGAGCAACGAGCGAATGGCGCGTCCCAGCGCGGAGACGTTGGCCGTTGGGATCGACGCTGCTCCGCGCGCAGACATCCGAACGTCACCGAGAATTCGCCATGACTCGACTTCGATGGATGGGATGCTTTCGCGGGCACCCAAGGCAGCGCAGGCTCGCTCCACGAGCGCCACCACGGTGGCAATCTGCTCGCTCGACCAGCCAGCGTCGAAATTCAATCCGTAATCAGAAATGCAGGCAGTTCTGCGCCAATCCTGAACGGCGGTACCGAGCCACTCAGGAAGAGGTTCCTGTGCCTCCGTTGCGTCGATCAGATGCTTCAGAAACACGCCGAGAGCGACGTCGTATGCCCAGAGGCCTTCGCCTCCGTGGGAAACGAATTGCGTTGCCGTCATAAGCGCCCCAACACTCACCGAGGAGGAGACCTCTCTCCGCCCAACGTACCATCGTTAAGCCGCAAAGGCCGAGCAGAACGTTTCAACGGAGCAGGGGCGCGGGAAAGTGGTGAGCAAAGCTCGCCATCCCGCGCCCTTCGGGACGGTTCAACCTACCCAGACCGGCCTTTGTCGGCTTCAACGACCGGTTGGGCAGCTACGCGGTCAGTCGCTGTTGGTCCAAGTCAGAACGCCTGGCCGGGGATAGGGCGAGAACCCGGCGAATATCGCAAGGTCTTCGTCACCACCGTCTGCCACAACTGTAGACCAGACCCACGCCTCGTGCGAATCCCGCAGGCGTGTCCGATCAATGGTCACGAAGGATGAGAGGCGCCACTTCGCAAGCGTTGCTTCGATGAATGCCGCGTCGTCTAGATCCAGCCCACGGGTCGCGCCTGCGCCACGATGCTTGGGTCCAGTAAAGTACGCGAAAAGCTCAGTGTCTGGCGAGAGCAGTTTCCCCTCAGGTACGGCGATATCATTGGAGAGCGGCACATAGATGCCTTCAATAGTCGGGTGCAAACACGAGGTGCCGCCGGTCTGGTTCGAGTAGAGAACGCCGGTTGGATACGAGATGATAACGCCGAACCCGACAGACTCCCACAGCTCGACAATCGGCTTTGATCCCTCGCGTCCCAGCTTTCTCACGTCTGCCCAACGTACCATCGTTAAGCCGCAAAGGCCGAGCGGAACGTTTCAGCGGAGCAGGGGCGCGGGAAAGTGGCGAGCGAAGCTCGCCGCCCCGCGCCCATCGGGACCGTCCAACCCTCGAGACCGGCCTTTGTCGGCTTCAACGACCGGTTGGGCAGGCCCGCGCCAGCGAGGAATCCGGACCGTGTCATGTCGATCACGGGGTTGAAAGGACTCGCGACCGTTCAGCCTCGGCGAGTGCGCCGAGGATCCAGGCGAGAATCTCAGAGAATTCCACGTGCCATGTACGAAGCAACTGAAGCTGCTCGTCGTCGATGAGCCTGTTCCGTCGAAGCATGCCGGCCTCGTCGAGAGCCCACCAATGAACTCTCTCGAGTAAACAGAATGCGTCAGCCAGCGGTGCATACAGCATTGGATAGCCTCCGCGGACTCGCTCTTGCACAACTCTCAGAGCACTGAGTAACTCGGCGAGATGTTCGGCGTGGACTCGAGTGAACGGACGCAACGAATGCAGAAGACCGTCCTCTTCTAGGATGTGCTTCGTAAGGATATTGCACGCGTGTGCGCATTCTGAGGGGAGCACCGCACGACCAATCGTCCTTGCCGCGGCGACCTCCGCGAGCGCTACTGCTTCCGCCCACCCGGCGACGTCAGGCTCTGAGTTCTCGAGACTCTGAAGGAGTGCCTGCGCGAGTTGCGCGCGAGCGGACGGCGGGAGCTGGAGTGCGAGCGTGGAAACGTCAGCTGCCGTCATTGAAGTGTGCTCGCGGTGCCAGCTCTGCCCAACGTACCATCGTTAAGCCGCAAAGGCCGAGCGGAACGTTCAGCGGAGCAGGGGCGCGGAAAAGTGGCGAGCGAAGCTCGCCACCCCGCGCCCATCGGGACGCTCCAACCAGGCGAGACCGGCCTTTGTCGGCTTCAACGACCGGTTGGGCGGCCTCGCCAAAACACATCAACCGATCACTGGCGACCCGACGATATAGGGAGCGATCCCTTGGGGATGGCGAGCGACGCATTTCGCAAAGTTCTGCTGAAAAAGAGGTGTCGGCTGCGCAGAACTCAACCAAACTCGTGCGCATGCGGTGATGTCGGCGCAGAAGATGCCGACGTCAATGTTGAGCACGGTGACGCCGCCCGTCGTAAAGGTATTGTTGTGGAAGATAAGGCCCTTTCCCGGCTCAAGAAAGAGGATTCGAGAGATGCCGGCTTTCGAATTCTGCAATTGAGCAGTGCCTTGGTGAAGCATTGAGCAGCGGAAATAGTAGCAGTCTTGCCCCGTCAGCGTTTGCGAACCACGGGAAACGTATCGGCTCCCGACGTTGGTATCGAACCAGTCGGCATAGTTCTGGCCGGTAGCAAGACCGTTTGGACTCTGTAGCGCGCCTGCAATGTCTGGAACAGCCAAAGCTGAACAGAGCGCTACATAATAAAGGTGTGCGGCCGAGGCGGAGTCGATCTGGTCGAGTAGGTCGTGCATGGCTGTGCTCGTCCGCCCAACGTACCTTATGTCGTTCCGCCGAACTACCCTCCCCAGTTCCGTCTAGATCTCGCCCGCCGGCTAAAAACGGCTGCAGTCCCCCTCTCCCTCGGAACAAACCTCCCCATTGCCTGCTGCCTAAATCGGGCCGACGCTGGTCTGTCTAAACGGATCGGGGCCGCCGGGCTCGCCGTGTAATGGTGGAGGCGATCCCTGACGATGCTCACGAGGCCGTCCGGGATCCTCACTTCCACGGTGGCTCCCGCTCGCCACCAACGTCGAGCGGGCTTCGCACGCCGAGCCCACCCCGGTTCAAGACGTGCGTGTAAATCATGGTCGTGGCAACGTCGCGATGGCCGAGGAGCTCCTGAATCGTTCGGATGTCGTAGCCAGCCTCGAGCAAATGGGTGGCGAAGGAGTGACGAAGAGTGTGGCAGCTGACTCGCTTGCCAAGGCCCGCGGCGAGCGAGGCTTCGCGCACGGCGCGCTGGAGGACAGTCTCGTGAAGATAATGGCGCCGGACCTGCTCCGTGGCGGGGTGGCGGTAGGTGCGGGTAGCGGGGAAGACCCATTGCCAAGTCCATTCGCGACCTGCACGCGGGTATTTGCCGGCGAGCGCGCCCGGGAGCTCGACCCACCCGGCGCCGCGCGCGGTGTCCGAGTCGAATAGACGCTTTGCCCGGTCGAGTTGGGTCTGCATCGGGACGACGAGCGCGGTCGGCAACATCGTGCGCCGGTCCTTTCTCCCCTTGCCGCTTCGCACGACGATTTCACGGCGCGCAATGTCGATGTCTTTCACACGCAATGTGACGCATTCGAGCAGCCTGAGGCCTGCGCCATAAAGCAAAGAGGCCATTAGGTGTCGCTCCCCCGAGAGGTGGCGCAGGATGACAGCGACCTCGTCCCGCGTGAGCACGACGGGGACGCGCTCCGGCCGACGCGGGCGCGGGAGCTCCCCTAGATCTTCGAGGGGCTGGCCGAGGACAGGCCCGTAGAGAAAACACAGCGCCGCCAGCGCCTGGGCGTGCGTCGATGCGCTCGCGTGGCGCTCGGCGAGATCTTCAAGGAATGCCCGCACCTCGGAAACGCCGAGCTCGCGCGGATGACGGACGCCGTGGAACGCGATGTAACGACGAATCCAGCCGGTATATGCCTCCGCAGTGCGCGGGCTATAGCGTCGCATCGAGAGCTCGGCCCGCAGGCGATCCATCAGGCGCGGGGCGGGACGGACGGGATCTTCCTCATTCACTCTCCGGCGCAATGGCAAACGCTATGCCGGCGCGCGCTCAGGCATTTCTCGGCCGAATGCGACACCGCATTGCATGCGGGCGCCACTTTCGTCCGCCACCCCACCACCCGATTGCGGCGGATCGTGCAATCTACATGGGTGTTCGCACAATCATCGTCCCGCACCGCCGAACTCGGCGCGCGCGGTGAAACGCGTCTTCCATTGCGTGTCGTAGCTGAAGTCCTCGAATGGATTGTCGTCGATTCCGAATGCAGCTTTGAGCGCTTTGCGGAGGCGGCTTACGACTTGCCGCGCGGCCTCGAAGGAGCCGAATACCTTCCAGCGAAAGGTGCCATTGCCCTCGCAGCACGCGACGAGGAGCCGCCATTGCACCGTGGCCTTGCGCGTATCGCCGGTTGCGAGGCCGAGGTCGATATAGCTGAGGCGCTGGAATCGGTCGCCAATCCTGACGGAAACGGTTTCGCCGTCGACCAGCGTCATCGTGACTTCGCGCCAGCTCTTCGCGGTAGGAAGAAGGATATTCGCTCCTATCGCGCCCTTCGGCTTGGCCTTGCGGCCCCTTCGCGATTTCGTTTCTACGGCCGGGCTCGGAGGTTCTCCGAGCTCCTGGACGTCGTAGGCCGCTATTGGATCGAGCGGGGCGCTCGCTGGAACCCGGCCCTCCGGTCGCCGCGCGGTCGGAGGAAAAAGGACCGGGACGCCACGGAGGCGCGGCGCGAGGGCGAGTGTGCCTTTTTCGACGACCAGCCAATCCGCTATCACGTCGAGCTCGACGTGCGCGCCGGGGCCGTGGCGCGCGCGGAGGTCGGGCGTCGCAAACCGGGAGGTGCCGACGAGGACGAGCGTGGGACGCGCGAGACGCTCACTCGCGTGAAGAAGCGTTTCGAGCGAGTCGGTGTCGGGGCTCGTCAGCCAAATGACGTCGCGGACGCGGCCCTCTTCGTCGACTTGCTCTCCGATGACGATCGTCTCGTTCGACCGCGGAGACTTGTCGCCGCGCGGCTTCTTGGCCCACGAAGGCGCGATCGGTCGGTCCGCGACGCCGAGGAGCTCGCCCATGACGCGCGCGAGATCGGAGACGCTTATCGCGACCTCGCGGAGCGAGTCCTCCTCGACGTCGACCGTCTCGCAGACGCGCGGAGAGTGCGCGCAGACGGCGATCCAGCGTTTGCCGAACGGTCGGCCGCGCGCGCCGAGGTCGCGCACTTCGCGCTCACACCCCTGCCCCGGCTCTCCGCATTCGTAGGTGAGCGCGAGCGGGCCCTCTCGGAGGATGCGCGCCTCGGCAAGCGCCGAAAGAATGGCGCTGACATCGTCCTTCGCTTTCGGTCGTCCTCGGCCGAGGAGCGCCGAGAGCGCCGTCTTTTTCAATGCAATGGCGCCGCTGTCTTCGACGAGCGCGAGAAACGACGCGAGCGGGAGGAACGAGCGAATCATGCGGAGGCTGTCGCTCCCGGTGCGTCCTCGAGCTCGGCCGCGAGCGCCGCGGGCGCGCGCATGATGCCGCGACTCTGAAGGAAGCGCTCGACGATCCGCCGCACCTCCGGATCGTCACGATTGTAATCGATGACGTTCCGCTTCCCGTCGGCCGCGAGCTCGACGCGAATCATTCTGGAGCCGCCGATATCGAGATAGATCCGGACGGCGATCGGGCTCGCTCCGCGGAGCGACATTTCGATGATGGGGCGCGAGCTGCTGACGAGGAGGTCCGCGCGGCCGCGCTTGAAGAGCGACGAGACTCCGTCGTGGGCCACCATCGAAATCATGCGGAGCTCGACTCGTTTGACGGGAGACTCTGGGGCGAGCGCCGCATCGACGTCTTTGAAGACCGAGAGATCGTAGAGCCCGGCCGGCGAATAGAAATCGCCGTCGTCCGCGAGCACTTCGCCGAACGCACGCCGTATCTCCTCCCGCACGCGTGGGTACGCGCGGACGAAGAGCCGCCCGGTGCGGCGATCGATCCGGGCGAACGAGCGACGCGCAGTGACGTCGGTGATCTGCGCGAGCGAGCGCGACGCGGGATCGATCGTGTCGCGTGTCTTCGGCCGGCTCCCGTGGACGATCTCGAGCTCGACGTACCAACGGTTCTTCGTGAGCTCCGGGCGACAGACGTCCGTGTGATCGAGCGCGGCGAGGCGCGCGCCGAGGACCTTGGCGAGCTTGGCGAGCGCTGGCCGCGTGACGCCGAGCTCGAGGTCGGTGCGCGCTGGAGCGTACTCCGCGAACTTGTGCTCGGGCTCGCGCGCGGTCGCCGCCGCGACGAGCTCCGCGAGCTCGGGGTGACGAAGGAGCGCGATGAGCCCGAGATCGACGTCGCCGTGGGTCCCGCGCGGGAGACGGCGCTCGGTGTCGTACCGGATGAGCGCGTCCGCGGCGTCGCTCGTCGCGAGCGCGTCCAAGAGAGCGAGGAGCTCGACGAGATCGTCGGGCGGAGGCTCGATGGCGCCGTCGTCGTGAACGAGGGCGTGCACCCGAGCGACGAGGGCGCGGTCTTCTTGCGATGTCTTCGCGAGATCGTCGAGGCGGACGCCGTGCCTGTCGAAGAACGACGCGAACGGTGTGAGGAGCTCCACGAGGAGCGGTCGGGCGGCGTGGTCGAGCACTTCACGCCGCACGATCTTCCCTCGCTCGCGAGCGCCGTCGTCTGCCATGAGGACGCATTCTAACGAGCCCGGCCCAAACCGGCTCTAGCTTGGCTCGCTTCTTCGGGGACGCGACGTTTTCCACGGCGCCGCGGCGTTTGTCTTTCTCATCGCTCCCTTTTGTTTCCGACGGCGGCGCTTTGCTTCGTCGTCGCTCCCTTTTGTTTCGGACGGCGGCCCTTTGCTTCGAGGGCGCGCCCTTTTCGCTTCTCGTCGCGCTCTCTTCTTTCCCGTCGCAGCCTTTTGCTTTCGGGGCGCGCCCTTTTGACGTCTCGCCGCGGCCTCTTCTTTCTCGTCGCAGCCTTTTGTCTCCGGGCGCGCCCTCTTGGCTTCTCGTCGCGCCCGCTTCCGTTCTCGGCGTGCCCTTTTCGCTTCTCGTCGCGCGCTCTTCTTTCCCGCCGCGGCCTCTTGTCTCGGGGGCGGGCCCTTTTGTTTCCGGGCGCGCCCCTTAGTTTCCGGGCACGCCCTTTTGACTTCTCGTCGCGCTCCCTTCTTTCCGGCGGCGCCCTCTTCGCTAAGGGACCCGGTGACACGGAATTCGCCTCCCTCGCCTGTCACCGGTGACACGCTAAACGTCCCGGCGAAGAAAAGTGAGCGCGACGCTCTTTTTCTCGTTCGCCGAAACACACGTCCTTTCATGCACTTAGGAGTGCCTGTGTCACCGGTGACGACCGCGGAGCCTCGTCACCGGTGACATGTCCCGAAGGAAGAGTCGTAGGGCAAGACGCCGACGACTCGGACGGTCCGGGCGAGGTGGCTTGCCTCACATCCCCAATCGAGAGGCTGCCATGTCCACGTCCAATCCTTCTTCCTCCAAGTCGATGACCGAAACCTCGAAGGCGCTCCGCAAAGCGGCCGACCTTCTCTACCGCACCGAGAGCGCCAAGCTCCGGAAGAAGGCGCACGCCCTCCTCCGGAACGAAGCGGACGCCGAGGACGCCGTCCAAGAGGCGTTCGTCGTCTTCCTCGAGCTCTCGGAGCTGCCGTCGGGCAACGTCGCTCACTACATGGGCGCGATCGTCGCCCGCGTGTGCCGCGACCGGCTCCGCACGCGGAGCTTCGACGGCGTCCTACGCGCTGCCAGCCGCGCCCTCCTCAAGAAGGGCGAAGGCTCGCCGGACGCGTGACGGCACATCTTCGTCTTCTCTTTGCACTTCGCTTTGCTTCCGTCCCTTGAACACCAACCCAATTCCCAAACAAGAAAGAGAGAACATCATGACCACGAAGAAAACCAACACGACCGAGGAAGCAGCCAAGGCTGCGTTCACGCTCGATTCTCAGAAATCGCAGGAGATCATCGTGAAGACTGCGCATCTCACCGACGTCATCAAGGCACACCCCGCGTATGCCACGACGCCGACGATGCAGCAGTCGGTGACGGCGATCACCTCCATCACCCAAACGCTCTCGAAGCAGGAAAGCGACATTCAGTCCGCGCGTGCGTCACTGAAGTCGCTGATCGCTGCGAGAGAGCTCACCGTGCATGCTTTCGGGCGTGCGCGGCGGACGCTCCTGTCCGCCGTAGACGAGATCGCAGCCGGTTCGGCGGCGGCGCTGACAGAGTGGGGCTTCGGCGTGCAAACGCGCCAACCGCTGCCCACCTCCGATGCGCCGCCGGCGAACCTCCACGTGCGTTACACGCGGGCGCTCGTCATGGTGATCGCCTGGAAACACGTGCCCGGCCAGCGCGGGTACGCGATCCAGATCGGTGACGGGACGCCCCAGGGATGGGGCGCCGCCATCCAATGCCCCAAGGCGAGCTACACGCCGACGGGCCTCACGCCTGGGCAGAAGATCGCGATCCGCGTCGCCGTTCAACGAAAGAACGGCCTCTCGACGTGGTCCGAAGCCCTGAGCGCCACCGTGCGCTGAGGCGTCTCACATCGCAACAAAACGAAACGCCCCGGTCACGCGTCAATCGCGAGGCCGGGGCGTTTTTTTTTCCATCGCGCGGATTCACGCCTCGATCGTCGCAGCGACACCCGGCGCGGTGGGCTGGGGCGCGTCGGACACGAGGAGCGAGATTCTCGCCGGTCCGAGAAGCGACGGCCCTTTCACGAGGCGTTGCGGCGGCGTCGGCCGTGTCGCCCACGCCTCTACCCAAGCCGTCCACAGGATCGGTTGATCCCGAAAGAAGATCGTTTCGCGTTGGATGGTCGGCGGAAGCGCTCCGAGACCGACGCGAATCGCCGCACGAAGCTCGGGACCGCGCGTTCTGAAGTCATAGTGGACCGCCGTTCGATACGAGCGGTCGGGCCACACGAGGAGGCCATTCTCGGTGATGTCGTACGGCAGTGTGCCGATCGCCGCGGTCACCTGCTCGCGGACGATCTCGACGCCGGCAAGTTTATAGAGACCGGCAATGGCATTTTCGAATGCGATGCGCTG
>Ga0070665_100009016_pt1 | contig 10103 bp, 7 predicted proteins | sample KBSS13metaG_FD_65862 | JGI IMG/M metagenome (GOLD analysis project Ga0070665, IMG submission 65862) | Switchgrass rhizosphere microbial communities from Kellogg Biological Station, Michigan, USA - KBS S1-3 metaG | ecosystem: Host-associated > Plants > Roots > Rhizosphere > Soil ...
TGATGGCGTGCCTCAAGGCGAGCGGCACGCTCTGCGGCTGGGTGCTGCTGACCGCCCAGGTGGGAAAGGCTGGGGCCGAGCGCGGCAATTTCCCGAAGATCTTCGCGCGCTCGGATCGCCACGGCATTCCCGTCACCAACCTGCTGATCATGGCAGTGATCATGACCGCCGCGGTGTTCGCCACGATGTCACCCACGCTGGGGCAGCAGTTCGCCAAGCTGATCGAGGTGTCGGTCGTGCTGTGCCTGATGATTTACGTGTATTCATCCATAGCGCTCTGGCGCCTCGGCACTTACAGGGTGCTTGCGCTACTGGCGGCGCTGGCGAGCGTGGCTGTCATCCTTCTCTCGGGCGTGCAGATGCTTCTGCTCACCGCATTGCTCGTGGTGGCAACACTCGTGCTTTACCCGTTCCAGCGGGCACAATAGCGGTTCCTACTTCCTCAACGCGTGGTTACCGTACGTGAGGCACTCCTATATTCCGGGCGTCGTCGCCCTGGCTCTTCTTTCCGCATGTAGCCCCAAAGCGCCGGTGCCGGCCGAACAGGCCGCCGCTGCGAAACCTTCTGGGGATTCTGCCTTTGCGACGCTCGAGCACGAGTACGTCGTGTACTTCATGCAGCGTTTTCCCGTCGTCGCGACCTATCTCGGCGGCTCGGAATTCGATCCAACCCTTTCGGGCATCGATGCGAAGCTGCGCGACTATTCGGCCGCCGCGCTCACCGCCGAAGACGCCGCGCTTACCCAGTTCAAGGATCGCTTCGCCGCGATCGACGATGCGGGCCTTAGCCCGCGTCGCCGCATCGACAAGAGTGTCGCGCTCGCGCAGATCGAGTTCTTGCTGCGCCAGCATTCCGTGCGGCGCTATCAGCAGCGCTCAGTCGATAGCTACATGGATGAGCCGTTCCGCGGCGTCGACTGGCAGATCCAGGGCATGACCTCGACAGGCACGAACACCTACGGCACGACGGAGGAGTGGCAGCGCGTGATCGATCGCACGCGCGCCGTGTCGGCGTATCTCGATGCCGCGAAAGCGCAGCTCGATGCCGGCATCGAGGCGAGGAACGTGGCCGACTGGCGCATGCTGATCAAGTCAGGCCTCGAGATTCCGGTGGCAGACGCGGAGTACTTCGCGAAGACGCTGCCGGGAATTGCTGAGCAGGACATCACAGGCGCCGATCGCGAGCGCCTGCTGACCGACATTCGTGCGGCAGGCAAGGCGGCGTCCGATGCGTATCTCGGCTTCCGCGACTACGTGTCGAAGACGTTCTTCGAGAATCCGAAGAAGACGGACGCTTCCGGGCTGAAGGTGCAGTTCCGTGAGGACCGGTATGCGATGGGCGAGCAGGAGTACAACTGGGCGCTTCAGAACAACCTGCGCCTGAGCGAAACAGCGGATCAGCTTTACGAAGCGTCCTGGCCCATCGTCGAGCAGACGCGCTCCGAGATGGTCGCGCTGGCCAAGCAGATTGCGGCCGCCAAGGAATGGAAAGTCGCCGCCGATGGACACGATGCCGTGGCAATCGTGTTCGACAAGCTGAGTGGCGAGGCGCCGAAAACTGACGCGCAGATGCTTCAGAACTACGTCGAGGTCGGGCGCCGGCTCGTCGACTACGCGCGTCGCACCGGGCTCTTTGCGGTACCGGATGACTACAAGCTCGACGTCACCGTCACGCCGCCACCGCTGCGCTCCGGTATCGATGGCGCGGCGTACTACCCGGCGCCGCCGTTCAAGTCGACGGGAGTGGGGCGCTTCTACGTCACGCCCACCGGCGATGATGTCGAGGCGCTGAAGCAGGGACACAATCGATACGCGATCGCCGACCTCGCTGCGCACGAAGGCTTCCCTGGCCACGACTGGCACTACAAGGTGATGTCGCAGTATCGCGATCAGATTTCGCCAGTACGCTGGCTCACGCCGGGTGCGGTGGAGGACTCGTCATCGATGTGGGAAGACTCGATGGCGGCTGAGGGCTGGGCACTGTATGCGGAAGGGCTCGTCGCCGAGCCGCAGCAGGCGGCGCCGGAAGGGTTCTACCTTCCGGAAGAGCGGCTGTATCAGCTGAAGGGGTTGCTGTATCGGAATCTGCGGGTGCGCATCGACACGGGTCTGCATACGGGCAAGCTGGGTTTCGACGATGCGGTCACGCTGTTTTCGGAAGTGGTCGATTTCCTGCCGGGGTCATGCAGCGATGCGAAGGTGCTGAAGCAGCCCGCGAAGAAGGCGAGCTGTGCTTCGGCGGGGGCGGCGGTGAATCGGTATTCGCGGTGGCCGACGCAGGCCATTACGTATCGCATCGGCAAGGACCAGATCGTCGCGCTTCGCACGCGGGCGAAGCAGGAGCTGGGGGACAAGTTCTCCGAGCAGCGCTTCCACCTGGAGTTCATGAAGCAGGGGACGATCGCCGCGGGGTACTTCGGTGATGAGTTGATTGGGGTGCTGAAGGCCGGGAACTGAGCGCGCGAGCGCAGTGGCCGGAAGAGCCGGGTCAAAGTGCAGGGCCCCGACGGTGTTAACCGCCGAGGCCCTGCGGGGGGAGCGCCTTGCGGCGCCTGATGCTCGGTCAAAAAGACGTTGTCGTTCTACAATGCGTCCGCGAAGCCACACGTAGAAGGGGCGGGACGCGGTGACTGAAGCGACGATTTCCGCAGCGATGCTGACCGCGCGCGAGCACGACGCCGCGGGCCGGCACAACGACGCGATCAATGCACTCGCGGCGGCGACTCGCGCGGGCGACTTGCAAGCGATGTCCGAGCTGGGCCATCGGCTGCTGATTGGCGACCGCGCGCCGCGGCTGGTTCCGCATGCGCTGAGTTTCATTACAGAGGCGGCGCGCGGCGGCGAAGGACGCGCACTGGCGCGCGTCGCGGCGCTGACCGCGGCCGGCGCGCACATGCCCCAGGACTGGCCCAAGGCGCTGCGTTTGCTGGGCGACGCCGCTGCCGCCGGCGACGCATCGGCGCGCGGGCAGCTCAAGAGCCTTCAGCCCGCTGAAGACTCGCAAATCGACTGGTGCGCGTTCGCCGCCCGCGTGCCGCTCGACGAGTGGCTCTCGCCCGCGCCCTCGCAAGCTCTGCACCCAAAAATCCATCGCGTCTCGAAACTCGTACCCGCACCCGTCTGCGCCTGGCTCATCGCCCGCGCCCAGGGCCACCTCGAACCCGCCACCGTCTACGACGCCGTCGTCAAGCGCGACCTCGTTCACGAGATGCGCACCAACACCCTCGCCAACTTCGACTACGCGACGCTCGACGTCGTGCAATTCCTCGTGCAGGCGCGCATGTCGCACACCTGCGGCTACCGCCTGCAGCACTTCGAAGCGCCGATGATTCTTCACTACGACCCCGGCCAGCAGATCACGCCGCATTTCGACTTCATCGACGTCAACGCCCCGGACTACGAGCAGCAGATTCGCGAGCAGGGGCAGCGCATGATCACGTTCCTGCTCTACCTGAACGACGACTACGCGGGAGGTGAAACCACCTTCCCGCAGCTCGGTATCGTGAACCGCGGCGTGAGGGGCGACGGGTTCTATTTCATCAACGCGCACGAGGACCGTTCTCCCGATCGCAACATGCTGCATACCGGCTCTCCTCCCACGTCGGGCGAGAAGTGGATCGTCTCCCAGTTCGTTCGCGACATCCCGCTCCGTCCTTAGATCTCGCCCCGGCGGCGCGCACCGCCGGGGCTTGTGGTCGCATCAGAAGTTCATCGTGAAGCTCAACGAGTAGCGGCGGCCCACGAGGTCGCCGTACGGATCGAACGTTCCGAAGCCGCCCGTCTCGTCCGCCACGAAGTACCCGCCGACATCCGGCTTCTTGTTGAACAGGTTGCTGACGCTCGCGCTCACCTGCACCGGTCCGAACCGCGTGGCCCCGTTCAGGTTGAACAGGTTGTTGTTCGGATAGCCGGCGATGGTCGGGCTCGGCTGGTTGGTGGTGAGCAAACCTTCCGTGCCCTTGCGGTACAGCCAGTTCAGCGACACGCGGTTGTCAGCCCACGAGTAACCGAACGTCGTGTTGGTGCGTACCTTGGAAGCGCCCTGGTAGCCCGCGAAGTTGAAGATCGCACCACCGACCGTGATGGGCTGGCTCTGGTCCTGCAGGAAGTTCGCCGCCACATTGATCGAGAACATGCCGGGCAGCGAGGCGAGGCCGAGATCCTCCATCGGCGCGCTCCAGCGAACCGAGGTGTCGATACCCGAGACGCTGATCTCGCCGATATTGGCGTACTGGGCCGTCACGGTGCGGATGCCGCCCGTCACCGGATCGCGCTCGATCAGCTTGCAATAGCCCTGCGGATCGTTGAGATCGTAGGTGGGGTTCTGGCCGTTCACGTTGAAGCAGGCGTTCATGATCAGCTGCCCGCTCAGCACGTCGATCGGATCGCTGATCTTGATCTTGTACCAGTCCACCGTCGCCGTGATCCGCTGCGCGAGCGGATGCTCGAACGGCGAATTGAACACCAGACCCGCAGTGTACGTGTCACCCTTCTCACTCTTGAGGCCCGGGTTGCCCGCGAACGTCAGCACGCCGCCGACCTGCGTGAAGTTGTTGCGATCCGCGTGGAACACCGACGCGTTGTTGGCGCCCCAGGCGTTGATCTGCTGTGAGCACAGCTCCTGCAGCTTCGCGCGGTCCGCGTTGCCGATCTGGTTCGATTGCGGCAGGTTTTGCGAGACGTTGGTCAGGCAGGGATCGGTGCCGACGCCCGAGAGCTGCGAGCTCACCGTCGGGGTGGTGTAGAGCTCGGCGATGTTCGGCGTGCGTTCCGCGCGGTTGTAGCCACCGCGGAAGCGCAGCCAGGAGATCGGTTCCCAGCTCAACTGCGCCTTGTACGTGGGCACGTCCTGCCCCGTGGTGTACTCGGAATAGCGGCCGCCGAGCTCCAATTCGAGGTTGCGGATCGCCGGGATGTCCTTGAGCAGCGGGATCAGCAACTCGCCGTAGATCTCCTTCACCGCGACCGAGCCGTCGACGAAGCCGACGCCGAACTGGCCCGCCGAGGTGTCGCCGATGAAGTCGCTCTCACGCAGCGAATCCGGCGTGAACGCATAGTTGTTCTTGCGCCAGCTCGCGCCGATGGCGGAGCGCACTTCGCCCGCTGGCAGGTTGAAGAGCCCGCCCTGCAGGTTCAGCTGGATGTCGGTCTGCTCCATAGTCTCGCGATCGCTCTGGTTCGCGACGATCGCGTTGATGCAGTCCTGCGTGAGCTGCAGCGTGCCCGCGGCTTGCGCGAACGGGTTCAGGCCGCTCGTGCAGGTGAGCGTCTTGTTCGAGACGCCCTGGCTGGTCGCGCTGAAGCCCTTGCCGTAATTCGGCGCAGTCATGATGTTGTAGTAGTTCAGCGCCGAGATGTAGCCGACATACTGGGTGAGGGTGCGCGATTCGCCGTGCGAGATGAACGTATCCCACGTCCAGTCCGAGAGCCCCAGGTCACCCCGGAAGCCGCCCGTGAACTGATAGTTGGTGATGTCGTTCGTGGTTCCGCGCGGCGGCAGGAACGTGAGCTGATTCGACAGGCGCCACGCTGAGTTCGGACCGCAGATCTTGAAGGTCTCGCCCGTGTTCGGATCCATCTGCACGGTATAGGCCGGCCGGCCGTTCGCCGCCGCGACCTGCGCCGTGTGACCGGTGAGCGCGGTGTTCGCGTCGATGGAACGAAGCTCGCAAACCGACAGGCCGTTGAACGGGCTCGTCGCCGTGGCCGTTCCGTTGAACTGGCCCGCTGCCGTGGCGAGTTGCACGTCCGGCCGCGAGTTGAGCAGCGTCCGCATCTCCGGTGTCACGGGGAACGCCTCCTGCATCGTGCAACCGCCGACGGGGTTGCAGCTCAGGCCGCGCTTGCCGCCCGCACGATACTCGGGAAGCGTGTCGCCGATCGCAATACCCGGGGCCGGCGTCTGTGCGATCGACGGCAGGTACTTCGCATTCGGATCGGAGTGATACGGGATCGCCACCGCGAACGCGCCGCTGGTCGGCGCGGGCTCACGACGCGTTTCCGTCTTGGAGTTCGCGAAGCTGATGACGGAGTACGCGGTGACGTGCTCGTTGAAGTTGAAGTCCGCGTTGCCGAACAGCGTGAAGCCTTCGCGCGGGCTCGTCAGGCGACGGCCATAGTCCACGCGATTGAGCTGCGGGGTGCAGGCGGTCTGGAATCCTGCTACCTGGTTGGCCTGGAGCGCGGTGTAGTTGCACGTGACCTCGTCCGGGGCCGCCTCCGTGCCGCCGAGCGGGCCGGTGAAGCTTTGCGGACCGTACTGTGGCGTGATGCCGGCGACCGCGGGGCCGTTCGACTGGCGCGTGAAGATCGTGCCGTCCGGATTGAAATAGAAACCGCCGGGCGTGAGGTTCGTGACGCAGCTGATGTTCTTGCAGGTGCGATCGGAAAACACCGTATCGATCGCGCGCTGCGAGGGGCTATTGCCGGCCCACGTGTTGTTGAACACGTTGTTGGTGCCACCACCGCCGTTCACCGCGCGGTTGGTGGTCGTGCAGAGCGTGCCGGGTGCGTAGGCCCCCACCTGCACGGTGTTACAGCCCGCGCCGAGCTGGCCGGGTGCATACCCCGGATACACGCCGAACAGATAGTCGCCGGAGTTGGACAGCGGCGACTCCATCGCGTCCTTGAACCAGCTGCGGTTCTTCCACAGGGAGATTTCACGCTTGCTGTAGTCGATACCGACCATCGCGTGACCCTTGCCCGCGAAGTTGGTGCCGATGAGGGTGGAGAACTGCCATTCCTTGCCGTCGCCGCCGGCTTCGTTCACGCCGCCGCGGGCGCGCACTTCCATGCCTTCGAAGTTGTTGCGGATCTTGATGTTGGTGACACCGGCAAGCGCGTCGGCGCCGTACACCGACGAGGCACCGCCCGTGATCACTTCGATGTTGTCGATGACGATCTGCGGAATGGTGTTGAGGTCGACCGCGCCCGAGGCGTTGCTCGAAATGGCGCGACGGCCATCGACCAGCGTCAAAGAGCGGTTGGGACCGAGGCCGCGCAGGTTCACCGTCGCAGCGCCTGGCGTGTAGGTGCCGAGACGCGCGTTATCGATGGGGCGCGCGGTGTCGAACATGTTGCCCGAGCCGGAGCCACCCGCGACGTCGCCCGCCGCGGACAAGCTCGTCACCGCCGTGCCGCCCGCGAGCGGACCGCCGGCCATGAACTCCGGCAGCTCGTTGAGGGCCTGCTCGATCGAAATGTAAGAGCTCTTCTCGAGGATTTCGCGCTCGACCGTCACCAGCGGACTCGTCGTCTCGGTGTCGCGACGCACGATGCGCGAACCGGTCACCGACACTTCCTGCAGGACGGGTTCTCTTTCGGCCGCCGGAGTCGCAGCGGGTGCTGCTGCATCCTGGGCCATTGCCGACATGGCATAGGTCGTCGAAAGTGCTGCCGCGACGGCTGCACGGATCAGCCATCGCGCATTCTGCGAGCGCGACTCAGCAAAGGCATTCATCAGTTGCTCCCCCTGTAAGGACTGTTCTACTTCCGCGTCCGCAAAAGCACTCAAGCGTCTTCTTTGTAGTTATTCGAGGGACCTGTGGACGCTGAGGACAATCTTCACGCGCAGGCGCGCGTCGGTCTTAACCGAGAAGGAAGCGCGATCGACCTCATGAGGAAGGGGAAAACGCGTGCACAACGCCGCGTGGGGGTCGCTGAAAAATCGCTCCGAACGTAGCTGATTGATTCCGCTTACTGTATATGCGATTGATATACAGTAAGCGGGGGCCGGCGTGATTACACGCCCGGCACGATGCGCATGTCGCGAATCACTCCACCGTCGAGCGCGGCAAGTGCGGCCTGATAGGCCGGGCTGTCGTGCGTGGCGAGCGCCTGCTCGACCGACTCGAACTCGATCAGGACGGTGCGCTCCGCGATCCCGTCCTCGTAGGCCTTGGTGGCCGGCGAGCGCGCGAGGAAGCGTCCGCCGCCTGCCTCGATTGCGGGCCCGGCAAGCTTGGCGTACGCCGCCATCTTGTTGGGGTCGAGAATCTTGCGGTAGCAGCTGATCCAGTACGCTTTGGCCATGAACGAACCCTCGTCACAAAAATTTCAGGACGGGGGATTTTATACTGCGCACCGGGTTTTGAACCGGTCGAGGATCCGCGCATGAAGTGCCCCCATTGCCACACGACAGATCTGCTGCCCACGATGATCGACGACATGCTGCCCGCCATGGGGTGCGGCACGTGCCACGGGGCGCTCGTTTCGCTGCTCTATTACCGGCACTGGGCCGAAGCCCGGAAGGCTCCGTTATCCCCGGAGCCGGCCAGGACCGCGCCCACCGTGGAGACGACCGACACCACCGGCGCCATCACCTGCCCGAAATGCGAGCGCGTGATGATGAAGTACAAGATCTCGGGCACGGTCGCGAACCGGGTGGACGTGTGCAGCACCTGCGACGACGCCTGGCTCGACGGCGGGGAGTGGGAACTGCTCGAAGCCCTGCACCTGAGCCACAACATCCCGTCCATCCTGACGGACGCCTGGCAGCGGCGCATTCGGCGCGAGCTGACGGCGGAAACCCGCCGGTCCATTCTGGTGCGGATGGTGGGCGAGGAGGGTGCCCGGCGCGTGGAGGAGTTTGGCGAGTGGCTCGACACGAGCGGCCACAAATCCCACGTGCTGACTTACCTCTATAAGTGATGTCCCGAGGCCGCAGACGGCTGCTGGTCTCGGCAGCGCTCACTTGTCTGGGTGGCGTGATCTATGCGCAGTGGCCGCGCCGGTCGCTGCCGGCCGACGCCCATGCGGATCGCGTCGTCGTTCGTAAGAGTGCGCGCATTCTCGAGCTCTACCAGGGCACGCAGTTGTTACGCTCGTACCCGATTGCGCTCGGGCGTGTGCCGCTCGGACACAAGCAGCAGGAGGGTGACGGACGCACGCCCGAGGGGCACTACGTGCTCGATTACCGAAACCCTCGTAGCTCGTATCACAAGGCGCTGCATGTCTCCTACCCTTCCGTGTCGGACGCCTCCGCCGCGCAGGCTCGAGGCGTCAGTCCTGGCGGTCTGATCATGGTTCACGGCGTGCGCAACGGGCTCGGCTTCGTCGGCCGCCTGCACCGACTCTTTGACTGGACCGACGGCTGCATCGCCTTGACCGACGCGGAGATTGACGAAATCTGGCGCAGCGTGCCCGATGGCACCCCCATCGAAATCGAGCCCTGAGCGCGGGCGTGTAGGCGCATTCGTACACGCCGGCAGGACGATCACCGGCGCCACGAGGTGGAGTTGGGATCGGGTCTATCGCCCCACCCCGCGCGTTTCATGGATAGTCGGTGGGACTTTCCGCCAAAAACCATAAGGCAGGGACCTATGCGCATCGCAGGTTCGACCCTAGTTGCCATAATGTTACTGGCAGGGGCTGGCGCCGCTCTGGCGGACGCGCCGGCGAAATCCAATGAGCAGCTTCTCGCGCAGGCACTGCAGACCTCGATGGCCGAGGTGGAGCTCGGCAAGCTGGCGCAGAAAAACGCACAGTCCACCGGCGTGAATGCACTCGGCGCCCGGCTGCAGCGGGATCATGGGCGCATCGTCAAAGTGCTCAAGGCGTTCTCGAAGGACAAGGGCATGGTCATGCCGGCCTCGCTGGAGAGCAGCGACGCCGCGCAGATCCAGGCGCTCAGCGTGAAGAGCGGCGCAGATTTCGATTCGGCCTATATCGGGCAGATGGTGAGCAATCACGAAGAAGCGCTCGTGCTGTTCACCACGCTTTCCGAGTGCAGCGATCCGCAGATCAGCCAGCTCGCGAAATCGGCGCTGCCGATCCTGCGTGAAGATCAGCGGCTCGCCGGCTCGTATGAAAAGCTCAGCCCGGTCGAAACCTTGCCGGCTGTTGCACTTCAGTAATCTCAATCGCCGTCCTGCTAGTGCTGCTACAGGCGTAACACAGAAACCCGATTGATCTTCGCGGCGCTCGCTGTCTCAGGTTGTGATGAACAACCGAGAGAGCAAGCCGCCGCGCACGCGCTGGACCGTATGGCTGCTGATGGCGATCGCGTGGTTTGCAACACTCGGCTGGCGCCCGCTGTTCGAGCCGGATGAAGGGCGCTACGCCGAGATCCCTCGCGAAATGCAGGTGTCTGGCGATTGGGTGAC
>Ga0070665_100009017_pt1 | contig 10103 bp, 8 predicted proteins | sample KBSS13metaG_FD_65862 | JGI IMG/M metagenome (GOLD analysis project Ga0070665, IMG submission 65862) | Switchgrass rhizosphere microbial communities from Kellogg Biological Station, Michigan, USA - KBS S1-3 metaG | ecosystem: Host-associated > Plants > Roots > Rhizosphere > Soil ...
CAACGCGTGCGCGTGGCCGCGGTAGGTGCCGATCGAGCGGTCGCCGGGCCGGAGCGCGGCCGCGGCCCCGACGGCCACCGCCTCCTGCCCCATCCCGAGGTGCGCGGGCCCGCGCACGCGACCCTGCCGGTACAGCACGTCGATCTTGGTCTCGAACCGGCGGATCAGCACCATCTGCTCGTGCCTGCGCAGCGCTTCGGCCCGTTCGGTCGCCTGCACGGTGGTCACGCCGGGGACGCTACGCAGGTGATCGACGGCGGGCTTCGGCCGCTCAGGACGAAGTGCGGCGGTGACCGAGTTCCGCGCGGACGATGTGGGTGCCCTCCACGAGCGCGCACAGCTTGCGGAACGCGACGTCGCGGGGGAGTTGGTAGAGCCCGCAGTCGGTGCTCACGACCACCCGGTCCGCGGGCACGTGCTGCAGCGCACTGCGGATGCGGTCCGCGACGTCGTCGGCCGTCTCCACGCGCGGGTTCATCACCTCGACCACGCCGATGCCCAGTGCCGTGCCCGGCCGGTCGAGCCAGCCCGCCAGGTGCGCCATCTCGGCCATCGCGGGGCGCGCGGTCTCCAGGTGGATCTCGTGCCAGCCCAGCTCACGGCCCGAGGCGAACAGCTTGCCCAGACAGGCCGCGTTGACCTCGGGGTAGGCGCAGTCGAACTCGCGCGCGTTGCCGTAACACATGTGCCACACCAGGTGCGCGTCCACGCCGTGCGCCGCCCGGTTCATCATGTCCAGCGCCCACTCCTCGCGGCCCGCCGACGCGATGTAGGTCTGCTCGGTGAGCTGGATGACGTCGGCGCCGTGGTCGGCGAGCCAACGCAGCTCGCGGTTGAACGCGTCGGCGACGTCGACCCGCAGGGCGTGATCGTCGCCGTACCACTGGTCCTCGCACCACGTGGCCACGGAGGCCGGGCCCGCGTTGATATTGATCTTGAACGGCTTGTCGGTGGCGATCCGCACGGCGCCGAGCACGGGCCCTAACACCGGTCGGACCCACCGCACCCGGTCGTGGACGACGGGCCGGAAGTACTGCTCCATGCCCGCCACCGCGCCCGGCGGCCCGTAGCCGCGGAAGCCATGCAGGCGCAGCGGCACCAACAGCATCTGGATCTTGTCGTACGGGGTCTCGCCCTCGAAGTACTGGTTGCCGTCGGTGACGATGTCCAGGCCCGCCAGGTCCTGGTCCTTGACGGCAAGGCGCACCGCGTCCTCGTACAGCGTGCGCTGGTACATGTCCGGGAAGTCGACCTCGTTCGGCGACTGCCGCAGCACCCCGCCGCGCAGCCACAGCGGCCGGGGCCAGCTGCCGACCATCGTGGTCGGCAGCAGGATGTCGCGTCCGGCGATCTTCATCAGTGGAACAGGGGTGGCAGGGGCGGCACCGGGTTCTCGTCGTCGGCGCAGAGGTGCTCTCCGCTGTCGGGCAGCAGGTCCAGGGTGTCCGAGCGCAGCCCCAGTCGCAGAGTCTCGAGCGCGACGACCTCGTCGGACGGGATGTTGCCCAGGCTCGCCGACGGCCCGAGCCGCCGGATGAACCACGCCTGCTGGTCCTTCCGCGGCGCCTCGAAGATGATCTTGTCGACGGGGAGCTCGTGGACCAGCGCGTCGACCAGCTCCGCCCGCGGCCGCCCGTCGGAGTCGTAGAGCCCGACCGTGCCGCTCTCCCGCGCCTCGGCGATGAGCAGCGTGGCGCCCGCGTCCAGGTCGCCCGCCATCTCGGCCACCCAGTCGGCCGCGACGACCTCGGCGTTCGGGTTCTTCGACCCGCACTCCGACAGCACCGTGAAGTGCCGGGAAAGCATCCGGATCAGCGCGCGCTTGCGGCTCGTGTCCATCCCGAACGCGCCGTTGGACACCTCGACGTGACGGACGCCCAGGCGCTCGAGCCACCGCTGGTAGTCGGTGATCCGGCCCTGGTACTCGCAGATCTCCAGCAGGGTGCCGCCCGGCGAGAGGTGGATGCCCGCCGCGTGGCACAGCCCCACCTTGGCCTTGACCCCGTCCGAGACGTAGGACGTGCCCCAGCCGAGCTTGACGATGTCGATGGCGTCGCCCGCCGTCTGGATCAGCGACTGCAGCGCGAACAGCGAGAGGCCCTTGTCCAGCACGTGCGTGAGGCCGTCGGAGCGCGGCTTGGGCGTGCGGTAGGGGAGGCTCAGGAACCCTGGTCCGATCTGTCCCACCCGTTCCGCCTCCCTTGGCCGCTGTTCGGAGTATGCGCCCGCGGCGACGGCCACGTGTCCGGCCGGCGAGGACGAACTCGACCCGCCTACTTGTCCCTCAGCGCCAGGCACGAGCCGCCGCCCGGAGGTCGTCGACCAGCAGTTGCGGTTGCTCGAGGGCCGCGAAGTGGCCGCCGCGGGGCATGTCGGTCCAGCGGACGACGTTGTAACGGCGCGCGGCCCACTCCGGTGTGACGCGCAGGATCTCTTTCGGGAACGCGGCGATCGCGGTCGGCGCCGCGACCGGCAGCCGCGGGAAGCGGTGGAAGCTCTCCCAGTAGATCCGGGCCGCCGAGGCCGCCGACGCCGTGACCCAGTAGATCGTGATCGTGTCGAGCATCGCGTCGCGGTCGATCGCGTTCTCCGGGTGGCCGTCACCGTCGGTCCACTCCCGGAACTTCTCCAGGATCCACGCCGCCTGACCGGCGGGGGAGTCGGTGAGGCCGTACCCGAGCGTCTGCGGCTTGGTGGCCTGCTGACGGGCATAGGCGGAGTCGGTGCGCTCGTAGTGCCTGCTCGCGGCGAGCGCGTCGACGACGCGCGGGTCGTCGGAGTCGGCGTCGCCGGGCTCGGGGTCGACGAGCGGCATCGTGATGTGGATGCCGAGCAGCCGGTCGGCGTGGACCTCGCCCATCCGGCTGGTGATGATGGCGCCCCAGTCGCCGCCGTGGGCGACGAACCGGTGGTAGCCCAGGCGGCTCATCAGCGCGCACCACGCGTCGGCGATGCGCTGAACGCCCCAGCCGGGGGCGGTCGGCTTGCCGGAGAACCCGAAGCCCGGCAGCGACGGGACGACCACGTGGAAATCCTCGGCCAGCGGACCCAGCACCTTGGCGAACTCGGCGACCGACCCCGGCCACCCGTGGGTGAGCAGCAGCGGCAGCGCGGCCGGGTGCCGCGAGCGCACGTGGTAGAAGTGCAGGTCCAGCTCGTCGATCGTGGTGGTGAACTGGGGGAACGCGTTCAGCGCCGCCTCACGGGCCCGCCAGTCGTACGTCTCGCCCCAGTAGGCGCAGAGCTCGCGCAGGTACTCCAGCGGCACGCCCTGCGACCAGTCAGGCACGGTCTCGCGCTCCGGCCAGCGCGTGGCCGCGAGTCGCGCGCGCAGGTCGGTGAGCGCCGCGTCGGGCACGGCGATGCGGAACGGGCGGACGTCGTCCATGGGTGGCTCCTTTCGCTGCTCCCACCGGCGGGCTACGGTCGGGCGGACGAGCGCCGTCGAGGAGGCCGCCGTGAGCACGAGCGTTCTCGGCGCTGCGGCACGCGTCGACGGCGAGTCCCATCCCGACCCGGCGCTGGCCGCCGCCGTGGAGGCCGCCGCGCGGCTGCCGGGCGCCGACATCACGGGCGTGCTGCTCGCCGACGACGCCGGCGAGACCGCCACCATGCACGCCTGCGCGGGCCGCTGGACCGTGCACTCGCTCAACCTCCGGGTGCGCCGCGGGCACGGCCTCGCCGGGCGGATCCTGCAGACGCGCAGGCCGTGGAAGGTCGACGACTACACCCGAGACCGTTCGATCAAATCCGACGACTTCGCCCTCATCCTCGCCGACGACGGCACCCGGGCCGGGCTGGGCGCACCGATGCTCGTCGGCGACGAACTCGTCGGCGTGCTCATGGCCTGGAGCCGCCGCCCGGGCGCGTTCGACGTCGCCGCCACGCAGGCGATGGTCACGCTGGCCGACCTCGCCGCGCTCGCGGTGGTGGGCAGCAGGCGGGCACAGGCGGCGGAGCGCGAGGTGGTGCGGCTCACGGCCCGGTGCGCGCAGCTGGCCGAGTGCGTCGCCACCCGTGGGCGCAGCGCCGCTTTCCGCGACGAGCTGGCCGAGCTGCTGATCACCGGGTGTGAGACCGCCGCGCTGCTGTCCGCCGTCTGCGCCCGCACGGGCGGCGACGCCGTCCTGTTCGACCAGTGCCTCGGTGAGCTGGCGGCGTGCGGCGCGGCGGCTCCGATCCGCGATCGCATCGCGGGGCAGCCCGACGGGGTTCTCGCCCCCGGTCCGGGCCTGCCCCGGTGGACGCTCGTCCACGCCGTCGTCGCCGACGGGGTGCCGCTCGCCCGGCTCGCGCTGTGCCTCCCGCACCGGCCCACACCGGCCGACCTCGACAGCGCCGGGCACGCCGCCACGGCCTGCGCGCTGCACCTCGCCCGCGAACGCGCCGTGGTGGACGCCCGCGCCCGGGTGCACGCCGACTTCGTGTGGCAACTGCTGGAGGGGCTCGTCGACGAGGCCGTCGCCGTGGTCCGCGCGCGCCAGCTCGGGTGCACGCTGCCCGCGCGGCTGCGGGTCGCCGTCATGGGCGTCGAGCCCGAGGGCGACGAGCGGCGTCTGGACGCCATGGCCACCACCGCCGAGCGGGTCGGCGCGGCGGCCGGGGTCAACGTGCTCGCGGGGCGGCGCGGGTCCACGCTCGCGCTGGTCCTCGGGGTCGAGGACACGGCGGTGACCCGGGACGTGGTCGGGCAGGTCGTACAGGCGCTGCGCGGTCACCCGCCGGACGCGGTCGGCGCCGCCGGGGTGAGCGCCTGCGTGGACTGGTCGGCGGACCTGCGCGACGCCCACCGCCAGGCCCGGCAGGCCATCGCGGCGGCGGCCTTCGCGCCCGAGGGGCCCGCGGTGCTGTTCGACGAGCTCGGCATGCTGCGCTTCCTGCTCGCCCCCAGCGACCGCGCCGACCAGCTGCGCTTCGCCCGCGCCGTGCTCGGCCCAGTGATCGACTACGACCGCGACCACCAGACCCAGCTCGTCGCCACGCTCGGTGCGTGGCTCGACGGCGGTGGCAGCCTCACCCGCACGGCTGCGGCGCTGTACGTGCACCCGAAGACCGTGCGCTACCGGCTCCGGCGGGTCGAAGAGCTCACGCGGCGCGACCTGTCCGCGCAACGGGACCGGTTCGACGCGCAGCTCGCCATCGCCATCCTGCGCGCGCTCGCACTCGGTCAGGACGAGTCCTTCAGGTTCTCGTAGTACGGCAGCACCGTGCCGCCCTGGCCGGGTGCACCCAACATCGACGCCGTCACCGGGTGCGCGACCTCGCCGGACACCGCGAGGTTCACGCACGCCGGGCCGCCGTGGTCCAGCGCCGCGCGCACGGCCCGGCCGACCTCGGCGAGCGTGTCGACCCGCACCCCGAACGCGCCGAACCCCTGCGCGACCCGGTCGAAGTCGGTGTCGGACAGCCCGCTGATGACCTCGGTCTCCGGCCCGTACATCAGCTGCTGGCCGTGCAGCGACATGGCCCACGACTCGTTGTTGACGACGATCGTGACGATCGGCAGCCCGTGCCGGACCATCGTGTCGAACTCCTGGATGTGGAAGCCCGCGCCGCCGTCGCCGATGAGCAGCACCACCCGCCGCTCCGGTTCCGCGATCTGCGCCCCGATGGCCAGGCCGGGGGTGGTGCCGAGGTGGCCCATGTAGCCGCAGCCCATGGCCCGCCGCGGCTTGGCCTCGGGCATGGCCATGGTCACCCACGCCGCGATCTCGCCGCCGTCCACCACGAGCGTGGCGCCGGGGTCGAGGGCCCGCACCGCCGCGCGCACGCCGTGGAAGGGGTGCAGCCTGCCCTTGACGTGCTCGGGCTCGTCGGCGAAGGGGGAGGGGCGGGCGTGCACGCCGGTGGCCGCGGCCACCCAGGCCGCGCGCTCCGGGCTCTCGTCCGTCGAGCCCCACGCCGCGGTGAGCGCCTGCAGCGTGCGGGTGGCGTCGGCGACGATGCCGACATCGGCGGGCCGGACCCGGCCGATCTCGGCCCCGTCCAGGTCGACGTGCACCACGGAGGCGTCGAGCGGCACGGTGCCGCCGCCGCGGCCGCCGAGGTAGAAGCCGAAACGGGCCCCGACCAGGAGTACGGCGTCCGGGCCGCGGCCCTCGGCGGTGAGCGCGGCCATCCCGCGGGCGGCCCAGGCGTTGAGCGCGTGGTCGGCGGGCATCGCCCCGACGATCATGCCGGGGTGGAACACCGGCACGTTCGCGCGCTCGGCGAACGCGGCGAGGGCCGCGCTCGGCGCGATACCGCGCAAGCCCCCGCCCGCCACCACCGCGGGCCGCCGAGCGCTGCGCAGCAGCTCGACGGCCTCGTCGACGGCCTCCGGTGCGGGGGCCGGAGAGTAGGGCAGGCGCACGTCCGACCGGGGAGGGGAGTCCAGCCGGACGCGCGCGAAGAGCAGGTCGACGGGGAAGTCGAGCACCACGGGACCGGGCACCCCGGTGAGCGCCGTGCGCAGTGCCAGCGCGACGAGCCGCGGGATCTCCGACGGCGCCGTCACGCGGTGCGTCCACTTCGTGAGCGGCCGGGCGATCGCCGTCTGGTCGATGAAGCCCTGCAGCGCGTTCGTCTCCACTTCACGCTGCGGTGGTGAGCTCGTGATCAACAGCAGCGGGCTGCGGTCGGCGTAGGACACCCCGAGCCCCGCGAGGGCGTTGGTGAAACCCGCGCCTGCCGTCGCGAACGCCACGCCGATGCGCCCGGTGCTACGGGCGTAGCCGTCGGCCGCGTTCACGGCGGCGGACTCGTGGCGGGTGTCGACCAGCCTGATCCCCCGGTCGCGGGAGGCGACCAGCCAGGCGTCGAGGTGCCCGCCGTGCAGGCCGAACGCGACCTCGACGCCGTGCGCCGCCAGTGCGGTGGCGAGCAGTTCGCCACCCGTCATCGACTCCGACACTCAGCGCCCTTCCAGCTCCGCCCGGACGATCTCGGCGCCCGCCACCATGTTCTGCAGCTTCTTGCGGGCGACGATCCGGCGCACCGAGGAGAGCGCGCAGTCGGTGGAGAGCCCGAGCCGTTCGGCCGGGACGACATCCAGGGTGCGGCGGACCCAGCCCGCGATCCGCTCGGGGGCCTCGGCGCGCAGGTCCTTTCCGTCGATCACGCCGACGGCGAGGTCGCGGTCGGATGGCCAGCCGCGCAACGCCTCGACCTCGCTGAAGTCGTGGCTCGCCATCTCGATGTGGAACTGCTCGCACTCGATGTCGAACGCGAACGGGAACACCTTGTCGGCGCTCACCCAATCCGGCGCGAACGAGGGCTGACCCTGCTCGTGGCCGTAGCAGAGGTGCACCACCCGGTACATGTCGACGCCGTCGAAGCATCGGTTGAGCACGTCGACCATCCAGGACTCCAGCTCCATGAGCCCCGCGAACTGCGTGAGCGGCTCGGCGAACTGCACCTGTTCCAGGCCGCGGGCCGCGAGGTCCTTGAACTCCGCGTTGTAGGCGTCGGCGATGGCGAACGCGAGCGCCTTGACGTCGCCGCCGTAGTGCTCGTCGGTGGACAGCAGCGCCATCGTCGTCGGCCCGAGCCCGACGTTGATCTTCAGTGGTTTGTCCGTCGCCGCCCGCACGGCCTCCAGCACCGGCTTGAAGATCGGTCGCCGCCAGCCGACGTCGCCGACCACCGTGGGCTTGTAGACGGCGAGGGTGTTGGTGCCGAGCACCACGTCGTCGCCGTAGGGCACGAAGCCGTCCAGGTGGTGGGGCATCATGTGGAACAGCTCGGCGAGCTCCCAGTCGGTCTCGTTCTCGTAGTGCTGTGCACCGTCGGTCACCACGTCGATGCCGACGTCCTCCTGGTCCTTCACGGTGAGCGCCACCGCGGCGCGGTACAGCTCGCGCATGCGGTAGCTGGGGAACTCCTTCTCGTTCACGCCCGCCCCGAAGACGGGCCCCTGCATGAACACCTGCCGCGGGTAGGCCCCGACGAGCGTGGTGGGGAGCAGGACGTCGTTGTCGCGAACCTTCATGAGATCTCCCCCTTGGTATGAGATCGCGTGTGAGGGTCGCGTTCGGACGCTACCGGCGATGGTGATCGCCCGATTTCTCCCGCTCCGCCAAACAATCCGGCCTTCCTTTGTCCCGCGCGGGAGTACCGGCCGCACGCGGCGGCTTCCTAGCGTGACCCCATGGATACGCGCGTCGCGGTCGTCACGGGCGGGGCCTCCGGCATCGGCCGGGCGAGCTGCACCCGGCTGGCCGAGGAGGGCTACACCCTCGCAGTGCTCGACCTCGACGCCGACGCGGCCAAGGCCGCGGCCGGACCCGAGGGGCTCGGCCTCGCGGCCGACGTCGCCGACGCCGACGCCGTCGAGCGGGCCGTCGGGCGCGTCATGGCCGAGTTCGGACGCATCGACCTGCTCTTCAACAACGCGGGCATCACGGGCACCCGAGCCGCCGCGCGCTGCCACGAGACGCCCATCGGTGAGTGGGACCGGGTGGTCGGGGTGAACCTGCGGGGCCCGTTCCTCATGACCCGGGCGGTGCTGCCGGTGCTGCTCGACCAGGGCGGCGGGCACGTCGTCAACCTCGTGTCGATCGCGGGCATGGTCGCCACGCGGGGTCGCTGCGCGTACACCGCGTCGAAGGGCGGCGCGCTCATGTTCACCAAGTCGATCGCGGCCGACTACGCGGCGGAAGGCATCCGGTGCAACGCCGTCTGCCCGGGGTGGGTGCACACGCCGATGACGGCGTGGCGGCTCGACGACCCCGAGCTCGGCCCGCGGGCCGCGGCGCCCATCCCGATCGGCCGGGTGGCGCAGCCCGCCGAGATCGCCGAGGCGGTCGCCATGCTCGCCAGTGAGAAGCTGGCCTACGTCACGGGGCTCGCGCTCGTCATCGACGGCGGGATGACCTCCACGATCATGATCTAGGACGGAGTCCGATGGGCAAGCTCGACGGCAAGGTCGCCCTCATCACCGGGGCGGGCGGGGGCATCGGCTCGGCGACGGCGCGGCTGTTCGCGCGCGAGGGGGCCGAGGTCGTCCTCGCCGACCTGGCCCTCGACGCGGCCGAGGCGGTCGTCCAAGGCATCAAGGACGATGGCGGGCAGGCCCAGGCGATCGCGTGCGACGTCGCCGACGAGTCGTCGGTGCGGGCGGCCGTCGAAGCGGCGGGCCCGCTCGACATCTTGATCAACAACGCGGGCGTGTCGTTCGGCGGGGCGCTGCTCGACACGGCGGTCGAGGACTGGGACCGGGTGATGGCCGTCAACCTGCGCGGCCCGTTCCTCATGATCAAGCACGCCGCACCGCGGATGGGCGGCGACGGCGCCATCGTGAACATCTCGTCGGTCGCGGCGCTGATGGCCGTGGCAGGCGCGAGCGCGTACACCGCGGCGAAGGGCGGGGTGCTGTCGCTCACCCGCACGGCCGCCGCCGAGCTCGGCCCGGGCATCCGCGTGAACTGCATCTGCCCCGGCACCGTGCACACCGCGATGCCCGAGGAGCTGTTCCGCACCCGTGGCGACGGCGACGTCGCGGCCGGGGTCGCGCTCACCGAGAAGAAGTACCTGCTGGCCCGGCTCGGCCAGCCGGAGGAGATCGCGAGCACCGCGCTGTTCCTGGCCGGGCCGGACGGCTCGTTCTTCACCGGCGCCGTGCTGGCGGCCGACGGCGGCGTCACTGCCCAGTAGTCGCGTGTGATCGCCGCGAGAGGTACACCACGCACCTCGGCGGGACCCTGCCGTACTTCTCGCGGCGATCTTCGGCCCGGAGGCCCTACCGCGGGACGCACAGCACGGTGAGGACCGCGCCGAGGAGGTAACCGGCGGCGCCGACGGCCATGAACGTCGCGACGCCGACGGGCAGACCGGCCAGTGCGACGAGCGACCCGCTGATCGCGACCCCGGCGGCCGAGCCCGTCTGCCGCGCCGTGTTGAGCGCCGCCGACGCCGTGCCCGTGTAGCCGTCGGGGGCGGCGCTCATCACCGTCGAGGTCGCCCCGGTGAGGGTGAACGACGTGCCGAAGCCGCAGGCGACCATCGCGACCGCGAGGACCGGGTAGCTCGCGGCCTCCCCCACGACGGCCCAGAGCGCCAGGCCGGCGCACGCCGTGAGCAGGCCGACGAGCATGAGGCGCCGGTGCGGGAAGCGGTCGGACAGC
>Ga0070665_100009019_pt1 | contig 10102 bp, 7 predicted proteins | sample KBSS13metaG_FD_65862 | JGI IMG/M metagenome (GOLD analysis project Ga0070665, IMG submission 65862) | Switchgrass rhizosphere microbial communities from Kellogg Biological Station, Michigan, USA - KBS S1-3 metaG | ecosystem: Host-associated > Plants > Roots > Rhizosphere > Soil ...
CGGACCCAGTTACATCGTCCACCCGTCGGATACGGCGCCGGCCTTGATCGCGCTCGACGCCGTGTTCCGCATCGCCGGCCCGGCCGGTGAGCGGAGAGTCAAGGCCGCCGATTTCTTCGTGCTGCCGAGGCCGAACGCGTCCGCCGAGAACGTTCTGTCGAACGACGAAGTGCTGACGTCGGTACAGATCCCGGCTCCGCGCGCCGGGACGCGAAGCGTGTACGCGAAGGTGCTCGACCGTGAAGCGTGGACACATGCGGTCGTCAGCGCCGCCGTCGTGCTGCAGATGGACGGACCGATCTGCCGGGACGCGCGCGTCGTGCTCGGAGGCGTTGCGCCCATCCCGTGGCGGCTCCCCGAGGTCGAGCGAGCGCTCGCCGGCCAGCCGATTACGGAGGAGACAGCCGCGAAGGCCGGCGAGATGGCCATCGCGGGCGCGCGTCCGCTCGCGAAGAATGCGTACAAGCTCCCGCTGACGAAGAATCTGGTCCGCCGAACGATCCTCGATCTGACGCGATGAATCGGCGCGACTTCCTTTCCTTCAAGCGCGAGCCCGCCCGGCGGATTGCGGAGCTCTCGTGCGAGCGGCTGTACATGCGCGTGGTGGACACGCAACTCGTGAGCGCCCGAACGGGCGACCTCTCGGGCGTCGAACCGTTCGAGGGCGAGCCGCCCGCGGTGTTCGACACGCGCACAACGGAACAAGTATTCGCCGATCTCGAGCACGATCTGCGCGGCGCCGATCTCGTGCGGGTCGTTGGCGCCGAATGGCTCGCTTCGCCGGAGCTGAAGGGACGTCTCGAGTCGGTCCTTCGAGCCTTTCGAGCTGCCGGTGGGCGTGTCGAATGATGCCGAGTCAGACGTCAGGGGTTTGCTTGCGTGCCCGCTGACGGTCGGCATATTCGCGAAGGCACCACACGATCGCTCAAGCTGCTCTTGCCGACCGTCGGAAGCGCTGGTGACGTCCATCCAGTCCTGGCCCTCGCGATTGCCCTCCAAAGCCGGGGGCATCGAGCCGTCATTCTGACCAACCCGCTCTTCCAGGACTTGATCGAAGGTCAGGGGGTGGGATTCCTGCCCGTGGGGACGATCGAGGATGCGCGCGCGACGATCGCCGATCCCGATCTGTGGCACCCGCGGAAAGGGTTCGAGGTCATCGCGAAGCGGGCGATCCTGCCGGCGATGGCGGAGGTCTACCGGCATATCGAGCGATGCGCGGACGCCGACACCGTCGTCGCGTCGTCCGGAATCGCGTTCGGCGCACGCATCGCGCAGGAGCGGCTCGGCGTGCCGACGGCGACCGTGCACCTGCAGCCCAGCATCATCCGCAGCCTGGTCGACCAGGGGATGGCGGGGAACATGCGGATTTCGGCGTCACAGCCGATGTGGTTCAAGCGCGCGTTTTTCAACCTCGCGGACAAGTTCCTGATCGATCGTGCGCTCAAGACGCCTGTGAATGAGTTCCGCGCGACACTCGGCCTGCCGCCGGTCGATCGCCTGATGCATCGCTGGCTGCACTCACCGCAGCTCGTAATCGGATTCTTCCCCGACTGGTTCGCGGCTCCCCAATCGGACTGGCCGCCCGCGACGCATCTTGTCGGCTTTCCGCTCTGGGACAGCGGAACGAATACCCTGCCACCGGACGTGCGCGAGTTCCTCGAAGCCGGCGAACCACCGGTCGTGTTCACGCCGGGGTCGGCGGCCTCGACGATGCACCGCTATTTCCAGGAGTCAGTCGACGCTGCCCGCGCACTCGGTGTGCGCGCGATGCTCGTCACCAACTTTCCGGAGCAGGTGCCCGTGGATCTTCCGTCCCACGTGAAGGCATTCGGCTACCTGCCGTTCAGCGGCCTTCTGCCACATGCGGCCCTGCTCGTCTATCATGGCGGCATCGGCACGCTGGCGCAGACCATCAAGGCGGGAATCCCGCATCTGGTCGTACCCAGCGGGCACGATCAGTTCGACAACGCCTGGCGCATCGAACGGCTGGGACTCGGTCGAGGCATTCCGCAGGCGCAGTATCGAGCGAGCCGAGCCGTGGCGGCGATCGGCGCGATTCTCGCCGACGGCGAAGGACGGGCGCGATGCCGCGACTACGCGTCGCGGATGGACTCGGACGCCGCTCTCACTCGCGCGTGCGAGCTCATCGAAGGACTGGCGTGAACCCGCCGGGGGCGCAGGATGACGCGAAGTAGTGGCGGGACGCGACTCTTCGAGCGGCCGGTGTTCGCGCGTGCCCGCCGAGTGTGTCTCGCGTTTCCGGAAACGGCGGAACGATCGTCGTGGGGGCACCCGAACTTTCGCGCCGGCAAGAAGACGTTCTGCGCGTTCGAGATGATTCAGGGGCGCCCGTCGATTGCGTTCAGGCTCCCGCGAGCTGCAGTCACGCGCAGGCTCCGGCAGCAGGGGACTTTTCAGACCCCTTACGGACGCGGCCTGTGGGTGAGCGTGTGGGTTGACGGTGCCGTCGACGACAACGCCATCGCGAGGCTCGCCGAACAGAGCTATCGAGGCGTCGCGATCAAACGCATGCTCGCCGCACTCGATTCAGAATGAAATCCGGACGCCCGCGTTGATGTTGCGGCCGTCGAGCGGCGCCCACGCATCGACGGTCCACCGGCCGTCGACACCGCGGGCGGGCCGCACGAGCGGCTCCCACCGCGTCTGCCTGACGTCGGTGAGGTTCTCGCCGTTCAGGAAGAGCAGGACGCGGCCGATCCGGCGCGTGGCCAGCACGCCGAACACGCTGTAGGGCCGGCTCTCGGTGCGGTACGGGTTCGCTTCAAGCCGCTGCGTGCCCGTGTAGAACCATTCGACCCCCAGGCGTCCTTTCCCCTCCCATTCCCACGCGGCGTCGACACCCACGCTGTGACGCGGCGTCAGGGGCACGTCCACGAGACCTTCCTCGACGGTTTCTCGCGACCGCACGTACGCGTAGTTGGCGACCAGCGAAAGCCCCTCCGTCTTCCAGACACCGAGGGCCTCGACGCCGGCGTTCGTGGTCGGCTCCGTCAGGGTTCTGAGCGCGTAGCGGTCCGTGCGTTCGGCTTCCAGGGGATCGTCGATGCGCGAGTGAAACAACGTCAGCGTCGCCGACAGCGGGCCGCTGGCGCGAGTGATGTCGAACGACGCGCTCCTGCCGCGTTCCGCTTTCAGCGGCGTGTCGACGGTCAGGAGCGAGAGCCCGGCCGCCTCCGTTTCCTCGGTGAGCGGCGTCGGCGCCGAAAAGCCCGTGCCGTACGAGAGGCGGCTCGACCAGCCGCCTCGGCGGACCAGCCCGGACACGCGCGGGCTGAAGAACGTGCCGAACTCGTTGTGCCAGTCGAGGCGGGCGCTTGCCGATATCGCCAGCCAGCTCGCGACGTCCACATCGTCCTGCACGAAGATGCCCGGGACCGTGTACGTGTAGGCGAAGCGGGGCAGATCGATCGGCTGAAAGTCGTCCCGTTCAACGGCAATGCCCCCCACCAGCGTCTGCCTCCCGATCGCTCGCCGGGCCGTCGCCTCGGCGAAGCCGGTGTCGTGGTTGTCGCGCTCGATGGTGCCTCCGAAGTCGTGATCCTGGCGTTCCGATGTCCAGGATCCGCGTGCGCTGACGACAACGCCGTTTGCCGACACCGACTGGTAGGCCGCGCCGATGTCGGAGCGCCGCGTATCGAGCGCCTCCACGTACGGACTCCCCGCCGCCGGCAGCGACGTGCCGGGCATCGAGCCCCCGGTGCGGTCTTCCCACATGCCGCCGGCTGTCGCGAAGAACGTCCGGCCGCCATGGTCATCCCAGAACACCCGCGGACGCAGGACGAGGCGTGCGTACTTCGCGAGGTCGGCCCAGGTATCCTCGTCCACGTCGGTTCGTTCCTGGCCGTTGGCGCTCGCGAGCAGCGTCATGCCCCAGTGGTCGGACAACGGCGCGGAGTACCAGAACCCGGCATCCGTCGCTCCCCGTGACGATCGATTCAGCAGCAGCTGGCGTTCAGGGGTCGTTCCCGGACGTCGGGACACCAGGTTCACGACCCCACCCATCGCGCCCGCGCCGTACATAGACGAAGCCACGCCCTTGATGACTTCCACCCGGCCCAGGTCGAGAGGGGGAATCTGCATCAGGCCGATCGACACCTGTTCGCCGAACAGCGGAAGCCCGTCCGAGAGGAACCGGGTGTAGCGTCCGAGCATTCCCTGAATCCTGACGCTCGCCGCCCCGAGCGACGGCGACGTGGCCTGCACGCGCATGCCGCCCATCTCGTTCAGCATCATGACGACGTCGCCGGGCGTCATCATCAGCTTCTCGTCGATCTCGTCGTGGTCGAGAACCTCGACCCGCATCGGCTGATCTTCGAGGCCACGTCCGGTGCGGGTCGCGGAGACGGTGACGGTCTCCTGGACCGACGGCCGCCGTTCGAGCGCAATCGTCACCGGTTGCTGTTGCGCGGCCTCGACCGTCACCGTGGCTGTCACGGGAGCGAATCCTTCTTTGACGACGGTCAGCTCGACGGACCCCGGGTCCACGACGATCCGCGCCTCGCCGCGCGGATCGGTCACGTACGTCTTCCCGGCGACGACGATCTCCGCGCCCGCGACCGGCGCGCCGCCGGCGGTGACCGTGCAGACGATCGCCGATTGACCGCCTTGGAGAGAAAACAGGAACAGGAGCAGGAGTGCCGACACAGTCCGTGGCGAGCCTCAGTCGAGAAAGTCGCAGTACTTCTCGACGTGCGCCGCAAGGTCGAGCGAGTGCTGCCTGACCAGCCGCTCGGCCAGGTCGGTGTCGCGACGCTCCAGCGCGTCGATGATCCGCATGTGATCGGCAATCGAGCGCGACGCGCGGTCTTTCTGCGAGATCGTCATGCGGCGAATCGCCCGGACGTGGACGAAGAGGTTCTCGATTGTCCGGGACATCAGCTGCGAACCCGAGAGGTTGATGATCGCCTGATGGAACGCGATGTTGGCGTCCGAGTACTCGTGCAGGTGCTCGGAGGGCGCGGAGCGGTGAAACTCGTCGAACATCGGGCGCAGCGCCGCGATGCGTTCATCCGGCGCGTTGATCGTGGCGAGCCTCGCCGCCATGCTCTCCAGCGCCGCGCAGACTTCGATGATCTCGATGATCTCTTTCTTTGTCTTCCTGACGATGAAGACGCCGCGGCGCGGCACGGTGCGCAGGTAGCCTTCCTGTTCGAGCAGCGTCATGGCCTCGCGGATCGGCGTCCGGCTGACGCCGAGCGCGTGGCTCAGCTGCCGTTCGTCGAGACGAATTTCCTCTCGGCGGCCGTAGACGTCCGCATCCATAATGGCTCCCTTGAGCGCCGTGTACGCCTGGTCGACAATGCTGACGTTCGCGTTGAGGGGCTGGAGAGCCAGCTGAGGCGCGGCCTTCATATTGACTTTGACTGGTATACCACATACGGTATGCCATTGTGACCGCCAAAAAGACACTGCTCCGGAGGACACCATGCTAGAAACCGCGGCCTCCCCGGCCGATGCCAAGGCACCCGAGGCCGAGCGCACGCTCACCGACGGTTTTCATCTCGTCATCGAGGCGCTCAGGCTCAACGACGTCAAGACCATCTACGGTGTCCCGGGTATTCCGATCACGGACCTCGGACGCCTCGCGCAGGCGGCCGGCATCCGCGTCATCTCGTTCCGCCACGAGCAGCACGCCGGCAACGCCGCCGCGATCGCCGGCTTCCTCACGAAGAAACCCGGCATCTGCCTCACGGTGTCCGCTCCTGGTTTCCTCAACGGCCTGACCTCGCTGGCCAACGCCACGGCCAACTGCTTTCCGATGATTCTGATCAGCGGCTCGTCCGAGCGCGAGATTGTCGACCTGCAGCAGGGCGACTACGAGGAGATGGACCAGCTCGCGATTGCCAAGCCCCTCTGCAAGGCGGCGTTCCGCGTCCTGCACGCCGCGGACATCGGCATCGGCGTCGCGCGCGCGATCCGCGCCGCGGTGTCGGGCCGCCCGGGCGGCGTCTATCTCGATCTGCCGGCCAGGTTGTTCGCTCAGGTGATGGACGCGGAGGCTGCACCGAGATCGCTGGTCAAGGTGGTCGATGCGGCGCCGGCCCAGCATCCTGCGCCGGCCGCCGTCACGCGTGCCCGCGATCTCCTGAAGAGCGCCAAACGCCCCCTCATCATCCTCGGCAAGGGCGCGGCGTACGCGCAGGCCGACGACCAGATCCGCGCCCTCGTCGAAAAGAGCGGCATCCCGTTTCTGCCGATGAGCATGGCCAAGGGCCTCCTGCCCGACACGCACCCGCAGTGCGCGGGCGCGGCACGTTCGACGGTGCTGAAAGACTCCGACGTCGTCATGCTGATCGGCGCGCGCCTGAACTGGCTGCTGTCGCACGGCAAGGGCAAGACCTGGGGTGAGCCCGGATCGAAGAAGTTCATCCAGGTCGACATCGAGCCGCGGGAGATGGACAGCAACGTCGAGATCGCCGCACCGGTCGTGGGCGATATCGGCTCGTGCGTGTCGGCGCTGGTCGATGTTCTCGGCGGCGACTGGACCGCCCCGCCGGCCGACTGGACCAACGCCGTCAAGGCGAAGAAGGACGAGAACATCGCCAAGATGGCGCCGCGGCTGGCGAAGAATTCGGCGCCGATGGACTTCCACAGCGCGCTCGGCGCGCTGCGCACCGTCATCAAGCAGCGGCCGGACGCCATCCTCGTGAACGAAGGCGCCAACACCCTCGATCTCGCGCGCGGCGTCATCGACATGTATCAACCGCGCAAGCGCCTGGACGTCGGCACCTGGGGCGTCATGGGCATCGGCATGGGTTTCGCCGTTGCGGCCGCCATCGAAACCGGCAAACCCGTGCTCGCGGTCGAAGGCGACAGCGCCTTCGGATTCTCAGGCATGGAAGTGGAAACGATTTGCCGCTACAACCTGCCGGTCTGCGTCGTCGTCTTCAACAACAACGGCATCTATCGCGGGACCGACGTCAATCCCACCGGCGGTTCGGACGTCGCGACAACCGTGTTCGTCAAGAACGCGCGCTACGACAAGATGATGGAAGCCTTCGGCGGCGTCGGCGTCCATGTGACCACGCCTGACGAGTTGAGCCAGGCCGTGAACAGCGCGATGGACTCCGGCAGGCCGACCCTCGTCAACGCCGCGATCGATCCGTCGGCCGGCACCGAGAGCGGCAGCATCGGCAAGCTCAACCCGCAAAGCGCGGTTCGCAAAAAGTAACCTGAATCGATTCCAGAGGACGGCATAGATGGGCAAGGCACTAGACGGCGTTCGCATCCTCGACTTCACGCACGTGCAATCGGGCCCGACGTGCACGCAGCTTCTCGCGTGGCTGGGGGCCGACGTCATAAAAGTCGAACGCGCAGGCGAGGGAGACGTCACGCGCGGCCAGCTGCGCGATGTTCCCGGAGCGGACAGCCTGTATTTCACGATGCTCAACGGCAACAAGCGCTCGATCACGGTCGACGCCAAGCATCCGAAAGGGAAGGCGATCCTCGAGGCCCTGGTCAAGAAATGCGATGTCCTCGTGGAGAATTTCGCTCCGGGCGCGCTCAACCGCATGGGCTTCACCTGGGAGCGCATCAGCGAGCTCAACCCGCGGATGATTGTCGCCTCGGTCAAGGGCTTCGGCCCCGGGCCGTACGAAGACTGCAAGGTCTACGAGAACATCGCGCAGTGTGCCGGCGGCGCGGCGTCCACGACGGGCTTCGACGACGGCCCGCCGCTGGTCACCGGCGCGCAGATCGGCGACAGCGGAACCGGGTTGCACCTGGCGCTGGGCATCGTCGCGGCTTTGTACCAGCGGAACACGACGGGCCGCGGGCAGAAAGTGCTGGCGGCCATGCAGGACGGGGTGCTCAATCTCTGCCGCGTGAAGCTGCGGGATCAGCAGCGGCTGACGCGGACGAAGGTGATGGAAGAGTATCCGCAATATCCCAACGGCACGTTCGGCGATGCCGTTCCGCGCGCGGGCAACGCCTCCGGCGGCGGCCAGCCGGGATGGATTCTCAAGTGCAAGGGCTGGGAAACCGATCCGAACGCGTACATCTACTTCATCACCCAGGCGCCGGTGTGGGAAGGCATCTGCAAGGTCATCGGGCACGAGGAGTGGCTCACGGACCCGCGGTACGCGACGCCGAAGGCCCGGCTGCCGCATCTCATGGAAATCTTCGACAAGATCGAGGAGTGGACCAAGACCAAGACGAAGTTCGAGGCGATGGACATCCTCAACGAGTACGACATCCCGTGCGGCCCGATTCTCTCCATGAAGGAGATCGCCGACGAACCGTCGCTGCGCGAGACCGGGACGGTCGTCGAGGTCGATCACCCGACGCGCGGGAAGTATCTCACTGTCGGCAATCCGATCAAGATGTCCGACAGCCCGTCCGACGTGAAGCGCTCGCCGCTGCTCGGCGAGCACACCGACGAAGTCCTCGCAGAGCTCGGCTACGCCGCGGATCAGATCGCCGCGCTCCGTGCCGAAAAAGTCATCTAGCCTCCTCCGTAATGCCAAATGCAACCACGAAGACACGAAGGCACGAAGATCAAGAACAAGAATTCTTCTTCGTGTTTTCGTGTCTTCGTGGCAAATTGCCGCCCCAAGCCAGCAGTGCCGTTCGCCAGGAACAGTGATGACCAATAACACCGACGTCAGGCGTGTTCTAGATACTGTCAAAGCCGAAGGCCGTACCGCCCTCACCGCACCGGAAGGCAAGATCGTGTGCGAGGCGTACGGGATCCCCATTCCTCAGGAAGGCGTGGCGGCGTCGGCCGCCGACGCGGCGGCGATCGCCACGAGCATGGGCTTTCCGGTCGTCCTCAAGATCGTCTCGCCGGACATCCTGCACAAGACGGAAGCCGGAGGGGTGCTGGTCGGCGTCAAGAACGCCGAGGACGCGCGGAAGGGCTACGACACCATCATCGCCAACGCGAAGAAGTACAACGCCAAGGCGAACCTGCTGGGCGTCCAGGTGCAGCAGATGCTCGCCGGCGGACAGGAAGTCATCATCGGCGCGGTCACCGATCCCGTGTTCGGCAAGCTGGTCGCGTTCGGCCTGGGCGGCGTCCTGGTCGAAGTGCTCAAGGACATCACCTTCCGTCTCGCGCCTGCGACAAAGGACGACGCGCTGTCGATGATCGACGGCATCGCCGCCGCGCAGATTCTCAAGGGCGTCCGCGGCGCCGACCCGGTCAATCGCGACGCGCTCGCGTCGATGATCCAGAACGTGTCGCGGCTCATCGCCGACTATCCGGAAATCGCGGAGATGGATCTGAACCCCGTCTTCGCCACCAAAGACGGCGCGATCGCGGCCGACGTCCGGATCGTGGTCAATTTCTCGCCGGCCCCGGCGCGGTTCCGCCCGAAGCACGAAGACATCGTGCGCGACATGAACCGCATCATGAAGCCGAAGGCGGTCGCCGTGATCGGCGCTTCGTCGGAAGCCGGTAAGATCGGCAACTCCGTGATGAAGAACCTGATCAACGGCGGCTACAAAGGACAGATCTACCCGATCAACCCGTCCGCCGACGAGATCATGGGGCTGAAGGCGTACAAGAGCGTCAAGGACGTCCCGGGCGACATCGACGTCGCGGTCTTCGCCATTCCCGCCAAGTTCGTGGCGGCGGCGGTCGCCGAGTGCGGGGAAAAGAAGATTCCCGGCGCGGTCCTCATTCCGTCCGGGTTTGCCGAAGTCGGCAATCACGAGGGGCAGAAGGAGCTCGTCGCGGTCGCCCAGAAGTACGGCGTCCGCCTGATGGGCCCGAACATCTACGGCTTCTACTACACGTGGAGCAACCTCTGCGCGACGTTCTGCACGGCGTACGACGTCAAGGGCCACGCGGCGCTGTCGTCTCAGTCGGGCGGCATCGGGATGGCGATCATCGGCTTCTCCCGATCGGCGAAGATGGGCGTCTCGGCGATCGTCGGCCTGGGGAACAAGTCGGACATCGACGAGGACGATCTGCTGACGTTCTTCGAGCAGGACGACAACACACACATCATCGTGCAGCATTGCGAGGACCTGAAGGACGGCCGCGCGTTCGCCGAGGTCGCGAAGCGCGTGTCGAAGAAAAAGCCTGTCGTCGTGCTGAAGGCCGGACGCACCTCGCTGGGTTCCAAGGCCGCCAGCT
>Ga0070665_100009021_pt1 | contig 10101 bp, 8 predicted proteins | sample KBSS13metaG_FD_65862 | JGI IMG/M metagenome (GOLD analysis project Ga0070665, IMG submission 65862) | Switchgrass rhizosphere microbial communities from Kellogg Biological Station, Michigan, USA - KBS S1-3 metaG | ecosystem: Host-associated > Plants > Roots > Rhizosphere > Soil ...
CTGGCGGGTGAGCTCGAGGATGGCGGAGTGGCCGCGCTCGAAGTCGACGCCGGAGTGTGCGCCGATGCCGGTTACATGAATGTCGAAGTGGCCCACGCCTTTGCGCGCGGTCTTGAGGGCGAGGCCCTGGGCAGGCTCGAGGACGAAGACGGCGGAGGATTCTTTGGCGAGGCGTTCGGTGATGGGGCGGGAGACCTCGGAGCCGATCTCTTCCTCGGAGTTGATGAGGAGGGTGATGGGGCGGAGGAAGTTTGCTTCTTTAAGGACGGAGATGGCGGTGAGGGCCATGACGACGCCGGCCTTCATGTCAAGGGTGCCGGGCCCGTAGATCTTGCCGTCGTGCTCGCGCCAGGGCATCGACTTGATGGTGCCGAGGGGCCAGACGGTGTCGAGGTGGGAGAGGATGAGAATGGGTTTTTGCCTGGAGCGTGGGGGGCCGAAGCGGAGTTCGTAGACGTCGCCGTATTCTTTCTGGCGGTGGCGCTTGATGCGTGCGCCGAGGGGAGCGGCCCATGATGCGGTGAGCTCCTGGGCGCGGTTAATTGCGGCAGGGTCTTCACTTGGGGATTCGACCTCGACGAGCTGGCGCAGGTGCTTGAGGAACCAAGGAAGCTTCTGGGCGGTGGAGGCGAGAAGGTCAGCGGGATCGATAGGTATGTTATTGATAAACATTGATTTGATTGGGTTTATGGGTAGAAGAAGTGGCGAAAGTGTGGCATTTTTACCACACGAAATTTGATTGACCTCACGATAATCTGAACACTCGTTCGGGTCTGTGGAGCGTACCTCAGGGGCAAAAAGCCCTTCGCAGTCTGGCTTTGTGTCCAGCAAAGTATTAGCTGGATTTTAGTGGAGAGAACGTTTCGTGGCAGCAGAACCTCATTTTGAACGCACAATTCGATCGTCGATTGAGTTCAGCGGAGTGGGGCTGCACAGTGGGGCTGAGGTGTCGATGCGGCTGGTTCCTGCTCCTGCGGGGTCGGGAATCGTATTTCGCAGGACGGATCTGGACAACTTTGAGATTCCGGCGACGGGGCGGAACGTCGCGAAGGTGAGCTATGCAACGAGCCTGATGCGGGGGTCGGTGCTGATCTCGACGACGGAGCATTTGTTGTCGGCGATGATCGGGTACGGCGTGGATAACGTCATCGTGGAGATTAATAACCTGGAGGTGCCGATCCTGGATGGGAGCTCGCTGCCGTATGTGCGGGCGTTTGAGGAGACGGGGCTGAAGCGGCAGAGACGCAGGCGCGAGTATATGCGCATCCTGAAGCCGGTTGAGGTTCGGGAGGGCGATAAGTTTATCGGGGTGTATCCGGGTAAGGGATACGCGATCGACTACACGATCGATTTTCCGGAGCCGATTGGATACGAGACACTGCGCGTGGACCTCGCCACGCGGGATTACACAAAGCTGATTGCACCGGCGCGGACGTTTGGTTTTAAGGAAGACGAGGCGATGCTGCGAAACATGGGGCTGATTCGCGGGGTCTCGGATGATAGCGCGATTATTCTTTCTCGTAAGGGCGTGCTGAACGGACCGCTGCGCTTCAATGATGAGTTTGTGAGGCACAAGGTTCTGGATCTGATTGGGGACCTGGCGCTGGCGGGGCGAAGGATTGAAGGCAAGGTGGTGGCGGAGCGTGCGGGTCATGCGATGCATACGGCGGTGGTGCAGCAACTGCTGCGCGATCGCAGCGCATGGGAGCTGGCGCATGGGTACGATGAGGCGCGCGAGCCGGAGCCGGAGATGGTGGGAGCGCGGCTGAGGCCGGCTACGGCGTAGTGGGTTTATCGGGCCTGCTGCGCAAATCGACTACGATGACAAGCGGATGAGTGGGTTGGCCTCTTTGGAAGGTATAACCGCAGGTCTTTCGACTGCGCTTGGCACAAGGTTTGCGCCAAACGCCGCTCAAGATGACACATCGTTTATGGATAAAGATCGATGAAGGGACTGGCTGCGATTGCTCTGGGGTCCAACCTTGGGTCGGAGTTTGGCGACCGCGAGGCAAACCTGCGTGAGGCGGTGCGGCGGCTCGGTGAGCTGGGCGAGGTGAAAGCGGTCTCGCAGTTTTACGACACGGAGCCAGTGGGGTATCTTGACCAACCGAGATTTTTAAATGGTGCGGTGGTGCTTGGGACGGCGCTGGATCCGGCAGAGCTGATGCGGGGGTTGCTGGAGATTGAACAGTCGATGGGACGCGAGCGTGTTGTGGCGAAGGGGCCGCGTGTGATCGACCTGGATTTGCTGCTGTATGGAGACAGGGTGATGAATACGGCGGAGCTGACGCTGCCGCATCCGGAGATGCAGGAGCGGAGATTTGTGTTGGAGCCGCTGAAGGAGATTGCGGCGAAGTGGGTGCATCCGGTGCTGGGCCTGACGGTGGCGGAGATGCTGGAACGGCTCAGCGGGTAGGGCTGAGCCGGACTCGGCGCACGTACTTCGATGGTTGAATTGCCTGCGGGGTTGGGCCGGTCAGCAAGCGGTCTCGAACTCCGCTTGGAGTGGCCGAAGGGCTTTGCAAAGTGGATAGACGAGAACCGGGGACTTGTCGTGCGATACGGTGTGGACCTCGATGAGGTTGTTGACGCAGGTTACACCAAGGATGGCGAGCGTCATGTCTTCGGCGCGCTGCCGTTCAAAACCCCAGTGGACGCCGCCGCGGAGAGTGACGGCACCGTTGTGGACCTCACAAACGAGCTCTTCATCCCATATGCCGGTACCGAGGAGGAGACTGGCGCGGACGTCGGAGACGATCTCGTCATCAGAGCGATGACATTTAGGGTCAACCCGGAGGAGATTGATGACGCGTGTGACACCGAGGGACGCTTCAGCAGCCTTCTCGGCTTCGCGTCTCTCAAGGCAGGTGAGGACGCTGCCAGTAAGAAAGACGAAAGCATCGCGGACAACAACAACGATGTGTTTGGATTCGATATCCGGATGCCATGTGATCTGCCGGCGCACGTCGTCGTGGATTCGTTGATCCTGGGTTACAGCGAAGGGAAATTTGTTGGCCGTGCCGGTCATCTGAGATGACTCCTACATCAGGTGTACAGGCAGATTGCGGCAGTGTCTGTGACCGCTATCACAGCGGGTGAAATTGCTGGCGAGAAAGGCGGACATACTCTCTGCAATGTTGTGGATGTCATTCCGATCCGTTGGGGCAGATTGTCATCACGGGGCAGTCGGCGAGTTCGATGATCTTGTCAATGACACCGCTGCGTAAATGAGACAGCCAACTGACATCGCGGTGGGCGCCGAGGACGATGAGATCAGGCTGCATCTGTCCCGCCAGTTTGAGAATACCTGCCGCCGCATCGCCAAAAGTGACAGTTCTGATGGGATGCAGCGGATTGAAGGAGGGGATCGAAGTGAGCTTTTTGAGGGCGGATTCCGTTCGAATGTGCCGTTCAAAGGCTTCAGCGATATTGCTGTCGTGATCGTCGATGATATGACAGACCTCAAGAGCGTCGATGCTGTCCGCCGATAACTGAAGTGTTCTAGCCGCGAGGGCAAGACTGTCCGGTTTGAGATCGGTGGCGAGGAGAACCTTGTGCCAAACTGGCCGGTGTGAGGGCCTGACTTCGACATGCGGCCCAACGATGAGCACGGGATGCCGGGCATGGTGAATGACTCCTTCAGAGCAGGAGCCATGGATCAACTTGCTGAGTCCATGTCGGCAATGCGTGCCGATGACGATGAGGTCCGTAGGGATCGACGAGGCCATGGAGACGATTGTCGCGGAGGGCAGATGGCTTTCAACCGTGTGCCCCTGAGCGGGGACGCCCGCGGTTTCGAGGTGGGTGAGCGCGTGCTCCATGTTGATGGTGCTGTCCTTGCGCATCTCCTCAATGGGGAAACCTACGAGAGCCTGTTCGGAGGGAGTGGAGATTGAGCGGTCAATGATATGAAGCACATCAATCCGCGCATCGAAGCGCTGAGCCATGCCTTGGGCGTAGAGCAACGCCTTGCTGGACTCAGGTTTGAAGTCGGTGGCGACGAGGATGTGATCCAAGGTAGCAATGGAGTTGTCTTCAAGGACGCGCATGATGACTCCTTATGAATTGGAGGTTATTGCGAATTGGTTTGGAACGCTGTGACGGAGGTCACAGCATTTGTCCGCCGGTGCCACGAATAGAGACGGTTCCGGCGCTTTCGCTTGACCGACTGTGGTGGGAGTTCCGAGGTTAGTGGCCGAAGGGCGGAAGGAGTAGTGTCGTGCCAGAGGGGATTCGCATGACGAGAATCTATTCAATCTCCGCGATTCTATTTGTTCTTGCTTCGGTGACAGTCGCACATGCGGCAAAGGTGTGCGCCAGCGGGTGCTGCGCTCTTTGTTCGGGTTGCTGCTGATCGGGCAAACAGTTATTAGTCGTAACGACTCAAGAGGTTTGCCGAGGGTCGGCGGGCCTCTTCTGCCGGTCGCAGGTGTGTTGCGGGTTGCGGTTTACCTAGTTACATCGACCGGCGGCGGAAGGGCCACGATCAGCTGGGTCTTTGTGCGGGAGCGATTCTAGAGGGGCCTTTTCCGCTTTCCTGGCAGATCCCATGGCAGAGTGAATGCGTCAGAGAGATTTGGATGCACGGGTGAAGACAGTAGACGATTAGCGTCTCTTTCGAGTTGATTGTTTCTTGAGAGCTTTGGCCTTTGTGGGCTTCTTTTTGGGAGCCAACTTCTTGACGGATTTCCTGGCGCCGGTCGTGGATTTCTTTGCGGCTTTTGTTTTCGCGGCCGTGATCTTCTTTGGGACTACAGCCTTCTTCTTTGCTTTGGAGGGGAGCCGTTCTTTCTTTGCGGTCCTTGCGGGCGGAGTGCCCGTAGCGGTCTCGGCCAAGACCATCGCAGCGATTTGGGGAGCGGCAGGCTGGAGCGAGAATCCGCCGAAGTTGTCTTGAGCCTGGTTGTCTTCGTAGTCAGCCTCTTCGCCGTTGTGGGGTCCGGCGAGACCGCAGAGGGGGGAGTGCGCGACGGATTGCTTGATGTCCCAGGTAGAGTAGGTGCGGCTTCCCAGCCATCCTGTGGATTCGGCAAGCCAGGAGAAAGCGGCGAGACCCTGGTTGTCCTTGATGGTCTGGCAGACGGTTCCTCCTGCGTATATGCCTACCTGATAGCCGGCAATGTCGAGTTTGGAGCGGACGGCGGTGAAGTAGCTGCTGATTGCAGGCAGATGAGACAGGCTGGCATCGTAGTCGACGGCGAAGTAGATCGCGGTGCCGGAGGGCTGGCCCATGGCCTGCGCAAAGCCGATGGCGCGTTGCGCGTCGGCTTGGCCGCGGGTGGAGGTGAAGTAATTGACATTGATGGGGCCGTCTTCGTATACGATGCCGATCTCAATTCCTGCGCCGGTGAGGGTGCGGGCCTCGGCGACGGTGAGGCGTTTCCAGAATGACTGCGAGTAGTAGCGGAAGGCGAAGCGGATGCCGGAGTCGGCAAGGCAGGAGACGAAAGGGACCAGGTTTTTTGCGGATGAGATGCCACGTTTCATTGCTCTTCTCCGTGCAGAGATTGACGAGCGAGAGACCAAGGCCCAGGCAGCGAGGATACCTTACCTTTGCACGAGAGTACGTCCCGAAGACGGAGATGAAGAGAAATTCTACAGGCCGCGAATAGGCATTCTGTGCGGTTGCTTGCCGGTTACTGAGCTGGTGTTGGCGGAAGAAGAGTTGAGCGACGCCCTGTTCTGCGGAGGCGTTGCCGCCGGCCGCTGCAGAGTAACAATCAGCACGGTCGCTGGCTGCTCGCCGCAACAGGCGTAGCTGTGGATTGTGTTGGCGTCGAAGTAGGCGGAATCTCCGACCTCGAGCCGCTCGACTGAACTGCCATGTCGAATCTCAAGCTCTCCGGAGGTGACAAAGAGGAACTCACAGCCTTCGTGGCGATGAGATCGGACTTCGCGTTGGCCCGGGAGAAACTCTGCGAGATAGGGGTCGAGCTGCCGGTCGGGGACGAGGTAGCCGAGACTTTCAAAATAATAGTTGGGGTTAGCGGCTCCGGTTTCAGGGAGACGAAGACGTTCTGCACGACGATGAATGCGAAAGAGAGTCTTCGGCTGAGGCTCGAAGAAGTAGCTGAGGTCTTTGGAGAAGACCATGGAGATACGGGTGAGGTTCCGCAGCGTGGGAACGACACGTCCGGTTTCAAGCTGCGAGAGGAAGCTTGCAGAGAGCCCGGTGTGACTTGCAAGCTCTGCGAGACCCATTGATTTCTGCAGCCGAAGCTTTTTGATGCGCTCACCGATGCGCTTTTCAGAGATGAACTCTTCTACGGCTGCTTCACCGACGTGAGGGCTGTTTGCATCAAGGGCGATCTTGTCCAAGGGGAGTGCTGTTGCGTCTGATCCGGAAACGGTCTTGGCGAGCATAAGGAGAAACCTCTACTTTCACGTTATGAAAGATGTTTGCGTGACATCAAAAGATGCCCAAGGCGGAAATCGAGCGGAGACGGCGATTTCGACTCCACGGTAGAGACTCGTATTTCTTTCCGCACGATCAAAGTCAACTTCGAATCCGGGCAGACATGCGTCTCTGACGCGCAGTAGCATCGCGTCGAAACTGATTGCAAGACATAAATCGTGCTCCGCCAACCCACTTCTCCAGGAGACCAAGATCATGAAACGTCTCGTATTCCTTCTCACACTTTTCACACTGCTGTCGCCCGGGGCGCTGGCAGATACGATCAGCGGCGGTCAGACTCTTGTGACGCTGGACCCCGGATTCATCAGCTTGCTTACCAGCAATTCGTTGGTGCCGTCGGCGATTGCGCCGGCAACGTTGTCTGGCGCAGTGGCCACGTTTCCGATCACGGGTGGAAGCACAAGCGGCGGAAACGCGATCATCGATCACAGCGGCGGTTTGAAGTTCACGCAGGGCGCCACATTCTTGTCGATCGGCAGTTTTGTGATCGATACAGCCAACAGTGACGTGACTGGATTTGCAATGAACAGCGCCGGTTTAAACGCAGCTGCGGTACCGCTGTTCACGATTGGGCCGGGATTGACGCTGAGTTTGACAGGGACGGCAGCGGGAGCGATCTCAGCGACGTTTTTCAATGGAAGCAGCGATATCACACAGACACTTACGGGTTTCAGGGTGGGAGTGGCTGATCCGCAGATAACAGTGGTGACGCCCGAGCCGGAGAGCTTTCTTCTGATGGCTACCGGACTTCTGGGTATAGCGGGTGCGACATATCGGCGATTAGCGATTCGATAGGTTCCTGGACGTCCTCCACGGGCGAATTGCGCCGCGACGAGCGAGAGATACAGCCCTCTCGCTTCGAGCGGCGCTTTTTTTGCGTTAGTGACTGACGGAAGATAAAGAGATGGTGACAGGCATAGCCCGGAGTCTATGCTGAACTGACAGGGATTGGTTTGGACGCGAGGTGTTATGGGTTGTCGGTTGTTCGGTCGTGTTTTGGTGGGACTGGTTGGCGGAGGGTTCCTGGGAGGAGTCCTGGTAGCGCAGCAGCAGCCGATGGCTTGTCATGTGGGAGGGGAGACTGGGGTAGCCGATCCGGCTACGCTGCCGGCTCCGGTGAAGATGACGGGCATTGGGAACAGCTCGATGGAGATTACGGCTGCGAACGATGAGGCGAAGGTTTGGTTTACGCAGGGGCTGAACCTGATCCATGACTTCTGGGACTATGAGTCGGCGCGGGCGTTCGAGCAGGCGGTACGGGCCGATCCGAACTGCACGATGTGCTACTGGGGGCTTTACCAGGCAGGGAGCTTTCGCGGCCAGGGGATTGTGTGGGCGCAGAATGCGCTGACGAAGGCGCAGGAGCTGGCGAAGGATAAGAAGAGGGCTTCAAAGGTTGAGCGTCTGTATATAGAGGCCGCGGTGGCGGACAGCAAGGAGAAGGCCGCGCGATCGAAGCATGGTCCGAATACAGCGGGGAGTGGGAAAGACGAAGTTTACAAGGATTCGACCGAGACGAAGATTCTGCGCAAGCTGGTGAAGATGGAGCCGCAGGACGTGCAGGCGCGAATCTACCTGGCGGAGTCGATGATGAACGGCTTCGATAAGAAGGGTGAGCCGAAGGCGGGAACGGCGCAGGGGCAGGCGCTGCTGGTGGAGATTCTGAAGGAGCATCCGGACGACTCGGCGGCAAACCACTACTGGATTCATGCGGTGGAACCGGGAAACCATCCGGAGCTTGCGTTGGATAGCGCACGCAAGCTTGGGCCGCTGACGCCGAACTCGGGGCATATGGTGCATATGCCGGGGCACATCTTCTACAGGACGGGAGATTACGAGACGGCCCGGATGTCGTTTGAGGACTCGATGCATGTGGACGAGACGTACATGCAGACGCAGAACGTGACCGTGGCGAACGACTGGAACTATGTTCACAACCTGATGTATCTGATCGCGGATTTGACGGAGGCGGGACGGCTGTCGGAGGCGACTACTATCTCGGCGAAGCTGACGAAGGCGCGGGCGGAGGTGGGCCCGACTCTGTATCGCATGGTTCCGAGGGACGGGCTGACGCGCATCGATGTGCGTTTGCCGGTGATGCTGCGGGCAGGAGCGTGGAGTGCTGCGCAGAGTGCATTGCAGGCTAATACTCCACCGACGGAGTTGAAGAATCTTGAGGGACTGCGGGAGTCGATGCTGCAGTACACGGGAGGAATGGCTGCGCTGGAGAAGGGTGACGTGGCGGCTGCGAGAGAGGCTTCGGATGGGTTAACCGTGCGGATGAAGGAGAAGCCGGTGGCAGCGCCGGATGATATGCCTGGGATGGCTTTGATGTCGGCGTCGAAGGATGTAATGGCTGTGCCGATGCACAGCTTCCTGGATGTGGCATCGATGGAATTGGAGGCGAGCGTGCTGCTGGCGGAAGGGCGCGGCGTGGAGTCGGATGCGATGTTCACGAAGGCAGCGGATGCGGAGCGGGAGCTGGGTTATCGCGAGCCGCCCACTTACATTCGTCCGGTGGGCGAGACGCGGGGCGATGCCCTGATGCGCGCGAAGCGCTACGACGAGGCGAAGGTGGCGTATGAGGCGGCGCTGAAGGAGCGGCCGCAGTCGGGCTATCCGCTGTATGGGATAGCGCAGGCGGATGCGGCGGCGAAGCGAAGTGCGGCGGCGACACAGGACTATGCGCGGCTGCTGGATGCGTGGTCGAAGGCGGATGCTGACCTGCCACAGATGCGTGCTGCGCGAGCATGGATGGCGGGGCAGGCAGTTAGCGGGGAGTAGGATGTGGCACGAAAGAAGGCTTGCCGTCAGAACCACTCCGTGTGATTTGTAATCAATGACACAGAACATGATTGTGGAGAAGCGATGAAGCGGGAGATTCTGCGATTTGTAGGGCACAGGCATTGGCTACGCGGCCGTGACAGATTGTTGCGGACATTTGAACACCCTGACCGCCAGAAACCCTACCCATTTACCGTGGACTTCTTCGGCAAACCTTATGTCGGCGATTTGACGAACTTCATCGACTGGTGTGTGTTTTATTACGGGGCTTTCCAAGTGCATGAGCTTCGGCTGCTGGCGGCGATCGCGGATCGTCTGCGCGCTGAGGGGAAGCCGGTGAACTTCTTTGATGTGGGCGCAAACATTGGTCACCACAGTCTGTTCATGTCGTCGCATGCGGACCGGATCTTTTCGTTTGAGCCCTTCTCAGTTGTACGTAGTGAGATGGAGCGCAAGCTGAAGAATGCGGGAGTGAACAATGTGACGATCTTTCCCGTGGCACTCGGCGATGAGAATGAGACGGGCTCGTTTCATCCGCCGACAGGGGCGAACCAAGGGACGGGAACGCTGGGGGATGCACTTCCGGACAATGCCTCGAGTGAGGTCGTACCGGTAACGGTGGTGCGAGGCGATGATTTTTTTGCGGCGAACAAGCTGCCTCCGATCTCGCTGCTGAAGATGGACGTTGAGGGTTACGAGACGAAGGCGCTGGCAGGAATGCGCGAGACGCTGTGGCGCGACCGTCCGCCGATGTTTGTTGAGATTCAACGCGAAGAACAGGGGCAGCGGGGGCCGCGGGTGAAGGACCTTCTGTATCCGGACCACATCATCTTCGAGGTGGCATGGTCGCGCGGTGACTATGCTCTGGGGCCGTTTCGTAAAGGGCACTCGGAGGATGCGCT
>Ga0070665_100009025_pt1 | contig 10100 bp, 9 predicted proteins | sample KBSS13metaG_FD_65862 | JGI IMG/M metagenome (GOLD analysis project Ga0070665, IMG submission 65862) | Switchgrass rhizosphere microbial communities from Kellogg Biological Station, Michigan, USA - KBS S1-3 metaG | ecosystem: Host-associated > Plants > Roots > Rhizosphere > Soil ...
GGCATGACCGATCGGACGCGTATCGCCGATCCACCGGTCAGGCTTGAAGACAACCCTGCGCCGCAGCCTGCCTACGTTGCCTATGGGATCAAAGAGCCTTCGGTCTACCGCGGCGATGAAGAGATCGGCATCGCGCTGCCCGCCGTGATGGCCTTTCTCGGGCTCATGTTCGTCTGCTGTTCGCTCCTCGTCATCGGACTGCCGCCGCTGCCCGGGTTCGTGGCGAAGTTTGCGCTGCTCTCAACGGCGCTCGGCGCGGCACAGGAGGGCGCGGCCCCCTGGACCACATGGGCTTTCCTGGCGGCGATCCTGATCTCAGGGCTCGCGAGTCTCATTGCTCTGAGCCGTGTCGGCATGCGGCTTTTCTGGAGCGTGGCCGCACGCGAAACGCCGCGGCTGCGCGTGCTCGAAGCCATACCGGTCGCCGCGCTCGTGCTGCTTTGCCTGGCGGTGAGTGTCGCAGTAGGTCCGATAGCGAGTTACCTGGATTCGGCGGCCAAGTCGCTTCACGAGCCCGACACCTACGTCCGCGCGGTGTTGTCAGCGGAGAAGGGTTCACGATGATCCAGAACGTTCGGGCCGCGATTTCCCCTGTGCTCGTGCTGGGCCTGACGGCGCTGTGGTTGATCCTCCAGGAGACGATCGAGCCGGCCCAGATCCTGCTCGGCCTGGCGCTAGCCGTGCTGCTGGCCGCAGCCAGCTCGAGACTGCGGCCGCTGCATGCGTCTGTGCGAAGAATCGATGTGGCAGCTGGCTTGGTGCTCGTGGTCTTGTGGGAAATCATCCTGTCGAATATTGCCGTCGCGCGCATCGTGCTCGGGCTGGTGCGGAACCGCGAGGTCCGTTCGGGCTTCGTGCAGATCCCTCTCGCGATGCGTGATCCATACGGGCTCGCGGCACTCGCCGCCATCATTACGGCCACGCCGGGTACGGTGTGGGCCGGCCTCTCGGCGGATCGCAAAGAGCTCACGCTGCACATTCTCGACCTCGAGGATGAGCAGCACTGGATCGGCTACATCAAGAATCGTTTCGAGCGGCCCCTCATGAGGATTTTCGAATGACTGCGCTGCTGGATTTTGCAATCGGGTTTGCCAGCCTCTGTATCGTCGCGGCGATGGTGGTTGCAGCCATTCGACTCTTTCGGGGCCCGAGCGCCCAGGATCGAGTGCTCGCCTTCGATGCGCTCTACATCAACGGCATGCTGTCCCTGCTGATGCTTGGAATTGGGTCCCGGTCCACGCTGTATTTCGATATGGCGCTCCTGATCGCATTGTTCGGCTTCGTGGGGTCCGCTGCACTGGCAAAGTTTCTGTTGCGCGGAGAGGTGATCGAACCATGACGGCAGAGGCACTTCCTTTGTGGGTCAGCGTGCCTGCGGCGGTGCTGCTGATCATCGGTGGCCTACTGACACTCATCGGCTCCATCGGTCTGCTGCGGCTGCCGGACTTCTATTCCCGCATGCATCCGCCGACAATGGGAATGACGCTGGGAACCGGAGCGGTGCTGATTGCCTCGATGCTCGTCTCATCGGGCGCGCTCCATCGGCTGGTGATCCACGAGATCGTGATTGCGTTGTTCATCGTGATGACGGCGCCCGTGACGGCGATTCTCCTCATGCAGGCCGCCCGAAGACGGTCCAGGTAGATGTTTCGAGAAAATCGAAACAACACCGACGCTATTTCGAATTGATCTAACAGAGCCCCGCAACCACTATCTCTTCAGACCTGATCTGGAGGAACGGTGATGCGGGATCATCCCATTTTGATTACTGAGCTGGACGCGGCGAAGCTGCGGGGGCTGCTTGCAGCATTTGCGGCAGTTCATCGAGATCACAGACACCTCGAGGATCTGACGTCCGAGCTCGAGCGCGCGGTCGTCGTCGGGCCCGGCGACTTGCCGCGCAATGTGGTCACGATGCACGCGCGCGTCCGGGTCGCAGACTTGATGACGGGTGAGCGGCAGGAACTGATGCTCGTGTTCCCCACGCAAGCGGATATGGCCGCTCGGCGTCTGTCGGTGCTCGCGCCGATCGGCACGGCGCTCCTCGGTTATCGCGAAGGCGACGAAGTCGAGTGGCGCACGCCCGGTGGGCTGCGCCGCCTGCGGATCGAGAAGGTCATTCAGCCTTCGTCCGAACCGGAGTACACGCGCGAAGCACGCTCGTTGGCTCTCAGCTGACGGCGCCTACTCACGCAACTGGAGATGTCATGAGAATCGTTTGTGCCACGGATTTGTTGCCCAAGAGCGAAGCGGCCATCGAGCGCGCCGGCATGCTGGCCGACGAGATGGGAGCCGACGTAAGCCTGCTGCACGTCGTCACGCCGATGGGTTCGGAACGGGTTCTCGAGCAGACGCTGAGCACGAACATCGCACAGATGAAGGCACGCGCGCGGCCGCCACTGTGGCGGGCCCGCACTGCTGCCGAGGTCGCCGTGCGCACCGGGAATCCCGCGCGGCTGATTATCGAGACACTCGACAAGTCGAAGGCGCGTCTGCTCGTAGTCGGTCCGCATCGCGAGCGTTCGCTTCGCGACACGGTTGAGGTAACGATCGCGGAGAAGGTCTTGATTGCGAAGAGGTGGCCGCTGCTCGTCGTGCGCAAGCAGCCCCGGGCGTCCTATCAACGAGTGCTGCTGGCGCTGGATCTCTCCGAGGCTTCCGCATCCGCCATCAGGGCGGCGGAGTCGCTGGTTCTCGCACCTCAGGCCGAGGTGAAGATCGTGCACGCGCACGAAACGCCCTATGAAGGGATGCTGAACTCCGCTGGCGTGGACATGGATACGATGGTTCGCTATGCGGCAGGCTGGGAGCGTGAGGCCCGGAACGCTGTCCGCGGGCTCATGCATTCGGAAAGCGTCGACCTCGAGCGGTACGACATCACCGTCGAGCACGGTCGACCTGCACCTGCAATCCTGCGCGCGATCGAAGGCTACCGGCCCGATCTCATCGTCATGGGGACTCGAGCGCGAGGGCGTTTGCGCCGCGCGTTGCTCGGCAGCGTCGCGAATCGCATCCTGCACGAAAGCTCGTGCGATGCGCTCGTGGTTCCGGAAGAGTCGTGGGCAGTACGGGGCGTCGAACGCCTCAACGGTCGCCGTCCGCAGCGTGACGCGGAGTTCGCGAAAAGGGCGCTGAGATGAGCCTGCCCGCCGCCCGTTCGTGCTCACGGAGCGGGCGGCTCTTTGGCGAGCCTGCCTTCGCGGAAGCTGCCCATCACGAAGTAGTCGCCCTTGCACATCCACTCGCCGTCGACCTTCGTCCACAGGAACAGAATGGCGAACGTGAAGGGCTTCATCTTCCCGTCGGGAAAGCTGACGTGGAAATCGGCCCAGTCCCAGCCTGAAGCGCCGTTCACGAACGTGTGCACCGAATCGACTTTGACGAGGCTGTCCTGCACGACTCGCTCGTAGAGGGGACGGATCTGCTCGCGTCCGACATAGATCCCGCCGTCCGCGGTTCCTTCAACGGAGATGACATCCTGGGTATAGAACTTCGTGAGGATGGTCTCGGCGTCGTGGTCCGCGAACGCTTTCTCCTTCAGGTCGTACTTGGCGCGAATCGCCTTCCTGAACGCAGCCAGTTCGGGGCTATTCGCCGAGGCCGCTTTTTTAGCTGCCGCGGCAGTTGCCGGCGGCGCACTCTGCTCCGCCACGGCGACGGAGTGCGAACAGATCAGCACCGCGATGGCGGTGAGCGATGTCAGCAGGCGTTTCATCAGACGATCTCCAGCACTTGTGTGGCGGCTCGATGGCCTTCTTCGGCGGCGGTTTCCCACATCTGCATGCCAGTGAGCTCCGAGTGGCCGAACGCGAGGCGGTGGAAGCGATTGCGCAAGATGTCCTTGGGCGCCGGTTTGCCGTCCTTGCCGAAGAAGAATCCCGGCGGGTCCACGACGTAGGCGTGACCCCAGCGGTTGGTAATGATGCCGGCGATGTCCCGATTCGCATCGAACCCGTAATCGCCGAACAGCTTCGTGAACTGCTGGCGCACCTGGGATTCGATGTCCGCGTACGACATGCCGAACAGCTGCATGCGTGCGAGCGTGCACTGCTGCGGGAACGGAACGCCCGGGAGCGGGAAGGGGTTGTACATCGTGAGGACCACCGGCTTCGAGGGATCCAGCGGCTGCGTCGTCTGCCCCGGGATCTCGAGATTCCGGCGCAGGCTCACCCACCACCCGAAGCCCTCGAACCAGCGCGCGGACGCGACGCCGAGCTTCTCGAGGAACTTCCAGTTACGCAGCGCCACGTTCACCGTGAGCACGGGCGCGTGATGGAACGTGTTCATGGCCTCGCGGTACTCGGGGGAGATGTCACGGCAGATGTGCCGGTTCGCGTGCTGCTGCCCACACAGAATGGCCGCCTTGGCGCGCACGCGGTACAGCTTGCCGCCGCGTGCATAGGTGACCACCACGCCCTTGGCCGAACCCGGCTCACCCTCGTGCATCACCGCGACGACCGTGGAGGACAGGCGCATGCGCACAGGCTCGCCGGCTTTGTCCAGCTGATCCCACTGCACCGGCGAGTTGAGAATGTCGGCCATGCGGTACTCGCCCTTCAGTGCCGCCGGCATGATCTTCTTCAGAAAGTGCCGAGCTGTGCCGGCATGGCCGCCGGGGAAGCTCGCGAGATAAATCCCCGCACGCGGGTCCTCGCCGTCGAGTTGATAGCGGATGTAGCCGCTCACCCCGGGCTGCAGGAAGTTGTATGCCGAGTACGCGGAGATCACGTCCGCGCCCAGCCCGCAGCCCATGATGGCCGCGACCGGACTTTGATACTTGAGGACGTCGGGCAGGGCATCGGCCGAAATGCCGACGACGTTCGACAGAAACTCCTGGTACGTCATCGTATCCAGCCACCGTTCCCAATCGTCCCGTCGCGGCGGCGTCCGATACAGGTCCAGCCGCATCATCGCTTCCCGGGCGGCCGCCGAAATCGGCGCGTGCTTGAAGCCATCGCGCCACGGGTTCTTTACCCAACCCTTGTTTTCGTAATAGAAGCCGGTATCCGAGCGCTCCCAGCCCACATGCATCGGCGTCCAGGCGTCCTCGGGGATCAGCAGGTCGCTCGTGAGCCCGGTGGGCTTCTGATAGATGAACTCATCGGGGAACCCCAGCTCGCCGGCAAAGCGTGACCAGAAACCCGTCGCCTTCGCTTTCTTGAACGGCACCACGATGCCCGTCGCGCCCTGCGGTGCGGTCAGGTGATAGCCGTCCACCTCGAACTCGTTCTGTTTGGCTTCGCCGCCAAAAATCGGATGCTGATCGAGCATCAACACCGAACCCGAGAGCCGCTCCTTGCGGAACGCCCAGCACGCCGACAGTCCCGACATCCCACAGCCGACGATCACCAGGTCCGGGTTCTCCCCGGTGTCGATGGCGCCTCTCAGTGCCTTGTCGAACTCCTGGTTGCGGATTCCGCCATGCGCGCTGTTAACCACTTCGTGCGTGTTGCCGTTCGAACGGGCGTAATCGCCAATGCCTCCCGGGCCGGTCCAGGCCGGGGTGAGACCGGTCATGGGGGAGGGGACCGTTTGCGCCTGCGCCTCACGTATCGCCGCGGGCGAAGCCATCCCGAGCAGGGTCGCGCCAGCTCCCACCAGGGTTCCGCCCACGAAATCACGCCGCGTGATGCCCGGGAAGTCCTTTGGACAGCAGCCGGTTTTCTCAGTCGTCATACTCACGGCTCCGTTGATGCCAAAATAGGTCTTCAGACCAATTTGTTTGGTCAGATGACCTATACGCTACAATTGCTCTCGGACCCAAGTCAAGAATCGGGCAGCACACCCCATGAAGTCAGATAACCGAACTGCGCGCGACGCGAGCTGGCCGCCGAAGGAAACCGCTCGACGAATCGTCGAGGTGGCGCGCGCGGTCCTCATGAACAAAGGCTACGCGCAGTTCTCGATGCGCAACGTCGCCGCCGAGGCAGGCATGCGCCTGGCCAATGTTCAGTACTATTTCCCCACGCGCAGCGACCTGGTTCGCGCGTTGATGCAAGACACTCAACAGCAGTATCTGGCGGCTTATCGCGAGTGTCTGCTCAAAGCCCCGCCCGATCGCCACGAGCGCTTCAAAGCGTTCCTGGAGTTCAACTTGTGCGACGTGGCCAACCCCGAGACGCGGCGCTTCTTCACGCAGCTGTGGGCGTTGCTGGATACGCTGGAAGCGGAGGCCGGCCAGCTGCTCAATGAGTTCTATGAGATGGACATCGAGGCGCTCAGCGAACGGATTGCCGAGCTCGACCCGAATTGCGCCGCCGCGGAAGTCAGGCGCCGCGCGACGTTGCTGGCCGCGATGATCGAGGGGCTCGTGATCGTTCGCGGCGCGCACTCGGCGAGCCCTGCCGAAATAAAGCGTCTGACGGCACACGCAAGGACCGTCGGGATGCAAATCGCGCTGGGTCGGCTGCTCGAGAGCGAAACAGACTGACGTGCCCCGGCAGCGCGGGGCGTAACGGGGCCTTGTCGCGGCTCCGCCACGCGTGAGACCGCACGCGTATAAATAGATACACGGATAGCGCGCGGCGCCTGCCCCGGATATTCATACGTCCGCGCCATATTTTCATTGGCCTGGCATGAATTGGTAGCGCTAACGTAATCCCCATACGGCGGCGAAGAGGCGCAATCCGACCGCTCGAGCCGTGAGAGCGAGCATCGGGCTCACGTGGCGGAGAAGCACACGGAGCCGATCAAGGGGGCAAATCGTGACTGAGCGAAAGCAGCGGCGAGTTCGCCGCAAGACTCATTCGATTCAGGCGCGCGGGGCTGCATGGCGAAGTGCCTCCGCGCTCACGTTGGGTGCACTGTTGCTGCCTGCGCTGGCCTGCGCGCAGGACGCCGGCAGACAGAGCGATACAAAAAAGAAGCCCGAGGATAACGAGCTCCAGGAAGTGGTCATTTCCGGCCTGCGGCTCAGCGTCCAGACGGCGCAGGAAATCAAACAGAATGCCGAGGTCATCGTCGATTCGGTGAGCGCGGTGGACATCAGCGCGCTGCCGGACCGGACCGTGACCGAAGCCCTGCAGCGAATCTCGGGCGTCACCATCGATCACATGTTCCAGCCGAGCGATACGAACCGCTTCTCGGCCGAGGGCAGCGGTGTCGCGATCCGCGGTCTCACGCAAGTCCGCAGCGACCTGAATGGCCGCGATGTGTTCAGCGCGCGCAACACGCGCGGCTTGAGCTTCGAGGACATTCCCTCCGAGCTGATGGCCGGTGTCGATGTCTACAAGAACCCGTCCGCCGACATGATCGAAGGCGGCATCGCCGGCACCGTGAACCTGCGCACCCGGACTGCCTTCGACTCCGAGGGCCTGTTCGGCGGCGGCACGGTCAGCGCGAACTACGGCGACTTCAGCGGCAAGGCAAAGCCGCAGGCCTCGTTCCTGCTCAGCGATCGATGGAATACGGATGTCGGGGAGTTCGGTGCGCTGATCGACGTCGCATACTCGGAGCTCACCACGCGCACCGATAGCATCCAGTTCGGACGCCCGTACCGTCGCGCGGCATCGGAGGTGGGCGCGACCGGTGTTCCCTGTGAGGACATGCAGGGCGGTACATTCAACTGTGTGTTCGTGCCGGCGGGTGCGCGTTGGAGCGAGCTCGATTTCGACCGCAAGCGCAAAGGCTTCGACGTCGCGCTCGGTTGGCGGCCGAACGACCGGAGCGAGGTGTCGCTCAACGTCTTGCAGTCCGACTACAAGATGAACTGGATCGAGCACTCTGCCTGGCTGGAGGACTCGCCCTACAGCATCGGGCCAGCCGCCGGCACTTCATTCAGCTTCGATGACGAGGGTGTGTTCCGTTCGGGATCGATGGTGTCGAACGGCTGGATTCCCGACTGGACCAATTATCTCGGTCAGTTGAAAACCGTCGGCGCACGCATGCCCACGGGGTCGACCTCGCGCGCCGCCGAGCAGCATCAAAAGACGACGGACTACGCCCTGACCGGGCAGTTCGAGGCGACTGAACGTCTGTCCTTCAACGGCGACCTGCAGTACGTGCATGCCACGTCCAACAATCACGACTACACGATCAATACGGGAGTGGATCCGAGCGCGCTGTCGGTCGATCTCAGCGGCAACCTTCCCAGCGTCATGGCGGTGCCCAGCGCGTATCTCGAGAACAGCGCGAACTATTATTGGGCGGCGGGCATGGATGACACTCAAGCGAACAAAGGCACGGAAGTCGCGAGCCGCCTGAGTGCCGTGTATTCGTTCGGTGAGGCGGGCTGGCTCAAGACACTGAAGGGCGGCTTGCGCTTCACCAATCGCAGGGCGAACAACCAGGACACGGGTTACAACTGGCAGCCGATCAGCCAGTGGTGGCAGGGCGATGCGCAGGGGAACTGGCCGGGCCATCTGGCCAGCATGGGTCAACTCCTGACCGATCAATCCAGGTTGTTCAACTTCTCCGACTTCTACCGGGGCAAAGCGCAGCTGCCGGGCGGGCTGTGGGTCGCAAGCGATTCGCTCGTCGAGCATCTCAATGACAACGCGGCCGCAGTCAAGTCGCTCGAAGTCAACGGTTCGGGTTGGGCGCCGGATAGTTTCCGTGACGGCGATACGAACGTTCAGCACGAGAAGACTTACGCCCTGTTTGCGCTGCTGCGTTTCGGTGGGGACGTCGGTTCCTTGCCGCTCGATGGCAATGTCGGGGTGCGCGCGGTGAGGACCCAGTACGACGCGGCGGGCAGTGCGCAACAACCCGACTGGACCAGCCATCCACTGCTCAACAACAACGGCGATCCGAATTTCGTGGCGAAGTTCGGCACCGGTCAGTGGCTGCCCAATCAATTCGATGCCAGCTATACCGATGTCCTGCCGAGCTTGAATCTGCGGCTGAAGCTGACCCCGGAGCTGCAGCTGCGTTTCGCAGCCTCGAAAGCCATGGCGCGACCGAGTTTCGATCAATTGACGGCGAACGTGAATCTCGGTGGCACGATTCTGACCACGTTCCAGGTGAATCCCGATCCCAATGCGCCGCAGGTCGCGGCGACCGAAGTCGTGACGACGTACACGGGAAAGGGCGGCAACCCGCTGCTGAAACCGATGAAAGCAAATCAGTACGACGCGGCAATCGAGTGGTATTTCGCTCCGCAGGGCTCGTTGTACAGCACGGTCTTCTACAAGGACATCAAGGACTACTTCATCCGCGGCACGCAGGTCCAGTCGCTATTCGGGCAGGACTGGCAAGTCGATGCGACCATCAACGGAAGCAACGGCACCATCAAGGGATTCGAGGTCGGCTACTCGCAGTTCTATGACTTCCTGCCGAGGTGGCTCAAGGGACTGGGCATGCAAGCTAACTTCACCTACGTCGACAGCAAGGGTGGCGGGCCCACCCCGGGGCCCGACGGCGATTCGGCCACGGTACCGCCGGGTCTGCCCCTCGAGGGCTTGTCCAAAACCAGTTACAACGTCGTAGGCCTCTATCAGCGGGGCCCGATCGAGGCGCGACTCGCCTATAACTGGCGTAAGCGGTGGCTCCTGACCACGCATGACGGTGACGGCAAAGGCTCGGTGTGGAACGACAATTACGGCCAGCTCGATGCGTCTGTGTTCTTCCGCTTCAGCCCGCATGTGCAGATGGGCGTCGAAGCCAATAACCTGACCAACACCACGCAGAAACTCCTGGTCGGGCCGTACAAGTACACCTTGGCGGCTGACGCCAACACGCCCAAGTACAACGTCGACTATGTGGATTCGCGGTTGTATCAGAACGCGTGGTTTACCTTCGATCGGCGTTTTGCCGCCACGGTGCGAGTGACGTTCTAGTTCTCCGGGTGAGCCGTGTTGCCCGCGCATCGCAAGATGCGCGGGGTTTTCTGACCGGGAGCTGGAAGGCCTGCTGCGCATGAAACGTTGCTTCACATGGGTTGTGCTGGCCGGTGCCTTGATCGGCGCCGCGTCTGCCAGCGACTGGCGTCCCCGCCAGATCACGGTCGATCTGGCGCGAGCCGAACGGCCGCTGGATCGATTCTTCGACCTGTCGATCGGCGCGGACTATCCCGGCACCCTGATCCGGCCCGACAGTCAGGCGCAACTGAAGACGGCGGTCGACGAGCTCGGATTCCGCTACATCCGCTTTCACGCCATCTT
>Ga0070665_100009026_pt1 | contig 10100 bp, 5 predicted proteins | sample KBSS13metaG_FD_65862 | JGI IMG/M metagenome (GOLD analysis project Ga0070665, IMG submission 65862) | Switchgrass rhizosphere microbial communities from Kellogg Biological Station, Michigan, USA - KBS S1-3 metaG | ecosystem: Host-associated > Plants > Roots > Rhizosphere > Soil ...
CTACCGCGACGACGCCCGAGGCAACGACATGCGGTCGGTGCCTAGAGCCGGGGTCGAGCACAACGAAGCAGGCGGCACGGCTGCCGGAGAAGGCGCGCAGCTCGTTCGTCGATCCAATGCGCTGGCTCGGCAGGAGTACCCAGACCTGTGGCTGCCCGGAGGGTTCAGCCGAGCCGGCGGCGGCCAGATCCGCCGAGCGTTCCACGGTCGCTCCGGCATGCGAGAGATAGGCCGAGAGGTTGTCGCCCAGCGGCCGTTCCGGGCCAACGATGCGGCAGTGCAGGCCGCGCACGAGTACGCCTTGGTCGTCGTCGTCGCGGACGGCCTCGCTCGTCTGGAAGCGCAAGCGGACACTGAAGGTCGCGCCCTGCCCTGGCGCGCTGCGGACCGAGATCGACCCGTTCATGAGCTGCACGAGCCGATCGGAGATCGTCAGGCCGAGGCCGGTTCCGCCGAAGCGCCGGGTCGTCGAGGCGTCGGCCTGCGCGTACGGGGTGAAGAGTCGCGCCAGCGTGGCTTCGTCGATGCCGATGCCGTTGTCTGCGACGACGAAATCGACGATCACGTTCCCCGCTTCTCGAGCGACCAGCAGGGCCCGCAGCGAGACCTGCCCGGGCCGCTCCCGCCCGCTCGAGAACTTGATGGCGTTGCCGATCAGGTTGACGAGCACCTGCCGCAGCCGCGTCTCGTCGCCCAGCGTCGCCTCCGGGATCGCCGGATCGACGAACACCGTCAGCCGGACGCCTTTCTTGGCGGCCATGTGGCCCAGCATGCCGCAGGCCTTTTCGACCACCTCGGGCAGCCGCATCGGCTCGTTCTCGACGGTCAACTTGCCGGCTTCGATCTTCGAGAAATCGAGGATGTCCTCGATGATGCCGAGCAGCGAGGCGGCCGAGTCGCGCACCAGGTCGACCATCTCCACCTGGTCGGAGCGCAGGTTCGTCTGCTGCAGGACGTCGAGCATCCCGATAACACCGTTCATGGGCGTGCGGATTTCGTGGCTCATCGCGGCGAGAAAGCTCGACTTGGCCTGATTGGCCTGGTTCGCCTCGGCGCGAGCGCGCTCGAGGTCCGCGGTGCGATCGGCGACGCGCTGTTCGAGGTTCGCGTTGAGGCTCAGGATCTCGAGCTCGGCAAGCTTCTTCTCGGTGATGTCCTCGCCGATGCTCGCCGTCCCCACGACCTCGCCGTCGGAAGACCGTCGCACCGAGTTGTGCCAGCGGATTAGCCGCCGCTCGCCCGAGCGGGTGAGGATCTCGTTCTCGTGGTGCCAGGCACCCGGATCGTTGTCGAGCAGGCTCGCGAAGACGCCGCGCACCTCGGTTTCCGGCGGGATGAAGAGCTCCATCCAGTCCTTGCCGATGATGTCCTCGCGCCGCCATCCCGTGAGGCGCAGCAGGTAGTCATTGCTGTAGGTGATGCGGGCCGAGCGGTCGAGCATCATGGAGACCATCTCGACGTTGGCCAGCATGTCGCTGAGCTGGCGCTCGTTCTCGTGCACTTCCTGCGCGGCGCGCTTTCTCGCGGTGATGTCTTCGGCGATGCCGGTGATCCGGTAGACCTCGGTGCCGTTGCGGAACACCGGGAAGGCGCGGTCGCGGATCCATCGGATCGACCCGTCCGGCCGGACAATCCTGAACTCCTCGTCGTACCGCCCGCTTGCCAGCTCGCTCTCGGCCGCCTCTGCGACGCGCTCGCGGTCGTCCGGGTGAACGGCATCGATCCACTGGCGCGGCGAGGCGTACAGGCTCTCGCAGGTGCGGCCCCAGATCTCTTCGTAGCCGGGGCTCACGTAGAGGACCTTCTTCTTGGCCTGGTCGGTGAGCCAGAAGACCTCGCGGATGTTCTCCGCCAGCTGCCGGAAGCGCAGCTCGCTGGCCTGGAGCTCCTGTTCCTTATCCATGTGGGCCAGCGCGAAGGAGATGTTCGCGCTCAGGTCGAGGAGCACCTGCCTCTGTTCCTCATCGAAGAAGCCGGTCTCGTCGGCGAATAGGGCCATGACGGCCTCGGGCCGGTCTGTGCCGCAGAGCGGCAGGCAGGCCAGGGACCGATGCCCGCGCGTCAGGATCTGCTCGCGCAGGGTCGACAGCGACACGTCCGTCTCGACGTCGTTGCAGACGACCGGCTGGCCGTCGCACAGGGCCCGGAACGCCGGCCGCTGGCCGATCTCGACGCGGTCCTGGCTCGTCAGGACGACAACGTCGTCATAGTCTTCCTTCCCCCCGAACGAGGCGACGACTTTTAGGTCCGAGGTCTGTGGATCGATCACGCCGATCCACGCCATGCTCAGCGCGCCAGCCTCGACGGCGATGCGGCACGCGCCACGGAACAGCTCGTCGCGATCTCGTGCGCGCACGATGAGCGCGTTGATGCCGCTCAGTACCGCGAACCAGCGGTTCAGGCGGCGGATCCGCTCCTCCGACGCCTTGCGCGCGGTGACGTCGCGGAACACGACGACGGCGCCGGCGATCTCGTTGCGGTCGTTGCGGATCGGGGCGGTGGTGTATTCAACCGGAAAGCTCGACCCGTCGCTGCGCCAGAACACCTCGTCCTCGACCCGTCGCACCGTGCCGTCGTTGATCGTGCTGTGGATGGGGCAGGCGTCGCGCGGATATGGCGTGCCGTCGGTTCTCGTGTGGTGCATCGTGGCGTGCCCCGGCCGGCCAGACATCTCGCCGACACCGAAGCCCAGCAACCGTGCAGCACTTGGGCTTTCGAAGGTGATATTTCCCTCGAGGTCGATGCAATGCACGCCCTCGCCGATCGATTCGAGGATCAGATCACTTTGTCGGCGCAGGCGGGCCAACGCTTCTGTCGAGCGCTTCTGCTCGGTGAGGTCCCGGACGAAGGCGCTGAATATCCAGGTGCCATCGAGACGAGCTGGGGCTATCGTCAGCTCGACGGGGAACTCGTGTCCATCGCGATGCAGAGCGGTCATTTCGACTCGCTTGTTGACGATGTACCCGTCGCCGGTCGCGACGAATCCGCGCAGCCCGCTCTCGTGAGGGGCACGATGGCGCAGCGGAACGATGGTCTCGGTCACGGAAACACCGATGACCTGCGCGCGCGTCCAGCCGAAGGTGCGCTCTGCCTGTGGGTTCCACTCGATGATGCGGCCCTCGTCGTCCGCGACGACCACCGCATCCAGCGCCGACTGGATGATGAGCAGCGTGTGCTCGAGCCTCTTCAACTGAGACTCATCAAGGCCGGTTCGAAAACCAAGCGCGCGTAACCATTTCATCGACGGATCCTTCCTCGGGCCCCACTGTCGGTGGGAAGCAAAGGAACCGGTGCGATCAGTTCGGCACGAAACGGAGCGGATCAGTGTGGCGACGGGCTCGACCGTGGCATTTGCCACGCCACAAGACTAGCGATCTTGACGATAGCGTCTTCGACCTTGCGACTCCAAACTTGGCCGGTGTTGAGGCGGATGCAGTGACTGAACTCGCCGCGCGCGGAGAACATCGGCCCCGGCGCGATCGAGATGCCTTGCGCCGACGCCGCCCAGAACAACTCGACCGCATCGACTGGCTCGGGCAGCTCGAGCCAGATGAAGTAGCCGCCCTGCGGCAGCGAGACCCGGGTGCCTTCGGGAAAGTATCGGTGCACTGCATCGACCACCACCGCCTGCTGGTCGGCAAGCGTTCGGCGCAGGCGCCGGAGATGAGAGTCGTAACCGCCGTCCTGGAGATAGGTTGCGATCGCCGCTTGCGTCGGTATCGCTCCCGTCAGCAACGTACTCAGCTTAAGACGCTCGACCTGTGTCGCGAACCCGCCTGCCGCTGTCCAACCGACGCGGTAGCCGGGTGCGAGCGTCTTCGAGAACGAGGCGCAGTGCATGACCAGACCGTGCCGGTCGAAGCTTTTCGCGCTTGGCGGCGCCACGTCGCCCTGATAGAGCTCGCCGTAGACGTCATCCTCGATCAGAGGCACTTCGTGTTGAGCCAGCAGCGCGACGAGCTCGCGCTTCTTTTGATCGGGCATCAGGCTGCCGAGTGGGTTCTGAAAGTTAGTCATCAGCCAGCAGGCAGCGGGTCGTCTTTTCTCCAGCACTTCGGCCAGGCGGCCCAGGTCGATGCCTTCGCCACAGTCCGTCGCCACCTCGATCGCCTTGAGGCTGCGACGTTGCAGCGCCTGCAGCGCCACGTAGAACGTGGGTGACTCGATGACTACCGAGTCGCCGGGCTTCGCCACCGCGGCGAGGCACAGGTCTAGAGCCGGCATGGCGCCGTTTGTAAGCACGATTTCTGATTCGGCGAGCTTCATCCCGTGCGCAAGATAGCGCTTCAGGATCTGGCGCTTGAGCGCACGGTTGCCGGGCGGCAGATCAACGACCGAGCTCCAAGGGTCGAGTCGGCGCATGGCCGCAACGAGCGATTGACGGAGCCGGTCGAGGGGGAAGAACGTCGGATCGATGAAAGGTGAGCCCAGCGGCACGCCGCTTCGCTGCTTCAGCGACGCATGGATGTCGTAGACAAGATCGCGGGTGTCTATGCTGATGCCGGCAGTCTTGGGGCGCGACGGCTTGGGCTCGAGAAGGCGACGGTCTGTTGGCCTCGCGTTCACGTAGTAACCGGAGCGAGGTGCCGCCCGGATGAGGCCCTCGGCCTCCAGCAGGTAGTACGCCTTGAAGACCGTGGCCGGGCTGATGCCGCGCTGCCGACACGCCTCGCGGATCGAGGGCAGCCGGTCACCTGGCCTAAAGAGTCCTGCAGCGATCGCTTCCGAGAGATCACTGGCATAAGACTCGTAGAGGGTCATACGATGTACCGGCGGCGCTCTCGATGAGTGAGTCAGGCGCTCGACGGCTTGTCCCCCGCCCGAGCTTTGCCCGGGTCGACACTGCCTTCAGCGGATCTTCGCCACATCTTAGATCGCGATCGGGATGGTGATCGGAACAATTGGCAGAGCTGCGCCGAGGATCGGCGCACGTAGCAGAATTCGCTAGCCGGGCGGCAATGGCGCAAGAGGACTAACGCTCGGTTCTCCAGTCCGGAGACTCGGCCAACCGCATTTCGAGGAACGTAGGGAATCTTTCGGTCGTTCACGCGAAAGGTGAGATGGGTGGCCGCTTTTGGCGGCGCCAGTTGAGCCCGCTGGCAGACGTGCGGGCCCTGAAAGGAAGGGCCGCCGCACCGCGGCGGCCCGTGCGGTGCGCATCACTGCCTCGCGCCGCGTTGAGGTGCCGCAAGCGCGGCAAGTTGCGCAGCGCCGGCGTCGCGCGCCTTGGCTTCGGCCAACAGGTGCCGCACGCAGTGCTGCCGCGCGGCGTGGTCGCCGAGTGCATCGCAGCCGGCGACGGCGGACCGCGCCTGCGGCGAATTGGCCAGCACCGGTTCGTTCGACACGCTGTAGAAGGCGCCGCCCACAGCAAGCAGCAGCGTCGCCGACGTTGCGAACGCCGCGGCGAAGACCGCGGCGCGCGCCGAGAGGCACTTGAGACGTTCGTAGTAGCGTTCCATCGTCATCTCCTTCGGAGGGGGTTGCGGAGGCAGCGGCGACAGTGCGTCGCCGGAGTCCAGGGTGGTTTCGGGCATCGGATCGGAGTACATGGCAAATCTCTCGAGGTTGTGCAGGACGAGCAACTCCCGCCGCGTGCGCGATGCGCTCGCGGAAATGGGCGTTGCCCCGAACCTGCGGAAGGCGAACGTTGAAAGGTCGACCTGTCGGCCGCGTTCAGGACGAACGAGCGGCGGCGTATCGGCGCCAGGGCCGTTGCGAGTCGGAAAGGGAACCTACGACAGGGCAGCGGCGCGAGATGCCACGCGCCGGCCGCGAGTCGTCAGGAGTTTGCGGCCGACAGGAGGCGACGGTGCATGGTGCGAATGAACATTTGCGGCCTCCTGTGGTTGAGTGGATGGAAGGGCTGGGTACGAAATGCGTGGTGCATCGCGTGGGGGCGAACTTTGCTCGACGACGCGAAACGCGTCAACCCCTACTGTCACCAAGATGGTTGACGTGATGCGTGAACGCATCACCTCAACGAAGCATTCCCACCGAAGAAGCTGAGACGTCAAACGAGGCAAGGACCTCGCGGCCGAGACGCTCAAGCTCGCCGTGCGCCTGCTGGCTGAAATCAAGGGCGAATCCTGGGTGAACAAGGCAAGGCTGAGCCATAGCGTACGATCGCACTACCACTGCGTCGCCGGCTGCGTGCGCCGTCCCGTCCAGCGCTCGATCGTCGCCGACAGTTGCGAGCTGCTGACCGGCTTGGTGAGGAAGTCGTTCATGCCGGCGTCCAGGCAGCGCTGGCGGTCGGTGGCCAGCAGATCGGCAGTGAGTGCGACGATGACCAGTGCGTCGCCGTCGGGTCGCTCCCAGGCGCGGATGCGGCGCGTGGCCTCGAAGCCGTCCATCACGGGCATGTGGCAGTCCATGAAGACGATGTCGTAGCTGCCGGCACGGACCGCGCGGTGCGCGGCTTCGCCATCGTCGACCACGTCGACCTCGCAGCCCAGCTTCTTGAGCATTTGCAGCACCACGAGCTGGTTCACCTGATCGTCTTCGACCACCAGCACCGACACCGGCGCGTCATCGTCGCGCGGCTGCACCGCCTGCGGCCGCGGCATGCTGCCGGGCGCGCGCCGCAACGGCAGGTCGGCGAAGAAGTGCGAACCGACGCCGAGCCGGCTTTCCACGTGCACCTGCCCCTGCATCAGTGCCGCCAGTTCCCTGACGATGGCCAGCCCGAGGCCGCTGCCGCCATGGCGCCGCGTGCTCGACGAGTCCACCTGCGTGAACGCCTCGAAGATGGACTCGAGCTGCTCGGGCGCGATGCCGACACCGGTGTCGCGCACCGACAGACGCACCTGCTGCATGTCGCCCGATTCGGCCAGCACCTCCACGCTCAGGCGAACGCTGCCGCGCTCGGTGAACTTGCCCGCGTTGTGCAGCAGGTTGACGATCAGCTGGCGCAGGCGCAGCGGGTCGGCCACGACGCGCTCGGCCACGCGCGGCGAGACTTCGCCGCTGACGCGCAGGGCCTTGTCGCGCACGCTGACCGCCACCAGTTCCACCGCCTCGTCGACCAGCGCGCGCAGATCGACCTCGGACAGCGTCAGCGTGAACTTGCCGGCTTCGATGCGCGAGATGTCCAGCACGTCGTCGATCAGCCGCAGCAGCGCGGTGGCCGACCGGTGCGCGATGCGCACGTAGCGCTGCTGCTCGGGCGACAGCGGCGTGCCGATCAGCAGTTCGGCGGCGCCCAGCACGCCGTTCATCGGCGTGCGGATCTCGTGGCTGGTGACCGCGAGGAACTCCGACTTCGCGCGATTGGCCTGCTCGGCCTCACGGCGCGCGACGTCGAGCTCGAGCTTCTGCTGCTCCAGCGCGGTGGCCTTCTGCTCCAGCCGCTCGACGAGCGCCCGCGCCGCGCGTATCGCCTCGCGGTTGCGGTTGCGCAGCCGCTCGGTGACCAGGCCCGTGGCGGCGAAGTACAGCCCCAGCAAGTACAGGATGGCGGCGATGGCCAGGCGGTCGGCCAGCGCCACGCGGCCGGGCTCCAGCACGGTCGATGCCACACCGTATGCCAAGTAGACCAGCGCGACGGCATGCGCAAAGTACAGCGCGCGGCGAAAGCCGAAGCCGACCTGGTCGACCACGCGCACGAGGAGAAAGTAGCCGAAGAACAGATTGGCGGCCTCCAGGTGATGCAGATTGGGCAGCCATACCAGCAGGTCCAGATGGAACAGCAGCAGGCTCATGTCGACCCGCGCATCGGTGCGCCAGCCGCGGCGCAGCAGCTGCCACGCGATGGCCGCGTAGGCCAGGTTCAAGCTCGTCAGTGCCAGAAGCAGCGGCGACGGAAACGCCACGCCGGCGCGCAAGTCCTGCGCCAGCCCGATCGCGCACAGGATGACGAAGCCCGCCGCGCGAAGGATCGGTACCTGCACCGTGTTCAGGCGACGCGCGCTGACCGCCCGCCGCTCGGCAAGCACCGTCGGGTCCAACGTGAAGTCGACGTCGGACGATGATTCGACCGCGGGCTGGTTCATGTCGGGCAGCTCAGCGCAATCGCGCGCCACCGATCATCGGACCCGTCGCCCCGGTTCCGCAAGCCTTGCCGCGGTGTCCCCCCTAAGCCGCGCAGGCGCGGCTCGGGCCCACGTTTGACAATTCAGGCCGGCGGCATCCTGTCGAATCTTGGCAGTGCCGGATCGAGATGGTCCCAGGCGTGGCCGCGCACCGCATAGGTGATCGCTTGCGGTCGGTACCGGCCGGGATCGTCCAGGCTCGCTGCGTGGACGGTGAAGACATCGGGCATGGCTGCAAACGTCATGTAGACCGGTGACCCGCAAGTCGGGCAGAAGGCGCGGGTCTTCACGTTGCCGCTGTCGCCCACGATGTCCCACCGCGTTGCATCACCGGTCTGCTTCACGCCTGGCCGCGGAAAGGTCAGGTAGGACCCGTGCCCGGTGCCGCTCTTGTGCTGGCAGTCGAGGCACTGGCAATCGTTCTGGAACAGCGGTTCGCCGGCAATCTCGTAGCGGATCGCGCCGCAGGCGCATCCGCCGGTGTAGGGCTTGCTCATCGGTTCTCTCCAGGTGGGAAGTTTGGATCTTGCAGCGCCAGCGCCAGTTCGGCCTCGGCGACGACGTAGCGGACATACTTGTAGTCGCGGATGAACTTGATTCGGCCGTCCACCCACTCGAGCCACATCATGTAGCTCGGCTTGGCATCCGCGCGGTTCTCGAAGACTGCGATCACCTCCCGGCCCTCGAGCCAGGCCGGAGCCAGCCAGACCTCGGGGCTGCGGGCGTAGATGGTGAAGAACATGCCGACGTCGGCGCGGCCCACGCGGACCGCATGGGTGGATTGGCTGAGCCTGACGTCGTCTGCCAGCAGCGACCGCAGCGCGTCCCAGTCGCGCCGGTTGAACAGCGTGACATAGCGCGACACGGCGGCAGACGGCGGCCGCACATCGGGCAGCGGTCCACTCTGCGCGTTGACTTGTCGCAGACGCGCGCGCCCGCGCGCCAGGTGGGCCTTCACGGCATCGACCGAAAGATCGAGCAGAGCGGCGATCTCGGTCAGCGATTCGTCGAGCACATCCTTCAGGACGACGACGCTGCGCTGGAGGACGGGAAGTTCGGCAAAGCGCGACACCGCAGTCTTGACGGCTTGCTGGCGCATCAGCATCTCCAAAGGATCGGGATTGCCCGTGTCGGCCATCTCGGGGGCGGCGGCGTCCAAGGGTTCTGCATTGCGCACCGATCGCCCGCGCAGGAGGTCGAGGGCGCGGTTGTGCGCGACCCTGAACAGCCAGGGTCGAAGCGGCGGTACATCCTCGACATCCTGCAAGGCCACGAGCGCACGCAGCAGCGTGTCCTGCACGACGTCCTCACCCTCGATGACCGATCCCATCAGCCTGGCGCAATAGCGGTGCAGCTCCGGCCGGACTTCGGCGGCCATGGCGACCAGCCGCGCCTGGCGGTCGTCGCTCGACAGCGATGATCCTGTGCTCAAGCAGTCGCCTCCTCCAGGATGGTGATGCCTGTGTCGCCCTTGAGGCCGAAGGCCATGCCCGCGGCATATTGCGGATCGTTCAGCACCGACACCACCTTCTCGCCGAACTCTCTGGGTGGCATGGGGGCGCCGAAGCGGGCCAGGAACTGCTCTTTGGAAATGCCCATCGCCCGAGCGTACGCCATGGAACCCGTGTCCCCCACACCCGTGCCGCCCACCATCTGCTGCGGAACGATCACCTGAAAGCGAATCCCGAGGTCGGCCTGGTTCGATACGCCGTTGGCGTATTTGGCCATCACCCAGAGCATGCGCTTGGCGCCAGCGTAGCCGCCCGACAGCGGCGATCCGTTCACGGCCGCGCCGCTGGCGCCCACCAACACACGGCTGCCGCGCTCGAGCGGCAGCCTGAGCGCCGCCTGCAGCCAATGGAACCCGGCCTTGACGTCGGTCTCCCACGTGGCGGAGAAGTCATCCCAGGTCAACAGGTCCAGTCGCCCCATCGGCGGCTTCGCGCCGGCGTTGAGCACCAGGATGTCCGGTCGCGTCTCGGTCAGAACGCGGTGCGCTGCCGCCGCATCCGTCACGTCGGCGCAGACTGTAGCGACCCCCAACTGAGTCCGCACCGATTCGAGCGC
>Ga0070665_100009028_pt1 | contig 10100 bp, 7 predicted proteins | sample KBSS13metaG_FD_65862 | JGI IMG/M metagenome (GOLD analysis project Ga0070665, IMG submission 65862) | Switchgrass rhizosphere microbial communities from Kellogg Biological Station, Michigan, USA - KBS S1-3 metaG | ecosystem: Host-associated > Plants > Roots > Rhizosphere > Soil ...
TGCCGAATTCCGGACAACTACCACGACGACCTCGGCGCGCGGCTCGACCTCGACCCGGGGCTCCTCGCGGAGCTCCGCGAGCTGCAGGTGCTGTTCGACCGCGACACGCGCGGCGGGGCGTTCCTGCACTGCTACACCCGGGCGGTCGGGCGGGTGTTCTTCGAGGTCGTCGAGCGCCGCGGCGGCTACGACGGCTACGGCGCCGCCGATGCCCCGGTCCGCATGGCTGCACAGCGTCGGGCGGCGTCCCCGCAACTGCACCGCGCCTGACCTAGACTCGGCCGCTCCTACGACCAGGGGGCGCCTGTGGCGGTCAACCAGATCTTCGAGCTCGGCGACTTCCAGCTGCAGAAGGGCTCGGTGCTCCCCGACGCGAAGCTCGGCTACCTCACGCTCGGGGAGCTGAACGAGGCCCGCGACAACGTCGTCGTGTCGCCGACCTGGTTCACAGCGCAGCCCGCGGACGTCGCGTTCTGGCTCACCGGGCCCGGTCGCGCGCTGGACCCGTCGAAGTACTTCATCGTCATCCCGAACCACTTCGGGGCCGCCGTCTCGTCCTCGCCGAGCAACACGCCGCCGCCGTTCGAGCGCACCCGCTTCCCGCGGACGACGGGCTACGACAACGTCGTCGCCCAGCAGCGCCTGCTGACCGAGGTGCTCGGCGTGGAGCGGATCAAGCTCGTCGCCGGCTGGTCCATGGGCGCCTGCCAGGCCTACGCGTGGGCGGCGCTGTTCCCCGACATGGTCGAGGCCCTCGGCCCGATCAACGGCAGCGCGCGGACGGCGAACTTCAACAAGGTCTTCCTCCGCGGCAACATGCGCGCGATCGAGAACGACGTCGCCTGGGCCGAGGGCTTCTACGACCGTCCCCCGATCGCCGGGATCAAGGCGATGGCCGCGATCTACGCCGGCTGGGCGTTCTCCGAGCCGTTCTACCGCAAGGAGCTCTTCCGGTTCTTCGGGGCGTCCAGCACCGACGAGTTCATCGAGATCTTCTGGGACGCCTTCTACATCAAGAACGACGCGAACGACCTGCTCTCGCAGTTCACGACGTGGTTCCACAACGACCTCGGCGACCACCCGAACTTCGGCGGCGACTTCGACGCGGCCCTCGGCGCGATCACCGCGAGGACGATCATCATCCAGGCCGAGACCGACCGCTACTTCCCGCCCGTGGACTCCGACTACGAGGCGTCGAAGATCCCGAACGCCCGGGTGCAGCGGATCGACACCGACTGGGGCCACATGGCGCCGTTCAACCCGGACGACCAGGTCGTGATCGACGCGGCGCTGCGGGAGCTGCTGGGCGAGTAGATCACCCGGTCGGGAGGATGCGGCTCGTGGCGCGCGCTGCGTAGCGTGCGCCCATGAGCCTCGACCTCGCTCTGATGATCTTCGACCACGTCGAGGGCGCGGAACGCGCGTACTCCGACGTGATCGGCGCGTCGCGCGACGCGCCCTGGGTCCACGAGATCGCGTTCGTCGAGCACCACCGGCACGACCGGATCGTGGTGCGCGGCACGTTCGCGGGCCGCTACCTCGACCTGGACGACCAGGGCGACGTCATCGGGAAGCGGACCACGGAGGGCGCGCTCACCGGCGCCGTCGCGGGCGCGTTCTTCGGCCCGGCCGGGTTCGCTGCGGGTCTGGTCGCGGGAGGCACCGCGGGCGGGCTGAGCGAGGCCGACCACGCCCCGCACCTGCACGACGCCCTCATCGACGAGGTCCGGTCGGAGGTCCCCCAGAAGTCGTCGGCCGTGCTGCTGCTCGCGAGCCCGGAGCACGTCGATGCGATGGTCGCCGCGTTCGACGGCGGCGATGGCCGCCTGGTGCGTCATCACCTATCGGCCGAGGAGGCCCAGGCGCTGGAGAGCGCCGTCGCGGGACGACCGCCTGCGGCACCCTCGTAGGGGCCGTCACCAGCGGAGAGGGAGGGATTCGAACCCTCGGACGAGGAGTAACCCCGTCACGCGATTTCCAGTCGCGCCCGTTCAGCCGCTCCGGCACCTCTCCGGGTCGCGGGGCAGGCTAGCGGGAGTCAGATCCGCCAGGCGCCGCCGACGAGCACCGGGACCTCGGTGCCGTCCGCCTCGATGCCCGCGACGTCGACGTCCGGGCCGCCGATCATGAAGTCGATGTGCACGGCGGACTCGTTGATGTTGCCGAGGTCCGGCTCGCCCACCGTGAACGCGTAGGCCGAGCCCAGCGCGATGTGCGAGGCGGCGTTCTCGTCGAGCAGCGTGTCGTAGAAGACCGTGCCCAGCGGGCCGATCCGGCCCTCGCCGTCGACGAGCGCGACCTCGCCGAGCCGCGACGCGCCTGGGTCGCGCTCGGAGTACCGGCGCAGGACGCCCTCGTTCTCGTCCGCGTCGATCTCGACCGCCCTGCCGCCCTCGAAGCGCACGCGCAGGCCGCGCACGATGGTCCCGCCGACCACGAGCGGCTTCGTCGACGCGACGACGCCGTCGACGCGCTGCGGGTCGGGCGCCGTGAAGACCTCCTCGGTCGGGAGGTTCGGCATGTGCTCGATGCCGTCCGCGGTCGAGAAGCGCGCCGCCATCCAGCTCGACGTCGGCAGCAGCCCGACGCGCAGGTCGGTTCCGGGGCCGGTGAAGTGCAGGGCGTCGAAGCGCCGGGACGTGAGCCGCTCGGCCGCGCCGACGAGCGTGTCGGCCCGCTCGCGCCACCTGGCGACCGGGTCCTCGTCGTCGAGCCGTAGGACGTGGAGGATCTCCTGCCACAGGCGCTCGAGCGCCTCGGCCTCCCCCAGGTCCGGGAAGACGAGCTGCGCCCACGCGGGCGTCGGGCACGGGACCGCGGTCCAGTTCGTCGTGCGCTCGTTGACGACCTTCGCCGCCTCCTTGAGGAACGGAAGCTGGTCGCGGCCGGCGCGCGCCGGATCCAGGTCGTTGAGCAGCCCCGGCGCGACCGGGCCGGTCAGCCCGATGCGCGCCGCGCGCGCGTCGCCGAGCGCCAGGAGCCGCTCGCCGTACCAGGGCGGCACGTAGTCCAGCGTCTCCTCCTCCGCGTGGAGGATCCGAGCGCGCTTGATGTGCAGGTCGAACGACGCGACGTCGACGAACCGCGCGCCGGCCTTGTAGGCGTGGACCGCAAGGGCGCGGGTCAGCTCCTCCTTGCCCGGCTCGGTGCCGATGGAGACGATCTGCCCGCGCTGCACGTTGGCGCCGAAGCGGACGGCGAGCTCGGCGAGTCGGTCGATGGCCTCTGCGCTCACGACCCTTCCTCCTCCTCGGAGGCCTCTCGCTCGCGCAGCTTCTCCGTGAGGTACGCGGCCTTGTCGGCGCGGCGCTCCGCAGCGTGCTCCTCGGCGGGCTCGGTGGCCTGCTCGGCGAGACGGCGCTCGCGGCGCTCGCGCTCGGCCTCCTCGGCCAGCAGGCGCTCGGTCTCGGTGGGCTCTGTCGCCATCCAGCCGCAACCCTATCGCCCGAATCCGAGTGCGTCCCCGCCGGGTGAGCCTGGACGGATCGCCCGTTGCGCAGGGGCCCTCGGACTGGTCATGTACTGGCGCACCAGGTCATGGACGACCACCTTCCAGTGACACCCACGCGCGGTATCGACCGCCGCACGCTGCTGCGGGGCGCCGCCATGCTCGGTGCCGCCGCCTGGGTCGCCGGCTGCGGTGGCTCGGAGGGCGCCGCGGTGCGCGTCTCAGGGGGCGCGCCGCAGGCGTTCGAGCTCGGACGCTGGCGTTCACGCGCCAGGTTGACCAGCAGCCGGGTGGAGGCCGCGGTCGTCGCGCACAGCGACCGGATCCACGTCCTCGGCGGCGCCACGGCGGAGACCGGCGCCGTCGCGCGACACGAGGCCTACCTCCCCGGCGACGACGGCTGGCGCGTGCTCGCCCCGCTCCCGGGGCCCGTCGCCGGCGCCGGCGCTGCGACCGGCCAGGGCAGGATCTACGTCGCGGGTGGCATCGACGAGGCCGGCCGGCCGCTGGGCGAGGCCCACGCCTACGACTCCGCCACGAACGCGTGGACCGCGCTGCCGCCGCTGCCGCGCGCAGCCGCCGCGCCGTCGCTCGTCGTCGTCGAGGACCTGCTCGTCGCGCTCTCCGGCCGCCGCGTCTGGGTGCTGAGCACCGGCGACCTCGGCGCCGCCGCGTGGATGGAGGGCGCGCGCGCCCCGGTCCCCCGCAGTCGCCCCGCGGCCGTGGCGATGGCGAACGTCGTCCACGTCATCGGCGGCCGCGAGGGCCGCGAGCCCTCCAATCGCCACGACGTCTACAACCCGTGGGACGACAAGTGGTTCGACGTCGCCCCGCTCCCGACCGCGCGCAGCTCTGCCGCCGCGGCGGTCCTCGGTGGGCAGGCGCTCGTCGCCGGCGGGGTCGGCTGGGACGGCGTCAGCCGCCGGGCCGAGGCCTACGACCGCAGGACGGACATGTGGACGTCGCTCGCCCCGCTGCCGACGCCGCGCCGGGGCGCGGGCGCCGCGGTGCTCGGGCGGACCCTGCACGTCGCGGGCGGCGGCGGGCGCATGCCCGGCACCCGCCACGACGTGTTCACGCAATAGGGCAACGACTTCGTCGTTGCTTGCAGTTGCGTCGCAGGGCGACGCAACTGCGGGTCGGGTCAGGCGGCGGCAGGCAGGGGCATCGTCGCGACGAGCTCGTGCTCGCGCGGCGGCGCACCCTCCTTCGCCCGCATCCCGGGCAGCAGGAGCGCGCCGAAGGTGATGATCCCGCCGACGACGGCCGCGCCGACGAGCGTCGCGCGCACGCCGATCGCGTCGCTCACCGGGCCGGTCAGCGCGAACGACACCGGCAGCAGCCCGATCGAGATGAGCCAGTCCAGGCTCGAGACCCGGCCGAGCAGCGCGGTCGGGACGTGGCGCTGCTTCGCCGTCGCCCACACGATCGTCCCCGCGGTCTCCAGCGCGTTGAACAGGAGGCTGGCGAGCATGAGCTGCCACACCGAGGACGCCAGGCCGTAGCCCGCGATCGCGAGCGTGGCGAGCGTCCACGTCACGTACATGAACGTGATGTCGCGCCGCGGCAGCCCGTGCTGGCCCATGAGGACCGCGATGCCGACCGAGCCGATGCCCCCGGCGGCGAAGACGACGCCGAGATCCGCCGCGGAGCCCCCGAGGTCGTTCTTGACGACGAACGGCAGGAGCACCTCGGCCGGGCCCATGAACAGCAGGTAGGTGACCGCCGCGGCGGCGAACGTCGCCCATAGCCACGTGTGGCGGCGGACGTAGCCCATGCCGGTGCGCAGGTCGCCGGTGAACGAGCCGGTGCGGGTCACGTGCTTGGGCCGCTTGGCCATCGCGAGCACCGCGCCCGCCGAGGCGAGGAAGGAGAGCGCGTCCAGCGTGAACGCCACGCCGGTGCCCGCGACCGCGATGAGCACGCCGCCGACCGCCGGGCCGACGAGCCGCAGCGCGATCGGCCGTACGAGGTGGTCCAGCGCGTTCGCCTGGGCCAGCTCGTCGGCCGGCAGGACCTCTGGCGTGATCGCGTCGAAGGCCGGCCCGAAGAACGCGCCGCCCGCGCCGTAGACGGCGACGAGCACGACCATGTGCCACAGCTCGAGCATCCCGGTGAGCGCGAGCGCCGCCATGACCCCGACGGCGAGCCCGCGCGCGAGGTCCGCGAAGAGCATGAGGCGGCGCCGGTCGAGCCGGTCGCTGAGCACGCCGCCGAGCAGGAGGAACGCGATCGTGGGGATCGTCATCGCGATCCCGACCATCGAGAGCGCCGCCGGCGCGTTGGACAACGCGTAGACCTGCCAGGCCATCGCGACCATGAACACACCGTCGCCCATGAGCGAGACGCACATCCCGCTCCAGAGCAGCCGGAAGTCGCGGTGGCGCAGGGGCGAGAAGAGCCGCACCCGGCTCAGCCCGCCGGGGCGGTCGGACCCCTCGTAGCTGCTATGCAGCATCGACGTCGAGCGCCGTGCCGGCGACGTCGCTGCGCAGGAAGTCCGCGGTCGCGTCGACCGTCATCGGCCGGGCGAAGTAGAAGCCCTGGCCGAGCGCGCAGCCGAGATCACGCAGGGCGTCCCACTGCTCGGACATCTCGATGCCCTCGGCGACGACGTCGAGGTTCAGCGACTCGCCGAGCGCGACGACCGCGATCGCCAGCTCGGCCGCCTTCTGGGACGCCGACTCGCTCAGGAACGAGCGGTCCATCTTCAGGACGTCGACGGGGAAGCTCGAGAGGTGGCTCAGCGACGAGTAGCCGGTGCCGAAGTCGTCGAGCGCGAGCCGGATTCCCAGCGCCTTGAGCTCCTCGAGCCGGCGGACGGCGAGGTCAGCGTCGGCCATGAGGACGGTCTCGGTGATCTCGAGCGTCAGATGCGCGGGATCGAGGCCGGACTCGGCGAGCGCGTCGTGGACGTCGGCCACCACGTCGGAGTGCTGGAGCTGCTTCGCGGAGAGGTTGATCGCCATCGTCAGGGGCGCGTCGTCCGGGCGCAGGCGCTGCAGCGCGCGCGCCGTGCGGCACCCCTCGCGCAGGACCCAGCGGCCGATCGGGACGATGAGGCCGGTCTCCTCGGCGAACGGGATGAAGTCGTTCGGCGCGACGAGCCCGCGCTCGGGGTGGCGCCAGCGCACGAGCGCCTCGACCCCGGACACCGAGCCGTCGTGGAGCCGGACGACCGGCTGGTAGTGCAGCTCGAACTCGTCGTTGACCAGCGCGCGCTGCAGGTCGGCGCGCAGCTCGAGGCGGGCGAGGACGCTCTCGTGCATCCGCGGCTCGAACAGGCGGTAGCCGCCCTTGCCGTCGCGCTTGGCGTTGTACATCGCCGCGTCGGCGTTGCGGATCAGCTCCTCGGGCTCGACGATCGCGCCCGGCTCGGCGAGCGAGATGCCCATGCTGGCGCGCAGGACGAGCTCCTTGTGCCCGACGCGCAGCGGCACGGCCATGGCCTCGAGCACCCGATCGGCGGTCTCGACGGCCTCGTCGGCGTTGCGGACGCTCTCGAGCAGCACCGCGAACTCGTCGCCGCCGAAGCGTGCGGCGGTGTCGCTCGCGCGGATGACGCTCTCCAGGCGCTTGGCGAACTCGGTGAGCACCTCGTCGCCGGCCGCGTGGCCGAGCGAGTCGTTGACGGTCTTGAAGTCGTCCAGGTCGAGGAACACGACGCCGACGCCGCCGCCGTCGCGCAGGGCGCGGGCCGACGCATGGCGGACGCGCTCGCCGAACAGTGCGCGGTTCGCCAGGCCCGTGACCGGGTCGTGGAACGCCTGGTGGGAGAGCTGCTCCTCGAACTGCGCGCGCTCGGAGATGTCGCGCGCGTTGAGGACGATGCCGTTGACGTGCTCGTCCTCGAGGAGGTTCGTGTACTGGATCTCGAACTGCAGGACGGTGCCGTCGCGGTGGCGCAGCGCGGCCTGGAGGACCTCGGTCTGCCCGGCCTCGCGGGCCGATCCGTCGCCGAGGATCTGGATGAGCCGCGTGCTGTCGCCGGGCGCGAGCAGCGCCTCGAAGCGGGTGCCGGCGAGCTCGTCGGGGTCGAGGCCGAGGACCGCGAGCGACGAGGGGCTCTGGTAGACGATGGTGCCGTCGGCGCCGAGCACGGTGATGAGGTCGGAGGAGTGGCGCACGAGCGAGCCGAAGCGCGCCTCGCTGCGCCGGGAGTGGACCTCCTCGGTCAGCTCCGCGCTGCCGAGCGCGAGCGAGACCTGTGTGGCGAGATCGCGCAGCGCGGCGCGATCGGCGGTGCCGAGCGTCTCGCCCGTCGCGACGAGCAGGACGCCGCGCAGCTGCTCGCGCGGGGTGAGGCCGATGGCGAGGACGTTGGAGCTGCTGCGCTGCAGCCCGATGTCGGTGCGAAGCGAGGCGGGGAGCGGCAGCAACGGCAGCTCGGGGTCGGCGGCGAGGGCGAAGAGCGCCTCGGTCGTCGGAGGGCTCAGATGGCGCCAGGTGAGCAGCTCGGCCGCCGGGCCGTGGGCCGCGACGATCCGCAGCTCGCCCTGCTCGAGGAGCGCGAACGCGCTCGTCGAGCCGGGGCACAGCTCGTCGGCCGACCGCATGGCCGCCGCGTAGAGCTCGTCGCGCTCGGTCGCGCCCACGAGCGCGGAGCCCGCGCCGCTCAGCACGCGCTGGCGGTCGGAGGAGCGCTCCTCCTGGCGGACCAGGCCGGCCATGCGGGCCACGACGAGGATGAACAGGACGACCGACGCGAGGACGATGACGAGCAGGTCGACGTCGCCGCGGCGCATCTCGCCGACGATCTCGACGGCCGGTGCGATGAGCGTCGCGAACGTCAGGAGCGCCAGGCGGATCGGCGACAGGCGCGGCGCGTGCCCGGGGGCGGGCTCGGACAGCTCGCGCATCGACGGATGCAGCGCTGCGGCGCCCCAGAGGAGGTAGAAGCTGATCCAGCCGACGTCGAGGATGACCTGGCCGTCGTAGGCGCCGTTCAGCGTCACGACGCCGTAGACGAAGTCGGTGACGAGCAGCGCGATGATGCTCGCGGAGAGGAAGCCGAACGCGGGGCCGCGGCGGCCGCCGTCGACGGCGAGGCGGATGGCGGCGGCGAGGAGCAGGATGTCGCCCGCCGGGTACGCGATCGACACGAGCTTCGCGAAGACGTCCATCGTGTCGTCGTGGAGGTAGGGCGCGATGAGCGCGACCCACGAGACGAGCGCGAGGCCCAGCGTCATGATCAGCGCGTCGATGAGACCGGGGCGGTCGCCGTGCGGGTTGCGGCGGCGCACGAGCGAGAGCAGCCCGATCATGAGCGCCGGGTAGACGAGGATGTACATCCCGTCGCCGATCGACGGGAACGGCACCTCCCCGCCGAAGACGCGCGGGTAGGAGTACGTGTAGAGGTCGCCGAGCCAGAACAGCGCGAAGCCGAGCGCGAAGAAGAGCCAGGAGCGCATCGCCGCGGGGCGGTAGCGGCGGACGCCGACGAGGATCGCCACCACCGGCGAGAGCCCCAGCACGTTCATGACCGGACCGGAGCCCTTGAACGGCGGCACCCAGACGTACAGCGCGCACAGCAGCGCACCGCCGGCGAGCAGCAGCTGCCACGCCGCCGCGCGGCCCAGGACGTCGCGCAGGCGTGTCACGCGGCCTGCTCCATCGGCGGCACGCCCGCCTCGCAGAGCTCGCCGCGCTCGGCGAGCTCCTCGATCGCGGCGATCGCGGTGTCGATCTCGGCGTCGGTGTTCGCGGCGGTGACCTGGAGGCGGAAGCCGACCTCGTGCTTGGGCACGAGCGGGTACGCGGCGAGCGTCACGTAGACGCCGCGGTCGAAGAGCATCTGGCCGACCTCGGCGATGCGCCGGTGGTCGCGCAGCGGGATCTCGATGATCGGGAAGCCGGAGCGGTTCGGCGTGTGGACGCCGATGCGGTCCAGCGCCTGCAGGACCCGCTCGGTGAGCCGCCAGAGCTCGGCGCGCATCGCGTCGCCGCGCGTCTCGTTGACCTCCAGGCCGGCGAGGACGGTGGCCAGCGACGCGACCGGCGACGGGCCCGAGTAGAGGTACGGCGGGGCGGCGACCTTCAGGAGCTGCTTGACCTCGGTCGGGCAGGCGATGAACGCCAGCAGCGAGGAGTACGCCTTCGAGAACCCGCCGACGAGCACGAGGTTGTCGTAGCTCTCGCCCGTGTGGCGCACGACGCTGTTGCCGCGCGCGCCGAAGGGGCTCGTCTCGCCCGGCGTGCGCTCGCCGATGACGCCGAAGCCGTGCGCGTCGTCGACGTAGAGCAGCGCGCCGTGCTTGCGGGCGACGGCCGCGAAGGCGGGGAGGTCCGGCGCGTTGCCGGTCATGCTGTTCACGCCGTCCATGCAGACGAGGCGGGTGGGGTCGCGCTCGGCGCTGAGGAGCTGGTCGAGGTGGTCGGGGTCCTCGAAGCGGAAGCGACGGACCGCGGCGCCGCGCGAGCGGGCGACCTGGCAGCCGTCGTAGATCGTCTTGTGCGCGCGCTGGTCGAGGAAGATCGTGCCGGAGGCGGCGAGCAGCGGGATCACCGACATGTGGATGTGGGTGATCGTCGGGAGGACGAGCGAGTCCTCGGCGCCCAGCAGCACGGTGAGGCGCTCCTCGATCTGCTCGTAGAGCACCGGGCTGCCCAGGAGGCGCGACCAGCTCGGGTGCGTGCCCCAGGCGTCGAGGTG
>Ga0070665_100009029_pt1 | contig 10099 bp, 3 predicted proteins | sample KBSS13metaG_FD_65862 | JGI IMG/M metagenome (GOLD analysis project Ga0070665, IMG submission 65862) | Switchgrass rhizosphere microbial communities from Kellogg Biological Station, Michigan, USA - KBS S1-3 metaG | ecosystem: Host-associated > Plants > Roots > Rhizosphere > Soil ...
CATGAAATTGTATGCGATAAGCGATCTTCATTTGGGTTTTGAGGTCAACCAACGGGCGCTATCGGATATAACGGGTCATCCCGCCGATTGGCTGATCCTTGCGGGCGATGTCGGTGAAACCGCAGCCCATCTCGAATTGGCTTTCAGGGAACTCAAGCCGCGATTTGCGAAGCTGGTTTGGGTGCCCGGCAATCATGAATTGTGGACGATACCTTCGAGTGATGAGAAGGCTCGAGGCCGCTTCAAATACGATGAGTTGATCGAGTTGTGTCGGTCGTACGAGGTGCTAACCCCTGAGGATCCTTACCCAATCGTGACGATCGGCGGAAGGGAGGTGAGGATTGCACCACTGTTCATTCTGTATGATTACAGTTTCCGACCTGTCCATATTCCAATAGAGCGAGCAATCGAGTGGGCACGCGAGGAAGGTATCGAATGCGCCGACGAGGTGCTCCTGCATCCAGATCCATATAGCGATCTCGCCGAGTGGTGCCACGCCCGCTGCGAAATCACGGAGCAGCGACTGAAGGCCTATCGCAACGATTTGCCGACTGTGCTGATCAATCACTTTCCATTGCGAGAAGATCTCGCAAAGCTTCCGAGAATACCGCGTTTCTCAATTTGGTGCGGGACACGTCGCACCGAAGATTGGCATCGCCGCTTCAATGCGGCCGTTGTCGTGTCGGGACACCTCCATATTCGTTCGACGTCCTACCGCGATGGTGTTCGGTTTGAGGAAGTGTCCCTTGGGTACCCGCGGCAGTGGTCTGGCTTGATCACGCCAGACCATTGCGTCCGCGAAATCCTGTCGGAAACCACATTGGCAAAGGTCGCAGCCGCACAGGCGTAAGTGGTTCAACAGCCATCCCAACCCAAGTTCCCACTTCCCGCCAACGTCGTCTGGTTCAGCCGCAAGACAACATCAGTTGTTTTGGAGCCGGAGATCTCCTTTTCGGACCGACGGCCTTTGCGACTCTCACATCGGATATCGAGTTCCATAGGATCTCGATCGCGAAAGACAGGCAGAAAGCCCTGCAGCCCTCGCCGGAACCCTCTGCTCCACAGATATTTTTTTAAGACGAGTTTGAAATGGGTCGTCGCGTATTCAAGTAATTGTAACGATGAACAAGGTAGTCCGTTAAGATAAATAAATATAATGATATACTTCGTTAAGATAAATAACAAAGGGGCTGCACGTTAAGCGCGTGGAGGAAGGTTTAGAAAGCGTGAGGCGTTGCAATTGCGGCCCGCGCCCGTATTGTGGTTGCCAGTCTGACTAGTGTTTTTTAGTTATTGGGACGTGGTATGCTTTCGCGCGTTCATGCACATAATTTTTCTGGAACGAGCGGTGAGGCAATACAACGCGATGGTGCAGGCGGCTGGCTGCAATGGCCCATGGCCCGCAGCGATGCTTCTTTGCGACTATTCTGCTTTCACCCCGCGGGCGTTGGCGCTGCGGTGTATCGCCAGTGGGGCCTTGGCCTACCATCAAGCGTCGAGGTAGCTGCAGTTCAATTGCCCGGTCGCGCCAATCGTCTTAGGGAACCGCCTGTCGCGGATATTCCTTTGCTCGTCGACGCACTAGTGTCGAACCTCACGCCCCATTTCCAAGGGCGGTTCGCCTTTTTCGGCCACAGCATGGGCGCAGTACTTGCCCACGAACTGGCACATGCACTGCGCGACCGCGGGCTGCCCTTGCCAACTCATCTGATCCTGTCTGGCCGAAAGGCGCCGACTGTGCCCAATCGGTTTCCGCCGCTAAGTCATCTGCCGGACCATGTTTTTGTTACCGAAATCAACAGCCGCTACGGAGGAATTGCGCCCGAAATCCTCCAGCATCAGGACGTCTTGAATCTATTGCTGCCCTGCTTGCGCGCGGATATCGCCGCGCTGGAAAACTTTGTCCCTCCAGATCGTCCACCCCTAAATATCCCGATTGCCGCTTTCGGTGGTGACCGCGATCATCAGACGCCGGTGGAGAATCTGGAGCCGTGGAGGCAGGAGACCACTGCGGACTTCGACGTTCGCGTATTTCCGGGCGGACACTTTTACCTGGATCCTCTTCGTGAAAAGGTGCTCGCGGAGGTGGCAGCAATATTGCGGTCTTGCATGACCCTCCCCGGAGGGCAGCCGCCGCCATGATGCTGCTCGACATCGAGCCGACGGGCGTCAAGCACGACTTTCAGCCGGCCGCGGCGGTTCCGGGCGGGATGCCGACGTGCTGCCGTGACAGCCTGGACCACGATAACGAACTGGATCCAGGGCTGTTCGGTGGATTCACGGAACGGGACACGCAGCGACCGGTGGCGTAGCGCAAGAATATCGGTGTGCCGCGACTGGCCTCAGGTACTGACAGAGAAATTTTGGTTTATGAGTGGTCCAATTTTATCATCGGCTCGTCCGAAGATCGCGATCGTTGGGATCGGCTGCCGGTTTCCCGGTGGGATCGGCAGCGTCGATGACTTTTGGCGCGTCCTCATCGACGGACGCGATACGATCGGTCCAATGCCCGCGGGGCGGATTGATTCCGCGCTGCTGGAACAGCGAGAAACTTTTGCCATTCCGCCAATGGGCGGATATCTCGATGACATCGATCGCTTTGACGCAGATTTTTTCTCCTTTTCTCCGCGCGAAGCGGAGCGGCTCGATCCTCAACAGCGACTGCTATTGGAGACCGCCTGGGAGGCTCTGGAAAATGCAGGTCAAGACGCGTCGCGCCTCAAGGGTGTCCGCGGCGGCGTTTTCGTGGGCCAGTGGCTAAGCGATTACGAGGCGCGCCTGGTCTCCGATCCCGCAAAAATCGATTTCCAAATGACGACTGGCAGCGGCCGCTACGCCGCGTCTGGCCGACTCTCGGCCTTTCTAGGCTGGCACGGACCGAGCGTTACGATCGATACGGCCTGTTCCTCGTCGCTTGTCGCTGCACACATGGCCGTTCGCAGCATTCAAGCAGGGGAATGCGAGATCGCGCTGGTGGGCGCCGCAAATATGATCCTTCAGCCGCACATCAGCATCGCGTATGGGCGCAGTGGCATGCTTGCGTCCGATGGGCGCTGCAAATTTGGCGATGCGTTGGCCGACGGCTATGTTCGCAGCGAAGGTGCGGCAGTTCTGGTCCTGAAGTCAGAGGAAATGGCGCTGCGTGATGGCGACCGAATTTTCGCTGTCGTCCAGGGGAGCGCCGTCAACAACGATGGGGGGGGCGGCGGCGTATTCGGAAGGCCCAGCAGATCGGGTCAGGAAGACGTTTTGCGTCGCGCGGTTGACGATGCCGGCCTGGAACCGCACAGCGTCGGTTACGTGGAGGCCCACGGTACCGGAACCAAAGCCGGCGATCCGGTTGAATTGGCGGCACTGGGAGCCATCTTCGGACGTGGGCGATCGCCACAAGAGCCGCTATTGGTTGGTTCCGCAAAGACCAACATCGGCCACACGGAAGCCGCGGCAGGTCTCGCAGGTCTGATCAAGGCAGTTTTGGCCGTGCAGAAGGGCACAATTCCTCCAAGCCTCCATTGCTCCGTGCCGCGCCCGGATATCGCCTGGAATGAACTCGGGTGTCGTATTGTAACAGCGCCCATGCCATGGAGCGATGGCAAGAAGCGGATTGCCGGCTGCACTGCGTTCGGAATTTCTGGCACCAACGCCCACCTGTTGGTGAGCGAAGCTCAAGCCAGGCCTGCGGAAAGTGCGATTGCGCCCTCGCCCAGCAGGCCGTGCATCCTGCCATTGTCCGCGCAAAGTCCTGAAGCCCTGCGCGCTCTGGCCCGGCGCTATGCGCAGCTACTCCAGCAATCACCTGCGCCAAATCTGCGGGATGTCTGCCGCAATGCTGCTCGACGACGCAGTGCCATGGAGTATCGCGCCGCGTTCGTGGCAGAGGATACGACCGCGATGATCGCGGCGCTTTCAGGTTACGCCGCCGGCGAGTCTACTGATGCGGAAGGCAGGTTCACCAAAGAGGTCGCTGCCCCGGCATTCGTCATTCCCGGACAAGGTGCGCAATGGTTGGGAATGGCTCGGACACTGCTGGAAGACGAGCCGGTATTTCGTGCAGCACTCGAGCGTTGTGACTTGGCGTGTCGTCCGTACGCAGACTGGTCCATCGTCGACCTTGTCGCGCATCCGGACAGTAACGGTGCGGAAGCGCTCATCGAGCGCATCGATGTGGTCCAGCCGACACTTGTCGCCTTGGCGATCGCCTACGCAGAATTGCTCGCATCCGTCGGTGTGCGACCCGGCGCGTTGATTGGGCACAGCATGGGCGAGACGGCTGCCGCCTATCTTGCCGGCGTCCTGGATCTCGAAACGACCATGCGCGTGATCTGCCGGCGCAGTTCCCTCATGAACAGGGTGCGAGGCGAGGGAGCCATGGCGCTGGTCGAGCTATCGTTGCCGGAAGCTCGCCGGCGCATCGAATCTCACGCGCACCTGCTTGGAGTCGCCGCGCATAACGGTCCGAAGTCCTGCGTTCTGTCTGGTGACCCGAAGGCGCTCGCGACCGTCTTGCGGGAGCTTGAGGCCGATGGCGTGTTCTGCCGGCTTATCAAGGTTGACGTTGCCTCACACAGCCCACAGATGGAGCCGCTTGCGGCGCAGCTTCAAACTGAACTTGCCGATATTGGGCCGGCTGCAGCGAAGGTTTCTCTTTACTCGACGACGCTTGGCCGGCGCGTGAGTGGTCCGGAGCTTGGAGCAACTTATTGGGGCGCCAATCTCAACAGCCCCGTGCTCTTTGCCGAGGCGATCGACGCGATGGGGCGTAATGGCATCTCGATATTCGTGGAACTGGGCCCGCACCCGGTGCTATTGCCATCGATTCAACAGACCGTCCGTGATGCCACGACGGGCGTTTGCGGGCGACGTGAAGAACCCGACGGAAAATCGTTCGCTGTTCTTCTCGCGACGTTGTGGGCTGGCGGGTGCAAGCTTGACTGGAACAGCATTTTTCCGGGCGGCGACGTGTTCGTCGAGTTGCCGACCTACCCTTGGCAGCGCGAGCGACACTGGTACGAGCCGTCCGCTCCGGCAGCCGCAGCCGTCTTATCAAACCACGACGGCCTGATTGGCGAGGTCATGTCTTCGTCCCTCGATGGAGAGACGTATCTGGCCGAGTTGCGCGTCTCTCTCGCGCGCATGCCGTGGCTTGCCGACCACAGGATTCGCGGCAGCATAGTGGTGCCGGGTGCACTGTTTATCGAGCTCGCGTGCGAGACAGTGGTGCGGGGTCTGGGCGCCACCGCTGTCTCGATAGAGCATCTTACTTTGGAAGAGGCGCTGATCGTCCAGGATGCCGTCGAGCGGATCGTGCAAGTCGCGTTGACCGCTGGACCAGCAGGTACGCACGCTCTGCGCATATCAAGCCGCGAAGCATCCAGCAATGATGCGAAATGGACAGTGCACGTGCGCGGTTTCGTCCGCAGCGCTGTATCCGACATGGAGCGATGGGATCCAACCTTGTTCGTCGGGACGGGGCGTCCTGCAAGCGAACACTATGCTTCGGCCCGCGCGCGCGGCCTCGAGTACGGTCCGGCCTTCCAAGGCGTTACCGAGCTGCGGCGGCTTGATGACAGCCTGTGGGCGCGCATTAACCTTCCGAGCGGCTTGTCCGCGCACGGTTTCCTCCAACATCCAGCAATGCTGGATGCGGCGTTGCAACTCGGTGTTGCACTGATCGATCGCGGTGATCCGCAGGATACCTGCGTTCCCGTGCGCGCCGAACGCGTTGTCGCGAGCACCGGGCCGACCTGCATTGCGACATGGGCCCGCGCGACGCGTCGTGCACCAGCATCTGATTCCGACGCTGTGGTGGTCGACATTGACGTGTTCGCCGACGATGGTCGTCACCTGCTGCAAATCGCGGGGCTCGCATTTAAGACTGTGGGCTCCGCGCGCGGTTTGCAGACTTATACCATTGAGTGGCGGGCTGCTGCTGCCCTTGCCGATGCCGAAAAACCGCAAGCTCGCGTGGTCGCGCCTGCGGCCTGGCTCGTGATCTCCGCCGATGACGATCTGGCCGAGTCCATCGCGGCGCCGATGCGCGCACGAGGGCAGCCGGTTATTGTTGCAAGCGAAGAGGCGCAAGCGGTTCAGGGCGATATTTCCTCCTACGACGTTGTCGTGCATGCGTTCGCTCCCTCGGTGTTTCGCGATCCGCTCAAGTCGGCGCTCAATTCGTGTCTGGAGCTGCTGGGCTCGATCCATGCGCTCACCCACGAAACGGTCAAGCGCGCGCCACGGTTCCATGCGGTCACATGCGGCGCACAGTCGGTATGCCAAGGCGACGGTGCGGTGCTTGAGCAAGCACCCCTGTGGGGCGTGATGCGTACGCTCGCCAACGAGCATCCAGAGCTAAACAGTAGCGTCATCGATCTGCCTGCCGTGCCGACCACCGCGGACCTCGAGACACTTGCCACGGCTCTAATCGAGCGCAATGACGGTCAACTCGCCATTCGCGGCGGCGGCATACTGCTTCCACGGCTGCTGCCCATCGATCTCGCAATCGCCACACCAATGTCTGTGCCGGTTTCACGGCCACGAGAGGGGCGTGCCTACCGGGCTGTGACAACCACGCCCGGCATCCTCGATGGCCTCGTCTGCCGGTCGCTGGCAAGGCGTGCGCCGCTGGCAGGCGAAGTGGAGATTGAGATCGAGGCCACGGGCCTCAACTTCATGAATGTACTGTCGGCGCTGGGCTCTTACCCCGGATACGAGAACGGGGTGGGTCCGCTCGGTATCGAATGCGCAGGCCGCATCGCTGCGGTCGGCGAAGGCGTAACTGGATTTGCAATAGGCGCGTCTGTCATGGCCATCGCGCTTGATAGTCTGGCGAGCCACGTGATCGCGGACGCACGTCTGGTGCGAAAGAGGCCGCCGGAATTGACGGCTGTCGAGGCGTGTGCGCTTCCAATCGTATTTGCAACTGCGCATCACGCCCTGATCGAACTGGCCCGGCTGCGGCGCGGTGAGCGCGTCCTGATCCACGCGGCCGCGGGAGGTGTCGGTCTCGCCGCCGTGCAGATCGCGAAGTCCGTGGGCGCCGAAATCTATGCCACCGCAGGCACGCCTGAGAAGCGCGCCATGCTCGATGCACTGGGCGTGGTCAAGGTTATGGATTCGCGCTCGCTGTCGTTCCGCGAAGAGCTGATGGCGGCAACCGGCGGCGACGGAGTCGACGTTGTGCTCAATTCGCTGGCGGGCGAGTTCGTTCCTGCGGGCCTTGCCGTGTTGAGATCGCATGGCCGCTTTTTGGAAATTGGCAAGCAGGACATCTATCGGAACGCGCAGATTGGGCTGCTGCCATTCCAGCGCAACCTGGCCTACTTTGCCATCGATCTCGATCGGATGATCAGAGAACGTCCGGAGGTCGTTGGAGAATTGCTCGACGCCGTCACCGAGCGGCTTGCGCGCGGCGTTTATAGCCCGCTACCGACACGCACGGTGCCCGTCTCGCGCTTGACGGAGGCATTCCGCGATATGGCGCAGGGTCACCATGTCGGCAAGCTGGTTGTGACGCACGACGATCCCCAGCTCCAGCTCGAAGACGAGGCAGACCGACTGCGGGCACTGACCGGCGGCACCTGCGTGATCACTGGCGGATTGGGCGGCCTTGGCCTTGCCGTTGCCGATAGGCTCGTTGCGCACGGTGCCAAGCGTCTGGTGCTCGCGGGGCGCTCGCCTCCGAACGCGTCGCAGCAGGCCGAGGTGGTGCGGCTGCGCACGTGCGGTGCGCGCGTCGAAGTCTTGCAGGTCGACGTCAGCATTGCGGAGCAAGTGCAGGGCCTGATCGAGCAAGCGGAGGAACTGCTCGGTCCGATAAGCGCGGTGATTCATGCGGCCGGCATTCTCGACGATGCGACGCTGCGCAGGCAGGATGGCGAACGCTTTTTGCGTGCCCTGATGCCAAAGCTCGGAGCGGCGTGGCATCTGCACACCGTCCTCGGTGCACGTCCCGATACGACCCTGGTGATGTTCTCATCCATTGCATCGCTCCTGGGTCTCTCCGGCCAGGCCAACTACGCAGCGGCTAATGCTGGGCTTGACGCGCTCGCGTCCCATCGCGTCGCGCGCGGACTCCGCGCCATCAGCGTCAACTGGGGCCCTTGGGCCGAGATCGGCATGGCGGCTGCGCGTGACGATCGGGGTCGCCGCCTCGAAGCGCGCGGCCTCGCCGGCCTCGCGCCCTCGGCTGCGCTGGACGCATTCGAGCGCGTGCTCGCGACGGCGCCAACACAGATTACAATCGTCCACCTCGACGCGCGCGCCTATGCGGAAGCGTTTCCGGCTGCGGCGTCAAATATCCTGCTATCGGATCTTATCCGCAGCGATTCGGTCGAAATGCCGCACGAAGAAGAGCCGCGCAGCCTCAAGGCGGCGCTTCTGGCGCTTGGGCCTGGCCGACGACGCGTCGAGCTATTGCGTGGGTTTGTCCGGGAGCAGGTCGGAAAGGTGCTGCGCCAAGCCGCGTCACGCCTCGAGAATGACAAACCGTTCCTGTCGTTGGGCCTGGATTCGTTGATGGGACTTGAGCTGCGCAATCGGCTGGAGGCGGGGACCGCGCTGTCGCTGCCCGCGACGCTGGTGTGGAACTACCCCACGATCGCAACGCTGGCGGACGAACTGGGTCGACGCCTGGAGTTGCCGACATCTGTGGATGAGGCGCACGAGAAGGAGGGTTCACCCGCTACCGATGCCCAGACGGAGGCGCCGCGCACCGCTGGCAATGGAGCTATCGACGATTTGGAGGCCCTTCTGGCGGACATCGAACGTCTCTCAGTCGACGAGGCGCGCCGATCGCTCGTGGAAGGTGACTGATACGTGCATGTGTAGGAAGTATCCATGAACGACATTGCACAGCGTATCGCGAGCCTGAGCCCGGAGCAGAAAGCCCTCCTGGAGCAACGCATGCGCGTGGCCTTGCCCCGCGTGCCGGCCGCTGCACAAAGTCCTGCTCCAATCGCCGTCATTGGCGTGGGTTGTCGGTTGCCCGGCAGTGTGGCCGGGCCCGATGATTACTGGCGGATGCTGCGCGACGGTTTCGACGCCATCACGGAGGTTCCTGCGGAGCGCTGGGACAATACGCGACTATACGATCCCGAGCCGGATGCGAAGGGGCGCATCAGTTCGCTTTACGGTGGCTTCGTCACCGACGTCGACCGGTTCGACGCCGCGTTTTTCGGCATTTCGCCGCGTGAGGCGGAGCGCATGGATCCGCAGCAGAGACTGCTGCTCGAGGTTGCCATTGAAGCGCTGGAGGACGCAGGGCAGCCCTTGCCCAAACTCGCGGCCAGCGATGCCGGAGTGTTCATTGGCGCGCATGGTCATGCCAGCGATTACCTGTGGCTGCAGTACAGGGACCCGGAGGCAATCGACGCGTTCACCGGCACCGGCACGGCGCACAATTTGTTTGCAGGCCGACTCTCCTACATGCTTGACCTGCGTGGTCCTGCAATGGTGGTCGACACGGCCTGCTCATCTTCTTTGACCGCCGTTCACCTCGCCGTGCAGAGCTTGCGCGCCGGCGAGTCAACGTTGGCGATCGTTGGCGGCGTCAATTTGATTCTCGGGCCGCACTTCTCGATTGCCGCGTCGCGCATGCACATGCTGGCTCCGGATGGCCGCTGCAAGGCGTTCGACCGGCGCGCGGACGGGTTTGTGCGAAGTGAAGGTTGCGGTGTCGCCGTGCTCAAGCGGCTAGCTGATGCAATTGCCGACGGCGATTCCATCCGCGCCGTGATTCGCGGCTCGGCGATGAACCAGGACGGCCATACTAACGGTATTACCGCTCCAAATGGCCTGGCGCAGCGTGCCGTCATCCAGCGCGCCCTTCGCGATGCAGGCGTCGACGGAGCCGCCATCGGCTATGTTGAGGCTCATGGTACTGGCACGGCGCTCGGCGACCCGATCGAGGTGGAGGCGCTTGCGGACACGTTGGGCAAGGGCAGCGCCGTCTCGTGCTACTTGGGCTCAGTCAAGACCAACATCGGTCACCTCGAAGGCGCGGCGGGCATTGCTGGCTTGATCAAGGCGGTGCTCGTGCTGCAGCATGGTCAGATTCCCGCAAACCTGCATTTTTCCTCGCTCAATCCGTATATCTCGCTCG
>Ga0070665_100009031_pt1 | contig 10099 bp, 9 predicted proteins | sample KBSS13metaG_FD_65862 | JGI IMG/M metagenome (GOLD analysis project Ga0070665, IMG submission 65862) | Switchgrass rhizosphere microbial communities from Kellogg Biological Station, Michigan, USA - KBS S1-3 metaG | ecosystem: Host-associated > Plants > Roots > Rhizosphere > Soil ...
CTGGCGCGCGAGGCGTTCGGCGAGGAGGTGGTCGACCACTACCTGAACCGCGCCGCGGTCGAGCTGACCGCCTACGAGGCCGCGGTGACCGACTGGGAGCGCTTCCGGGGGTTCGAGCGGCTGTGAGCGCACGTCTGGACGGGAAGGTCTGCGTCGTCACCGGGGCGGCGAGCGGGATCGGGGCCGAGACCGCCCGGCTGTTCGGCGAGGAGGGCGCGATCGTCGTCGGCGCGGACCTCGACGCCGCGAACGCGGTCGGCGACCTGCAGCTGGAGGTCGACGTCACCGACGAGCAGGCGGTTGCGCGCATGTACGAGCGCACGCGCGAGGAGCACGGGCGCATCGACGTCCTGTTCAACAACGCCGGGATCTCGCCGCCGGAGGACGGCTCCGTGCTCGACACCCCGCTCGACGTCTGGCAGCGCGTCCAGGACGTGAACCTCAGGTCGGTCTACCTCTGCTGCCGCCTCGGGATCCCCCACCTCCTGGAGACCGGCGGCGGCTCGGTCATCAACACCGCGTCGTTCGTGGCGGGCATGGGCGCCGCCACGTCGCAGATCTCCTACACGGCCTCCAAGGGCGCGGTCCTCGCCCTGTCACGCGAGCTGGGCGTCGAGTTCGCACGCCGGGGCGTGCGCGTGAACGCGCTGTGCCCGGGGCCGGTGAACACGCCGCTGCTGCAGGAGCTCTTCGCCTCCGACCCGGCCGCCGCCGCCCGGCGGCTGGTGCACGTCCCGATGGGCCGGTTCGCAGAGGTGCGCGAGATCGCGAACGCGGCGCTGTTCCTGGCGAGCGACGAGTCGTCCTACGTCACCGCGCAGGCGTTCCTCGTCGACGGCGGGATCTCGAGCGCGTACGTGACGCCCGAGGGGTAGCTACAGCTAGCGGCGCAGGGTCGCCGCGAACGACAGCGCGAGCGCAGCGGCCATGACGCACAGCCCGGCGGCCGTCACCGCGGCCCAGGTGTGCTGGAGCGCGAACGTCGCCGCGCCGTCGGCGTGCAGGCGCGCGGCCGCCACGCCCGCCACGGCGGCGACCGCGATCCAGCCCAGGTTGCGGGTCGATGCGCTCGCAGCCGCAGGGGCGGGGCGCTCGACGAGGCGCAGCGCCGCGACGGCCACGAGCATCCAGCCCGTCGCGACGAGGTAGCCGCCGGCGACGTCGGTCGCGTAGTGCCACTGCATCACGAGGACGCCGAGCCCCACGGCGAGCGCGAACGCCGCGCCGAAGACGGCGACGGCCCCGCGCAGCGCGCGCGGCGCCACGAGCACCGCGCACAGCGCGAGCGTCATCGCGGCGGTCGAGTGGCCGCTGGGCCAGGAGCCCATGTCCACCCCGAGGATCTCGCCCGCCCGCGGGTGCCCGAGGGTCGACTTCAGAGTCTGCGTCGTCAGCCCGGTCACGACGAGCAGCACGCCGACGACGCCGGCGCGCGCGATCCGGCCGCGCACGAGCGCGACGCCGACGAGCGCGAGTCCGATGAGGGTGTAGGGCGCGACGTCGCAGAGCCCGGCGATCCGCGCGGTCAGGGTCCCCAGGCCGGTCGTGGCCGCGTCGGCGAACCCCGCGCCGGCGCGCGCGTCGACGGCCTGGACGGCCGGCGAGAACGCCGCGCCGAACCCCACCGCGACGAGCGCGACGAGACAGCACAACGCCCCCTTGAGGGCGTTGGCGGCGGTCGGTTGACGCGTGGGCGGCACCCTCAGGACGCTAGCGACCCGCCTGAACGTCGGCTCAAGGCACGAGCGCCTCGGCCTGCGCGGCGATCGCCGCCACGAGCTCGCCGGCGGGCCGCACGTCGCCGATGAGGCCCACCGACTCCCCCGCCAGCAGGCTCATCTGGTCGAAGTCGCCGGTCGCCGCTTCCACCGGCGGGAACCCGTTGAAGCGCAGCAGCGGCATCTCCTGGCCGAACATGCTCGTCGTGCCGATGACCGGCAGGTCCGCGGGGTCGAGGCCCGCGTAGGGCGCCGGGTGATCGGCGCCCTCGTGCTCGGCGACGATCGCGTTGCGCAGGCCCCGGACCGTCGCGTCGGGGAACTCGAGGCCGAAGACGTTGTTGCGCGCGGTGTCGCCGACGCCGGCGGCGGCGATGCGCTCGCGGTAGTCCGCCGCGGCGTCCGCCTCGCTGCTCATGAGGAACCGCGTGCCGAGCAGCGCCCCGGCGGCGCCGAGTGCCAGGACCGCTGCGAGGCCCCTTCCGTCCGCCACGCCGCCCGCCGCGACGACTGGGACGTCCACGGCGTCGACGACCGCCGGCACGAGCGTCATCGTCCCGGCCACGCTGCGGTTGTGCCCGCCGGCCTCGAAGCCCTGGGCGACGACGGCGTCGGCGCCCGCCTCGACCGCCGCGACCGCCTCGGCGGGCGAGCCGACCTGCATCCACACGCGGGTGCCCGCATCGTGCAGCGTCGCGATCCAGGCCGGATCGGGGTCGTCCCAGAAGAACGTCACGACCGGGATCCCCGCTGCGGCGGCGATCAGCTCGGCGGTCCCGAACCGCGGGATGACGTTGACCGCGAACGGGCGGTCCGTGGCGGCTCGCACCGCCGCCATCTCGGCCTCCAGCAGCTCGGGCGGCATCGCGCTCGCGCCGATCGTCCCGAGCGCCCCGGCGCGCGAGACCGCGGCGGCGAGCGGCGCGCGGGCGATGAACGCCATGCCGGCCGACACCAGCGGGACCTCGAGGCCGTACTCCTCCGTCAAGCGTGTGCGCAGTGCCATCGGGCGACGCTATCCGCCCCGCTCACTCCGTGCCACGCAGATCGGCGGCCGGCACGCTCTCGAGCAGGCGCTCGTGCCGCGGCGGCCCGTCGTCGTCGACGACCGTGAGCCCGCCCGGCCAGTAGGGGCTGGCGCGCGGGTCGGGGCCGCCGAGGAAGTGCGTCTCGTACATCCAGCAGCCGCCGTTGTGCAGCTGCGGGCCGCCGGGGACGTGCCACTCGGCGACGTCGTCGCCGGCGAGCGGGCCGGCCCGGTGCGAGTGCCCGAAGATCACGTGCCGTGCGGTGACGCCCAGGCGCATGACGGCCTCGCCCATCCCGCGCAGCGCCGAGCGGCGCAGCTCGGGGCCGCGCAGGTCGGCGCTCACCGGGCCGAGGCCGAGGCGGTTGATGCCGAGGATCGCGAGCGGGAACAGGCCGGCGACGGCGCGGGCCGCCATGGGGCGCCGACCACCGCCGCTGAGGAGCCGGTAGGCCTGCACGGCGCTCCCGGAACCCGCCGCGGCGCGGCCGGGCGCCGCACGCTCGGCCGCGGCATCGATCCACGCGTAGACCGGTGCGAGCACCCGCTCGTAGTCGTCCGGCGTGGCCCGCGGCTCCGGCACCACACCCACGAGCCGCGACATGACGCCGGCGGCGAGCCGCTCGAACGTCGGCAGCGTCGCGTGGACGTCGAGGTAGTGGCCGTGCGTGGCCCACACGTCGTCGCGCAGCCAGACACCGGGGTAGGACAGCTCGACGCTCGCCGGCGCCATCGCGCGCTCGATCGCCGCGGCCAGCGGCGAGGCCTTGCGGGGCGACACCGCCTCGGCGAGGCCCAGCGGCTCGGGGGCGACCCGGCGTCCGCGCGCGACGAGCCACGGGTCGATGAGCGCGTGATCGTGGTTGCCGGGCACGATGACGACGGGCGTGCCGGGCGCCAGCGCCGCCGCGATGTCGGCGAGGACCGGCCGGGCGACGGCGAGCGCCTCGCGGGCGGGACCGTGGCGCAGCTCGAGCACGTCGCCGAGCAGGACGAGCCGGTCGACGCCGTCGAGGCGCGCGAGGAGCTGCTCGCGCGCGGGTCCGCGCCGGAGCACGTCCGCCGCCGTGCTCGAGCCGAGGTGCAGGTCGGAGACGACGAGCGTGGTCAAGGCGCCCAGGGTACGCTGCGCGGCCGTGGTCGCACCGGGTCCCCTCGACGGTCTGATCGTCGCCGATTTCTCACGCGTCCTCGCCGGTCCGCTGGCGACGATGACGCTCGCCGACCTCGGCGCCGACGTCATCAAGGTCGAGCGGCCGGAGACGGGCGACGACACGCGCCACTGGGGGCCGCCGTACGTCGAGGAGGGCGCGACCTACTACCTCGGCCTCAACCGCGGGAAGCGCTCGGTCGCGCTCGACCTCTCCGAGCCGGAGGGCGTCGCCCTGGCCCGCGCGCTCGTCGCGCGCGCAGACGTCCTCGTCGAGAGCTTCCGGCCGGGCACGATGACGAAGCTCGGGCTCGACCCGGCCGACCTGCGCGCGGCCCACCCGCGCCTGGTCACCTGCACCATCAGCGCGTTCGGGACCGGCGAGGCGGCCCGCGCGCTGCCGGGCTACGACCTGCTCCTGCAGGCGACGGGCGGCCTCATGAGCATCACCGGCGAGGCCGACGGGCGTCCGCTGAAGACCGGCACCGCGCTCGTCGACATGCTCTGCGGGCTGCACGCCGCCAACGGGATCCTGGCCGCCCTTCGCGCTCGTGACCGCGACGGCGTCGGCCAGCACGTGGAGGTGTCGCTGCTGGACACGTCGCTCGCCGGGCTCCTGAACCTCGCCTCCGGCTACCTCAACGCCGGCGTCGTGCCGCACCGCATGGGCAACGACCATCCGAGCATCGTCCCCTACGGCACGTACGAGGCCGCGGACGGCCCGTTCGCGCTCGCCGTGGGCAGCGACGGCCTGTTCGGTCGCCTGTGCCGCGAGCTCGGACGCGCCGAGCTTGCCGAGGACCCGCGCTTCGCGACGAACACGGCGCGGTTGGAGCATCGCGCCGAGCTGGGCGAGGAGCTCGAGGCTGCGTTCGGGACTGCCTCCGCGGAGGAGTGGGTGGCGCGGCTGCGGGACGCCGGCGTGCCCGCCGGGCGCATCAACGACGTCGCCCAGGCCTTCGCGTTCGCCGAGTCGCTCGACCTGGCGCCCGTCGACGAGACCGGCGGCGTGCGGACGGTCCGCTCGCCGATGCACCTGGACCGCACGCCCGTGCGCGTCGAGCGCCGCCCGCCGCGCCTGGACGAGCACGGCGACGCGATCCGCGCCTGGCTAGGCGAGCCGCGCTAGCGCGGCGTCCTGCTCGGCCTGCACCTCGTCGCGCACCCAGCAGGCCGCGAGGTGGTCGTTGACGAGCCCGCAGGCCTGCATGAGCGCGTACATCGTCGTCGGGCCGACGAAGGCGAACCCGCGCCTCTTGAGCTCCTTCGCGAGCGCCTTGGACTCCGGGACCTGGGCGGGCATCTCGGACATCGAGCCGTGCGGCCTGCCGGGCTCGGGACGGTGGTCCCAGATGAGCCTCGGCAGACCGACGTCCTCGCGCAGCGCGACGGTCGCCCTCGCGTTGACGATCGCGGCCTCGATCTTGCGGCGGTTGCGGACGATCCCGTCGTCCTCCACGAGGCGCGCCACGTCGTCATCGCCGAAGTCCGCGACGGCGTCGGGATCGAAGTTCGCGAACGCCGCCCGGAAGCCCGGCCGCTTGCGCAGGATCGTCACCCACGACAGGCCGGACTGGAAGCCCTCGAGCACCATCTTCTCGTAGAGCGTGCGCTCGTCGACGTCGGGGCGACCCCACTCGCGATCGTGGTACTCGATGTAGAGCGGGTCCGTCGTCGGCCAGCAGCGGACCGGCTCGGCCACGATCAGGGGGTGGTCGCGGCGGCGAGGTCCTGGCGCAGCTTCTTGGGCAGCATGAAGCGCACGTCCTCGCGGACGACCTCGAACTCCTCGACGGACTCCACGCCGCGGTCGCGGAACAGCGCGACGAGCGCGTCCACGAGCTCCTCTGGAGCCGACGCGCCGGACGAGATGCCGACGACGCGCTTGGCGTCGAGCCACGCCTCCTCGACCTGACCGGCGTTGTCGATGAGGTGGGACTCGGCGCCGTGCTCGCGGGCGACCTCGACGAGGCGCTGCGAGTTCGACGAGTTCTGCGAGCCGATGACGAGGACGAGATCGCACTGCGCGGCCATCTGCTTCACGGCCGCCTGGCGGTTCGTCGTGGCGTAGCAGATGTCGTCGGTCCGGGGACCGGTGATCTCCGGGAACCGCTCGCGCAGCCGGGTGATGATCGCGCGCGTCTCGTCGACGGACAGCGTGGTCTGCGAGATGTGGGCGACGCGGGAGGGATCCTCGACCTCCAGGGCATCGACGTCGGCCTCGGTCTCCACGAGCACGATGTGCTCCGGCGCCTCGCCCATCGTGCCCTCGACCTCCTCGTGGCCGGCATGGCCGATGAGGACGATCGTGTAGCCCTCCCGGGCGAACTTGACCGCCTCGCGGTGCACCTTGGTGACGAGCGGGCACGTCGCGTCGATGGTCTGCAGCCCGCGGCGCTCGGCGTCCGCGTGGACCGCGGGCGACACGCCGTGGGCGGAGAAGACCGTGGTGGCGCCCTCCGGGATCGTCTCGTCGAGCTCGTCGACGAACACCGCGCCGCGCTTGCGCAGCTCGGCCACGACGTGCTTGTTGTGCACGATCTCCTTGCGGACGTACACCGGCGCGCCGTAGAGGTCGAGCGCGCGCTCGACGGTCTGGACGGCTCGGTCGACGCCGGCGCAGTAGCCGCGCGGCGAGGCGAGGAGGAGCTTCTCGACCACGGGGTTCAGCGTAGCCTGCCGGACCGCAGGAGCTCGACGATCGTCTCGCCGACGGCGTCGATGCTGCGAGCGCTGACCGCGCTCATGTCGTCGCGCGTCGTGTGCCAGACCGGGAACGTGAAGTCGATGAGGTCGATCGACGGCACGCCGCGCTCCTGGAAGGGCGTGTGGTCGTCGAGCACGGCACCGGAGACCCGGTTGGGGAACGCGCTCTGGGTGCCCGCGCGGCGGGCCGCGGCGCGCACCTTCGTCCACAGCGCGGGGTCGGAGCTGGCCTCGCGCGGGATCGCGAGGTCCTTGTCGCCGATCATGTCGAGCAGGACGAGGGCGCCGATCTCCTTGGCGTGGGCCGCCGCATAGGCCTTCGAGCCGCGGACCCCGCCCTCGAGGAACTCCACCCCCGGCGGGGCCTCCTCGCCGTCGAAGAGGACGAAGCGCAGCTCCGGCGCGCCCGGCGGGCGGTCGATCCGCTGCAGCGCACGGGCCGCGGCGACCACGACGGCGACCCCGGACGCGCCATCGTCGGCCCCGACGAACCCGGGGATGTCGAGCGTGTCGTAGTGGGCGCCGAGCACGATCGCGGGCTTCGTGCCGGGGAGCGTGCCGACGACGTTCTGCATGCCCGCTGGGTCACCGGGCACGGCCTCGAGGTGCCCGGACGGCAGCAGCGACGCCAGGCGCGAGGCGAGCCGGCGCGACGCGTCGGACCCCGCGGGACGGGGCCCGAGCGCGACCTGCTCGCGCAGGAGGCCCCAGGCCCAGGCGCCGTCGAAGCGCGCGGTCGTCGGGCGTGGCGGCGCGACGCTCGCGGCGGAGCCGGCGGGAGCCGCCGGGTCGGGGGCATCGGCGCGACCGGGCAGCGGGAAGCCCTGCGTCCCCCACACGACGAGCCCGATACCGAGGGCGACCTGGATCGCCAGGACGATGACCAGCGCCCGCACGGGGACGTGCGACGAGCCCTGCCCGCCAGGCGTGGATGCCCCCGTGGCCATCCGGTCAAGGATGGCAGGAGGCGACTCAAGGCGATCGGGCAGACGCCGACCACATGGGAGATGGCATCCCGCCTCTCACCGCCCGTGCGCGTCCTCCTCCTGGGCGCGGTGCCCGGGGTCGCGCTGGCCGCCCTGTTCCGGGCCGGGGCGATCGGCGGCGCCGCCTTCCAGTCCGGGCTGACCGTGCTGTTCCTCCTCGGCGCCGGCCTCGTGCTCGCCCGCGGGGTGCTGCGCTCATCGTCGCGGCGGGGCTGGATCGCGCTGGGCCTCGCGCTCGTGGCGGGCATGACGGGCAACGCGCTGACCGGCTGGGCCGAGCTCGGGCTCGGCGTCCCCGAGCTCGTCGGCATCGCGCTGGGTGCCGGCGCGTTCGTGCTCAGCGTCGCCGGCCTGGCGTTCATGCTCGCCGACCGCCCGAGCCGGCTGCCCCTCGGCGCCGCGCTGGACGGCATGACCGGCGCGCTCGTCGCCCAGGCCGTGGTCGCAGCGGTCCTCTTCTCCCCCGTCAAGGGCGCGCTCCAGGACGGGTTCGACGTCGTCGTGCTGCTCTACCCCCTCGCCGACGTCCTCCTCATGGGCCTCGTCGCCGCCGCCGTCGCCCACGGCGGCTGGCGCCTCGACTTCTGGGCCGTGAGCCTCGCGGGGCTCGTGGCCATCACGATCGGCGACTCCAGCGCGCTCGCGACGTCGATCGTCGGCGACCACGTCCACGGCGGCGCCGCAGACCTCGCCTGGCTGGCGGGCACCTGGCTGCTCGCGGTCGCCGCCTGGAGCCCGTCGCCCCGCCGCACGCCCGAGCGCTGGGTCCGCAGCGCCGTGCCCGTCGTCCTCGGGACGGTCGCGCTCGGGATCGTCGTCATCATCGCCTTCTCGCCCCACCCGCTCGTCCCCGCGCTGGCCTGCGCGTCCGGCGCCCTCGCGGTCGTCGTCGCGCGGCTCGCGATCACGCTCCACGACAACGACCGGATGCTGAGCGTCGCGCGCACCGACTCGGTGACCGACGCGCTCACCGGCCTCGGCAACCGCCGCCGGCTCATGATCGACCTCGAGGACGAGGTCGATCGCGCCACCGAGGCGTCGCCGGCGGCGCTCGCGCTCTTCGACCTCAACGGCTTCAAGGACTACAACGACACGTACGGCCATCCAGCGGGCGACTCGCTGCTCGCGGCGCTCGGCGCCGACCTCGCCGAGTCCGTCGACGGGATCGGCAGCGCCTACCGCATGGGCGGCGACGAGTTCTGCGTCCTCGTCCACGCCGGCGCGACCGATCACCACGCGATCGCCGAGCGCGCCGCCGAGTCGCTGTCGGCCGCCGCGCGCGGGTTCACCGTGACCGCCGCCCACGGCGTCGTGCTGCTCCCGGGCGAGGCCGCGAGCGCGAGCGACGCGCTGCGCCGCGCGGACGTCCGCATGTACGAGGACAAGGCGGGGAGCCGCGTCGGGTCGCGCCGTCAGGTCACGCAGACGCTCATGGTCGCCATCGAGGAGCGCGACCGTGCGCTGCACGGCCACGGCAGGGGCGTCCAGGAGCTCGCGTCCTGCATCGCCCGGCGCCTCGGGCTCAGCGCGACCGACACCGACGCCGTGCGCCTCGGGGCGCTGCTCCACGACGTCGGCAAGCTCGCGATCCCCGACCGCATCCTCGACAAGGCCGGCCCGCTGGACCCGTTCGAGTGGGAGTTCATGCGCAGCCACACGCTCATCGGCCAGCGGATCCTCGAGGGCGCCCCCGCCCTGCGCGACGTCGCTGTCCTCGTCCGCGCGAGCCACGAGCACTTCGACGGCAACGGCTACCCCGACGGCCTGCGCGGCGAGGACATCCCGGTCGGCGCCCGCATCATCGCCGTCTGCGACGCCTTCGACGCCATGACGCGCACCCGCACCTACCGGCCCGCCGTGTCGGCCGAGGCCGCGCTCGCGGAGCTGCGTCGCTGCGCGGGCTCGCAGTTCGACCCCGCGGTCGTCCATGCGTTCGCCGAGGCGCACGAGGCGCACGCCTCGCTGCACGCCGGTCCGCTCGCGGCCTAGCGGGCTAGAGCCTGCGCCGCTCGCGGTTGCCCTGACGGTCGACGGCGACCGTGAACCACTGGTTGCGCACGCCCGGCTCGGCGGCGATCAGCGCGGACGTCGACGTCGTCGTCGTCATGTGCTGCGCGGGCGCCTCGCCCGCCTTGCGCCAGACCTCGTAGCGGGCGATCCCCGTCGATCGCACGCCGGGCGGCGAGCCGTCCTGCCCGCGCCAGCGCAGCGCGACCGACCCGCCACTCACCGGGGCCGCGAGCACGACCTGCGAGGTCGGAGCACTTCGATCGAGGCTGCGCGCCGCGAGCACCGCCGCGTCGGCGTCGAGGATCCCCCAGCCGAGGTCCGGCGACCAGCCCCGCCCGGCGGGCCGGCGGGCGGTGCGCTTCAGCAGGCGGATGATGTCGCCGGCCTTCAGGTCGGGGTTCATCCGGCGCATGAGCGCGGCCGTCGCCGCGACCTGGGGCGCGGCCATCGACGTGCCCTCCAGGTAGGCGTAGCGGCTGTCGCCGTGGTAGCTCGTGCGGCA
>Ga0070665_100009032_pt1 | contig 10099 bp, 6 predicted proteins | sample KBSS13metaG_FD_65862 | JGI IMG/M metagenome (GOLD analysis project Ga0070665, IMG submission 65862) | Switchgrass rhizosphere microbial communities from Kellogg Biological Station, Michigan, USA - KBS S1-3 metaG | ecosystem: Host-associated > Plants > Roots > Rhizosphere > Soil ...
CTGGACCATGGCGGCCGCGTCGAAGAGCTGGCTCGGATGATGGGTGGGGAAGCGATCAGCGATGGCCTTCGACGGTCCGCGCGTGAGATGCTGACGGAACGGTCGGCGGGCCATCAGGAGACGGCGGAGTCGGGCCGCGCGCGACAGGCGAAAGCGAAAGGCGAAAGGCGAAAGTCCTAGGAATGGCGCGGAAATATCTCATCGAAACGTTCGGCTGCCAGATGAACGTTCACGACTCGGAGCGGATGGCCGGCCTGCTCGAACAGGCAGGATACGAGGCCACGTCCGAGGCGGCCGACGCCGATGTCGTCGTGATCAACACGTGCAGCGTGCGCGAACGCGCGGAAGACAAGTTGTACACGCGCCTGGGCGAGCTCAGACAGCTGGCCAACGAGCAGGGTCACGATCCCATCGTTGCGGTGGCGGGCTGCGTGGCGCAGCAGGAAGGCGAGGCCATCCTCGCGCGCTCGCCTGGCGTCACCGACGTGATCGTCGGAACGCAGGCGATTCGCCGCTTGCCGATGCTGGTCGCGCAAGCTGCCGCCGAGCGGCGCCCCGTCATCAATCTCGATCCCTTCGACGACGTGACGTTTCCGCTCGGGGTGACGAGACGAAACGATCCGGTCAAGGCGTACGTCACAATCATCGAAGGGTGCAACGAGTTCTGCAGCTTCTGCGTCGTGCCGTACACGCGGGGCAACGAGCGCATGCGGCCGAAAGCCGACATCGTCGCCGAAGTTCGCGAGGCCGCGGCGACAGGACATAGAGAAGTGCAGCTCCTGGGTCAGATCGTGAACCACTACGCGGCGCCAGACGATCCGTCGTGCGATTTCAGCGGGCTGCTCGAGGCGATTCACGACGTGGACGGCATCGAGCGGATCCGATTCGCGAGTCCGCATCCGCGGCACGTCTCAGGGCGGTTCCTGAACACGATGGCGCGCCTGCCGAAGATCTGCCGGCACCTGCACCTGCCGGTGCAATCCGGATCGAGCCGGGTTCTGGAAGCGATGCGGCGGCGCTACACTCGGGACAGCTACCTGGATCTGATTGCACAGATCCGCCACTCGCTGCCGGATGTCGCGTTGTCGACCGATATGATCGTCGGGTTTCCCGGCGAAACCGACGCCGACTTCGAGGACACGTTGACACTGACCGCCGCCGTCCGGTACCACAGCATGTTCTCGTTCAAGTATTCGCCGCGGCCCAACACGCTCGCCGACAAGCGGCTGCCCGACGATGTCAGCGAGACGGAGAAGACGCGGCGGATCGTGGCACTGCAGGCGCTGCAGCGTGAGATTCAATCGACGTTGAACGAGGAGATGGTCGGGCAGACGGTCGACGTTCTCGTCGACGCGTCCAGCCGCCGGCGCGAGGTCGAACTATCGGGACGAACGAGCACGAACGTGCCGGTCAATCTGCCGGGCCCGAGCGAGTGGATCGGACGAACGCTGCCGGTCCACATCGAGCGCGCGGGTCCGCACAGCGTGTGGGGAAGACGGACGGGCGAGGGCACCGGCGTGCCGGGGTTGTAGCGCCATGCAAATCGAAATGAGCATCAAGGGGTTGATGGTCGACCCCATCACCAACACGCCGATCGTCATCCTGCGCGACAAGGATGGACAGAAGGTGCTGCCGATCTGGGTCGGCATCTTCGAAGCGAACGCCATCGCGCTCCAGATCGAGAACATCGCGACGCCGCGTCCGATGACTCACGATCTGCTCCGCAATGTCATCCACGATCTGAAGGCCGAGGTCCTGAAGATCGTCGTGTGCGACCTGCAGGAGAACACCTTCTACGCGCTCATCTATCTCGAGCTGAACGGCGGCACGGTGGCCATCGACGCGCGGCCGAGCGACGCGATCGCGCTGGCCCTGCGCACGCGCGCGCCGATCTTCGTCGAGGACACCGTCATCGACAACGCCAAGACCGTCGACTTCACCACGGAGAAGGCCGACTCCGATCGACTGCACAAATGGCTCGAGAGCCTGGACCCGGACGACCTCGGTAAATACAAGATGTAGGGGTCCCCGAGCAAGATCGTCCAAGCCCAAGCGTATTCGAGCCGACCTTTCCCATCTTTTCTCTGCTAGAATGACCGCGGTTCCCCGGCGGAACCGCGCCATTCCATGATCGTAGCCATCGCAAACCAAAAAGGCGGCGTCGGCAAGACGACCACAGCCATTAACCTGGCAGCGGCGCTGGCCCTGCGCGGCAAGCCGACGCTCCTCATCGACCTCGACCCTCAGGCGAACAGCACCATGTCGTTTCTCGACATGACGCAGATGTCGCCGACCAGCGTCTACGACGCGATCGCCGATACGACGACGGCGCTCACGGACGTCATCGTGCCGTCGCCGCTGAAGAACTTGTCCATCGCACCGTCGCGCATCGCGCTGGCCAAACTCGAAGCGAAGCTGGTGGGGGAGATGGACGCCCATTTCCGCCTCAAGGACAAGATCGATCCGATACGCGCCCAGTTTCCACACATCGTCATCGACTGCCCGCCCACGCTTGGACTGCTCACGGTCAACGCCCTGGTGGCCGCGACCCATCTCCTGATCCCGATTCAGTCGTCGTACTTCGCGCTGGAAGGCACTGACGACCTGCTGGAGACGATCGAGAAGGTCCGCGCGCGCCCCAACCCCGCGCTCAAGATCCTGGGCGTGGTCATCACGATGCACGACAAGCGCACGGCGCTCGCGCGCGACATCCGGGCGCAGATTCAAAAAGTCTTCGGCGGCAAGGTGTTCAAGACCGTGATCACCAAGAGCGTCCGGCTCGAGGAGAGCCCCGCCTACAAGGAATCGATCTTCACGTTCGCTCCGGATTCGACCGGGGCAACCGAGTATTACAGCCTGTGCGAGGAGGTCATCGACCGTGCCTAGACGAGGACTGCCACAGACCATGGCCATGCGGCACGACGAGCATTACGTCGACGCGCTGGCCGCATCGGCCGGCACGCCGGTTGGACGGATGGTGGCGATCGATCTGATCGACCCCAATCCGAACCAGCCGCGCCAGGTGATGGGCGACCTCTCCGAGCTCATCGCTTCCATCACCGAAAAGGGAATCATCGAACCGCTGGTCGTGCGTCCCCGCGGTGAGCGCTTCCAGATCGTGGCCGGCGAGCGCCGCTACCAGGCGGCCGTGCAGGTCGGCCTCCAGGAGCTCCCGGTCGTCATCCGCGATGTCGACGACACCGAGATGCTCGAACTGGCGCTGATCGAGAATCTGCAGCGCAAGGACCTGACCCCGTTCGAAGAATCCGAGGCGCTCCACGGCCTGGCCGAGGGGTGCGGCTACACGCACGAAGACCTGGCGCGCCGGCTCGGAAAGTCCAGAAGCTCCGTGACCGAATCCCTGAGCCTGAATGCCATCCCCGAGGAGGTCCGGAATCTTTGTCGGCTGGCCGACATTTCATCTAAATCGTTGCTTTTGCAGGTGGTTAGGCAAAATACGCCCGAGAAAATGACCGCCCTCATCGAGAAGATCGCCAGCCAGGGCGGGACGACGCGCCAGCAGCTCAGGGAGGCCACGGCCAAGCCGCAGCCGGGCCGGCCGAAGCACTACGTGTTCGCCTTCAAGGCGCCCACAAAAGCCTTCAACCTCAAACTGAGCTTCAACAAGAGCCGGGCCTCCCGCGATGAGATCATCGACGCGCTCGAGGCCATCCTGAAAGATCTGCGCACCAAGAAATAGCCGGAAACGAGCCGTGGGCCGAATGTAGTGCAGGCCTTCAGGCCTGCTCAAGTCGCGGACCTGAAGGCACGCACTACATTGGCATCGAAATCAGATCCCGAAAGTTTGCGACCGCAATATAGGCACTAGCGATCGACCGGCCAGGGAAGATGCCGGCGAGACAAGGACGTCTGAAGTTCGGAAGTTCGGGAGTTCGAGCTGGGATTTCGAGCGCTTCCCGGACGTCCTCAGTCCCATTAGTTAACATAACATACATTATCAGACCCATTGAATATCGCGAGGAAACAGGGCCTGTGCATGGATTGCGGAGGTTTCTGCTGGTCAGGTGCCCAAAGGATCTCGCGGTTCGCGAATCAGGCGTGCCAAAGCCGAGCTTCGAACAGCGCGTCGGGCACGAGCAGCTCGATTGGACGGTTGGCCGGATGCCGCTCGAGCTCGCCGCCGCCGACGTCATAAACCGCCACGAAGAACGCCGCCGTCTGACCGGCCGCCAGGCCAAGGTCCGCGAGCGGAAGCGCCAGCTCGAAAAGCGTTCCGGCCGCGATCGCGGCGCCGCCCGGACCCCGATGGGCCCAGTGCGGCTCGACGCTCAGGCGGTCCCAGAAGCTGGCAGTGAGCCGGCCGCTATCCTGGCGAACCGAGAACCGGACGCCGGCGGGGTTGACGAACTTCAGGGACAGCTCCCGCCCCGTTGCGAGGAGGTCGATGGCGCGGCCCGGGCAGTCGACCCGGACGAACAGGCGCTCGGCATCGAACCCGAACTGGACCAGCGACACCGCAGCTGCCGGACGGTCGATCTGATGCATCGCACCGGCGACGTCTCGGACCTCCAGACGGCCGGCGCCGAGCCATTCGAAGTAGCTGGTCTCTTCGCCGTCGAGCGCCGGCGACAGCAGAGAGATCGGGTCGGTCTGCGTCGCGGCCGGGGTGACGTTCGAGATGTTGGTCACGAAGAGCTCGTCCGGCACCGGCACCTGGAGCCGTCGATACGCGTTCCGCAGATGGACCCGGAAGAGGCTGTCGAACTCGTCGTCGTGGGGCGACGAGTGGTCGTCGCCGTACCACCAGAACCAGTCGCTGCCTTCGGCGATGAGGATCTCCTCGCGGGCCTCTGCCACGGCCACGGGGTCGACCGACTGCCGCGCCGCCGCGTCAAGCGCGGTCCGTGCGTCGGCCAGCTGACTCCAGCCCTTCTGATCGTCGGCGTGGCCGATCCAGATATAGAAGTTCGCGTCGATCCAGGAGCCGGGGAAGATTCCGGACAGCTCACGAGCCGGTCCGCTACACCCCTCGGCCATCGTCACCGTCCGCAAGTCAGGGTGAGCCTCGATGCGGCGGTACAGGGCGCGAAGGAACGGGCGGCCGCCGCCGGGGAAGTGCTCCCACGCGTTCTCCCCGTCCAGGATGATCGGGATGAAGGCCTCTCCCCCGCCGGTGCGTTCGGCATAACGCCGCCCGGCCTCGACCAGCCGGCCGACGAAGTCTTCCGCCGCCTGCTCGGGAGACCAGGTCGAATAGACGAAGCCGATTCGATCCGAAAGGACGTGATCGCGAAACGCGCACGCCACGGAAGCGCCGCCGGCATTGACCCGGTACGGCGCGTACAGCTGCTCGGGCTGTTCGACGTTGGCGCGAGTATCGCGCGTAAAGGTGAGTCCAAGCGTGCGCCCGAGAATCATCTCGTCGGTCGCCATCCAGCGAAAGCCGGCCGACGCGGCAAGCGGGACGACGGCATCCGAGACCGAACCTTCAGACGGCCAGAGACCAACCGGACGCTCGCCAAAGAGCCGGCGATGACAGGCGGCTGCCCGCTCGAGCTGTTCGGCCGCGTCTTCGGGCCGCCGGAACGGCTGCCGCAGGCGCCGGGCGTCGGGATGCGTGCGAAGGTAGATGTCGCTGTCGCACAGCAACGGCAGGATCGGGTGGTAGAACGGCGAGGCGGAGATTTCGATCTGGCCGCGCGCGGCCGCCGCGCGGTACTCGGGGATCACCTTCTGGAGCAGCTCCAGCTCCACCTCGCGCAGCACCCGCTTGTCGTCCTCGGAAAACCCGCGGCCTTTGGCGACAAGACCGCGAATCCGCTCGTCGAGGTCCAGATAGAAGGGGTCGATCCACGCCAGCTTGTGCCAGACCTGCAGGTCGCGAAGATCGTCCGCGCTGAAACGCTCGGCGGCGCCGCGGCGTTCCGCAATCGTCGTAAACGCGTCCCCCCGGCGCGACAGCAGCTCGCCGTAGCGGGGATAGACGTCGATCATGTGCTGTCGTTGCGCGTGAAAGAAGTTCTCCAGCACGAAATCGACGTCCTGTTCGTTCAGGTCCGCCGCAGGTTTCAGACTCAGTTCCAGACAGCGGTCGTGCGCACGGTCTTCGGCGAACGCTTCCAATTGCACGAGGAGCGACGGCACCAGGTTGAACGTCATCCGCACCCGCGGGAACTCGCGGAGCAGCGCGACCATGCCGTAATAGTCCTTCAGCGCATGGAGACGCACCCACGGCATGATGTGTTCGCGGGTCGCGAGGTCTTCGTAGTACGGCTGATGCATGTGCCAGAGGATGGCGACGCGTGTCATACGTTGTAGTCTAGTAGCGTTGAAGATTCTCGACCGGTACCTCGTACGGGCGATTGTGCCGCCCATGCTGGTGGCGCTCGTCGGCCTCACCTTCGTCCTGATGATGCCGCCGATCCTTCAAAACGCCGAGCGGCTGATCTCGAGAGGCGTTCCCTGGGCCATCATCATGCGGGTCATGTTGACCCTGGTGCCCCAGGCACTGGGTCTGACCATCCCGATGGCGCTGCTGTACGGGATCCTGCTGGGCCTGGGCCGCCTGTCAGCCGACCGCGAATTCGTCGCCCTCCAGGCCTGCGGCGTCAGCGTCTTCCGGGTCTTCCGGCCGATCGCGCTGGTCGCCGTCCTCGCCTGCGCCGCGACGGCCTACAACATGATTGTCGCGCTCCCGGATGCGAACCAGCGCTTCCGCGAGATCACCTACAACATCGTCGCGTCCGGCGCCGAAACCGACATCAAAGCCCAGGTCTTCTTCACGAGCTTCCCGAACCGGGTGCTCTACATCCGCGACGTCCGGCCGGAGACCGGGTGGCACGACGTGTTTCTCGCGGATGCGACCGAGCCGGCGCACACCACGGTGTTCGTCGCGAAGACCGGGCGGATGGTCATCGACCGCGTGAAGCGGACGCTGGAGCTCGTGCTCGAGAGCGGCACGCAGCACACGACATCCCGCGATCAGCCCGAGGACTACGACGCCGAAGCGTTCGAGTCGACCGTGCTCAATGTCGACCCCGAAACGATCTTCCCGCGCACGCAGATCGTGAAGGGCGACAACGAAAAAACCATCGCCGAACTTCGGCAGACCGTTGCCGAAAACACCGCGAAGCACCTTCCCAGCAACCAGCAGCTCTATACGATTCAGCAGAAGTTCTCGCTGCCGGTGGCGTGCCTCGTCCTCGCGCTCATCGGGGTGGCCCTCGGGGCCAGCAACAGCAAGGACGGCAAGCTGGCGGCGTTTGCGCTGGGCACCGGTGTCGTATTCGTCTACTACATCATTCTGTATTCGGCGCGCGCAGGCGCATTCGCGGGACGGCTCCCGGCGACGTTCGCACCGTGGCTCGTGAATCTCGTCCTCGGCGCCGTCGGCATCGGGCTGGTCATCTGGCGCGCCGGTTCGGCGGACCGGCCGATTCGCCTGACGCTTCCCCGCTTCTTCCAGCGGCGGAGCGAGGACACGTCTGGCGGAAACACGACCGGACGCCGCACGGGTGGACGCGTGGTGATCGTGGTAAAGATTCCGCACCTCGACTGGCCGCGTCCGAACCTGCTCGATTTGTACGTCTCCCGGCAGTACCTCTCGATCTTCCTGGTGTCGTTCGGCGCGCTCGTCGGGATTTTCTACATCTCGACGCTCATCGATCTGGCGGACAAGCTGTTCGGGGGCGTCGCTCCGCTCGGACTGCTGTTACGGTACTTCTACTTCGCGACACCGCAGTTCGTGTACTACATCATCCCGATGGCGGCCCTGGTGGCCACGCTGGTGACGATCGGCCTGCTCACGAAAAACAGCGAGCTCATCGTGATGCGCGCCTGCGGCATCAGCCTGTACCGGTCGGCGCTGCCGCTGCTGCTCTTCGCGATCCTCTTCAGCGGCGCCCTGTTCGAGCTCCAGGAACACGTGCTCGGCGAATCGAACCGCGAGGCGGCACGGCTGAACGCCATCATTCGCGGGTACCCGACGCAAACCTTCGGCATCCTCAATCGCCAGTGGATCATCGGCAGGAGCGGCGACATTTACCGCTACGAGTTCTTCAATCCCCAAATCAATCAGTTCAGCCAGCTCTCGATGTTTCATCTGAACGAAAACAGCTGGAAGCTCGATTCGCTGACCTACGCCAAAGAAGTCACGCTGGTGAAGCACGCGGGTGCGGACGGACAGCCGGTGCTGATGTGGACGGCTCGTCAGGGATGGACGCGCGAGTTCAGCACGACGAAGCCCACGCGGCGCCGGGCGGAGCGGCCGGTCGTCAAGTACGCGGCGTTCGCGGAGCGGCAGCTCTCGCTCGAGCCACCCGCCTACTTCAAAACGGCCGAACCCGATTCCGAGAAGATGACGTACGCTGAGCTCAAACACTACATCGGGCAGTTGCAGGCCAGCGGCTATCACGCCGTGCCCTACATGGTGCAGCTCCAGCGAAAAGTCGCCTTCCCGTTCGTGACCCTCGTGATGACGCTGCTCGCGGTCCCCTTCGCGGTGACGACTGGGCGAAGCGGCGCCATCTACGGCGTCGGCGCCGGCATCGTCATGGCCCTGACGTACTGGACGATGCTGAGCATCTTCGGCGCGCTGGGCTCGGGTGGGTGGATTTCTCCAACGCTCGCCGCGTGGGCGCCGAACATCCTCTTCGGCGCGGCGGCATCCTATCTGCTGCTGACTGTGCGCACGTAAAGGTTGGCCGAATCGCAGGCCTGAAGGCCGCGCCACGAGCGAGTAGATAAACGCGTGCGGCGGCAGAGACTGGTGTGGCGCAGCGCTTCAGCGCTGCGTATGCATCGTGTCTAGCGTTCGAGAACTGCTCGCCTGAGCCAGATCCGGCCCGAGTCGCCCATCTTCGTATTGGTCGCATCGACGACAAAGAGGATGCTGCGAATGCCTTCCATGAGCGGCTTCTCGTTGTGGGTCTTCCCCACCGGCGTGAAATCGTCGAAGGCGAAGGTGTGATCCTGGGCCGTCATGTCGACATAGACCGTGCGTTTCCAGCGATCCCTCGCCGACGCGCCTTGATCGTCGCCGGCCCGCAATTGCACGGAGATCCGCATCGGATGCTCGGCGCGAATCGAAAACGTCAGGCGGCTGTACGCGGCGAGACCCTGCGGCGTGTCGCACGCCAGCGCCGCCACCTGGCCGCTCGGCGTGCCGCCGGCGAGGCCGTAGCGGAACCGCAACTCCGCGCCGCCGACCATCGGCACGCTCTCGACGGCGGCCAGGGACGTCGGATCGTGCTCGGCACGCCAACCGTCGGCGGTCGCGGTGAAAATCGGTACGCTCACCGTCGCCGCGGCAAGCGACGGAATCTCCGGCCACGGGTCCGCCGTTCGCACGTAAATCGGATTGCTTCGCACCCAGCTCAAACGCTCGAGGTGTGGAACGCCCGTCGCCCTGATCTCGGCCCAATAGACCGCGGGTTCGGGTCCCGCCTCGACGCTGAAGTCCTGTTCGTGATGGTCGGCGCTGAGGATCGACCCGTTCGCCCAGACGATCGTCGTGAATTGCGGAGGGGCGTTGCTGTGCACTCTGAGCGTCACGGGCCCACCAACGCCGAGCTGATCGCCCTCGTTCACGGTGCCGTGTTCGTTGGTCGCGGTGAACTCGAACGAAGCGGGCGTCGCGGCGCCGTCGATGGCCGTATAGAGATGGCCTGAACGGATCGCACGCATCAGCACCCGCGCGTCCGCCATCGCGTCACCTGAGAACGGCCGATCCGGTTTCACGTGAATCGACAGCACCTGGAACGACGGTTCGTATCCCGGCAGCGGCAGCGCGTATCGGCTGTCGCCGGCATCGGCGCTCCTCGGAGCGAGCTTGGCGTGCGCGTCGAGTCCGGCGATGGATACGACACGCCGCCGCCGCGTCACGGCGTCCCACTGCTCCGTCACGCCGCTCGGCCGCACCAGGCTGGTCATGACGGCCGACGGCCGAAACGGGTAGTCCACGAGCGCGGACAACAGCATCCGCCGTGCAGGCCACCGAGAAGCCGGACCGTTCGCTTCCTGTGCCCAGAGGCGCCAGCCGGTGTCGGGATTGACCATCTCGACGCCGTCGAACGGCGCGTTCCACTCGGTCCAGCGAAGCTGTGGCTTCGGTGAATCCGGATGCGCGGCGACGCCAAAT
>Ga0070665_100009035_pt1 | contig 10095 bp, 4 predicted proteins | sample KBSS13metaG_FD_65862 | JGI IMG/M metagenome (GOLD analysis project Ga0070665, IMG submission 65862) | Switchgrass rhizosphere microbial communities from Kellogg Biological Station, Michigan, USA - KBS S1-3 metaG | ecosystem: Host-associated > Plants > Roots > Rhizosphere > Soil ...
AACGGTCTCAGCAACGCCCGGTCGGCCCCTCCGCCGGAGTCCTCAACAATCTTGACCGTCCGCAGGTATGTTTCCTCGGCGCTCTTGTAGTCGTGAAGTCGATATTGAGTGGTGGCGACGTTGCAGAGTGGGATGGCGAGTGATCGATCGATCGGGCCGTACTGCTCCTCAGTCAGGGTGACGAGCTTTTCGGCCAGCGGGAGTGCTTCCGGGTACCTGCGTGCATCGAATTCCGCGCGGAACTCGTGATACACCTGCACGCGGTCCGCATCAGTCACTGCTGCAACTGACCCACACAGCAATCCGATTGCTACAATGCCCGCAACGCGCATAGTGGGAAGGATCGTAACGCGATTATGCCTGCGGAAAACGAACAAAAAATTGTGCTGCTCGCGGGAGCCAGCGGCTTCGTCGGCAACCTCGCTCTCACGAGCCTGCTCGAATCCCCCGACATCGCGCGAGTGTATGCAGTGACTCGTCGCCCCCTCGGCCGTGAGAACGCCCGGCTCGCCAACCGGATCGTGTCGTTCGATCAGATCGAGTCACAGCTGAAGGGATTCACCTGTCACGTGGCGCTGTGTGCATTGGGAACCACCCAGCGGCAGGCGGGCTCCCAGCAAGCGTTCCGACAGGCGGATATCGACGCGGTGCTGGCGTTTGCACGGGCCGCCAAAGCATCCCAGGCGCAGAGGTTTGTCGTCGTATCGGCGGCGGGCGCCGATCCCGCCTCCAAGAACTTCTATCTGCGCACCAAGGGGGAGATGGAAGAGGCGGTGCAGGGCGTGGGCTTCGCGAGCCTCGACATTCTTCAACCCAGCCTGCTGCTCGGATGGCGCCGTGAGATCCGGCCGGTCGAGCTGTTCGGCTCGGTGTTCATGCCGTTGATCAACCCGTTCCTCGTGGGAAAGCGGGAGCATTGGCGCGCCATCCCCGCGAGCACGGTTGCCAGTGCCATGGTGGGAGCGATACGGTCAGGTCGTCGGGGCGTGCAACGCCACACCTATTCCGCAATACAGGCGCTTGCCCGGTCGAAGCCGGCGCGAGTTGTGCCGGTACGAACTGAGAAATAGAGCACACTCGACCCCACACCCTTCCGCGCACAATTTTTCATTAACCGACGCATCGCACAATCCATGTGCGGACGTATGGATACATTGAGGAAAGTACGTGCAGGAAGCCAGTGGAATGGGTTGGACCGCCTTCACGAGCCGTATGGGCAGGCGCATCGCATGGGTAGTGGCGGTGAGTGCCGCCGTGCCCGTCGTGCTGTTTGCCTACACGGTCGCGCGCGAGGCGAATTCCGCCGGCGCGCAGTCGGATGAGCGGCGGCTCACCGGAGTCAGCTCCCTGTATGCGGATGTTATCCGCTCCCGCATCGGCGTTGCCGAGACCATAGTCGAGACGTTCACGGTCGGGGACATCGGCCCGGACAGCTCGCAGCTGCGCCAACAGATCACCAACTCCCGCGCCTTCAAGTCGGTCGTCGTGGTCAACCGTGACGGCGTGCTGGCCGACGGCGAAACAACATTGCGCCCGAGCCCGGCACAGTCGCTTGCCCTGGAGGCGGGACAGACCGTACTCATGCCGGTCACCCTCGACAGACAGTTGACGGGTACCTTCATGGTTCGCCTCGCCAACAGTGCGGGGGTTCCGAAGCTCGCCTACTTCGAGATGGCTCCCGACTGGCTCTGGAAGGACCTCAAGGACTGGCCGAGCGCGGCGGTTGTGGTCGTGGATGCTGACGGAAAGGTTCTGCACAGTCCCAGCCCAGTACCCAATGACACCAACCACATGTTTGCCGAGCACATCACGCTGCTGGGTGAGCGGGGCGGTTCGCTCGACAATCTTTCCTGGCAGGACCACGGCGTGGAGTGGCGCGGGGTCCTCAAACACGTGCCGCTGGTTAACGAGCGCGTAACGACGGTTCCATGGGGTGTGGTTGCATACAACCCGGAAGTGACATTCCTCGCCCGCTCCAAAAACATCTGGGCGACCCTGCCTTACATACTCGGAATATTAGTGGTCTGCGGCCTGATCGGCGCACGTTATCTCGCACGCGGCTATCTCGCGTCCCTGAGTGAGCTGCGAGTCGGATTGCCCGGACTGCAGGCGCGGCGGTTTGAGCCCCTTCCTGCAATGGGCGCCGACGAGCCGCGCGAGCTCATTGCGACCTTCAATCGTTCCGCCGCAAGCCTGCAGGAGCAGTTCCAGGCCCTGGAGACCCTCGGCGAGATCGACAAGTTGCTTCTGGGCTCGGCGGAGCTCGAACAGGTTCTCGAGGGTATTCTCGCTCGGGTGCAGACCGTGACTCGCTGTCATTGTGTCGGCATCACCTTGCGGGACGCCGATGCGCCGGGCCGTGGCCGCGTCTATCTCGCGGGCAACCATCTCACCGACCTGCCCGTCGCCCGTGTTGAGCTCGATGATGACATGCTGACCACGCTCATGGCCGAGAGTCGCGGGTTGACTGTTGCCCGGTGTGAGGAAACCCGTCACAGCTTCCTCAAACCTCTCAAGGAGCTCGGCGCTGAATTCTTCTGGGTGTGGCCCGTCAACGTGTCTGAGCGCGTTGAGGCCATACTGGCCGTGGGCTATCGCGAAGCACCGGCGGCTGATCCATACCTGGCCCGCAGCGGCAGCCAGTTTGCAGAGCGCCTCGCTGTGGCTCTGTCGAAGAGCGCGCGGGATGAGCGGTTGTACCGTCAGGCACACTATGACCCGTTGACCTCTCTGCCCAACCGCATCCTGTTCCGCGATCGGCTGGCCCAGGAAATCGCCAACGCCACCGCTGGTTTGAGCCGCGGCGCGCTGTTGTATATCGATCTCGATCATTTCAAACGGGTCAACGACTCTGTTGGCCATAGTGCAGGCGACCAACTGCTCACCATCGTTGCGCAGCGGCTGCGCTCCTGCGTGAAGGAAGGCGATACGGTCGCGCGACTGGGTGGCGATGAGTTCACTGTGATCCTGCGCAATGTTGCTGACCCTAGCGCAGCGCGGATCGTGGGTGAGCGGATCATCGAAACCCTCCAGTTGCCCGTCAACATCGGCGGTCGCGATCACTTTGTGTGTGCCAGCATCGGCATCACACTGTTCCCCGATGATGGGTCAGTCATCGACGATGTCATGCGCAACGCCGACACCGCGATGTATCGCGCCAAGGATCTCGGCCGCGGCTGCACGATGTTCTTCGATCCGCACATGAACGCGAAGGCCACTCTCCCGACCGAAACGGGATTGCACCGGGCCTTGCGGCGCCGTGAGTTCTCGCTCTTCTATCAACCGCAGTTCACCGTTACCAACGGTGCGCTTGCCGGAGTCGAGGCGCTGCTTCGCTGGCAGACCGCCAAGGATGGCATGCGTCCGCCGAGCGAGTTCGTGCCGGCAGCCGAAGAGAGCGGTTTGATCATCGACATCGGCGGATGGGTGCTCGATGCCGCCTGCGCACAGCTGGCGAGCTGGCGCGATCAGAACATTGCACCGCCCCGACTGGCGTTGAATGTCTCGGCCCAACAGTTGAAGCATTCCGAGTTTCCGAAGCTGGTGCGCCGGGCGCTCGACAAGTATGGACTGGCGCCGGCGTTGCTCGAATTGGAGCTGACCGAGAGTGTGTTTGCCGATGATGCGGCGGGCGCGACGCTCGAGCGGCTGCACCAACTGGGTGTCCATCTGGCGCTGGATGACTTCGGGACTGGATATTCATCCCTGTCGTATCTGCGTCAGTATCCGATCGGTACAGTGAAAGTGGATCGCACTTTCCTGGAGGAAGTGCCGCAGAACCCGGCCTCCGCGACACTCGTGGAAACCATCATCGTAATGGCGCATGCCCTCGGCAAACGGGTCGTCGCCGAAGGCATCGAGACCGCGGAGCAGCTCGAATTTCTGCGCGAGCGCCGGTGTGATATCGCCCAAGGTTTCTACCTGGCCCGCCCCCTGTCGAGCCAGGTTGTCACCGAGCTCCTGCAGGCGCGCACTCTGTCGGGTGATGATGAATTTGGGGACGTTCGCGAGGCAGGTTAGGAGTGTGATGCACGTCACATTCCGAGGCGGGACCGAGGTCTCAACAGGTGTCGCCGGGTCCAGACAATTCAACATATAGTTGTGTGCAACCGCTCCTCGAGAGGCTGGGCACAATATAAATGCTTGACTGTCAATCGCGACGCTTTGACACTTGCAGCTTGTAGTGACAAGGGCAAACCCGTCGAAAGACGGGGACGCAAAGCCACCGGTCTAAAGGAAGTATTCCTATGACGGCGGGGCTGCCACGGACGCGCAGTTGGCGCGAACGCTCGCACTCCGATCTCGTCGGGAAACTCTTCCTGCTGGTGGCCGCTTTACCGATCGGTCCGGGGAAGATTCTATGACGCCAACGCCTAAACCTGCATCTGGCGGCACAGCACGCCAAAATGCAGTTGAGCCTGGGAAGCCGCTGGAAGCGGCCGGTCCCTTCGTACTCAACCTAACTTCGTCGACGACGCCCATGGCGTTGTCGAATCCAGAGCAACCCGAGCTCAAGCGGTTCAGCTTCTTTGTCAGCCGCCGTTTTGAGGAAGGCCGTGAGCGGTTCCGGCTGCACATGGGCTACTTCTCAACACTCGCTGAAGCCGAGGAATGGCTGGGCGCCGTACGGGACATTTATCCAGGCGCCTGGGCCGGAGAAGCGCCGGGCAAAAAGCTGCGCGAGCGCGCTGTCGCCGCCGCTGCCGCGCAGGCACAACATGCTGCCGGCCCGCCGCCCCGTAGCGTTCCGACGCTGCCTGTTGCCCAGGCCGTGAAGCCGATGCAGGCGGCCAAGCCCAATTCCGGAAATGTGGATCTGCCGGCGCTGAATGTTCCAACCATTCACGCAGCCAATGCGAGCCCTGCCGCCCGCCCGGCTTTGCAGCCTGCACAGGCCGCGTTGGTGCCGAAGAATGTGCCGGTTGCGAAGCCAGCCCCGGTGGCCGCTGAACCTGCGAAGTTGAATCCGGCAGCGAAGCCGGTTGCCGCTGCGAGCGTCGTAGCCGTGCCGCGCCCTTCCAAGGCTGTGCCTGTTGCACCCGTGGCCGTTCCGCGGGCTGTCGCGCCCGTACAGGGCCGTTCGCCCGCGGCCCTTTCCTCGGTGCCGACCGCCCCAGCGGCGGCTGCACGACCGCCCATGGCCGCCGTGGCGCGCGCCGCCACTCCGCCTGCCCGCCCGGCACTCAAGGCGGCGCCGCCGCCGGCGCCGGCCGCTCAGAAGCCAACGGCACAACCCGCAGCCCGAAGCGCCCCAGCCGCCGCAGCACGCCCCGGCGCCAAAGCGAAGGGCACGTACCCGAATTCAAACGTCCGCGAAGTGCTCAAGGCCCTGGACGAGACCAGCAACGACAGCGAAATCACGGGCCAGACCCGCATGATGCCGGCGCCGGCGCTGGCCGCTCTGGACCGCGCTCCTGAAGACAACAACTTCACCGATACCCAGGTCCTGAAGTACCTGGAGACGCGCCGCGCTGACGGCAGCGAGATCTCCGGTGTCGACATCGAGACGGGTGCGATTTCGTTGTTGAAGCCGGATGACACCGGCACTCGACGGGCTCTGAAGGATGCCATCGCCGACAACGCCCCTGTGTGGTTCGCCGTACAGTTGCAGTGGTCGGTGTCGCCGGTGGAGTTGAACAAGGTTCCACCGCTCGCGATTTTCAGCGCCTACACGCTGTATACGGTTGAGGGAAGCCGCGACGGCCGCAAGTGGTATGGCTTGCGACTCGGCTTCTTCAGCGACGCCATCTCGGCGAAGCAGGTTGCCTACTACGTACGGTCTGAATTCAACTCGGTCGCGGTTGTTCCGGTGAGCCCGCAGGAGCGCACCCGCGCGACGGATGTTGAGAAGAAGGCCGACATGCCTTTCCCGAAAAGGGCGCGTCAGGAGCCCGTCGACGAGTTCAAGCTCATCGACTCGGATGATCATGTGCCGGCACAGCCTGCCGCGCGTCAGCGTCCGGGTGTTGCGACCAAGCCTGCCGCTCCCGCGAAGTCGGTGCCTCCCGCGGCCCGCCGGCCGGATTCGAAGGCCAGCAGTGGGCGTGTGAAGGCGCGTGATGCACGGTCTCCCCAGACTCTCGAAGAGACATTGGAAATTCTCGGCGCCGGTGAGCTCGAGATGGACAATGGCAACGGCGAGTCGATGAACGAGAGCGGCGTGCGCCACCTGCGTGTCGAGGTTCAGAAGAACACGCCGTTCGGCAGATTGTTGGAGCGTCTGAGCGAGCGCGTGCGCAAGCCCTGACCTTCAAGACTTGCCGAAGAGTTTCTCCAACTCGGCTTTCGCTTTATCTACTTCACTCGTGTTGGGTGCCGTGTAGGCACCCGCACGAGGTTTGTAGAAGTCGCAGAAGTTCGCCTTGGTCTTGTCCCGGACTTCCTCAGCCGTCGGCTCACGACAATGCTTTGCAACGCGCGTGTCGTAGTCGACGCACAGCTTGCACACGTGCAATTCGGCACGGCACTTCGCGCACTCGTCCAGCCGCCGCAGCGGCAGACTCAGTTGTGCCAGCGACGCACCGCAATTCCAGCAGACCAGGTTGTGGCTCACGCGGCCAGTTTACCCTTTTCGTGAGGTGCGTCGCGCGCCTGCCACCGGGCCGCGCTTCGCCGCCGTGCTGGTCGCCACCTTGCGCCGCTTGCGCTCGGATTCCGCGATCGTGGCCGGGCCGGCCATCCGGGCGGCTGCCTTCGAAGGCGCGGGCGACGTCCTGTCCTTCAGGAAGGCCTCCAGTACCCGTCCCGTGTGCGACTCCTTCTTTCGCTTCACGATCTGCGCCGGGGTGCCTTGGGCGACCACCTTGCCGCCGCCTTCACCCGCTTCCGGACCCATATCGAGAATCCAGTCGGCTTCGGCCATGACATCGAGGTTGTGCTCCACGACCACGGCAGTGTTGTCCGCGTCGACCAGGCGATGCAGGACGTGGATCAGTTTTTCGACGTCCGCCATGTGCAGACCAACGGTCGGCTCATCGAGAACATAGAGGGTGTGCTTCGGCTTCTGCCGTGGACCCGCTCGCACGTTGTCACGGACTTTGGACAGCTCCGCTACCAACTTGATGCGCTGAGCTTCGCCGCCGGACAGCGTCGGGCTCTGCTGACCCAGTGTCAGGTACCCCAAGCCGACGTCCTGCAGCAGCTTCAACGGGTGAAGTACCTTCGGGTGTGCCTGGAAGAACTCCACTGCGTCATCAATGCTCATGGACAGCACATCGCCGATGCTCTTTTCACGCCAGAGCACCGAGAGAGTCTCAGAGTTGAAACGACGTCCCCCGCAGACATCACACAGAACCTTGACGTCCGGCAGGAAGTTCATCTCAATCGTCTTGACACCCTGGCCCTCGCAAGCATCGCATCGGCCGCCGGCCGTGTTGAATGAGAAGCGGCTGGAGGTGTAGCCGCGGATGCGCGCCTCGGTCGTGCCTTCGAATATCCTGCGGATATCGTCCCAGAAGCCGATGTACGTGGCCGGGCACGACCGCGGAGTTTTGCCGATCGGCGTCTGGTCGACTTCCAACACGCGGTCCACGTTCTCGATTCCGCGAATCGCGTTGCAACCGATCAGATCCCGCGACTTGGTGCTGGCCTTCTTTTGCCGCGAGCCGTTGCCGTTGGTATCGATCAGCAGCCGACGCAGGTTCGTGTAGAGAACATCGCGAGCGACTGTCGACTTTCCGGACCCTGACACACCGGTGACAACCACCAGCCGCCCCAAGGGGATGGCGACGTCGGTCCTGGAGACGTTGTGCAGCTGCACTTTCTCCAACTCGAGATGGCGAGTCGTATTGTCTACCGGGCGCAAAGGCTGCGCCGGATGCTGTAACGGCTCGCGAAGGAACTTGCCTGTGGTTGAGCGTGCATTACGGATCAAATCATCGACCGTACCCGCTCCCACCACTTCGCCACCTCGAACACCGGCCTGCGGGCCGAGATCCAGCACGTAGTCAGCGCGCCGGATGGTGTCCTCGTCGTGTTCGACGACAACGAGCGTGTTTCGCTGACCGGCCAACTGCGTCAGGGCATCGAGAAGCACCTCGTTATCGCGCGGATGCAATCCGATGGTGGGTTCGTCCAGCACATAGCAGACGCCCTGCAGGTTGGATCCCAATTGGGCTGCGAGCCGGATACGCTGGGCTTCGCCACCCGACAGGGTGGGAGCCGAGCGATCCAGCTGCAGATAGCCGAGTCCAACCCGCTCCAGGAATTGCAGACGCGCGCGGATCTCCGCCAGCAGATCACGCCCGATCTGGGTCTCCCGCGACGTCAGCTTCAGCTTGGAGAAGAACTCGCTCGTACGCTCTACGGAACCGCTGGCCAGCGAGGCCACGGATTGATCGCGGAAGCGGACGTTGAGTGCGATCGGGTTGAGCCGGTGACCGTCGCATGCCTTGCAGGGCGTGGGCTCGTGCTCATACCACTCGTTCCACCAGATCTCTTCGCCGCTCTGCTCTGCGTCGAAGCCGGTCATTTCAACGCCGGTCCCGAAACAACTGTCGCACCAGCCGTGCTTGGAGTTGAAGGAGAACAGGCGGGGGTCGAGCTCCGCGAAGCTCTTGCCACACGAGGGGCAGGCGCGTTTCGTTGAGAATACGACGACCTTGTCTGACTTGGGTCCGAGGACGTGTACGAGGCCCTTTCCGAAGTCCAACGCGCGTGACAAAGCCTGGTGCAGCTGAGTGTCGTGCTTCGCGTCCACGTCGACCTGCGCTACGGGCAGCTCGATGGTGTGTTCCTTGAAGCGCGACAGGCGGGGCCACTTGGATGTTGAGATGTTGGCACCGTCTACACGCAACACCTTGAAGCCTTTCTTGGCGGCCCATTTGGCCAGATCGGTGTAGTAACCCTTGCGGGCGACGACGAGCGGCGCCAGCAGGGAGATGGTTTGTCCCTTGTAGTCTTTCAGCAGCCGCGCCGCGATCGACGCCGAGCTTTGGGGCTCGATGGCTACGTTGCAGTCGGGGCAGAATTGCGTGCCGAGTTTGACGTAGAGCAGGCGGAGGAAGTGATAGATCTCCGTCAGTGTGGCCACGGTGCTCTTTCTGCCGCCGCGACTCGTGCGCTGCTCGATAGCCACTGTCGGTGGAATGCCGAAGATGGCATCCACGTCCGGCCGAGCGGCCGGCTGAACAAATTGCCTGGCGTAGGCGTTCAGGGATTCCAGATAGCGACGCTGGCCCTCGTTGAACAGGATGTCGAATGCCAGTGTTGATTTGCCTGAGCCTGACACACCTGTGACGACGGTGAACTTGTCGCGTGGGATCTGTACGTCGATGCTTTTGAGGTTGTGCTCGCGGGCGTTGTGGATGACGATGGAGTTGCGGTCGACGCCGTATCGGGGCGGTGGGGGCTCCGCGACGCCTTCGGCGTCGCCGCCAAGCCGGGTACCGATATAACTGCTGGCGCCGGAGCCATTGCCGCGATTCGAGCCATTGGCAGCAGCTGTGCCTGCGAGCGCGGCGGCGGTGGAGATGGCCTCGTTTAGCGCTGTGCCGGCTGGGATGTCGGCGGAGAGCGCCTTTTCGTAGGCCGCCAATGCTTGGCCGGTGTAGGAACGGTCGTGAGCGGCTACCTGTAAGGGGGTGCCGGTGCAGATGATCTGGCCACCGCCGTCGCCGCCTTCGGGGCCGAGGTCGATGATCCAGTCCGAGGCGCGGATGATGTCCAGGTTGTGCTCGATGACCAACAGCGAGTGCCCCGCGGACAGCAGCTTGCGGAACGCACGCAACAGCTTCGACACATCCTCGAAGTGCAATCCCGTCGTCGGCTCGTCAAACAGAAACAACTTGCCGCGATGCGTGGTGCTGGAGAGCACCGTACCCGCCTCGGCCAGGTGGCCTGCCAACTTGAGCCGCTGCGCTTCACCGCCGGACAACGTGGGTACAGGTTGGCCCAGCTTCACGTATTCCAGGCCAACATCTGCAAGAGGCGCGAGCCGGGCGGCGACTTCCTTGGAGTCGGCAAAGAAGGCGAGGCCCTCAGTCACCGTCATGTCGAGCACTTCAGCAATGCTCGCGCGCAAGCCGTTGGCGCCCTCGCGCTTGATGTCCAAAACCTCGTCGCGATAGCGCCGGCCGTTGCAGTCCGGGCAGCGCA
>Ga0070665_100009038_pt1 | contig 10094 bp, 8 predicted proteins | sample KBSS13metaG_FD_65862 | JGI IMG/M metagenome (GOLD analysis project Ga0070665, IMG submission 65862) | Switchgrass rhizosphere microbial communities from Kellogg Biological Station, Michigan, USA - KBS S1-3 metaG | ecosystem: Host-associated > Plants > Roots > Rhizosphere > Soil ...
GGCGCGTCCGCAGACGCGCAATGCCTGTGTGCAAATGCGGCCTCGCCCCTTCGCGACACCGCAACGACGCATGGTGAAGGGGCAACGGTTGTGCCACGGGCGTAACGCCCACCGGCAACCCACACATCAGCAGTGGTTTAGGGCCGTACAGCGCATTGTTTTCTTACGCGGGAGGAGGTTCCAGGAGGCCGTTTGGATCTCGCATCCGTAAGCCACACCATAAATTCGTGAGTGCTCTCATGACACGCGGATGCACGTCTCGAAACAGGGGCGGAAATCAGAAAGCGGAATCAGAAATCGGAGGCGGGAAATGCGAAACGCGGACGATCGCTGTGAAGCGACCGTCCGCGCTGTGTGATGCGAGGCTGGCGGCTACTTGCTGAGGCGCAGAATCTGGTTCTGAATGCCCTGGAACGCCGCTGAGACGTCCGCAGCGGTCTGCGCGTAGAAGAACTTGCCGTCGAGCTGCGCCGGATTGTGGTCGGGCGACGACGGGTCGTTGGCCATGCGCTTGAGGATGTCCGACGACGGCTCCGGGACCGTGCCGAGGAGGTACGTCACGAGTTCGCCCATGCCGATCGTGTAGATACGAATCTGGTAATCGCCGCCGGCATCGCTGCGCGCCTGGTCGGCGATGATCTCCACGAGATTGCGCGCCGCGTTGTTGACGTTGAAGACCTCCGCCGGATATCGCCCGGCGTTGTACAGGCCCAGATGGCGCATCGGACGCTTCGTGCTCTGCGCGACGCCGTTCACCGTCAGCGTATTCGTGACCAGCGGAAACGCCGTCTGGATGCCGGCGCTGCGATGGTGCGTGTGCCAGCTCATCATGTTCACCGGCATGCTCGGCACCTGCGGGATGATGTTCCCCATCGCCGGCGTGTAGTTGTTCCAGTTCGAGGGCCGGATGCTGTAGGCGAACCCGGTGTTGCTGCCGGTCGCGGTGTCGTAGAGGCCGTCAATCTGGGGATCGACGTGCGTCTGGTCATCGGGATCGGGCGGCACTTCCGGGAAGTCCCACGTGCGGAGCGCTCTCGCGGTCCCGGGGTTCGCGTCCCAGCTCGCCGGCACGCCGTTGCTGGCGCCGTCGGTGAACAGCACGATGATCCTCAGGCCTGATTGCGTCCCGGTCGGCACGGATCGCAGCTCGTCCCAGCCGCGGTACAGCCCTTCGACCATGTTGGTGCTGCCACCGGGCAGCGTGCTGGGCACATCGTTGATCACCGAGGTCTTGTTGAACCCGCGGCTCGCCGGCATCTGGTCCAGAACGGCCGCGCCGTTGCCGAAGGTCAGGAGCGCCATACGGTCGTTGTTCTGATCGAACGCGTTGATGAAGTTCCGGACCGCGTCCCTCACCGTGGACCACTGAGAACCAATCGAACTGGACACGTCGAGCACGAGCGACAGGTCCACCATGCGGCGCGTGGCTTCACCCGAGCTCGTGACCGTCAGATCGGTGAAGCTCGCCAGCCGCATGAACGTCGTCGGCACGGTGGCCGACGCGGTGACCGTCACGGTGTTGACGCCCGTCGAGGCGTTCGTGTTGAGGGCGAAGAACCCGGGCGTGCTGGCCGGATCCGTCACCGCCGTGGTACCCAAGTAGCCGGTCGGGAAATTGGCCTTGAACACCCGTTCGGCCTCGGTGCGCGGGCCGGTCCCGCTATTGAGGCTGCGCGCGGCCGAGAGCGCGGCGCCGTCCACCGCCTTCGTCAGCTGCGCCTTCACGACGTAGGCGCGACCGGTATCCACCGCCAGGCCCGTGAACAGCAGCAGCGTCGTCAACGTTGCCGCCATGTACACGAGCACGAAGCCCTTCTGGCTGGAAAGGTCGGATGTATGTCTCTTCATGAGCGTCTGCCTCTCGCGGAATCCCGGGTCCGCGTCAGAAATACGCAATCGAGTAGAGCGACGTGGGCACGGTGATACCGAAGCGATCGAGCGGCGTGATCAGCGTGTGCCGCGTGAAGATCTCGGTGACGTACGTCATCCCGCCGAGCGGCATCTGCGCCGCGTTCGGCAGGTTCGTGACGCGCAGACGGGTGTCGGAGTCGGAGTTGGCGGCAATGTAATCGGGCGCGCCCCCGAAGGAGCCCGACCCGGACGTCGTCAGCGCGCTCGTGCCCGGGAAGGTGCCGTAGACCAGGCGCTGGTAGAGCACCGGCTGGCCGTAGTTGGCCGCGGTGGATGAATCCACCTTGCGGATGACGGAAAAGATGATCTTCGAGGAGCCGTTCGCAAAATTGATCGGCCGGCTGCTCATGCTGGTCATCGCCGTCGCCGCGTCCTGTAGCGACGAATCGCGTGAGATCAGGTTCGAGCTCTCGCGCGTCAGCTTCGTGGCGATGTGCGAGTCGAGCAGCGCGTAGCCCAGTTCGGTGAGGCCGAGCACGAGCACCACGAGAAACGGCAGCACGAGCGCGAACTCGACGATGCTCTGGCCCCGCTGGCTCGAACGGCTGGAGCGGAAGACGCGCGTTGCCAGGGTCCTCAATTGAACCTCTTTTCGTTCTTCATCGACGACTCCACCTGGATGTTGAGCGTGCCGCCCGCGAAGAACGGCCTGATTAGAGGCGTCATGAAAGTCCACGGGTGATTGACCGTGACCTTCTCGATCTCGCCCGGTCCACCCGTCCCGCCGACCCACGCGCTGCCGCCGGCCGGCAGATGGCTGAACGTGAACTCGGTGTCGGGAATCGTCAGCGTCGGCGTCGCCTGCCGCATCGCCAGCATGATGGAGCCGGTCCGATTCAGCGGCGTCCCGGGATTCATCGGGTCGTCCTTCAGGTTGCCGGTGACCCCGTACCGCGTCGCCTGGCTGACGCCGTTTTCGAGCGCCAGGTAGACGTAGAACATCGTCGCGAACTCCATGATCCCGAAAGTCAGGAGCAGCAGGAGCGGCGTGATCAACGCGGCCTCGACGAGCGATCCGCCGCTCGTGTCGCGCATCCGCCTGATGAGACGACGGCAAGAAAGACTTCGCGCCATTTGTGCTCCTCGAGTGCAGCCATTGTGCCAAGCCTCGATCGATTACAGCCTTCGCGCGCGAGTCACGGAATCCGTACGTTGCGCGGCCATTCGCGCCGCTGTGCGTGCGTCGCGCCCGCGTGCGCTAAGTAACGTGACGACAGACGCTTGGCCGCGAACGCCGCCGCCGGGTCAACGCAAAACCGTGACAACCAGTACGGTGATTCGCCCGCGTGACTGAACTGGGTGCGGGACCCGCGCCAACTCGGGCGGGGAAGAAAGTGCAATCGTGGTTACTGTCTCGCTACTCCAGCACGCGGGCGCAGGACGCCGGGGGCAGGACCGGCGAGGCAGGGAGGGCCGCGTCCGAACGGGCGAACAGCGCGGCATCCGCGTCACTGAACGCCCGGCGCCAGCGCGGATCTGTCTCGAGACGCGACAGCACGGGGCTGTCGGCCGGGACGAGGACGTAGTCGGTCGCGTAGCGCAGCGGAACATCGACGTCGGCCTGGCTGGCGTTCTTCAGGTAGAAATCGAAGTTCTCGACCACCATGCGATCCGGATACAGCGAGATGTTCCGGCCGTCCATCGACACGCGAATCGCCGGATACAGCTCCCACGTGAGATACGAGCCCCACCACAAGGGCGTGAAGACGTTCCCGGACAGATGGTTCACCTTGAGAAACGCGGCGGCGCGGCAGGGATGGCGGCTGCCGAGGGCACCGCCGTCCGCGCTGATGACCGGCTGCGGGCTGACGAACACGAGCACGGCGGTCAGGCACGCCGGCACAACGGCCACGCCCTGGAACGCGAACCACACGCGCCTGAACGCGGCCGATTCGAGGGCGTCTGATGCGAGCCGCGCGATGACCGGCGCGGCCCAGATCGCGGCGAGGGGCACGTGCCGGACCGACACGTACGCCATCACGACCAGCGGCACGCACGTGAGCGCCCAGGCGAGGCGCGACGCGCGCTCGGCCCTCGGCGCGTCCCTGCACGCGAACCAGGTCACACCGAGCAGCGTGACGGCGATGACGGTGAGCGCGATGGCCGACCACGCGTCCGTGTTGAGGCTCGCCGGGCCCCACTCGACGGTGTACCGCCGGTTGGTGCCGTGCGTGAGCTCCGTGAGGACATAGTCCCAGAGCCGCGCGCCCATGGGGTTCACGAAGGTGACGGCGGCGCAGGCGCCAAGCGCGGCCCAGAGCGGTTTCGCGGGCAGCCGCTGTGACGTTCGTATCGCGATCGCGAGCCCGATGGCCCCGAGGCCGGCGACGAACCCGCCGTGCATGTTGGCCCACACGATCATGACGAGCGGCAGCACCCACAGCCGCGCCGGCCGGCCGGCGAGGTACCGGAACAGGACGGCGACAAACAGCGCGAAGAACGCAAACGTGAACAGCTGCGGCCGGAAGAGGAAGAACCGCGACACCGCGGATGAGCACAGCACGAACACCGGCACCCACACGTGCGGCTCGCGAGAAGCGGCCGTGACGGCTGCGGCCAGAAACGCGAGCGCGACGCCGCCGGCGAGACACTTCAGCGCGATGAGCCCTATCGGGCCCGCGAAGCGGTACGCCAGCCACAGCAGCACGTGTGCGCCATATTCGAACGTCACCCACTGAAATCCCGCTGTCGTATAGGCGAACGGATCGTGGGTCGTCACGCCTCCGTGCTCGACGAACAGGCGTCCGGACGCCAGATATCCGAAGAGATCAGGATCCGCCTGGCGCATCGAATAGAGACACACGGCGGCAGTCACGAACGCCAACGCGTGAAGCGGCGCGCGCGTCTTCGTGCTGATCATTGCGCCAGGACGACCCACGACGCGTCGCGGTACAGCGCCGACCATCCTGACGAGGACAGCCGCGCCGCGACGGGAGAGGTGGTCGGGAGGTACGCGCACCGGATGTGATGCGTGGAAAACGTGTTGGCGTAGTCGCCCGACGTCTCGACCCGAATCTGATCGAGGACCAGGCTCGGCTCGTACGGATCCTGACGGCCGTCGAGGAACACGCGCCGGCCCGGCTCGAACCAGATCAGGTAGCCGCCCTCGTCGTACCGGTTGTACAGGTTGTCGGGGCACTGCCTGAGCGCCCGCAGCGACGCCTCCGGGAGCGGCGTCCACTTGAGATGATCGACTTGAAATCGATACGCGTATCCGATCGCGACGACCGCCATGAGCGTGGCGAACGCCGCCAGCCCGAAATTCAGCGCCGGGCGATTCTTTCGTTCGGGCCTGTTCAGCGCCGCGAACGCACGCTCAGGCAGCAGGCCGCAGACCGCCGGCGCCGCGAACATCAGGAACGGACCGACGTTGCGAACCGCTGACAGCGCCATCGGCAGCAGGACGAGCGCCGGCAGGCAGAGAATCGCCGTCTGACGCGTGGAAACACGACGCCGGTTGACGATCAACAGGACGCAGAAAACCGCGGCGAGCACCCAGAAGGGCGCGAGCGGGAGTTCCGAGAGCCTGGGCGCCAGCCACTCGTCGAGCGGGTACTGGCGAATCCTGGCAAGCGATCTCGGAATCTCGACCCAGAACGACAGCCCCAGCGGTGTCAGCGACACAGCCGCCACGCACCCCGCGAACGCCAGGCCGACGGTCTTCAACGTCCCGGCTCTCGCGGCCGGCGGCTCGTGGAACAACGCCGCGCCCAGGGCGGCCGCCGAGACGACGAGGCCGAGAAGGACGCCGCCGTGACAGTTGGCCCAGACGAAAAACACCGGGATCAGCCAGAAGTAGCGGCGCCGCAGGATGAGCCACACGGCGAGCGGCAGAAAGAGCAGCGAGAACGCGTGCGGACGCGGCGCCCAGTGTTCGCTGGCCGGGACCAGGGCAGGGAGAAGGATCGCGAGCCGTCGCAACACCGGTCCGCCGGCCAGATTCCACGTGATGATCCACGCCGTCACGATTAGCGCGGCGGCGAACAGGCTGAGCATCGCCAGGCCGCCAAGGCGATACACCCCGTAGAAGATGACCTGCGACAGCCACTCGTGATTGGGCCAGAACGCGCCGGCGGCGGTGTGTGAGTACGTGTCGTTGAGCAGCACACGCCCGGACGCCCACATGTCGGCCCCGGCGCGCAGCTGCCACCACGTGTCCGACGCCATCGGCGACAGCGCCGCCGCCAGGACGATCGTCAGAAAGAACAGCGTTGTCGCCAGCGCGCCGAGCGTCCACCTATGCATCGGCCGCCAGAAGGCGCCGGCCGCCCCACCGATACGCGGCGATGCTCACGGCGACGAGCGGGACAGAGGCGAGCACGTCGATCAGGTAGTGCACGCCCGTGATCACGGTGGACAGCGTCAGGGCCGCGTTGAGAACGATGAGCGCGACGAAGACCGGTCGCCGGTGGCGGAACGCCCACGTGACGAGCAACACGCCGGCGACGTGAAATGACGGCACCGACACGAGCCCTTCGAGCTCGCTGAAGCTCACGACGGTCATCGTGCCGTCGTGGAACCCTTGAATCTGCGCGAGCACCCGGGTCATGTCAATCGTCGGCTGGAACCCGTAGAAGACCGGCGGGCAGACAGACGGCCAGATCGCGAGGGCTGCAATCGTCGTAATGAGGCACAGGTGGAAATGAAAGGCGAACTCCCAGAGGCGTTCGCGTTCCCGCAGCACGGCTAGCGCGAGGACGGCGAGGAGCATCTGGGGCGCGAAGGTGGCATAGACGACCTTCGCGGCCAGAGCGGCCCACGGGTGCGCCCATGTCCAGGCGGCCATGGCGGCCACCGACACGCCGAGCCCCGCGTCCGCACGCGCGAGCCACGGATCCGCCCACGGCGCGCGCAGCGCCAGCGCGCCGTATTGCAGCGGCACGAGAACGTTCGTGAGCAGCACCATCGCGAACGTGACGAAGAGGACTTCCGCGACGAACCATTCCCATCGCGCCCCGGGCAGGAAGTAGAAATTCAGCCAGACAACGACGAGCGCCGAAAGAAGCGCCGCGCCGAGCCAGACCGTCGACCATTCGATGGCGAGACGGCCGGCCGAGAAGAACGCGACCCCGGCGGCGAGCGCCAGCACGTTCAGGCCGATCAGCAGCTGCCCGAGAGGATTCAGGCCGAGGCGCGCCAGGCCGGGCCGGGCGGCGCGAGGATGAGGGACGTCACGGAGGGTCTCGCCGGCGCTCCAGACGTCCATCGTTCCCCACGCGGCGGCCACTCTGCGTTTGCGCAGGAAGGACCACATCGCCAGGAGTACGCCAACCGCACACAGCAGCGGAAATGACACGTGTACGCGGCCTTGTGCAACGCAAGTGCCACGGAAAGGACGTCTGTTTACTGTCTCGCGTGCGCAATACCCTGCAATCGCGACCTGGCGGCGCCGCCGGCCGCGCGCGCGGCCCACTTTCGTAATCGGACTGGCAGATCCGTTCGCGCGGGTTGTCACACATCGGGACGGCACGGAAATATCCGCGCAAAGATCGACCGATTCGAGCGGAACGGCAATTGCGAAGCCCCGAAGTGGGGCAGAGTGTCGCTGGATCAGGAGTGACGCCCATGCGACGCAAATACAAGGAAATCGTGATGTCGGTCGCGGCGGTGGGGCTGCTCCTGCTCGTGCTGATCTCGTTCGACGATCGCGTCAAACGGGAATTCTCGCGGCGATGGCACGCCGGGCCCTCGGCCGAAGTGACCGAGGTCAGCCACACGGCGCGCAGCCTCTCGATGGTCGTGGTGCAGGCGGCGAAGGATCAGGGACTGGCGCACACGCCCATTCTCGTCTTCGTGTTTGCCGGCAGTGTGCTCCTGTTCTTCATGACGCGAACCTGAACCGATGTCGCTGATCCTCGCCATCGAACCCGACCGCCGCCAGGTCGCCCACCTGATAAGCATCGTGCGCCATGTGAAGGGCGCGGAGCTGATCCTGGCGGACACCACCGAGCGCGCCCTCGAGTCGATTGGCAACAGCGTCCCCGACCTGATCCTGGTTCCCGCCCTGCTCTCGCCCTCCGACGATGCGGCGCTGGCGGCGGCCCTGCGCGTGATCGCCACGGCCGCTCACGTCCAGATGCTCACGATTCCGACGTTTGCGACGCCGAAGCCGCAGCAGAAGAAGGGCGTGCTGTCGGCCTTCCGTCGCAAACCGGCGAATGACGTGCCGCTGGACGGGTGCGACCCGAAAGTATTCGCGGAGGAGATCGCCTCGTATCTCGAACGGGCCAGCGAGGAACGCGCGGCCGCTCAGTTGTACGAGGCCGAAGCCCCACGGGGCGAAGTCAGCGAACCTGCCGAGGCCGCGTGGATCGATCCGGTTGAAGAAGAGACCGCCTACGTCGCCGAGGCTGAGGTCGCTCAGGCTGAGGAAGACACGGCGGTCGAGTCCTTCAGCCCGTCCTACGCGTCGAGCGAACCGAACGTCGACGAGGTGTACGCCGCGCCGGAGGAAACCTTCGAGGCGATCGCCGAGCCGGACCCCATCGTGGAACCAGAGCCGGTCGCGGAACCGGAACCGCTCGTGGCGGTGTACGAAGCGGAGCCGCTCCCGGTCGAAGAGCCGGAAGCCGACCTCGAGATGCCGGCGGCCGCCGCGCCGACGACTCCGACGATGGAGCTCGACGAGGTCGTCGCAACGTCCGAGCACACGACGACGTCAGTGGACGAAGAACCGGAAGCGGCCGAAGAGATCGAGCCCCTGGCGGCCGCGGCACCGGAGTTCGAGGATCTGCTGGCAGATTTCGAACGCGCGAACCTGCCAGTCATCGAAGAGGTTCACGCAGAAGAGTGGATGGCGGAGACGGTCGACGATGAGAGCGAGGCGGCCGAAGACGAGGCCGACGACCTCGACATCGACCTCTCGATCGAGCTCGATGCCGTGCTGCAGGCCGAGGCCCCGCCTGCACAGGCGCTGAAACCCTTTGAGCCGGTGGTCCCCGTCGAGCGATACGAGCCGCTACCGCTGGCCGCCTGGCAAGCCTGGCCACGGCTCGACTGGACGCCTCCGGAAAAGCCCGCGGCGCTCGACGCGCACGCGGGGAACGGAAACGGCAACGGGAACGGGAACGGGAACGGACACCATCACGCTCCGGCTCCCGAGACGTCAATCGTCGAAGACTTCGATCAGGTCGCCGAGTTCGAAGAGGCGCTCGATGCCGAGGAATCGCTCCAGCCCTTCGAGCCCGTCGTGCCTGCCGAGCGGCTCGAGCCGATGCCGATGGCCGCGTGGCACGTGTGGCCGCGGATGGAGGGCGTCGCGTCCGAGGCGTATCAGGAGCCGATTGCCCCGAGACAAGCAGCGGCGAAACCCGAGTGGGTCGAGCTCATGCGATCGCTGCGCGAGGACATCGCCCGCCGCCGGGCCGAGCTCGCCGCGTCCGGACCGGTGGCGCCGCCGCCGCAGAAGCCGCAGCGCCCGAAGGCTGCCGAGACCCGCGTGAAGGCGGCCAGGCCGGCGTCGTCGCCTGCGCCCGCGCCCGCGACCTCAGCGGCCCCCGCGCCTTCGCCTGCGCCCGAGGAGGTGCCGGCTGACGAGAAGAAGCCACGCCCGAAGAGAACGCGTCCCATCGAGGACGAGTGGGGCCTGTTCGATCCGGAGCAGTGTGGCTTTGCGGCGTTGCTCGACAAGCTGGACGAGATCACCGTGACGCCGCCGAGCTCGCGACGCTCGGATAGGTGAAGCCGGTCGAAGTCGAGGAGTGGGACGCGGACAGTCGTTGAAAGACGTTCTGTTATGATGCCGCGGTGCATGCGCGGAGCATCTTCTTCTTCGTAGTCGTCCTGCTCTGCTCTTCTGTTCTTCCGCGAGCCCAACAGCCGGCCGGTCTCGTTCCCACTCCAGATGCTCACTTCGGATTCCGCATGGGAGCGGACGGATACCTTGCGTCGGCCGACGCGATAGAGAAGTACATCGAGGTGGTCGCCGCGAGCTCCGACCGCGTCAAGGTCGTCGATCTCGGGCCGACCACCGAGAACCACCGCACGATCGCCGCGATCGTGTCGGCGCCCGAAAACATCCGCAACCTCGATCAGATCAAGCGCGACAACCAGCGGCTCGCGGATCCGCGGACGCTTCCTCCAGAGGAAGCGAGCCGGATCGCCGCCGCGCACAAGGTCGTGGTGGCCATCGGCGGCAGCATCCACGCGACAGAGGTCGGCGGCACGCAGGCCGCGAACCAGCT
>Ga0070665_100009043_pt1 | contig 10091 bp, 10 predicted proteins | sample KBSS13metaG_FD_65862 | JGI IMG/M metagenome (GOLD analysis project Ga0070665, IMG submission 65862) | Switchgrass rhizosphere microbial communities from Kellogg Biological Station, Michigan, USA - KBS S1-3 metaG | ecosystem: Host-associated > Plants > Roots > Rhizosphere > Soil ...
GCAACCAGGCTGCACGGCGTGGCCACGGTGCCCGCGCTTCAGCCCCGGCGCATGATGCGCGCCTTGTCGCGCTGCCAGTCGCGGTCTTTTTCCGTTGCGCGCTTGTCGTGCTGCTTCTTGCCCTTGGCCAGGCCGACCTCGAGCTTCGCCCGTCCGTCCTTCCAGTGCAGGTCGAGCGGTATCAGGGTGTAGCCCTTGCGCTCGACCGCGCCGATCAGCCGGCTGATCTCGCTCTTGTTCAGCAGCAGCTTCCGCGTGCGCACGGGGTCTGCGACGTTGTGCGTCGAGGTGGTCTTGAGCGGCGTGATGTGCGCGCCGGTCAGGAACACTTCTTCGTTCCGCACGAACACGTACGCCTCCGCGAGCTGCGCGCGGCCGGCGCGCATGGCCTTCACTTCCCAGCCCTGCAGCACCATGCCCGCCTCGAAGCGCTCCTCGATGAAATACTCGAAGCGCGCCTTGCGGTTCTCGGCGATCAGTCGTTCGGTGTCTTTGGTGGGTTTGGCCATAAGGGGGCGCGATTGTACTCGGGCCCGTTGTGGGGGCACGGCCTTCTTGCAACAATCCCTCAATATGCGACACGTCAAGCGCTCGGCACTCGTCGCACAGCCGCCGGAGCGCATGTTCGCCCTCATCAACGACATCGAGCGCTATCCGGCCTTCGTGCCCGGATGCACGCACGCGCGCATCGAAAGCCAGTCGCCCACGGAAATCGTGGCCACGCTCGGCGTGAAGAAGGGCCCGATGCACGCCGAGATCACCACCCGCAACCGCCTCGAGCAGGACCGACGCGTGACCATGTCGCTCGTCCAGGGTCCGTTCAAGGAGCTCGAAGGCGTGTGGACGCTGACGCCCGTCGGCGAAAGCGGCTGCCGCGTGGATCTCGACATGCGTTTCGCGTTCCGCAATCCCATGTCGGCCGTGCTCTTCGAGCCGCTCTTCGAGCAGACGGCCTCATCGCTCGTGGATGCGTTCGTCGCCCGGGCCCGATCGCTGGACAAATGACCGCCGGCCGCAAGCGCTGTGTGGTCGCGTACGCCACGCGCGACGAGCAATGGCTGTGGAACGTCGACTTGCCCGTCGCAGCCACCGTTGCCGATGCGCTCAACGAAGCGCGAGCGCTCTCGAAGCGAGACGACGTTCCTTGGGACTCCGCACCGCTGGGAATCTTCGGCCAGCCGTGCAACCGCACCGACGTGCCGGCAGATGGCGATCGCATCGAACTCTATCGCCCGCTCGCATCAGATCCGCGCGAGCGACGGCGCCAGCAAGTCAAATCTCAGCGGCGCGCGACGCGCCGCTAGATCTCAGCTCTCGTCGGTGCTCGGCGGCGTCGGGGGCGGCGGCTCATCCTTGGGCAACTGCGGCTTCTTGTCGGCGGGCGCGATGGTGCCCGGCTCGACGATGCGCTGATCCGCGGCCGGCATGTCTTCCGCATCCTTGTTATCGAACTTCGACACCTTCTCGTCCGCGAAGTACACGATCAGGTGACGATGCAGGATGTTCGTCGACATGTTCCCGAGCTTGAGATAGTAGAGATAATCCCAACGATCTTTGTCGAACGAGTCCGGCACCATCGGCGTGCCGAGCAGATAACGAACCTGACTGCGAGTCATTCCCACTTGGAGCTGCGACACCGCGCGCTGCTCGAGGAAATTCCCCTGCTGAATGGGCATGTGATAAACGCAGCCCTGCAGCGCGAGGCCCGCGGCAAGCGCGGTGACGGCAAAAAGAACGCGCCGCGTGGTGCGGCTTTCAGCAAAACGGGGTCGCATGTGAGCCTGTTTGGAGGAATAATCGCGGCCGCATCATACCGTATGGCCAAATTGGCGCATCTGGAGCTTCGGAAGGCTCCGCCTGCGCGCCTGGAGAGCTCGAGTGGAAGGTAAGGATCTTCGCAAGGCCGGCCTGAAGGTGACGCTGCCGCGGCTGAAGATTCTCGAGATTCTCGAGAGCAGCGCGACGCGCCATCTTTCCGCCGAGGATATTTACCGAACGTTGCTCGATTCCAACGAGGATATCGGGCTTGCGACGGTGTACCGCGTGCTCACCCAGTTCGAGGCGGCCGGGCTCGTCAGCCGGCATCACTTCGAAGACGGCATGGCGGTGTTCGAGCTCAATCAGGGCGTGCATCACGACCATATCGTGTGTCTGGAGTGCGGGCGCGTCGAAGAGTTCATGGATGCGGGGATCGAGGATCGTCAGAACGCCGTGGCGGAGCGGCTGGGATTCGAGATCCGCGACCATTCGATGGTTCTGTATGGGAAGTGCAAACGGAACCCGTGTCCGAACCGGAAGAAGGCCGGCGCGGCGCTCAAGAAGGTGCCTGACCGCGGGCACCACTCCTGAGAGACTCGCATTCGAAGAGGCCCTCAATCGCCGGGCGGCTCAGAGCGCTCAGTCGCCGCGCGGCTTAGATTGGATTCAAAGAGCTTTCTTGGCCGCCCGTAGCCGCCCGGCGATTGAGGGCGTCTAAGTCTTCCGCTTCGCCGCCGCCTTCGCCTTGGGTGGCGCGGCCGCTGCCGCGGTCTTCAGCATTTCCCTCGCGTGCTCGCGCGCCTTGGCGGTGATCTCGACACCGCCGAGCATTCGCGCGATTTCTTCCACCCGGTCATCGGTTGACAGCTCGGTCAGGGCGGTGCGCGTGGTCTTGCCGTCCGTGAGTTTGGTGACGCGCAGGTGGTGGTGCCCCTGGGCCGCAACCTGAGGCAAGTGCGTCACGCACAGCACCTGCGCGTTCTCGGCGAGCGCATGCAGCTCGCGCCCGACGATTTCCGCGACGGCGCCGCCGATGCCCGAGTCCACCTCGTCGAACACCATGCTGCGAGTCTCGCGAGCCGCGCTCGAAACCTGAACAGCCAGGGACAAGCGCGAGAGCTCGCCACCTGAGGCGACCTTCGCCAGCGGGCGCAGCGGCTGGCCGGGATTGGCGGTGACGCGAAACTCGACCTGATCCACGCCATGAGGCGCCGGCTCGGTCGTCGCGAGCGGCGTGATCTCAACCTGAAAGCGGCCGCCGGCCATGCCCAGCGTCTGCATGCGAGCGGTGATGTCTTTCGCGAGCGCCCGGCCTGCCGTGGCGCGTCGAGCGGTGAGCTGTTGCGCGAGCGTGCGGTAGCCTTCGAGCGCCGCCGCCTGCTCCTTGCGGAGCTGGCTGAGATCCGACTCCGCGCGTTCGACTTCGACCAGCTCGGCCTTCAGTTGCGTCAGCCGCTGCGGCAGCTCTTCGGGCGCAATGCGGTGCTTGCGCGCCAGCTCTTCAATAGCGGCGAGGCGCCGTTCGACCTGATCCTGCCGAGCCGTATCCATGTCGAGCGCGTCGATGTAGTGCCGAAGCTGGTTGGCCGCTTCGCGGATCTGAATGGCGGCTTCATCGACCAGCGGCAGCACGGCGCCGAGCTTCGCATCGACGGCGGCAAGATTTCGTAACGCCTGCACGGCGCGGCTCACCGCGGCGTGAGCACTGCCGTCTTCGCTCTCGTACAGCTGCATCACTGCGGTTTGCGCGGCCTCGCCGAGGCGGCCGCGGTTCGCGAGGCGCGAGCGCTCTTCGTTGAGCTGAGCGACTTCGCCATCCTGCAGCTGCAGGGCTTCGAGCTCGCGCACCTGATAGCGGAGCAGGTCGAGGCGGGCGTCGCGATCGCGCGCCTTGCCTTCGAGGTCGAGCATGCGATTGAGCAGCCCGTTCCACACGCGGTGAGAAATGCCCACCTGATCGACGAGCGACTCGTGCCGCCCGTAGTCGTCGAGCAGCTCACGCTGGGCCGCATTCCGGGTCAGCGACTGGAACTCGTGCTGCCCATGGATATCGATGAGGATGTTCCCCAGCTCGCGCAGCAGCGTCGCCGGCACGGACTGGCCGTTCAGATACGCGCGCGAGCGGCCATCGGTGGCGATGACCCGCCGCACGGAGAGCTCGCCATCCGTGCTGATCGACTGCTCTTCGAGCCATTGCTTCAGCTCGCGCGGGCTGCGCAGCAGGTCGAACGTTGCGGAGATCTCCGCTCGCTCGGCATTTGCGCGAACGACTTCCGCGCCGGCACGGCCGCCCGCAATGATCTGCAGCGCGTCCACCATGATGGACTTGCCCGCGCCGGTCTCGCCCGTCAGCACAGTGAGCCCGGGCCGCAGGTCCAGCTCGATAGAATCGATGATCGCGAAGTCGCGAATCTGTAAGTAGGTGAGCACGAGTTTCCTTTAGCGCGTCAGCGCGAAGGATCGAGCCCGCCGCGACCCCAGTGCAGTTTGGAGCGAAGCAGGCAGTAGTAGTCGTGGTCCGGTGGATGCAGCAGCGTGATGCGTTCCTTCGCTGCCTCGATGTCGAGCACGTCGACATCGGGTTCCATCGCTCCGAGCAGCACGCCGTCGCACGCGACCTGCGCGTACGTGTCGTAGCGCTCGATGAGCTTGATCTCGATCCTCGAGCGCGCGGACACGACGATCGGGCGATCCGACATCGTGTGGGCGCAGATCGGCGCCATCACCAGCACGTCGAGGTGCGGCTCGACGATCGGTCCGCCGCAGGAGAGGGCATAGGCCGTGGAGCCGGTCGCCGTGGCGATGACGATGCCATCGCCGGAATGCGTGTTCACGAACTTGCCGTTCACCCGCGTCTCGAAATCCAGCATGCGGCCGGTGGCGGCCTTCTGCAGAACGATGTCGTTGAGCCCGAGGGATTCGACAACGGTTCCGTCCCCACGGCGCAGGCAGGCGTGCAGGAGCGTGCGCTCTTCGCTGTCCAGCCGGCCTTCGAGGGCGGCGTTGACGTGCGGCAGCATGTCGCCCGGCATCACGTCGGTGAGGAAGCCGAGCCGGCCGCGATTGATCCCGAGCAAGGGCACGTTATGACGGGCCACCATCCGGGCGCCGTAGAGCAGGGTGCCGTCACCGCCGATGGCGATCAGGAGGTCCGCCTCGCTGGCGACTTCTTCCTCGGGCAGACGCGTGACGCCGTTGAGCCCGTCCGGGATGTCGGCGCCTTCCATGACGAGCACCTGGACGCCGCGGGATTTGAGGTGCGGCAGCAGGATGCTCATGGACTCCGCAACCCGCGGGTCCACAAACCGGCCGATCAGGGCGCACTTGCGCACCGGAAATCCCATTGAACCGCCTCGAACTCTTGATAGGCGGCGGGAAGCTACCACAGAGGGGGCTACATCCGCGCCCGATTGCTTGACGCTCGCCCATCCCCTAGCTACGTTCGTCAGTCATGGTCCATGAGTCCCGAGACGAACCTCTCAACGAGCGCGCCCAGCAGCTCCTGCGGGTGCTGATCGAAAGCTACATTCGCGACGGCCAGCCCGTGGGCTCCCGCGTCTTGTCGCGGGATTCGGGACTGAGCCTCAGCTCCGCCACCATCCGCAACGTGATGGCCGATCTGGAAGAGCTCGGGTTCGTCACCTCGCCCCACACTTCAGCGGGGCGCGTGCCCACCGACAAGGGCTATCGCTTCTTCGTCGACACGCTCCTGCACACGCGGCCGCTCGACAACGAGGTGGTCGCGGAGATCCGCCGCCAGTTCGACCGCGAGTTCGAGCGGGTGCAGGACGGGTCCAAGGCGCTCGTCGCCGTTGCCTCACAGTTGCTGTCCAGCGTCACGCAGCTCGCGGGTGTCGTCACTTTGCCTCGCGCGCAGCAGGCGTCGGTGACGCAGATCGAGTTCGTCGGGCTTTCCGAGAACCGCGTGCTGGTGGTGCTCGTATTCAACGACCGCGAAGTCCAGAACCGCATCATCCAGCTCGAGCGCTATTACTCGCCGGACGAGTTGAAGCGCGCGTCCAATTTCCTCAACGAGCAGGTGCGCGGCCGCACGCTGGGGCAGGTGCGAGCGGAGATCCTGCGCCAGATCCAGGAAGCCCATGAGCACATGAACCAGCTCATGAAGGACACGATCTCCGTCGCCCAGAAAGTGTTCGACGTGCCGGGCCAGGACGACAACCTTGAATATGTCATCGCCGGCCAGACGAACCTGATGGGCGTCGCCGAGATGTCGAACGTCGAGCGGCTGCGGCGCCTGTTCGAAGCGTTCAATGAGAAGCGCGACTTCCTGAACCTGCTCGACCACAGCCTCAAGGCCGAGGGCGTGCAGATCTTCATCGGCCATGAGTCGGGCTTCCAGGTGCTGGATGACTGCAGTGTCGTCACCGCGCCGTATGCGTCCGGGGACTCGGTCATGGGTGTGCTCGGCGTCATCGGTCCGACCCGCATGGCCTACGAGCGGGTGATCCCGATCGTCGACATGACGGCCAAGCTCCTCGGCGCCGCCTTGAATTCTCGCCGATAAGCCCCAAACTCCGCGGTCGATTTCCCGGACGGAGGTTTTTTGGCATGAATGAGCCGTTTCGAAACGAGGCGGACGCGGGCCACGCCGGCGCAGAACCCACCGCGGTGCTGCCCGAGACGGCGGCTCAGCTCGTCGAGATGGAGCGTCTCCAGCAGGCGCTGGCCCAGGCCGAAGAGCGGGCGAAGAGTCACTGGGAGCAGTACCTCCGGGCTGTCGCCGACGTCGAGAACGTCCGCAAGCGCGCCCAGAAGGACATCGAGGCGGCCCATCGCTATGGCATCGACAAGCTCGCCACGGAGCTCTTGCCCGTGAAGGACAGTCTGGAGCTCGCCGTCGAGAACGCTGACAAGGCCGATGCCCAGCAGCTCACCGCCGGCAGCCAGGCGACGCTGAAGCTCCTTGCCAAGGCCTTCGACAAGCTGAACATCACGGAGCTGAATCCGCTCGGCGAGCCGTTCGACCCCGCCAAGCACGAGGCCATGCTGGCGCAGCCCTCGAACACCGCGGAACCCAACTCGGTTCTGCAGGTGGTGCAGCGAGGCTACGAGCTCAACGGACGCTTGCTGCGTCCCGCGAGAGTTATTGTCGCCAAAGCACCTTGAAGCATATTAGGCAATACCCAATAAGTGCGAGCAGCACGCGCTGCCCGGTAGCGCAAAGAAGACCCAGGAAACCCGGAGTAACTCTTTTATGGCAAAGGTAATCGGCATCGACCTCGGCACCACGAATTCGTGCGTCGCCATCATGGAGGGCGGCAAGCCCCGCGTGATCGAGAACAGCGAGGGCGACCGTACTACGCCGTCCATCGTCGCCTTCACCAAGGATGACGAAGTGGTCGTCGGCCAGCCGGCCAAGCGCCAGGCGGTGACGAATCCGCAGAACACGCTTTTTGCCATCAAGCGCCTCATCGGTCGCAAGTTCACCGACGAGGTGGTGCAGCGGGACATCAAGATGGTCCCCTACAAGATCGTGAAGGCCGACAACGGCGACGCCTGGGTCGACGCGCACGGCAAGAAAATGGCGCCGCCGGAGATCTCGGCGCGCGTGCTCATGAAGATGAAGAAGACCGCCGAGGATTTCCTCGGTGAGCCGGTGACCGAAGCCGTCGTCACCGTGCCCGCGTACTTCAACGACTCGCAGCGCCAGGCGACCAAGGACGCCGGCCGCATCGCGGGCCTCGAAGTGAAGCGCATCATCAACGAGCCGACTGCCGCGGCTCTGGCCTACGGCCTCGACAAGGCCGGCGGGGATCGCAAGATCGCGGTGTACGACCTCGGTGGCGGCACCTTCGACGTGTCGATCATCGAGATCGCGGAAGTCGACGGCGAGCGTCAGTTCGAAGTGCTCTCCACGAACGGCGACACGTTCCTGGGCGGTGAAGACTTCGACCTGCGCATCATCAATTTCCTCGCCGAGGAGTTCCAGAAGGAGTCGGGGGTGGACGTCCGCAAGGACCCGCTCGCCATGCAGCGCCTGAAGGAAGCCGCGGAGAAGGGCAAGATCGAGCTGTCCTCGACCCAGCAGACCGACATCAACCTGCCGTACATCACGGCGGATGCGTCGGGCCCCAAGCACCTCAACATCAAGCTGACCCGCGCGAAGCTCGAGTCGCTGGTGGAGGACCTGGTCAAGAAGACCATCGAGCCGTGCCGCACGGCCATGAAGGACGCGGGCGTTTCCGCGGCCGAGGTGTCCGAGGTCATCCTCGTCGGCGGCCAGACGCGCATGCCCCTCGTCCAGAAGTACGTGAAGGACTTCTTCGGCAAGGAGCCGCGCAAGGACGTGAACCCGGATGAGGCCGTCGCGGTGGGCGCGGCGATCCAGGGCGGCGTGCTCGCAGGCGAAGTGAAGGACGTGCTGCTGCTGGACGTGACTCCGCTGTCGCTCGGCATCGAGACGCTCGGCGGCATCATGACCAAGCTCATCGAGAAGAACACGACGATCCCGACCAAGGCGTCGAACACCTTCTCGACGGCGGACGACAACCAGACGGCCGTGACCATTCACGTGCTGCAGGGTGAGCGCGATCGCGCAGCCGATAACAAGTCGCTCGGCAAGTTCGACCTGTCGGACATCCCGCCAGCGCCGCGTGGGCTGCCGCAGATCGAGGTGTCCTTCGACATCGACGCGAACGGCATCCTGAACGTGCACGCGAAGGACAAGGCCACTGGCAAGGAACAGAAGATCGTCATCAAGGCCTCGAGCGGCCTGAACGAGGACGAGATCAAGCGCATGGTGCGCGACGCCGAGGCGCACGCGGAGGAAGACAAGAAGTTCCGCGAGCTCGTCGACGTGCGTAACAAGGCCGACGGCCTGGTCCACTCGGTCGAGAAGACCCTGAAGGACCTGGGCGACAAGGTCGACGCCGGTGAGCGGGGTCGCATCGAGTCCGCGCTGTCGGATGTGCGCACGGCCATGAAGAGCGACGACAAGGGCGTCATCGAGAAGAAGACCGAGGCGCTGGCCCAGGCCACCCAGGCCATCGCGCAGAAGGCGTATGCCGATGCGGGTGCGGCGGGTGCAGGTGCCGGCGGTCCGGAAGGTGCGGCCGGCGCGGGCGCTCAGGCCAATGCCGGAGCGGGCGCGGGCAAGAAGGACGACGTCGTCGATGCAGAGTTCGAAGAAGTGAAAGACAAGGACCGCAAGGCTTCGTAAACTTCTCGAACCGAGAGACTATCGGTGTAGATAGGGGCCCGCTCGTCGCAAGATGAGCGGGCCTCGTTCAAATGGGTGGCGGCGGGTGTCCAAGCGGGATTATTACAAGGTACTCGACGTACCGAAGAATGCGGCGGAAGCCGATATCAAGAAGGCGTACCGGCGCCTGGCGATGAAATTTCATCCGGATCGCAATCCGGACGATCCCGAAGCCGAAGCCAAATTCAAGGAAGCCAAGGAAGCCTGCGAGGTCCTGACGGACCCGCAGAAGCGCGCGGCCTACGATCAGCACGGCCACGAGGGCGTGGAAGCGATCAATCGGCGCGGCGCCGGCGGTGGCTTCAATCCCGGGGATGCGTTCAGCGACATCTTCGGCGATGTGTTCGGGGACATTTTCGGTGCACGCCGCGGTGGCGGCGGTGGCCGGCAGGTGTTCCGCGGCGCCGACCTGCGCTACGAGCTGGAGCTCGATCTCGATCAGGCCGTGTTCGGCCACTCCGTCGAGATCGAAGTGCCGAAGCTGTCCGAGTGCGAGACCTGCAAGGGCTCCGGCGCGGCCAAGGGCAGCTCGCCCGTGAAGTGCGAGACCTGTGACGGTCATGGCCAGGTGCGCATCTCGCAGGGCTTCTTCCAGCTTCAGCAGACGTGTCCCAAATGCCGGGGCGCGGGCACCGTCGTGCGCAATCCGTGCGATACCTGTCTCGGGCAGGGGCGCGTGCGGCGCACGTCCACGCTCAGCGTGAAAGTGCCGGCGGGTGTCGATACGGGTGACCGCATCCGCCTCGGTGGTGAGGGCGAAGCCGGGCGCAACGGCGGTCCGCCGGGCGATCTGTACGTCGAGATCCACGTGCGCGAGCACGCCATTTTCGAACGCGACGGCTCGCATCTGAGCTGTGAAGTGCCGGTGAGCTTTGCCACCGCCGCACTCGGTGGCTCGGTCGAAGTGCCGACGCTCGATGGCGAAGTCACCATCAAGGTTCCGGCGGAGACCCAGTCCGGGCGCGTGTTCCGATTGCGCGACAAGGGCGTGAAGCCCGTGCGCGGCGGTGCACGGGGCGATTTGTTTTGCCGCGTGGTCGTCGAGACCCCAGTGTCGCTGTCCTCGGAGCAGAAGGAATTGATCCGCAAGCTCGAGGAGTCCCTGAAAGGCAAC
>Ga0070665_100009044_pt1 | contig 10090 bp, 9 predicted proteins | sample KBSS13metaG_FD_65862 | JGI IMG/M metagenome (GOLD analysis project Ga0070665, IMG submission 65862) | Switchgrass rhizosphere microbial communities from Kellogg Biological Station, Michigan, USA - KBS S1-3 metaG | ecosystem: Host-associated > Plants > Roots > Rhizosphere > Soil ...
GGCCTGCCCGCCGGACGAGTTCCTGCGCGCCATCGAGGGCATGGGCCATCTCGGCAAGAACGGCCTGCGCTATCCCTTCCCGCCCTATGGTGCGGCGATGGATCCGGCTTTCGGCATGGCCAAGAGCTACAGCTGACGTGCTCTACGTCGTCGCCTGGCCGTCGCTGAGCGAGGCCGACGACACGGCCCTGTGTCGCCTTCGGGCACAGTACCATCCGCGCGAGGCCGAGCTGATCGGCCCGCACTTCACGCTGGTCTTCGGGGCGCCGATCGAGCGGGAGCCCGCGTTGCGCGAGGCGTTGGCCGCGATCGACCGGCGACCGTTCTGGTTCCTCATCGACCGCATTGCGAGGGTGGATCTCTATCTCTACGCCGAGCCGTCCGACGGCGCGGCCGAATTGACCGAGCTGTACGACGCGCTGAATACCACGCAGGGGGACGAGCTGTTCCTGCCGCATATCACGCTTGGTCTCTTCTCGCATGCGATCGAGGCGGAGCAGGTCGCTCGCATCGTCGGGCGCCAGCACCTGCCGATCCATGGCAGGGTCGAGGAGCTGGCGCTGCTGAAGCGCGATGGCGACCGGCTCGACACACTGGCGACCGTCCGCCTCGGCGCATGAGGGTTCTGCGCCGGCTCGCGCTGGTGCTTCTGGCCGTTCTCGCGCTTGTCCTTGCCTTCGGCCGCCCGGTGGCCTGGATCGAGGCCGCGCTGATCGTCTGGGACGTCGCGGCCGGCGGAAAGCCGACGCTCTGGCAGCAGCTCACCGATCGCCCGAGCGAGCACGCGGCGCGCTGGTCCGATGGCGATGGCGACCTCTACACGCCGGCAACGACGGCGCGGGCAGCCATGGTGCTGGTGCCGGGCGCCGCCGTGCTGGGTCGCGACGAGCCGCGCCTCCAGGCGCTCGCGCGGACCTTCGCGCGCGCGGGCTTCGTCGTGCTGGTGCCGGAGCTGCCCGACGTGCGCCGGCTGGCGCTGTCGCGCGCCGATGCCGACCGGGTTGCCGCGGCGTTGCGCCAGTTGCGGCAATCGCAGCCCAGCCTGCCGCTCGGCGTTGCAGCGGTGTCCTACGCCGTAGCGCCGGCCGTCATCGCGGCGTTGCGGGACGACGTGGCTTTTGTTGTCGGGGTCGGTGGCTACCATGATGCGGAGGCCGCGATCCGCTTCGTGACGACCGGCGCGTTTCGCCCGCTCGGCGACCCGCGGGAGCTGCGCGTGACACCCAACAGCTACGGCCGCTGGGCGTTCCTGCGAGCCAATGCCGACCGCCTCGACGACGCCGGCGACGCGTTCATCCTGCAGACGATCGCGCACACCCGATTCCACCAGCCGGATGCCGACGTTCTTCCTCTGGCGGCGAAGCTCGGCCCCGACGGGCGCGCCGTGCTGGCGCTGGTCGAGAATCGCGATCCTGACGCGGTCACGCGGCTCGTCGCGGCCCTGCCCGAGACGGTGCGCCGGGAAATCGACGGCCTGAACCTCGTGCTCCATGACCTCTCCAGGCTGCGCGGCCACTTGATCCTGGTGCACGGCCGCAACGATCCGCTGGTGCCCTACAGCGAGAGCCAGGCGCTGGCTGCCGCGGCGTCCAACGCGCGCGTCTCGCTGTTCCTGGTCGACGACATCGGCCATGTCGAGTTCAACGCCGTCACCGTCGCCAACGTCTGGAAAATGTGGAGCGCCGTCGTCGCCCTGCTCGGCGAGCGGCAGTAGAGGGGCATGCTGGCTTCCGGGGATGAGGGGCCTGTCGCCTGCGAATTTCCCTCCCCCGTCAAAGCGCCTTCTGAGGCGCGACACGGGGGAGGTGGCGCGGTAATCCGCGACGGAAGGGGGTGTGACGCACCATCTCGCGTCACACCCCCTCCGTCGGCGTAAGACGCCGACACCTCCCCCGCGAGGCGGGGGAGGGAGGCTCTATTGGAGAGTCTCTGCGCCGATTCTACTTCCACAGCGGCGGCAGCGGGGGCAGGCGGACGTTGCCGGGACGGCCAGCGACGCCGAAGCGGGCGAGGGCTTCGCGGATCTCACGCGGTGCACGAATCGCCGGGCCGCGCGCGTCGATGCCGACGAGGCGCATCACGCGGTCGACGATCTTGTGCCAGCGGTCGTCTTCCGCGGGAAAGCGGCGAACCCTTATCGACCGGGAGTCGTCGATGCCGGCCTTGGCTTTGGCGATGCTGAGCGCGAGCTGCAGCCCGCCCAGTTCGTCGACCAGCCCGGCGTTGCGGGCGTCGACGCCGGTGAAGACACGGCCGCGCGCCGCGGCGTCGAGACGACCGGCATCGAGCTTGCGCGCCTCGCCGACCTGGCGCGTGAAATCGGCATAGACGGCATCGAGCTCGCGGCTGATCGCCAGCCGTTGCGGCGCGCTGGGCGGCTGGAAGGTGGAATACATGCCCGCATTGGTGCCGGTCCCCAGGCGCTGCATGTGGACGCCGAGCTTGTCGAGCAGCTCAGACGCCACGGGCCAGACACCGAACACGCCGATCGAGCCGGTGATGGTGGCCGGCTGCGCCACGATCACGTCGGCCCGTACCGCCGCCAGATAGCCGCCGGACGCCGCGATGTCGCCCATCGACACGATCACCGGCTTGCCGGTGGCGCGGGCGCGGGCGACGCCGTCGGCCATGGCGTCCGCGGCGGGATAGGTGCCGCCCGGCGAATCGATGCGCAGCACGATCGCCTTCACCTCCTTGGCGCGGGCGGCCGAATCGAGCGCGTCGACCACGTCCTCGGCCGTGGCCTGCGCGTCGTCGCCGAGCAGGCCGCCGTCGCCGGAGCCCGACGTGATCGTGCCCGTGGCGCGCACCAGGGCGATGACGTCGCCGCTCGAGCGCGGACGCTTGTCGTCGTTGGCATAGTCCTGAAGGTCGATCAGGTCGCCCGTCGTGCCGGCGCGCTGCCAGACGGCGTCCATCGCATCGGCGCGATAGCCCAGCTTGTCGACGAGCCCTTCCTTGACGGCGCGATCGGCATCGAAGGGTGCGGCGTCGATCAGCTGGCGCAGCTTGCCGGGTGCGATCTTGCGCTCCCGCGACACGTCGTCGATGAACTGTCCATAGAGCCCGTCGATCAGCTGCTGCAGGTTCTCGCGGGCGGCAGCGGTGTAACCGTTCTCGGTGAAGGTGTCGGGCGCGCTCTTGAACTCCCAGCGCTTGCCGCCTTCGACCCTGATGCCGAGCTTGTCGAGCCCGTTACGCAGGAAGGGCGTCTCCACCGCAAGGCCCAGCACCGTGAAGCCGCCGCTCGGCTGCAGCCAGATCTGGTCGAGCGCCGAGGCGAGATAATAGTCGGCGAAATGGTCGCCGTTGCCGCCCAGCCCTTCGGCGAAGCCGACCGCGAACTTGCCCTTGCCGCGGAAGCGCGCGATCGCCTGGCGCAGCTCCTGGACGCGCGCGAGTCCGGCGTCGTCGTCGCCGATCTCGACGTAAAGTCCGACGACGCGCGGATCCTCCGCCGCCTGCCACAGGAGCTGGACGGTTTCCGTCAGGTCGCGCTGGTCGCGCCACAGACTGCCGCTCAGCAGGCTGCTCGACGGATTCTCGGTCGGCAGCTGGCGCAGGTCGAGCGAGAGCACCACAGACGCGGGCATTTGCCGTGGCGCGAGCGGCCCGGTCACGACGAAAATGACGACGCCTGTGATCGCCAGCAGCGTCACCGTACCGATGGTGGCCAGCAGGCCAACGATGAACCGCCGCATGGGCGCTTTGCTCCGCTCAGGATTTCACGAGATTGGGCCGAAATGATCGGACAGCATCAAGCATGGCGGAGGCGCGCGCATCGAGCCCGTTGTCGCGCACCGCGACGGCCGCCGGCGCGCCACGGATCGGCCGCAGGCCATCGTCCAGGTTCCACATCGAGAGCCGGAGGTCTGTCCGCATGAAGGCTTCGGGGACGAGGCCGATCTGGAGCTGAGGGCGAAAGCCGAGGCGGCGCAGCCGGACCCACAGGATGTCGTTCCAGGCGAAGCGCCGGTTGCGGCCGAAACCGACCATGATGCCGTCGTGGTCGACTACCAACTGAGGCTCGGGATTTCTCGATCGTGTGAACCCTGCCCAGGCATAGTAGCCCATGGCAGCGACGAGCACGGCATAGAGCACGAAGCGCGGATCGTTCGTGGTCAATGACGAGGCCTGCCCCGAGCCGGTGACGAAGTGCAGGATGGAAATGCCGATCATGCCGGCGGCCAGCACGGCCATGCTGATGTTGTGCAGGCGGCTGTACCGGACTTGTAGCGCTTTCACGCGCTGCGGCCCCGGTGCAGGTAAACAAGAAACGAGTGTTCATGCTCTTCCGGACCGCGAGCGTCTCGCTCGCTCTTGATCATGAGCGAGCGAGACGCTCGCGGTCCGGAAGAGCATGACAAATCCAATTTCAGCCGCATTGGGCGCGGTGGCGCAGCAGGTGATCGGCCAGCACGCAGGCAACCATCGCCTCCGCCACCGGCGTGGCACGGATGCCGACGCAGGGATCGTGGCGGCCCTTGGTGCGCAACTCGACCTCGTTGCCGAACCTGTCGACGCTGCGCACGGTCGAGAGGATCGAGCTGGTCGGCTTCACCGCCAGCCGGCAGACGATCTCCTGGCCGGTCGAGATGCCGCCCAGGATGCCGCCGGCATGGTTGCTGAGGAAGGCGGGCTCGCCGTCCCGCATGCGCATCTCGTCGGCATTCTCCTCGCCGCTCATCGCCGCGGTCGCGAAGCCGTCGCCGATCTCGACGCCCTTCACGGCATTGATGCTCATCAGCGCCTTGGCGAGATCGGCGTCGAGCTTGTCGTAGACCGGAGCGCCCAGTCCGACCGGCACGCCCGAGGCCACGACCTCGATCACCGCGCCGCACGAGGAACCGCGCTTGCGCACGTCGTCGAGATAGCCTTCCCATCCCTGCGCCGCCTGGCGGTCGGGGCACCAGAAGGGATTGTCGCCCGTGGCGTCCCATTCCCAATGGGCGCGATCGATCTTCTGGCTGCCGATCTGGATCACCGCGCCGCGGATCGTGACGGCGTCACCCAGGAAATTGGCGAGTATCTTGCGCGCGATCGCACCGGCGGCGACCCGCACCGCCGTCTCGCGCGCCGACTGGCGGCCGCCGCCGCGATAGTCGCGCACGCCGTATTTCCTGAAATAGGTGTAGTCGGCATGGCTCGGCCGGAAGCGGTCCTTGATCTCGCCGTAGTCGCGGCTGCGCTGATCGACATTGTCGATATGCAGCGCGATCGGCGTGCCGGTCGTGACGCCCTCGAACACGCCCGACAGGATCTTCACCGTGTCGGGTTCCTGGCGCTGGGTGACGAAGCGCGACTGGCCGGGCCGGCGCTTTTCCATCCACACCTGGATGTCGGCCTCGGCCAGGGGAATGCGCGGCGGCGTGCCGTCGACCACGCAGCCAATCGCGGGGCCGTGGCTTTCGCCCCAGCTGGTGAACCGGAAAAGGGACCCGAAACTATTGCCGGCCATGGCCTGCCGGCCTCCGTTCTACTCGCCTTCGAAGTTGCCGAGCAGCTCGGCGATTTGCTTCGCAGACGAGGTCTTGACCATGCCGACGACGTGGTAGCCAGCGTCGACGTGCATCACTTCACCGGTCACACCGGTGCCGAGATCGGAGAGCAGGAAGAGGCCGGCATTGCCGACTTCCCTGGGCTCGATGTTGCGCTTCAGCGGCGAGTTGAGCTCGTTCCACTTCAATATGTAGCGGCTGTCGCCGATGCCGGCGAAGGCCAGCGTCTTGATCGGGCCGGCGGAGATCGCGTTGACGCGGATGTTCTGCTCGCCGAGGTCCATCGCCAGGTAGCGGACGCTCGCCTCGAGCGCCGCCTTGGCGACGCCCATGACGTTGTAGTGCGGGATCACCCGTTCGGCGCCGTAATAGGTCAGGGTAAGCAGGCTACCGCCATTCTTCATCAACGGCACGGCGCGTTGCGCCACCGACGTGAAGGAGTAGCAGCTCACGTTCATGGTGAGCGCGAAGTTCTCGGCCGTGGTGTCGAGATAGCGGCCCTTGAGCTGGTTCTTGTCGGAGAAGGCTATGGCGTGAACCAGGAAGTCGAGTTCTCCCCATTCCTTCTCGACCGCAGCGAAGGCCGCGTCGATGCTGGCGGCGTCCGTGACATCGCAGGGATAGAGCATTGCCTCGCAGCCGATCGACTTCGCCAGTGGCCGCACACGCTTTTCGAGCGCCTCGCCCTGGAAGGTGAAGGCGAGCTTGGCGCCGGCGTCGTGGCAGGCCTTGGAGATGGCCCAGGCGATCGAGCGTTCGTTGGCGACGCCCATGATCAGGCCTTTTTTTCCGGCCATGAGTTGTGCGGCTGATGTCATGGCTTGTTCTTAGCGGGGCCGGGCCACCGGGACAAGATGCCGGTGGTGGAAGGCGTTCCGCCCCTGCATATTGTGGTCATGATCCGCGAAACAGCCGATCCTCTGGCCCTTTTTGCCGAATGGTATGCCGAGGCCGAGAAGAGCGAGCCGAACGACCCTTCGGCCCTGACCTTGGCCACCGTCGGGCCGGACGGAACGCCGTCGGCCCGGATGGTGCTGCTGAAGGGCTATGACCTTGCCGGTTTCGTCTTTTACACCAACTATGAAAGCCGCAAGGGCCGGCAGCTCATCGCCCATCCCAAGGCGGCGATGCTGTTCCACTGGAAGTCACTGCGCCGGCAGGTGCGGCTCGAGGGTCCGGTCTCCCAGACCACTTCCGAGGAATCCGACGCCTATTTCGCCACCCGCGCCCGTGGCAGCCAAATTGGCGCCTGGGCCTCGGACCAGTCGCGGCCCCTGGAGAGCCGGTTTGCGCTCGAGAAGCGGGTCGCGGAGTTTGGCGCCAGGCACCTCATCGGCACGGTGCCGCGGCCGCCGCACTGGTCGGGCTTTCGGCTGCAGCCGCTGCGGATCGAGTTCTGGCAGGACCAGGCGTTCCGGCTGCACGACCGGCTGGAATACTGCCGCGCCTCCGCCGATCAGCCCTGGACGACCCGTACGCTCTATCCGTGAGGTGCCCATGAGCGCCGAGACCGAGCGCCTGATGAAGGCCGCGACCGTCGCCTCGACGGGCGTGGCGGTTCTGATGGTCGCGGGCAAGCTCACGGCCTGGCAGACGACCGGCTCGGTCAGCATGCTGTCCTCGCTGGTCGATTCGGCGCTCGATCTCGTCAGTTCCCTGATCACCTTTGTCGCGGTACGTACCGCCCTGACACCTGCCGACCGGGAGCATCGCTTCGGCCACGGCAAGGCCGAGGCGCTCGCGGGTCTGGCCCAGGCAGGCTTCATCGCGGCGTCCGGCGTCGGCCTGCTGCTGACGGTCGGGCAAAGGCTGCTGGATCCGCATCCGGTGCATGACGAAGAGATCGGGGTGGCGATCAGCGCCGCTGCCCTGGTGATTACCATCGGGCTGGTAGCCTTCCAGACCCACGTCGCCCGCCGGACCGGGTCGGTCGCGATCACCGCCGACCGCGCTCACTATCTCACCGACCTCGTGAGCACGCTGGCAGCCGGGACAGCGATGTTCCTGTCGGGCCGGCTGAATGAGCCGATGATCGACACGATGGTCGCGGGTCTGGTCGCGCTCTACCTGATGCACGGCGCCTGGGGCGTGGGGCAGACGGCCCTGCACGTGTTGATGGATCGCGAGTTGCCTGCTTCGGACCGCCAATGCATCGTCGGTCTCGTGACCGCCCATCCCGAGGTGCGCGGCGTGCACGACCTGCGCACGCGCTCCGCCGGCCTGACCAAATTCATCCAGCTGCACATCGAGCTCGATCCGGCGCTGAGTTTCGTCGGCGCGCATGCCATCGGAGATCGCATCGAGGCCGAGATCGAGAAGGCGTTTCCCGACGCCGAGGTGATCCTGCATGTCGATCCGCTTGGCGTGAAGGAACGTCGTCCACGGGATCTCGCCGGATGAGCGCTCGTCCGTCCTTCGTGGTCGAGGACCAGTCCGAGACCATCGCCGCCCTGGAGAAGCGCCTGGCGCCGGCCAAGCGGATCGACACGCACGGTGCCGTTGTCTTCCTGTCGGGCGACCGGGCCTACAAGCTGAAGCGCGCGGTGAAGTTCCCCTACATGGATTTCTCGACCGCCGAACGGCGGCGCGCCATGTGCGAGGCCGAGGTCGACATCAACCGGCGGCTGGCTCCGGAGATCTATCTTGGCGTGGAGCCGGCGGGCAGCGACTGGGTGGTCGTGATGCGCCGCTTCGACGAGGACGGCCTGCTCGACCGCATGGCCGAGCGCGGGACGCTGACGCCGGAGATCATGGCGGCGCTCGGCGAGCGCATCGCGCGCTATCACGAGGGCCTCGCGCCGATCCGCGACGGCTTCGGCCGGCCCGACGACTATCGCCATTCGGTCGCGGCCGACATCCGCCAGATGCTGGAGCAGGGAGCGCGGCTCGATCCGCCGACCAGCGAGGCCCTGGCGGAGAAGATGCCGGCCGCGCTCGAACCGTACATCGATCTCGTGGCGCGCCGGGTCGACGCCGGCGCGATCCGCCGCTGCCACGGCGACCTGCACCTGCGCAACATCGTGCTGCTCCCAAATTCGCCGGGGGGCAAGCCGGTACCGTTCGACGCCATCGAGTTCTCCGAGCGCATCGCCAATATCGACGTGCTCTACGACCTGTCGTTCACGCTGATGGACCTGTGCGAGCGCAAGCTGAGGCCATTGGCCAATCGGCTCTTGAACGAATGGCTGTGGCGCATCGCCGAGTTGCCCGACGCCTCGCACGAGGAGGCGCTGGCGCTGCTGCCGATGTTCCTGTCGCGCCGAGCCTCGATCCGCGCCTTCGTCGATGCCCAGGCCGCGGCGGTGAGCGACGGCGACACCAGCCGGGCGCGCGACTACCAGCGCGTCGCGTTGCGCTTCCTCGATCCGGCACCGCCGCGGCTGATGGCGGTTGGTGGCCTGTCGGGCAGCGGCAAGACGACGACGGCATTGCGCCTCGCGCCAGAGATCGGCCGTACCCCCGGTGCGGTCGTGGTGCGCAGCGATGTCGAGCGCAAGCGGCTTGCGGGCGTTCCGCTGGAGGAGCGCATGCCCGCCGGCAGCTACACCCCCGATGCTTCCGCGAAGACCTACGCCGCTATGTTCGAGCGGGCCGAACGAGTGCTGCGCGTCGGCCACAGCGTCGTGCTCGACGCGGTCTTCGCCAAGCCGGAGGAGCGGGACGCCGCGGAAGCGCTGGCAAGAAAAGTCGGCGTGCCGTTCGAGGGCCTGTGGCTCGACATTCCAAAGGATGTTGCCCAGGCCCGCGTCGCCGCGCGCAAGGGCGATGCATCCGACGCCACCCCGGCCGTCGTCGACCGCCAGTTCGGCTACAACCTCGGCGAAATCCGTTGGCGGCGCCAGCCGCCACGCTGAGGGACCTTTCACTCTTGCCGGACCGCGGGCGTCCCGCCGGCTCATACGCGCATATGAATGCGCTAAATCATGAGCGGGCGGGACGCCCGCGGTCCGGCAAGAATGAAGGGCTCCTCTCTTCTACGCCCGCTTCTTCGCCGACGCGTTGCGCGGCAGCAGGCGGGCGAGGTACTGGCCGGTGAAGCTCTCGGCGACTTTCACGATCTCTTCGGGCGGGCCTTCGGCGACCATTCGGCCGCCGCCGGTGCCGCCGTCGGGGCCCATGTCGAGGACCCAGTCGGCGGTCTTGATGACCTCGAGATTGTGCTCGATCACCAGCACAGTGTTGCCGCCCTCGACCAGGCGGTGCAGCACCTCGAGCAGCTTGCGCACGTCCTCGAAATGCAGGCCGGTGGTCGGCTCGTCGAGGATATAGAGCGTGCGGCCGGTGGCGCGGCGCGACAGCTCCTTGGCGAGCTTCACCCTTTGGGCTTCGCCGCCCGACAGGGTCGTCGCCTGCTGGCCGATATGGATGTAGCCGAGCCCGACCTGCTGCAGGGTCAGCAGCTTGTCGCGGATCACCGGCACGGCCTTGAAGAACTCGCAGCCTTCGTCGACCGTCATGTCGAGCACGTCGGCGATCGACTTGCCGCGGAAGATGATGTCGAGGGTCTCGCGGTTGTAGCGCTTGCCCTTGCAGACGTCGCACTGGACGTAGACGTCCGGCAGGAAGTGCATCTCGATCTTCATCACGCCGTC
>Ga0070665_100009047_pt1 | contig 10089 bp, 7 predicted proteins | sample KBSS13metaG_FD_65862 | JGI IMG/M metagenome (GOLD analysis project Ga0070665, IMG submission 65862) | Switchgrass rhizosphere microbial communities from Kellogg Biological Station, Michigan, USA - KBS S1-3 metaG | ecosystem: Host-associated > Plants > Roots > Rhizosphere > Soil ...
CTGCTCCCTCAGCGAGTCGAACGCAATGTACGCGACGAAATGGATCGCGGCATAGAAGAAGGCGAACAGTCCGATCATCCGTCGAAACTTTACGAACGCGTGCCATCCCGTGAGCCACCGCAGCGGTGTCAGAGCCACGGTGAGACAGAGAAACCGGAGCGACCAGAATCCTGTATCGCGCACAATCGCGTTGAACGGATTCACGTTCAGCTGGTGCATCGACGCCGCCCACGACCAGTACAGGACGGGCACAAGACTCGCGGCGAAGACGACCGGTTTCAGAATGAAACGAATGGCACGATCGGACATCCGCGTGTGTACTCGCCCGAGCATCTCCGTTTCCGGCGGCCGATGCAACACGCAACGGAACGGAGTATTCGATGAGCGATCGCCGACTGGTGGCCTGTACGAAGTAGTTTCGCAGATATCCGCGACGCGCCTTCACGTCGGCCTTGCGGCCGTTCAGCGTCACCTCGGCCTATTGGACGACGAAGGTCGAGCGCACCGCTCGCGGGTACTGCGAGCCGGAGTTGGGCCAGAACAGATAGACGCCCGCAGAGTAGCGCCCCTGCTGCGCCTCGGTGAATCGAACGTCGACCGAGAAATCGCCCGTGCGCGAGACCGGTCCGAAGAACCTGACGGGATCGGGGCTGTTGGCCCGATAGAAGATGATCCCGACCTGATTGAAGTCGACCTGGTCGGTGGCGGTGACGCGCCCCGCCAGCCGCAGCACGGCGCCCGGCGCGAGCCGGCTCGGCACGGGCTGCGTGAACTCGACCCCTCGCCAATCGGCGGCGCCGAACGTGGGCGCGTCGGTCTCCAGGGCCTGGGCCAGCGCAGCGCGTCCCGCCGGTTCGATGACGGTCGCCAACTGCGCGGCGTTTCCCGTCGCCGTGTGGAAGGGCACGAACCCGTCATAGGTCGGCGTGCCGGCGCCGCTGCGATCGGCGAGGCGCTGGGCGAAGAAGTTCCAGTAGTCCATCTCGCCCTGCGAGGCGAGGCGCTCGGTCGAGACGAGCACGGTCGCGCGCCGCCATACCGTCGGCTTCGGTCCGGTTCGAGCCCCGTGCTCGCGAATCACGTCGTGAATGGTCACCGATCGAACGCCGCCGGTGACCGGTGCGTCGACTCCGGGAATCATCGAAGCCGTCGCGCTGAACTGGCCCTGATCCTCGAACACCTGAAAGTCCGGCACCTGTTCGGGCGGCAGCAGCCCCATCCCGTAAAGCTCCAGCGGATGAAAATGCGCGGGCGCCGGAGTCGCCTCGATCGCAAACGCCGCTCCGTTGACGCGCACGCGCCGGCTCGGCCACAGCACCGCGCCGAGCAACGATTCCCCACCGGTCCACAGCGGAGAATGCGCCTCGGGCTGATGGCCGGCCCGCGTGATGCCGGCAATGCGGCCCCAGTCGAAGTCGGAATTCCACTGGTGGGCCATCTCGTGGTTGGTATCCTCGTACCGAGCCGCCGCCGCTCCGCCGGCGTCGAGTTCGACGCCCTGCAATCGCTGGCTCTTCCCGTACTGGCTCGTCTGGTTGAACGCCGCGATGTTGATGCCGGTGACGGCGTTCTGGACATTGCGGTGGAACGCGCCGTAGTCGGCGACAGGTGTTGCCAGCGGAACGAAGGCGATGTCGTCGTAGGTATCCGACAGGTACTTCAGCGCCTGCTCGGTGGCCGCCGCCAGCTCAAAGCCTTGCGACCCCGCGCTTGCCCGCCCGTCGCCGAAGCCGGGGACGATGATATTGAGCACGTTGCTCGCGTACTGGGCACCGGCATCGATCGCAACGACGTCGGAATGGGGCATGCCGGAAAAACCGATTCGGAGATTGACCGACCGATCCACGCCGCCAACGGTGATCCAGCCGAAATAGAGCGACGGCCGGTCGTAGCCGGTCCGGGCTCGGCTCAACACGCCATCCAGAGCGGCGGCGTCCCAACTCGGCTCGAAGACGCTGATCAGGCGCCCGCCGATCGGCCGGGTCGTCACTCGCTGCCACGTCTCCACGTCGCCCGCCGGGTTGTCCGGGTTCCACCGGTGGAAATCCAGCGTAGGCACATCGCCGACGACGCTGAATCGCCGAAGCGTCACGCGGCCGGTGTCGTTGGGCAGCACCAGGGGCGGGTCCTGCTCGAACGACAGCGTTTCGCCGTCGGCCACTTGCACCGCGCGCAGCCGGATCCCTCGAAGGCCCTCGTCAACCCGTGTTCCGCAGGCGACTTGAGGCAGCGATGATTCCGGCGGGAGGGTCACCGGCACCGTCTGGGACGAGCCGACCACGGACAGCGCCGTTATGAGCGCGCCGGTGGCTGTCGTCGCCCGCAGCACGGTGGCCATGCGGGCCGTCCGCACTCGACCTGGGGTGTTCTTCGTCATGCCGTCCTCCACGCCGCGGCACGCACGTCGCGGCCGGGCGCCAACGATTGGACGGACGGTGAGGGCGTTTTCCTCGTCGAAGGCACGAAAAACGCGACGGGATCACGCTGAAAGGCGACTAATAAGGAACCGCGGAGATCGCCGGTTTCTTCTGAATCGTGTCAGAACTTGATCTTGACGTCCGTGTCCGGGTTCACGTGGATGCTGTCGATGAACCGGATCCGGTGCGGGCGGTTCTGCATGATGACGGAGCTGGTACGAGTGCCGTCGCCGAAGAACCGGACGCCGCGCATCAGCGTTCCATCGGTCACGCCGGTAGCCGCGAAGATGATGTCCTTGCCTGGCGCGAGGTCCTTCGAGCGGTAGATCTTCTTGAAGTCGGTGATTCCCATCGCGCGGCAGCGCTCTTCGTGCTCGGGCTTGTTGACGACGAGGCGGGCGAAGATCTCGCCGTTGAGACAGCGCATGGCGGCCGCGGTGAGCACGCCCTCAGGCGCGCCGCCGGTGCCCATCACCGCGTGAACGCCCGAGCCCACCACCGCGGCGGCGATGCCGGCCGAGAGATCGCCGTCACCGATCAGCCGGATGCGGGCCCCGGTCGCGCGGATGTCGGCGATCAACTTCTCGTGGCGCTCGCGCTCGAGCACCACGACCACCAGGTCCTCGACGTGTCGGCCAAGGCACGACGCGATCGCCTTCAGGTTCTCGTGGACCGGTGCATCGAGGCTGACCTTGTCCTTCGAGCTGGGGCCAACGACGAGCTTCTCCATGTAGAGATCAGGCGCGTGCAGCAGCCCGCCCCGGTTGGACGCCGCGAGCACGGCGATGGCGTTGGGCGCGCCGGTCGCGCACAGGTTCGTCCCCTCGAGCGGATCCACCGCGATGTCGACCTCGTCGAAGCGCGCCGGCCGCGCGCCGTCGATGTTCTTGGCGTTGACCAGGCCGACCTTTTCGCCGATGTAGAGCATCGGCGCCTCGTCGCGCTCGCCTTCGCCGATGACAATGGTGCCGTCGATCGGCACCGTGTCCATCACTTCGCGCATCGCCTCGACGGCGACCTGGTCGGACTTGTGACGGTCGCCCTGCCCCATCGTGTGCGCGCACGCGATGGCGGCCTTCTCGACCACGCGGAGGAACTCGAGCGAGAGGTCTGAATCCATATAAAGTTAGAAGTTAGAAGTTAGAAGTTAAAAGTGAGAAGTAGAAGTTAAGAGTTCTCACTTCTCACTTCCTGCGTAAGCAGGCAGCTCGCACCGTGTCGGACGGTCGGTCCGATAGCCGAGCAGGTAGTCGGCTTGCATGAGTTTGTGGATCTCGCGCGTGCCTTCGTAGATGACCGCGCCCTTGCAGTTGCGGAAGAATCGTCCGACCGGATACTCGTCGGAGTAGCCGTTGGCGCCGTGAATCTGCACGGCGTCGCCGGCGGCCTTTTCAGAGGCCACGGTGGCGAACCACTTCGCCAGGCCGGTCTCCTTGGTGTTGCGCGTGCCGTGGTTCTTCATCCAGCCGGCACGCAGCCAGAGCAGGCGCGCCGACTGGTAATCGGACTCCATGCCCGCGATCATTTCCTTCACCAGCTGGTGCTGGCCGATCTCGACGCCGAACGTCTTCCGCTCCTTCGCGTATTTCACGCTGGCGTCGCGGCAGGCGCGGATCAGCCCGGTGGCGCCGGCGGCCACCGTGTAGCGTCCCTGATCGAGCGAGAACATCGCGATCTTGAAGCCCTCGCCGACCCTGCCCAGGACGTTCTCCTCCGGCACCTCGACGTCGTCCATCTTGAACCAGCCGGTGTTGCCGGCGAGGATGCCCCACTTCTCCTTCATCGGGCCGCTGCTGAAGCCTTTGGCGGTGCGCTCGACGATGAAGGCGGTCATGCCGGACGGATCGCCCTGCTTCTTTTTCTCCAGGTCGCTCCAGGCGATGACCAGGAAGTTGTCGGCGACATCGGCCAGCGAGATCCAGCTCTTCTCGCCGTTCAGCAGGTAGGTGTCGCCCTTTTTCGTCGCCGTGGTTTGAATCGCGCGCGCGTCGCTGCCGGCCGCAGGCTCGGTGAGGCCGTAGCCGGAAATCTTGTTGCCCTGCGCCTGGGGTACCAGATATCGCTGCTTCTGATCTTCGGTGCCCCACGAGAGCAGCGACAGGCAGTTCAGCCCGGCGTGGACCGACATGATGACGCGCAGCGAGGTGTCGAGATACTCGAGCTCTTCGCTCGCGATGCCGAGCGCGATGTAATCCATGCCGGCGCCGCCGTATTCCTGCGGAACCGAGATTCCCAGGAGCCCGAGCTTGGCCATCCCGCCGAGGATCCGCTCGCGATCGAAGTGGTGCTTGCGGTCGTTCTCGCGGATGTAGGGCATCACCTCGCGGGCGCCCCATTCGCGGATCGACTGCTCGAGCAGCTGGTGTTCTTCTGAAATGCTGAAATCAATCATGGGCGCGGAATCCTATCACGCGCGGCGGGCGACGTGCACGGGGGCGCCGCGACTCAGATCGAGGGCAACGGCGGCGTTGGTGCCGTAGGCCGCCACCTCGAGATGATCGCTGCTGCCGAACAGCGCGCAGATCTCGCCGGCAGACGCGTCGGCGTAGGTGGAGACGACGCGTGAGACCTGGTGCGGTCCGATGCGGATGTCCAGCGGACCACCGGCCAGTTTGTCGAAGGTGCGGCGGTCGATGTTCGTGATCAGGTTGCCGAACCGATCGACGCGCAGGACCTCGCCGTTGATGGCGCCAGCGTCGAGCGCCGGCTGAGGGATGTCCAGGCGGTGCACCACCCCGGCGGCCCGGCCGAGGGCGGCGAGGTCGATCCCCTTGGCCAGCCAGGCTGCCGCCGGCGCAAACCGATCGCGCCCTTCGAACGTCCGGCTGACGGTGGGCCGCGCGTACTTCCGCTCGATCAGCTCGATCACCCGCTTGGCCGGATGCTCGTCGAGCACGGCGGTCAACACGCCGTTGTCCGGCGCCACGAAGCGGTACTCGCCGATTTCCGCGGCGATCCCGCGCCGCGCGGACCCCACGCCGGGATCGACGACGACCAGGAAGATCGTGCCGGCAGGAAAGCAGCGGTACACCGCCGCGAGCTCGAGCGCGGCGCCGAACACGTCGTGCGGGACGAGGTCGTGTGAGATATCGACCAGCGTCACGTCGGGACAAATCCCGAGCGCGACGCCCTTCATCGCGCCGGCGTAATGATCGCGCGTGCCGAAGTCGGTCAGCATGGCGATGATCGGTCGAGCCATTCGACTAGCTTATCGAAAAGCCGCGCCCGATGACGAACGCCGCGGTCTGTCGCGCGCCGGCGGGTGGCGCCGAACTTGGTTATAGTCTTGGGCGAATGAACAGAGCTGCAGAGGCTTCGGGGCGCCGATGACCACGCGACGGGAGTTTCTGGCGGCGATCGCCGTCGCGGCCATGCCGCGGCTCCCGCAGCCTGAGCGGCTCCAGCGGCGCGGACCGGCGCAGCGCGTACTCGTGCTGGGCGCCGGACTGGCGGGCCTGTCCACCGCGTACGAACTGCAGAAGCAGGGTCACACGGTATCGGTGCTCGAGGCGCAATCGCGGCCCGGCGGTCGAGTGCGGACGCTGCGCGAAGCGTTTGCACCCGGCTTCTATACGGAGGCGGGCGCCGAATCGATTCCGGGCGTCCACGACCTGACGCAATACTACGCGCGCGAGCTGGGCCTCACGCTGCTGCCCAACGCCGTGCCGGGGGCCCGCAGCTTCTACCACGTACGAGGCCAGAGAATCCTGCCGGGCGACGCAGCGGTCTGGCCGCTCGACCTGACGAAGGACGAGCGGGCGCTCGGGCTCGCGGGCCTGTTCCGTACCTTCGTCGACGCAGCGACACAGCAGGCGCTCGCGTCCGGCTTCCCGCAGCAGCCGGTCCGGGCGCTGGGCGCCTGGGACCCATTGACGCCGGGGGCCTGGCTGAAGGCCCGCGGCGCGTCGCCGGCAGCGGCAGAGCTCATCACGCTCGGCTACGGTACCGACTTCGGCTCGGCGGCGTCGTTTCTCCTGCACGGGCTGAACTCGCGCGGCTCATCCATCAGCTACCGGATCGAGGGCGGCAACGACCGGCTGCCGGCGGAATTGTCGAAGCGCGTGGACGTCCGGTACGGCGCACCGGCGATCAGCGTTCGGCAGTCGGACGAAGGCGTCGCGGTGACGATCCGCACCAGCAGCGACACCGACACGCTCAACGCAGATCGCCTCGTGTGTACGCTGCCCTGCCCGGTGATCGGCACCATCTTCGACGCCGCGGGCCTCTCGCCGGTGAAGGTGCGAGCGATCCGCGAACAGCATTATTCGAGGACGGTGAAGGTGTTCCTGCAGAGTCGCACGCGGTTCTGGCTCAAGGACGGCTGGAGCGGGAACGTCACGACCGATCTCCCGATTGAACGGCTCACCCCCGATCCGGGCGCCGACCCGCTCTCCCGCGGCGCCCTCACCGCGTACCCGATCGGTCCGTACGCCAACAGGCTCGAGGGCATGACCGAGCACGAGCGGGTGACGGCGGCGTTCGAGCAGGCGCGGCAGATTTTTCCTGAGCTCGCGACGACATTCGAAGGCGGCGTCGCGCACTGCTGGGGAGCCGATCCGTGGCAGCGCGGCTCGTTCGCGCTTCATACGCCGGGCCAGATCGGCTTCATCGACACGCTCGCCGCCGCCGAAGGCCGCATTCATTTCGCGGGCGAGCACACGTCGGCCTGGACCGGCTGGATGCAGGGCGCGTTCGAGTCGGCGCGGCGCGTCGTGCGGGAGATCAATGGCTGACGGCTTGAACGCCGCATTGCGCCTGCAGGGCATCCGGAAGACCTTCGGATCGGCGACTGCGGTCCACGAGTTGGACCTCGCGGTTCCGACCGGCGCCTTGTACGGCGTGATCGGCCCGAACGGCGCCGGCAAGACCACCACGATCCGGCTGATCATGTCGATCCTGTTTCCCGACGCCGGGGAACTGACCGTGCTGGGACGCCGATCGGCGCTCGAGGCCAAGAATCGCATCGGCTATCTCCCCGAAGAGCGCGGCGTCTACCGGAAGATGCGGGTCGGCGCGTTCCTGACCTACATCGCGCAGCTGAAAGGCGTGACCGGCGCCGACCTGCCGGGCCGCGTGAGTCGCGGCCTCGAGCGCGTCGGGCTCGGCGGCACCGAGAAGAAGCGGTGCGAGGAGCTGTCGAAGGGCATGCTCCAGAAAGTGCAGTTCCTCGCCGCCATCGTGCACCAGCCGGATCTGCTGATCCTCGACGAGCCGTTCAGCGGCCTCGATCCGGTCAGCTCGCGGCTGCTGCGCGACCTGGTGCTGGAGGAGCATCGCCGCGGCGCCACGATCCTCCTCTCCACGCATGTGATGACCCAGGCCGAGGACATGTGCCAGCACGTGGTGATGATCCACCGCGGCCGGAAGGTGCTGGACGACAGCGTGGCGGCCATTCGACGCCGCTACGATCCGCGCACGATCCGCTTCGAACCGCTGGACGCCGACGCCGACCTGGCGCCGATCGCGGCGCTGCCCGAGGTCGAACGGCTCGAAGCGGAGGCGGCGCCTTCGGGCCGCGCCGGAATCCCGACCGGCTTCGACATTCACCTGGTCGAGGGATCCGATCCGGGCGCCGCGATCCGGCGGATCACCGCGTCGGTGACGCCCGCGCGGATCGAACTGGCGCGCCCCCGCCTGGAAGACATTTTCATCAGCCTCGTTTCTGAGGGCAGCATCCCGGCGCCCGGCCTGCTCGCGTCGCTGCGGGACGGGTCTGCGGGAGCGACGGCATGATCAGGCGGATCGGCTACATCGCCGTGCGCGAGTTCCTCGGCACGGTGATGACCCGCGGGTTCCTGATCGGCGTGTTGATCCTGCCGGCGCTGCTGGCCCTCGCCTTCACTCTGGGTCCGCGCCTCCTGAACCAGCGCAGCGCACCGGTGCGTGGGCAGATTGCGGTGGTCGATCCCACCGGCCGGGTCGCCGGCGAGCTGCGGGAGGCGGCGACGCCGCAGGCGATTGGCGCACGGAGAGCCGAAGCCGCGCGGCGGGTGATGGCTGCGGCGCCGGCCGCCGTGCGCGAGGCGGCGGAAAGCGGCGCCGCCGCGTCGAACGCCGCGGTGGAGCGCATCTCCGGCGCCGTCCCCGAGCTGCAGGTGGTCGAGCGCGCGGCCGATGCGGACGATCCGGCGGATCTACGGTCGCACAAGGCGTGGCTGACGGACACCACGCCAGGCGAGCGCCACCTGGCCCTCATCGTCGTGCAGCGCGACGCCGTCGACCCGGCGCCGGGCGGCGGCGAGTACGGCACCTACCAACTCTATGTGCCGCCCAATCTCGACGACCGGATCGAGAACGTGCTCTTCGACTGCCTGCGCGCGGCCATCGTCAGCGCGCGCGCGAAGGCGCAGCGCCTCGACCCGCGGAGCGTCGACGCGCTGGTGAGGGTGAACCGGGCGGCATCGATCACCGTCAGCAAGGTCGGCGAGCGGGCCACCGTCGGCGTGTTCAACCGGGTGCTGCCGTTCGCCTTCGTCGGATTGCTGCTCTTCAGCGTGATGATGGGAGGGCAGGGGCTCGTCACCTCGACGGTTGAAGAGAAGACGAGCCGGGTCATCGAGGTCCTGCTGTCGGCGGTCTCGCCGTTCGAGTTGCTCGCCGGCAAGATCCTCGGGCAAATGGCGGTCAGCCTGGTCGTGCTCGGCCTCTACATCGGGCTCGCGTTCATGGTGCTGGCCTCGTTCGCCCTGTTCGGCCTGCTCGACCTGACGCTGGTGCTCTATCTCCTCCTGTTTTTCGTCATCACCTACCTGACGATCGGGTCGGCGATGGCGGCGGTCGGGTCGGCGGTCAACGAGATGCGCGAGGCGCAGTCGCTGATGATGCCGATCATCCTGGTCATGATGGTGCCGTGGATGCTGGCCGAGCCGATCGCGCGTCAGCCGAACTCGACGTTCAGCACGGCGATCAGCTTCGTCCCGCCGGTGAACACCTTCGCGATGCTCCTGCGGATGACATCGAGCGCTCCCCCGCCCGCCTGGCAGGTCTGGGTGACGATCGTCATCGGCCTGGCGGCGGTCGTCGGCTCGGTGTGGTGTGCCGCCAAGGTCTTCACGATAGGCCTTCTGATGTACGGCAAGCCGCCGGATATGAAGACGCTCTGGCGCTGGATCCGCGAATCCTGAGCGGTATAATCCGCCCCAGCGTCGATTCCACGATTCAGGGAGAATGACATGCAGAAGCTTCTCGTGCTGACGGCCGCGGCGCTGTGCACCGCGCCGACTCTCAAAGCCCAGGCGCCCGGTGCCAGCGATCGGATCGCCGAGGCGGTCCAGGTACTGCCCCCGGACCTCCGCAGCGGCGCGACGGTCGTGACCTACGACAAAGCCACCGGCGCCCGCCAGGTGCTGCGCCAGGGCACCAACTTCATCGAGTGCCAGCCTCGCATGGACGACGGGTTCACGCGCTGCTACAACAAGGCACTCGGTCCGCGCCGCGACCTCGAGGCCAAGCTCAAGGCCGAGAAGAAATCCGACAAGGAGATCGGCGACGCCGTCCAGGCAGCAATCAAGGCGGGCACGCTCCAGCCGCCGCCGAAGGCGATGATGTCCTATCGCGGCTATGACAAACGCGATCGGATCCAGCGGCTCTGGGTAATGTCGATGCCGGGCGCCACGCCGGAAACCACCGGCGTCTCCACCGGCAGTCAGCGCGACGACGCGCTCGAAGGACG
>Ga0070665_100009050_pt1 | contig 10088 bp, 6 predicted proteins | sample KBSS13metaG_FD_65862 | JGI IMG/M metagenome (GOLD analysis project Ga0070665, IMG submission 65862) | Switchgrass rhizosphere microbial communities from Kellogg Biological Station, Michigan, USA - KBS S1-3 metaG | ecosystem: Host-associated > Plants > Roots > Rhizosphere > Soil ...
AGTTCTGTCGCTTGCCGCGCCCGGCGTCGGCGCGGCCGTCGATCAGCACCTCGCGGCCCCACAGTCCGAACGGCGGCATGCTCGTCGTCACCGCCGCGTCGTCGGCGCCCGGCAGGCTGGCCAGGCGCGGCGTGAGGCGCTCGAAGAACTGGGCCCGCGTCTCGGGCGCCGCGTAGGTGGCGCGCGGCAGGCTGACCCGCATCGCGATCAGGTGGTCGTGCTTGATGCCCGTATCGATCGCGCTCAGCGCCATGAAGCTCCGAGCCATCAGGCCGGCGCCGACCAGCAGCACGAGCGTCAGCGCGAGCTCGAGGACGACCAGCGCCGACGAGAAGCCGCGCATCTGCCGCGAGCCGGTGCTGCCGCGGCCGCCCTGCTTGAGGATCGAACCGACCGAGGTGCGCGCGACCTGCAGCGCCGGCGCCAGGCCGAAGACGAAGCTGGTCACGACGCAGATCGCCAGGAGATAGGCAATGACCACGCCGTCGATGGTGAAGGTGATCCAGTACGGCTTGCCGACGCCGGCGACGGCGCGATCGAACAGCCGCGTCCCGACGACGGCGATGCCAAAGCCGATGACGCCCCCGGCCGCCGCGAGCAGCAGGCTCTCGACGAGCAGCTGCCTGATGACGCGCCAGCGGGTCGCCCCCATCGCGTAGCGCACGGCCACTTCGCGCGCCCGCTGCGTCGAGCGCGACAGCAGCAGGTTGGCGACGTTGGCGCAGGCGATCAGCAGGACGAAGCCGACGGCGCCCATCAGCGTCAGGAAGACGATCCGCACCGGCCCGGCGTTGAAGCGTTCGTTGAAGGTCTGGAGGACGCCGACGGTCAGCTCCTTGTTGCTGGCCGGATGGGCCGCGGCGAGGCGCTTGACGACGGCGTCGAGCTCGGCCCGGGCCTGGGCCGCCTCGACGCCGGCCTTCAGTCGGGCGAAGACGGTGAAGCTGCGGATGTCGCGGCGCGCGATCTGGTCGGGCAGCGGAATCGCGGACACCCACAGCTCGGCGTTGGTCGGGAACTTGATCCCCGGCGGCATCACCCCGACGACGGTGCCCGGCTCGCCGTTGACCCGCACCGGCAGGCCGAGGACGCCGCGGTCGCCGCGATAGCGCGACTGCCACAGGGCGTGGCCGAGGATGACGACGCGTTCGGCGCCGGGCTCGTCGTCCCCCGGGCGGAAGTCACGTCCGAGGAGCATCGGCTGGCGGAGCAGGCCGAAGGCGTTGGCGGTGATCCAGACGCCCGGCGTCTCCTCGGGCGCGGTGCGCGCGTCGCTCACGGTCATCGAGCTGCGCACGAAGCCGGCGAGCCCTTCGTACGACGTCGTCGCCGCGCGCCAGTCGAGCAGATCCGGTCGGGAGATCGGTTCGCCGCCGCCACTCGACGTCTGCGACGCCACCCCGAGCACGTAAAGCCGATCGGGTTCCGGGAAGGGCAGACCGCGGATGAGGACGGCGTTGACCAGCGTGAAGACGGTGGCGTTGACGCCGATGCCCAGTGCCAGCGCCGTGATGGCGACGACGCTGAACCAGCGGTCCTTGAGGAGCAGCCGGAGGGCGAAGCGCACGTCCTGAAGGAGGCTCATGCCCCTTGCTACGTGGATGGCGGGCGAAGGTTAACGGCGGGGCAGTCATGTGACGAAGCGGCATCCAGGGCGGCCGCTTCGGCGGTAGCATCCGGCATGCGCATCCTGGGCGGCGTCGCGATCATCGGTCTGCTCCTCGTCCCGGTCGGCGGCGCCGCGAGTCCGGCTGCCTGGCCGCAGTTCCGCGGTCCGAACGCCTCCGGCATCGCCGACGACGCCTCGCTACCTGTCAAGTGGACCGCGACCGAGCACGTCGCCTGGACCGCCGATCTGCCGGGCCGCGGCTGGTCGTCACCGATCGTGTGGGGCGATCGCGTCTTCGTGACCTCGGCGGTCAACACCAACGCCTTCAAGCAGCCGTCGAAGGGCATCTTCGGCAACGACTACGCGGCCGAGCTCGAGAAGCAGGGCCTGTCGGAGGCCGAGGTCGTCAAGAAGCTGGTCGATCGGGACATCGAGCTGGCCAGCGAGTCCGGCGCCATCAGCTACGTCGTCGCCGCGCTCGACGCCAGGACCGGCAAGATCGTCTGGCAGCGCGAGGCCCATCGCGGTCCGCCGCCGGGCGGCCGTCATCGCAAGAACACCTACGCCTCGGAGACGCCGGCCACCGACGGCGAACGCATCTACGCGTCGTTCGGCGGCAACGTCGGGGTGTTCTGCTACGACCTGAACGGCAAGTTGCTGTGGCAGCGGACCTGGGCGCCGCAGCCGATCTATCTCGACTTCGGCACCGCATCGTCGCCGGTGGTCCATCAGGGCCGCGTCTATCAGCTGCACGATAACGACGGCGAGTCGTTCTTCGCCGCGCTCGACGCCAGGACCGGCAAGGAGATCTGGCACGTCAAGCGCACCGACCTCGATTCCCGGCTCGCCTCCGGCTGGGCGACGCCGCTCGTCTGGGCCCACGACGGCCGCACCGAGATCGTCACCATCGGCCGCGGCTTCGTCATCAGTTACGACCTGCAGGGCAGGGAGCTGTGGCGGATGAAGGGCTTCCGGCAGTCGACGCCGAGCCCGATCGTCGCCGGCGGGCTGCTCTACGTCGGATCGGGGTCGCAGGGCGAGGCCAACCGGCCGCTGCTGGCAGTGCGGCCGGGGGCCAAGGGCGACATCTCGCTCAAGGACGGCGAGACGTCGAACGCCTCGGTCGTCTGGTCCCTGCCGCGCTTCACCGGCTATACGCCGTCACCGCTGGCGTATCGCGGCCGGATTTACGCCGTCAACGACAACGGCGTGCTCCAGGTCGCCGACGCGGCGACCGGGGCCGAGGTCTACAAGGCGCGCATCGGCGGCGGCGGACACACGTTCTCCAGCTCGCCGATCGCCAGCGGCGGACGGGTCTACGTCGCCAGCGAGGACGGCGACGTGTTCGTGCTCGGCGCCGGGGACCGCTATGACGAACTGGCCCACAACACGGTGGGCGAGATGGTGCTGGCGTCGCCGGCGGCGGCCGGGGATCGCCTCTTCGTCCGCACGGTCTCGAAGCTCTACTGCCTTCGGTAGCCGCGGTGCTAAGCTCCGGCGCACCGGGCCCCGATCGGCTGACGGGGCCGGAGCGCAGGAGTAGAGGCATGAGTCGATCGGTTCAACGGGTCGCGCTTCGGCTGGCCCTCGGTGCGGTCGCCGCCCTGGCGCTGGCGGGGACGGTGCAGGCGCAGCTCTTCAAGCTGACCCGCGAGCAGGTCACCGAGATCACCGCGGACAACCCGTTCGAGCGGTTCGCCGACGGGCGCCCGAAGATTCCGGATGCCCTCCTCGAGCAGGCCAAAGGCTTGTCGGCGGAAGACGTCTGGGCGGTCCTGCCCGGCAAGAACTACCGCAACCAGTGGGCCGACGGCTTCGAGCTGCTGCACCCCGGCACCAAGATGGCGGGCCGGGCCTTCACCGCGCAGTTCATGCCGACGCGGCCGGACATCATGGGCGCGCTGACCGCCAACGCGACCAAGGCCGGCATCGCGTCCTACACGCATCAGTACGCCCTCGATCAGCTCCAGCCCGGCGACGTCCTGGTCGCCGACGTCTTCGGCAAGGGTGCCGAAGGCACCATCGTCGGCGACAATCTCTTCTACTACGTGCACAAGGCGACCAAGGGGGCCGGCGTCGTCGTCGACGGTTCGGTGCGCGATCTCGAGGGCCTCTCCGAGATTCCGATGCCGGCTTATTACCGCCACGCCCATCCGACCCCGATTCGCGAGGTCATGCTGACCGGCATCAACATTCCGGTCCGCATCGGCGAGGCGACGGTCAGCCCCGGCGATCTCGTCCTCGGCGATCGCGAGGGTGTCTACTTCATTCCACCGTCGCTCGTACAGACGGTCCTCGATCGCGCCGACGAGACTCACATCCACGACGAGTGGACCAAGCGCAAGTTCGACGAGGGCAAATACAAGTCGCAGGAGATCTACGGCTCACCGCGCGACCCGGCCCTCAAGAAGGAATACGAGGGCTATCTGGCCAGGAAGCTGGCCGAGCTCAAGGCGCAGCGGGCGCAGAAGAAGTAGCGTGACACGCCGGGCCGCCCTCGCGTTCCTCGGGGCCGCGCTCGCGGCGACCGCCGCCGTGTCGGGCCAGGCGCCGACGCTGCGGCTCCATCCCGAGAATCCCCGCTACTTCCAGTTTCGCGGCAAGCCGACCGTCGTCATCACCTCGGGCGAGCACTACGGCGCCCTCCTCAACCTCGACTTCAACTACACGCGCTACTTCGACACCTTGCAGGCCGACGGCCTGAACGGGACGCGGATCTTCTCGGGCACCTATGTCGAGACCGGCGGCAACTTCGACATCGCCTCGAACACCCTCGATCCAGCCCGCGGCCGCTTCCTCAGTCCGTGGGCCCGCAGCACCGTCGACGGCTATGCCGATGGCGGCGCCAAGTTCGACCTGACACGGTTCGACGACGCCTACGTCACGCGCCTGCGCGCGATCCTGCAGGAAGCGTCGGCGCGCGGAATCATCGTCGAACTGGTACTGTTCTGCCCGCTCTACGAGGAGTCGATGTGGGCAGTCAGCCCGATGAACCCGGCCAACACGGTCAATGGGTTTCCGCCGATCCGGCGCGAGGACGTGCTGACGCTCGACAAGAGCGGGCCGCTGCTCGCGGTGCAGGAGGCGGCGGCGCGGCATCTCGTTGCCGCGGTGGCCGGGTTCGACAACGTCTACCTCGAGATCTGCAACGAGCCGTACGCGACGAAGGTGCCCGACGACTGGCAGCGCCACATGACGAGCGTGGTCGCCGAGGCCGTCTCGAAACTGCCGCAACCGATCCTGCTGTCGCAGAACATCGCGAACCAGGGCCAGCGCGTCGTCGACCCGCACCCGGCGATCTCGATCTTCAACTTCCACTACGCGACGCCGCCCGACACGATCGCCGTCAACGCGCACCACCGCCGGCTGATCGGCGACAACGAGACCGGTTTCCGCGGCACCGCTGACGCGCCGTATCGCACCGAGGGCTGGGATTTCATCCTGGCCGGCGGCGGGCTCTACAACAACCTCGATTACTCGTTCACCGTCGGTCACGAAGACGGATCCTTCGCGTTCCCGCCGACACAGCCCGGTGGTGGGGGTGTCGCACTGCGCCGCCAACTGAAGATCCTGCGCGGCTTCATCGACCGCTTCGATCTGGCTCGCGCGCGACCCGACCCTGGCCGCGTCACGAGCGGCGTGCCGGAGGGTGGCTCGGTGCAGGTCCTGGCCGATCCTGGCCGGGCCTACGGCGTGTATCTGCGCCGACAGGCGACGGTGTCGGCGTTCTCGGCGCGCTGGACCGGCGTGCTCGCGGCCCCGGCGACCGGCACCTATCAGCTGCACATCACGTCGAACGACGGTGTCCGGGTGAAGACGGCCAGCCGCGTCCTGTTCGAGGACTGGACCGATCACTCGACCAAGACCGATACCGTGTCGCTGCCACTGACGGCCGGGCCAGGGCTGCCGATCGTCGTCGAATACTTCTACAGCGGCGGTAACGGCGTCGTGCGCCTCGCCTGGACCCGGCCCGACGGCGTCCGCGAGACGATTCCGCCGAGCGCCTGGCAGCAGACGGCGGGAGGGAAGGCCGGGCTGACCGTCGCCTACTTCCGCGGGATCGCGTTGCGCGACCCCTGGTTCGCCGACGTCGATGCCGCGGTCGACCGCGAGTTCGGGCCGAGCGGTCCGCTGCGCCGGCAGAACCCGTTCTCGCCGTCCGGCGCACTCGAGATCGCGCTCGAGCCCGGGACGTGGGCGTTCGCCTGGCTGAACCCGGTGACCGGCGAATCGATGCGCGGCCTGACCGTCACCCATCCCGGCGGGGTCGCTCGCGTCTCGATGCCGGCGTGGACCGAGGACATCGCGATCCGCATCCGCCGCGACGAGCCGCCGCCGGCCCGCCGATGATCCGCGCCGAGCTGCACGCCCACACCGCCGACGATCCCCACGATCGCGTGCCGTACACGGCGTCTCAGTTGATCGCCCGGGCGGCGGCGCTCGGCTACGGCGCCCTCGCCATCACGCTGCACGACGCGGTCTTCGATTCGACGTCGCTGGCGGACGTCGCGAGACAGCATGGTGTCCGATTGCTGCCTGGTGTCGAACGCACCATCGCCGGCGCGCACGTCCTGCTGATCAACTTCCCGGCGGCTGCCGCGATGACCGTCGATCGGCTCGAGGACCTCGCGGCGCTGAAAGCCGCTCACCCGGACGGCCTGGTGATCGCGCCGCATCCCTTCTACCCGATCGGCTCGGCGTTGGGTCGCCGTCGACTCGAGGCCCACGCCGTCCTCTGGGATGCGATCGAGGTCAATGCGATGCACGTCCCCGGTGTCGACTGGAACCGCGCCGCCAGGGCCTGGGCCGCTGCGCACGGGAAGCCGATGGTCGGCAACGGGGACGTGCACCGGCTCACGCAGCTCGGTCGGACCTGGAGCGAAATCAATGTCGATGTGCCGGCGGCGCTGTCGGATGCCGAGGCCGCCCGCGCCATCTGCGCCGCCATCCGCGCCGGCCGGGTCCGCGTCGCCGGCGGGCCGCTGTCGCCGTGGCGGGCCGCGTTCATCTTCGCCCAGATGCTGCTCGGCGGCCTGCGGGGTCGGCTCGGCGTCTGACGGCCCCAACCGCCTTGTGAGCCCGGTCGCGTTCCGGTAGCCTGCACGCATGCCGATCCGATCGTGCGTCACGGCGACTGTGGTGGCCTTCGCCTGCGTCGTCCTGCTGTCATCCGGCGCCGCGGCTGGACAGGCGCCGACACCGGTGCCGCCGGCGCCCGCGCCGGCCACCCTCGCGCCGTCGCCCGAGGCCCAGGCCTACCTCGACGCCGTGCGCAAGGGCGACGTCGCCGGTGTCGAGAAGGTGCTCGCCGCCGGCATGGCCGTCGATACGCCCTTCCGCTACAACCGGACCGCGCTGTCGTTCGCTGCCGATCGCGGGCAGGTCGAGATCGTGCGCGTATTGCTCGCCAAGGGCGCCAACCCGGAAGCCACCGACAGCTATTACAACCAGACGCCGCTCGGCTGGGCATCGCAGCCGGCCCAGACCCGCCGGCCGGAGCACGCCGAGGTGGTGAAGCTGCTCCTCGCCAAGGGGGCCAAGGGGGCCGGCCGCGCCTTCGCCAACGCCGTCGGCGCCAGTGATGCCCGCATGGTGCAGGTGATCCTCGACGCCGGAGCGCTGCCGCCGGCCGTGCTCAACGAGTCGCTGGCCGCCGCGAAGAAGGACAACAAGGCCGAGATCGTCGCCGCGTTGGAGAAGGCCGGCGCGACGATGCCGGTCATCGCGACGCTGACCCCCGCGCAGCTGGCACGCTATCCCGGGACCTACAACGACGGTCGCACCGATGCCGTGGTGACGCTCGAGGGCGGCGTCGTCATGGCGGTCGTGGGCGGCGGCCAGCCGCTGTCGCTGTCACCGCGGAGCGAGACCAGCTTCGTCCTCGAATCGGTTCCCGGCGTCACGCTGACCTTCACGATCGAGGCCGAGCAGGCAACCAGCCTCACGGTCGTGAACCAGGCTGGCGTGCCGGCCGTCTACAAGCGAGTCGCCAAATGAAGCCGCTCACCCTGTCCGCCGTCCTGCTCATCGTCGGAGCCGCACCCGCCGCGGCGCAGCAGTGGCCGTCGTTCCGCGGCCCGCAGGCGTCCGGCGTCGCCATTGGCGCCCAGCCGGTCGCGACGACGTGGAATGTACCCGATGGTACCGCCGTCCTGTGGAAGACGCCGATCCCGGGCCTCTCCGTGTCGAGCCCGATCGTCGCCGGCGATCGCATCTTCGTCTCGACGGCCGTCAGCAGCGATCCGACCGCCAGCCTGCGCCATGGGCTCTACGGTGACGTCGAACCGGCCAAGGACGTCAGCCCGCACGTCTGGCGCTTGATCGCCCTCGATCGCAAGACAGGGAAAATCCTGTGGGACAAGGTGGCGCATCAAGGCGTGCCGAAGACCAAGCGGCATCCCAAGTCGAGTCAGGCGTCGCCGACGCCGGTGACCGACGGCACCCACGTCGTCGTCTCGTTCGGCTCCGAGGGCCTCTACGCCTATTCGGTCAAGGGCGACCTCTTGTGGAAGCAGGACCTCGGCGTGCTCAACGCCGGCTGGTTCTACGATCCCGACTACGAGTGGGGCGTCGCCAGCTCGCCGATCATCTGGAAGAACCTGGTGATCGTGCAGAGCGACATCCAGCAGAACTCGTTCGTCGCGGCCTTCGACGTCAAGACCGGCAAGCCGGTCTGGCGCACGACCCGCGACGAGATTCCGTCCTGGGCGACGCCGACGGTGGTCGAGATGGGCGGGCACACCGAGCTGGTCACGCAGGGCACCAATGCAATCCGCGGCTACGATCCGGCGACTGGCAAGGAGTTGTGGCGCCTGTCGGGCAACTCCGAGGTCACCGTGCCGACCCCGATCGCCGGACCGGGCACCGTCATCGTCACCAACGGCTATCGCGGCGTGCAGCCGATCTTCGCCATCAAACCGGGCGGCCGCGGCGACCTGACCCTGAAGGGTGATGCGACCAGCTCCGAGACGATCGCCTGGAGCAGCAAGCGCGGCGGGCCCTACATGCCGACGCCGATCGTCTATGGCGACCTGCTCTACGTCGTCCTGAACAACGGCACGCTGGCCGCCTACGACGCCAAGACGGGCGATCGGCTCTACCAGGAGCGGCTCGGCGGCAAGGGTGGCGCGTTCAGCGCCTCGCCGGTCGCCGCCGACGGCAAGATCTACCTGACCAGCGAAGATGGCGACGTGTTCGTGGTCAAAGCCGGCAAGACATATGAGCTCCTCGCCACCAACCCGGTCGGGGAGGTGCTGATGGCGACACCGGCGATCGCCGATGGCGTCCTCTACATCCGCGGCATGAAGCACGTCATCGCCATCGCGCCGAACGCCGCTCCCGCCAAGGCCCCGGCGGCCGAACCCTGAGCGCTGCACGGACGTCGACTCAGCGCAGGGCGGCGCTCATCTCGGGGGCCTTCCGCATGACGGTCGTCTCGCAGACGCGGATGCGCTCGAGCATCCGATCGAACGCCAGCTCGCCGCGACCCGCCTGGCGGACGCGCGCGCGGTAGAGCCGATCAATCTCCGCCGCCTTGTCGGCCGAGCAGTAGTTCCGCGGGAGCGACGCCACGGCGTCCGCGGAGAAGACGCCGGTGTCCTTGGCCAGCGCGTCGAAGTGGGTGCCGAGCCAGGCGAAGCCCTGATCCCGCGTGTCGGCGAACAGCATCATGACGGTCAGGATCTGCAGCTTCTCGGGAGGGCGCAGCCGCTTGTCGTCGAGATGGGCCAGCACCCAGTCGGCGTCCATCGGACGCAGGCTGAAAGCGACGGCGGCCAGCGACGCGCCTCTGACCGTTTCGTCTTCGGTGGACAAGGCCCGCTCGAACAACGCCTGGGTCGTGGTCAGGTCGCCATCCTGCACGTAGGCCGGCAGGGCGAGCTCGTAGAGCGCCGGGTCCAACGCTGCCGCCTCGCCGCCCAAGAAGGCGGCTGCGGCGGCCGCCAACCTACGCCGCACGGGCTGGTCGCGGGCTTCGAATGCAACGAATCGGAGCAGATCCACCCGCAGCTTCTGCCGATCCGGCGGGTCCTGGGCGTGGGCGCCGACGCGTGGATCGAAGCCGATCGACGCCAGACGGGAACCGTAGAGCGATCGCACGAGCGCCCCGTAGGCCGTCATGGCCTCTGGGTCGATGCCGCCGCGCATGCGCCAGCCGGCCAGTCGCCAGCCGAAGTCGGACGCGACGTTGGCGTCCGGGTTGCCCGCGAACGTGTGTGCCGCGCGCACCAGCTGGGCGGCGCTGACCCGTCCGATCGAGAACTGCGCCCACAGGCTGTCGAGCGCGGCCAGGGCCTCTCCGGCTGGTAGCGACGCCCCGAGCGCGATCAGCGCGTCCCAGTCGGCGCGGTCCAGGCTGTAGCGGTAGTAGCCCGTCGCCCCGGCATTCGGAATCAGCACGCCCGTGCCTGTGGCCTCGATCGGCTGGCCGGGACGATCGACGAGCGTGCACGAGCGGGTCTCGCCCCGGCGCACACAG
>Ga0070665_100009051_pt1 | contig 10088 bp, 8 predicted proteins | sample KBSS13metaG_FD_65862 | JGI IMG/M metagenome (GOLD analysis project Ga0070665, IMG submission 65862) | Switchgrass rhizosphere microbial communities from Kellogg Biological Station, Michigan, USA - KBS S1-3 metaG | ecosystem: Host-associated > Plants > Roots > Rhizosphere > Soil ...
TGGCTCTCGTCACTCCGCTCGACAAAGCCGCGGATCTCGCCCTCGGAGCCGGAGAGGCAGCTCACGCAGCCGAGAAGGTGCGGGAAGCTCTTGAGATAGCCGTGCCGCTCCAGGTGACGTCGGCTCATGACGGGCGGGAAGCGCAGCACCTCGGCCCCGGGCGGCCGGTGAAGGGAGATGAAGGCGGCGAGGGCCTCGACCACCGCCTCATAGGCTCCGGTGCGGGCGTAGACGCCGTCGACGCCCGTCGAAAGGAACAGCGCTTCGGCCAGGGGCGGCAAGCGCTCCTGCGCCACCATGTCCGCCAGGGCGTTCGCCAGCATGGCCGCGCCTCAATCGTGGATGGACTGCGGCGTGGCCGCCATCAGGCACGCAGACGCCAGGTTGCTGAGGATCCGGTCGTTGCTGATCATGCTGGGGGCGGACAGCACGTCGCGCAGGTGCCTGCCGAGGCTGACCTCGCCGTCGTTGCGGTATCCCGAAAGGCCCGCGGACCGCAGCGCGCAGGTGACCGCCTCGACCGCCAGTTCGGAGGCCTCCACCTTGAGGAGCGTGATGGCGTTCTGGAACTCCATCAGCCCAAGCGCGGCGCGCTCGTCCTTGATCGCCTCGAACCGCGACGTGGTGGTCGCGATGACCGCGCGCAGCGACCGAAGCGCGCTCATGGCCCGCATCAGGTGCGGCGTGGAGGGAGGCGCCTTGCCCTCCATGCTGCGGGCGCTCTTGGAGAGATGGCGACGGGCCCGCTCGACTGCGCCTGCGGCGATGCCGGCCCAGGCGGCCGACCAGAACAGGTGAGCCGAGGGCACCATGCTCTCACGGTGGATCCGCTCGTACGGCTCGGGCAGGATCTGCGCCGGGTCGGCTTCGGCTTCCAGCTGGAACCCGGCGCTGACCGTTCCGCGCATGCCGAGCGTGTCCCAGTCGCGGTTGCGGGTAAGCCGGTAGTCCTCCTTTTGCAGGACGACGAGAACCTGGTCCGAGGCCGCGGCCTCTGGAGAGCGCCGTGCGGTCGTAACGACCACGTCGGCGGCCTCGCCGTAGGAGATGACGCTGGCGTCCCGGGTCAGCCGCATGCGCCCGCCTTCCAGCATCACCGCGGCGTCGCTGGAGCGGACGTTCCCGCCGGACTGTCCCTCGGTCGTCGAGGAGGCGAGCAGCAGCTGCTCGGCCGCGAGGCGTCGCAGGAAGGCTTGGTGCCACGCGCTGCCGCGGCTGTGACGGACGATGCAGGCGACCTTGACCTGGTGCATGGCGAAGATCAGCGCGGTCGACCCGCAGGCTTGGCCGAGCATGTAGCAGGCCTCCACCACGTCGCGGTGCGAAGCGCCTTCGCCGCCGAGCTCGCGCGGCGCCAGCACGGCCATCAGGCGCTCCGCTTTGGCCCCTGCGATCGCCTCGATTGGGACGCGCCCCTCGCGGTCGACCTCGTCGGCATACCGCGCCGCCGTCTCCGCAACCCGCCGCGCCCGCTCGCAGATCTCATGCGTCGAAAACCCCGCGCGCCGATCCTCGTGAAGGAGAGCAGTCGCCGGCCTCACGGCCTGCACTGAGGGAGCGTTCATGGCAGTCGCGCCTTCCAAATAACCGCCGCGACGGGTGCGGCCGGGCAGCGTCGGTGAGCCTACGGGGCGCCGGACGGCCGATCTTCCCCAGGTTTGGGGGCGAGGTTTCGGGCGTCAGCCCCGGGGCGGACGTCATGCAGGCAAGCCCAATCTCGCCGGACGCCCCCATTATTGGGCACGCCATGCGCGGGGGACGCGGCTCAACTGGCGCGCTTGGCCCAGCGGATCGGCGGGAGCTTCAAGGGCGGGAGGACGACATGGACGACGGCAGTCGGATCGGCGCGGAGGATCGAATCTGCGGCATCGTCCGGCAGATGCTGCCGCACACTGCGGCGGAGCTCGGTCCTCACCGGTCACTGTCCGAGGCTGGTCTGAAGTCCCTCGATCTCGTCACCCTGATGCTGGCGGTCGAGGTGGAATTCGAAGTCGAGATTCCCCAGGAGGAAATGACCCCGGAGAACTTCCGCTCGATAGCGGCCATCCAGGCGCTGGTCGCCAGCCTGACGGCGACGGCCTGAGGGGCGCGGCCTTGCCCCTCGATCCTGGCGCGGCGCGTCTCCTCAGGATGCTGGGCGCCTCCGCACCGGTCGACCAGGACGCCCCAGCCACCGAAGCGCGCCGGCTGACGATCGAGCGATTGAGCCGGGTCGCCGGGGGAGGGGCCGGCCCCGCGGTGGTCACGCGTGATCTGCAGGCTGCCGGCCCGGCCGGGTCGATCGCCCTGCGGCTTTACGCGTCGGCCGCTCCCTGCTCGGGCGCCCTCGTGTGGCTGCACGGCGGCGGATGGGTGGCGGGCGGGCTGGACAGCCACGACCCGCTCTGCCGTCGTCTGGCGGCGAGCTCGGGCGTCTCGGTGATCGCGGTCGATTATCGGCTGGCCCCGGAACATCGGTTTCCCGCGGCCTTCGAGGATGCGCTCGCCGCGGTCCGCTGGGTCGCCGAACACGCCGGGTCGCTCGGACTTGCGGCCGGCAAGCTCGCCGTCGGCGGCGACAGCGTCGGGGCGGGCCTGGCGGCGGCGGTGGCGCTTAGCGCCGATGCGCCGCCGCTCGTGCTTCAGGTGCTGCTCTGCCCAGTGCTCGATGTGGTCCACGAACGACCGTCGCGCCGCCTCTTCCGCCACGGCTTCTTCATGGACCCCAAGACCTTCAGCCGGGACCTGGACGATTACTGCGGTCCGGGAGTGGACCGCACCGACCCGCGCCTCTCGCCGCTGCTGGCGCGTCACCTCGGGCGCGAGCCGCCCGCGCTCATCCACGCCGCGGAATGCGATCCCTTCCGCGACGAGGCGTGCGCCTATGCCGACCGCCTCTGCGACGTGGGCGTCGGCGCTCGCTTCGTCCTCTGGCCTGGCATGATCCACTACTTCTACCTGCTAGTCGGGGCGATCCCGGCCGCCGCGCCCGCCGTGGAGACGCTTGGGGCCGAGCTCCGCGAGGCGCTTGCCTGAAGGCGTCGTCAGAGGCGGAGCTCGCCGCGGCCGATGCGGTCGAACAGATCGCGAGCAAGGGGCGCGTACGCCCCCCGCGCCGGAACGTCGAAGAAGAGCGGATCAGAGATCTGGCGAGGGTCGAACCCCTCGGCCGCCAAACAATGCGTGGCCGTCTTGAACGTCTCGGTGGCGGGCAACGCCGCGATAAGTCGGATGAATAGGGGGCGGGCGTAGCCGGGCAGGGCCTCGTCGAGGCGCCGCCTCAGCTCACCGAGCCGGAAGCCGGGCCCCGCGACGATCGCCGCCATGCCCGCGCGGCCCTCAGTTTTGGGCACGGCGACGCCGTATACTGCAGCCGCCGCGACGCCGGGGCAGCCTTCGACGATGCGCTCGACCTCGGCGGCGCTGACGTTCTCGCCCTTCCAGCGGAAGCTGCCGCCGATGCGCTCCACGAAGCGGAAGAACCCGCGCTCGTCGACGCGCATCAGGTCGCCGCTGCGAAGCCAGGCGTCGCCGGGCTCGAACACGTCGCGCAGCACCTTGCGCTCCGTCTCCAACGCGCTGGTGTAGCCCTCGAAGGCCTGGGCAGGATCGCTGCCGCTGATCCGGCTGATGGCTTCGCCGGCTACGCCGGTCCGGCAGCGGATGCAAAGCCCGCCCGGCCCGCGCCGAGGGGCGTCGGTTTTCGGATCGAAAGCCACGATGGCGACGGGGAAGCGGTGCGCCATGAAGCGGGGGACGCGGCCGACCGCCCCGGGTTCGCCCTCCAGGTTGAACAGCGAGAAGTTGCCCTCGGTGGCCGCATAGAACTCGACGATGCGCGGGACGCCGAACCGCGCCTGGAACTCGTCCCAGACCGCCGCCGAGAGCCCGTTGCCGCAAGCGATACGGAGCCGGTGGCGCCGCTCGCTGGCGCAAGGGGGCGTGTTCACGAGGTAGCGGCAGAGCTCGCCGATGTACTGGAAGAGCGTGCAGTCCCAGCGCACGAGGTCGTCCCAGAAGGCCGAGGCCGAGAACCGCGGCGCGATCACGATCGAGCCGCCGCCGACCAGGAGCGCGCCGGTCGCGACCACGCCGCCCACGCTGTGGTGCATGGGAAGACAGTTGTAGAGCCGATCGGCCGGCGTGACCTGAAGCAGGCCCGCGAACCACGAGCTCCAGCTCATCACACGCCGGTGACTGACCCGGGCGGCCTTGGGCAGGCCCGTCGTGCCGGAGGTGTAGATCAGGAGCGCCGGATCGGAGAGGGTGACCCGCGTCCGCTCGCCCGGCGTGAGGGGATCCGCCGAGATCCTACTGAGCTCGCGCCGCACCCCGCGGGCAGGGCCTGATCCCAGCAGCCACAGCCCGTCCGGATCGCACGCGCCCCGCATTGCGCTCCGCACCGCGTCGGCTGAGGCCTCGGCGGCGATTACGAGGCGCGGCGCTGCGGCCGCAAGGCAGTGCGCGAGAGCCTCCCCCTTCAGCCTGGGGTTCACAAGCGCCACGACGACGCCCACTCGGGTCAGACCGAGCCAGGCCGCCAGGTAGCCGGGGTGGTTGTGGGCTACGAGCGCGACGACGTCGCCCTTGCGTAGCCCCTGGTCCAGCGCGAACCGCGCCCATCGCCGCGACAGGGCGGCGAGATCGCCATAGCTCAACTGCTCCTCGTCGGAGAGGAGAGCGGCGGCGGAGCCCCGCGCCAGCGCCTGTTCCTCCACCACCTCAGGAAGGGTGCGCTCAGGCGACCGCTCGAGCCGCCCCGCCATCTTGAGCGCGCGGAGCCAGGCCCTGTTGACGCTGTCGGCCGGCGTGGACTGCGCCCGGCCCGCGAGGCGCCTCGTGAGGGGCTCTGTGTCCATTTGGCGGTCGTCCCAAGGGGCCGCCGCCCGGCTGTGGGTCGCCGGCGCCCGACGGCTTGCGCAGGCAGGAGCGAGCGAACCCGCTTTCGGATCGGCGCGTCTGCACCAATCCGGGGGAGGATCGCACCGCGCGAACCCCTTAGGTTTCTCTCGCTCCTCAGCACTCTCATCGCCGAGGTTCAGGCGCGCACGTCCCGCACGGAAGCGCCGCGCCTCCTCAACAGCCTCGTCGGAGCTGCGCAGCACGAAGAAGGCGTAGGCGACGCCCAGTTCGCGGTCGCGGGCGTAGGCGGCGAGCCGGCGGCGGAAGGCGGCGCGGCTGAGGTCGTCCGACGGCCAGGTCGGCTCCCAGGGCTGCAGGAAGCCCCGCGAGCGGGCGCGAAGCTCGCGCCACTCCGGATAGTCCGCGGCCCGCGGCGGGCGCAGCACGATCCCCTGACCTTCGACGCGAAGGCCGCTTTCCGGGGCGATCCAGTCGAGCAGCGCCATGACCGGAGCGTCGCGCAATTCGCGGCCCCGGTCGAGCGCGAGGCGTTCTTGGGTGTCATCCCGGAAGCCGCACAGCGGCTGTCCGGGACCCATACACGCCTGAAGGTGGAGAAGGCCCCCTTGGGCCGCGGCAGATCCTGCTGCATCGACGCGAATGGATCCCGGTATTTGGCCGCCGGCCAAAACCGAGATGACGGGTCTCGCAGACTAGTTTATAGTATAAACTTGTTTGCGGCGGATTGGCCGCCACTCAAGGGAGCTGGGACCATGTCCACAGCCACGGATTCCATCGCCGCCTCGGAGCGCCTGCACGGTCTGGATGCGGTGCGCGGCTACGCCCTGCTGCTGGGCGTCGTCTTCCACGCCACCATTTCGTTCCTGCCGGGGCCGCATCAGGTCTGGCCGGTGCGCGACGTGGCGTCGAGCGACCTGCTCGCCGTCGTGTTCTTCGTCTCGCACACCTTCCGCATGACGACCTTCTTCCTGATCGCCGGCTTCTTCGGCCACCTGATGGTCGAGCGGCGCGGCGTGAAGGGCTTCATCAAGGATCGCCTGAAGCGCATCGCCCTGCCGCTGGTGGTCGGCTGGCCGCTGCTGTTCGCCGCCATCATCGCCGCCAGCGTCTATGGCGTCTGGACGGCCACTGGCCATGTCCCGACCAAGCCGCCGCCGACGCCGCCCAACCTGCCGCCGCTGCACTTCCCGCTGACGCACCTGTGGTTCCTCTACGTCCTCTTGTGGCTCTACGCCGGCACGCTGGTCGGCCGGGCGATCGCCGCAAGGATCGACCCGCGTGGCAAGGTCGCGGCGCTGGCCGACGGAGTGACGCGCTTCGTGGTCGGCGCCCCGGCGGGCTTCCTGCTGCCGGCGATCACCGCGGCGTTGGCGCTGAACGCGTTCGGTCCTTGGCTCCTGTGGTTCGGCGTCCCGACGCCCGACAACTCGCTGATCCCGAACCTGCCGGCGGCGGTGGAGTTCGCCCTCGCCTTCGGGCTCGGCTGGCTGCTCCATCGGCAGACGGAGCTCTTGAGCGCCCTGCGCCGCAACTGGGCCGGCTACCTGGGCGTCGGCGTCGTCGCCATCGGCGGCTGTCTCGCCTGGATCGGGCTGCAACCGGTCGTGACGCCCCAGCCGCCCGGCTTCGAAAAGCTCGCCTACGCCGTCGGCTACGCCGTCGGCGCGTGGAGCCTGACCTTCGCCGCGATCGGCCTCGCGCTGCGCTTCCTGTCGGACCACAGCCCGGTGCGGCGCTACATCGCCGACTCGTCGTACTGGATCTATCTGATCCACCTGCCGCTGATCATGGCGCTGCAGGCGGCGGTGTCGAAAGCGGCCTGGCCCTGGGAGGTCAAGTTCGCGATGGTCCTGGGGGTGGGCTTCACGCTGATGTTCGCCAGCTATCACCTCTTCGTGCGGCGGACGCTCATCGGCGCCATTCTCAACGGGCGGCGCATCCCACGGACCCCGCCCGCGACGCCCGCGCCCGCCACCACGCCGGAGGCCGCACGATGAACAAGGACACCGCCCGCGAAGACCTCGCCTTCATGCGCGCGCTCGTCCAGCCGGACGAGCACTGGCAGAGGAACTTCGGCGAGATCTATGCCGCCGCGGGCGGCTGTTACGGCGGGCAGATGATTCTGCACGGCCTGCAGACCTTCAACCTGATCCCGAGCGAGGGCCTGCCAGCGCTGCTGGTGGGCTTTGGCCCGACGGTCGTGCTGCTCGCGCTGGTGCTCTGGATCAGCCGCCGCCACCGCGGGCAGACCATCGGCGGGATCAACTCGCGGACGGTGCGCTCGGTGTTCAGCGCCATCGGCATCGCCAATTTCGCGCTCATCACGATGTTCGCCTCGGTGGCCATCCGGGAGCACAGCATCACCATCTGGCTGCTCTACGCGCCGGTCGTGCTGGTGACGCAGGGGGCCGCCTGGCTCACCGCCTTCATGCTGCGGCGGAAGGCCTGGTTCTGCGTCGTCGCCCTCGGCTGGTTCGCCACGGGAATCGGCATGGCGGAGGCGATCCCGAACCTGCGCTGGTTCATCCTGATCGGCGGCGTCGGCTTCTTCGCCTTCATGCTGGCCCCCGGCCTCGTGATGATGCGCCAGCCCGGGCGCGCGGCCTGACGCGCATGGACCGCTTCGACATCGGCAAGCTCGACGATGTCATCCACGGCCGCCTGCGGCTGGGGGTCATGGCCTATCTGGCCAACGCCGAGGTCGCAGACTTCAACGAGCTGAAGGCGGTGCTCGAGGTCACCCAGGGCAATCTGTCGGTTCAGCTGCGCAAGCTCGAGGACGCCGGCTACGTGACTATCGAGAAGGGCTTCCTGCACCGCAAGCCGCGCACCCAGGTGCGTCTGACGCCGGCCGGCCGCGCGGCCTTCGCCGGCTATCTCGAGACGCTCGGCCGGCTGATCGGTCCAGCGGCGTAGGATGGCTGCCTCCCCCGTTCACGGGGGAGGTGTCACCCGCCGCAGAGCGGGTGACGGAGGGGGCGGCCAGCGCGGTGCGGGACCTCGCCCCGCCCACCATCCGCTCTTCGGCCCGCCTACGCGGACCTCGGCGGAGGGTCTCCCTCCCCGTGAACGGGGAGGGCGGCTATCCGAACAGCGCCCGCTGGAACACCTCCGCCGCGCCGAGCGCCGCTTTCGGGCCGAGGACGGCGACGGCCGCCTTGCGGTGCGAAAGGATGTCCTGCGTCACTCGCGCCAGATCCGCCGGCGTCACCGCGTCGATCTCGGCGGCGACCTCGTCGGGCGCGAGCGTGCGCTCGAACAACAGCACCTGCGCCGCCGCCTGCTCGGCCCGCGACAGCGCCGATTCCCGGCTCATGAACATCGCGCCCTTGAGCTGCGCCTTCGCCCGCGCCAACTCCGCCTCCGGAACCGGCGCGGTGACCGCGGCGAGCTCGTCGGCCACGACCCGCGCGAGTTCCGCCGCATCGCCGGCCGCGCAGCCCGCGAACACGCCCAGCACGCCGGTGTCGGCGTAGGTCTCGGCGTAGGCGTCGATGGCGTAGGCCAGGCCGCGCTTCTCGCGCGCCTCCTGGAACAGCCGCGAGGCCATGCCGCCGCCGAGCAGCTCGGCCAGCAGGCGCAGCGCGAAATAATCCGGATCGCACGCCCCGACGGCGGGCAGCAGCAGGACGAGGTTGGCCTGCTCCAGCCGCTTGGCCACGGGGCGAACGCCGCCGGTGAAGGCGGCCGGCTCGGACTGGGCGAGCGCCGCGCCGCCGGCCATGCCGCCGAACTCCCGCTCCGCCAGGCGGACGAGCTCGCCTTGATCCACCGCGCCGGCGGCGCTGACGACCAGGGTCTGCGGCGCGTAGAGCGCGCTGCGCCAGTCGCCGAGGCTGTCGGGCGCGGCGACGCCGATCGATTTCGGCGTGCCGAGGATCGAGCGGCCTAGCGCATGGCCGTCGAAGGCCGCGGCCTGCGCCAGCTCGAACACCAGGTCGTCCGGGGTGTCGGCCGCCTCGGCGATCTCCTGGCCCACCACCTGCTTCTCGCGGCGCAGGTCCTCGGCGTCGAGCGCCGGCCGCTGCACGAGGTCGGCCAGCACCGCCATGCCGAGCGGCAAGCCGTTCTGCAGGGCGCGCACCTGATAGCTGGTGCGCTCGTAGCCGGTGGCGGCGTTGATCTGGCCGCCCTCGGCCTCGATCACCTCGACGATGTCCTTGGCCGAGCGCTGGCCCGCGCCCTTGAACACCATGTGCTCGAGCAGGTGCGACCAGCCGGAGCGGTCGGCGGGCTCGAAGCGCGCGCCGCGCCCCGCCACGACCGACAGGGCGACGGTCTGCAGCCCCGGCATCGGATCGCAGACGACCCGCACCCCGTTGGCGAGCCGGTGGATCGGCAGGCCCTTGGGCTCAGCTTTCGGCGAAGGCGCGGACATGGGCCTTGATGGCTGCGGCGTCGGCGGGGAGCCGCTTGAACCGCTCCGGTCGCGCCGCCAGGTTGGCGGCCCCGCGCGGCAGCTCCGGGGCGACGCCCGCCGCCTCGGCGACGTCCTCCGGGAACTTGGCGGGATGGGCCGTGGAGAGGACGACGACTGGCGGGTCGAGGTCGGCGAGCTTGCCCTGGCCGGCCACGCCCACGGCGGTGTGCGGGTCGATCAGCTCGCCCGTCTCATTGAGCGTCGCCAGGATGGTGCGGCGGACCTCGTCCTCGCTGACCGACACGCCGGAGAACAGCTCGCGCATGGCGCTCAGCGCCTGCGGCGGGATGTCGAGCTGGCCGGCCTGGCCGAACGCCTGGAAGGCGCGCGCCGTCTCCACCGCGTCGCGGCGCACGGCCTCGAAGTAGAGCCGCTCGAAATTGGACGCCGACTGGATGTCCATGGCCGGCGCGATGGTCGGCTGCACCTGGCCGCGGACGTAGCGGCCTTCGGCGAAGGCGCGGGCGAGGATGTCATTGGCGTTGGTGGCCGCGACGATCCGCCGGATCGGCAGGCCCATGCGGTGCGCCACGTAGCCGGCGAAGGCGTCGCCGAAGTTGCCCGACGGGACGCAGAAGCTGACCTCGCAGTCGGGCGCGCCGAGCGCCGCAGCCGTGGTGAAGTAGTAGACCGCCTGGGCCGCGATGCGCGCGAAGTTGATCGAGTTGACGCCGGACAGGTCGACGGCCTGGCGCAGCGCCGGGTCGGCGAAGAGGTCCTTCACGATCGCCTGGCAGTCGTCGAACGTGCCCTCGACCGCGACGCAGGCGACGTTGCCGTCCTCGGCCGTGGTCATGAACCGGCGCTGCACCTCGGAGATGCGGCC
>Ga0070665_100009053_pt1 | contig 10086 bp, 10 predicted proteins | sample KBSS13metaG_FD_65862 | JGI IMG/M metagenome (GOLD analysis project Ga0070665, IMG submission 65862) | Switchgrass rhizosphere microbial communities from Kellogg Biological Station, Michigan, USA - KBS S1-3 metaG | ecosystem: Host-associated > Plants > Roots > Rhizosphere > Soil ...
CCGGTCTCGGGCCGATGACGCCGGTGTATGCAGCACCGGAGCAATTCCTGAACGGGCCGACGACAGTCGCGACCGACATCTACCAGTTCGGTGTGCTCTGCTTTCTCGTTCTCACGGGCGGCCTGCCGTACCGTGCCGATCCGAAAGACAGTCTGCGCTGGGCACGCGCGGTCACCGAGGACGAGCCGATCACACTCGCGCAGGCCGCCAGAAGCCCAATCCCAACCGGCGATTCCACGCATGAGGTCCCGCTGCGCCTTCTCCGCCAGTTGACCCGTGATCTGGACGCGATTGTGCGCAAGGCGCTGGCGAAGTCGCCAGGGCAGCGCTATCGCTCAATGGACGCGATGAGCACTGATCTCGAGGCGTTTCTGGAATGCAGGCCGATCAGTGCGCGGCGCGCAGGCCCGCTCTATTTTGCAACGCGTTTCGTGCAGCGGCGGCGCTACGCGGTCGGTGCGACCGTGCTCGCCGTGATAGCGTTGACCGCCGTGGGGATCGTCGCGTTGAAGCAGTCGCTCACAGCCGTCCAACAGAGCGAACGCGCGGCGCGAGAGGTCGAAGTCCGCAATGTCACGCGGGCCATGTTGACGGATCTGCTGCGCGTGGGTCCGGCCAGTGCGGCCCCGCAGCGGCCAAAGTCGGCGCTCGAAGCGCTCGACCAAGGCACCGAGCGGACCTTGGGCGTGCTCGGCGGCAATCTCCAGCACAGGGCGATTGCAGTCAGCGTCCTGGCCGAGAGCTATCTCGAACTCGAGCATCCGCAACGCGCGCGCGATTTGATTGAGCAAACATTGCCCGCACTCAACGGCCAATTGGACAGCATGCGAACCGAGGTGCTGCAGCTCGATCTGCTGCGGGCGCGTGCGGCCGCTGAGTTGGGCGATATTGGGACCAGCAAACGAGCGCTGGACCGGGCGGAAATCGCAATCCGTGCGCTGGACCTGCCTGAGTACTCCCCATCACGCCTGGCCGCTGCGCTGGTGCACGTGGAAATCGAGGAACATGAAGGCAGTCAAGAACACGTTCGCGAGATAGCCGCGCAACTTCTGCGCGACAACGACCGCCCGGGCTTGAACGATACACTTGAATTCGCTCATCTATTGCATGTCAGCGCGATGCAGACTGATGACGAATCGCTATCGATCGAGCTGTTCGAGCGCGCCCGGAAAATCACGGCGTCGCACTATGGGGAAGACAGTCCGGCGTCGCGCGCCGCGCAACGCTGGGTCATCATGCGCGACCTTTTCGGCCCCCATCGGCTCGACACGAATCGACTGCTCGCCGAACAGGAAACCTGGGCGCGCAATACGTTCGGCGAGCAGTCGCTCGACTATGCGGAATTGCTGCGTTTGCGCTGCGAACAGGCCTACGGTGCTCACGCCTATGAGGAAGGCGTGGCGTGCTGGAAGAAAGTGCTCGCGATCTACGAACAGGCGCCTGACACTGAAATCCTCGTGGCTACCGTATGCGACTACATCGCCACGGATTTTCTAAAGCTCGGGCAGCCTGCCAATGCGCTGCCGTACTACGAGCGTGAGTTTGCCCTCCGTTCAAAGGAGTTTGCGCCGAGCAATCGGGAAGTTCTCCACTCGCGCATACAGATCGCCAAAACACGTTGCATGTTGGGCGAGATCGATAGGGCAACGCGTGATTGGGATGAAGCCATGGATGCCTACGTCGCCTCGGCGGGTCCATTGCGGGCGTGGGAAGCCGTGTACGCAGCCTATTTCGCGACATGCCTCCTTGACGCGGGACGTGTCGAATCTGCGCGCTCGACGATGGAACGCCACGGCAAGCTCGATCCGCCGCGGATGGACATGACGGAAGAGAATCGCACTTACATCTCGGGCGTATGGGAGCGTCTGTCGCGTCCGCTCTGAAATCAGTGGCGGTAAGCGCTAGGTCATGGGCGCAGCATCGCGTCGACGATTTTCGGCACGCCGGCCGTCGCGGCTTCGAGGTTCGCGAAGATCTCGGGCAGGCTGATCTCGACCGCGTCACCGCAGCCGGCCGCCCAGTTGGCGACGAGCGCGAGGCACGCGTATTCGCATTCGAGCTCGCGCGCGAGCGCGGCTTCGGGCATGCCGGTCATGCCGACGAGATCGCAGCCGTCGCGGCGCAGCCGCGCGATCTCGGCTCGGGTTTCCAGGCGTGGACCCTGCGTCGCGCCGTAGCAGCCGCCGTCGACAACGGCGACGCCGGCCTTGCCCGCTGCGGCGATCAGCTCGGCACGCAGCGCGGCCGTGTACGGTTCGCTGAAATCGATGTGCTTGACCTCGGCGCCTTCGGCGTCGCAGAAGCTCGTCGATCGACCGCTCGTGTAGTCGATGATCTGATCGGGTACGGCGAGCACGCGCGGTCCCATGTCGTCGCGAATGCCTCCGACCGCATTGACGCCGACGATCCGGCGAGTGCCGAGCCGGTGCAGCGCCCAGACATTCGCGCGATAGTTGATTCGATGCGGCGCGATCGAGTGGGTTTCGCCATGACGCGCCAGGAACGCGACGCGCTTGCCGGAAACGGTGCCGACGACGGGGTCGCCCGAGGGTTTCCCGTACGGCGTGTCGATGTGATGGCGCTCGATGTCCTCGAGCCCGGGAAACTTGTAGAGCCCGGTTCCGCCGATCACCGCGAGCTCGATGCTCATGCGTCCACCGCGTAGATCGCGGGCAGGTTGCGCCCTTGTTCGTGGTAATCCATGCCGTAGCCGAAGACATAGCGGTCCGGAACCTCGACGCCGCAGAAATCGGCCGCGATGCCGGACACGCGCCGCGCGTGGCGCTTCTCGCAAAGCACCGCGACGAGTACGCGCCGTGCGCCCTGGCCGAGGCAGAAATCGCGAATCGCCTTCAACGTGTGGCCTTCGTCGAGAATGTCATCGACGAGCAGCACCGTGCGATCGGTGAACGCGAACGCCGGGCGCTTGATCCACGTGAGCTCGCCGGCGGACGTCGTGCCGCGATAACGCGTCGCGTGCACGTAGTCGAAGGCGAGTGGCGTCGCGATCGCCGTCGCAAGCTGCCCGGCGAATACCAACGCGCCCTGCATGACGGTCAGGAAAATCGCGGATTCGCCGGCGAGCGTGCGATCGATCTCGCCGGCTACGCGCGCGATCGCGGAAACGAGAACGTCTCGGTCGTGCACGCAATCGGCACGCGCAAGCGCATCGGAAAGTCGCGGTTGATCCATCTCAGCCGATGCCTACGGCGGCGTCATCGAGCGCGGTCACGCGTGCGACGAAATCGTTGCGTTGCGGATTGTCGGCGAGCGATTGCCAGGTCTGTGCGACGGCGCCCTGCAGCGCGGCGACCTTCCCGCGCGAGCAAGGCTCGGCGTGCCGGCTCGCCGAGAGCGCTTCGGGCACGATCGAAGCGCTGCAGGCCAGCACGAGATCGCAGCCGGCAAGAAGATGCGCCTCGATGCGCGCGCCGATGCCGCCGAGCGATTCGGTCGCGGCCATGCCGATGTCGTCGCCGAGCACGACGCCGCGAAAACCGAATTCGCCGCGCAGGATGTCCTCGACCCAGATGCGCGAGCAGCCGGCCGGGCGCGCGTCGATCGCCGGATACGTGACGTGCGCGAGCATGACCGCGTCGGCTCCGGCGGCGATGCCGTCGGCAAACGGCACGAGATCGGTTTCGCGCAGCATATCCAGCGTGCGCGGATCGATCGCCGCGTCGAAATGCGTGTCCTCGGCGACGCTGCCATGGCCGGGAAAATGCTTCAGCGTCGCCGCCATGCCGGCGAGGCGCATGCCGCGCAGATAAGCCTGCGTCAGGTCCGAAACGGTTTCGGGATCGGCCGAAAACGCACGCTCGCCGACCGCGAGATTGCCGCGCGCGAGATCGGCGACCGGCGCGAAGCTCATGTCGATGCCGATCGCGCGCATTTCGCTCGCCATCAGCCAGGCGTGCTCTTCGGCGGCCGCGATCGCCGCGGCTCCATCGCGCGCGAACAGCTCGCCGATACGCGCGAGCGCCGGCAAACGCGTGAAACCGGGCCGGAAACGCTGCACGGGACCGCCTTCCTGATCGACACAGACCAGGAACGGATCGGGTCGCGCCGCGCGGATGTCGTCGATCAGCGCGGTGACTTGCTCGCGGTTCTCGAAATTGCGCGTGAAGAGGATCACGCCGCTGACTTGCGGCGTCGCGAGCCAGCGCAGGTCTTCGTCGGTCAGGGTTTTTCCGGGCAGGCCGATGATCAGCATTCGCGGAGAATTGATTTCAGGGGACCGTAGTCTATCGCGAGCGCGGACGGCTACGCCTGTTCCGACGGCCGCGCCGCGTCGGCCGACGCCTTTTCTTCGGCGCTCCACCGCGAATACGGATAGGTCGCGAGATTCAGGTTGTAGAAACGCGCGAGATCGCTGACTTCGCGTCCGAGCCACCGCGGCCGCGGAAATTCCTCGTCCGCGTGCGCAAGCTCGACTTCGGCAACGATGAGCCCGGCATTGTCGCCGAGGAACTCGTCGATCTCGAAAAGATGGCGGCCCATTTCGACATGGTGACGCAGCTTCTCGACACGGTTTCCGGCCAGCGTCGCGAGCAGACGTTCCGCGTCGGCGAGCGGAATCGCGTATTCGTATTCGTCGCGTTCGACGCCATGCGTGACCGACTTGATGTTGAGATGCGCCACGTCGCCGGCGATCCTCACACGCACCGAGCAGCGCGCGGGCGGTCCGGCGAGGTAGCCCTGCGCCATGCGCTCGCTGCTTGAGACGTCGCGGCGCCAGGTGTCGTCGGCGACGAGAAACTTGCGTTCGATTTCGACGGGCATCGTTTTTTGCAACTCCGCTAAAGATTGAACCACGAAGGACACGAAGGACACGAAGAAAAGCTCTCAAATTCAATTCCCTTCGTGTGCTTCGTGTTCTTCGTGGTTCAATCTTTCAAATCCCACCACCCCTACCGTTCGAACAGCGCGATCGATTCGACGTGCGCCGTGTGCGGGAACATGTCCATGACGCCGGCCGCGGCGAGTTTGAATCCGTGTTGTTGCACCAGCGTGCCGGCGTCGCGCGCGAGCGAACCAGGATGGCACGAAACGTAGACCACGCGTCGCGTCGATTTCCGCGGCAGGTATTCGAGCACGGCGGCAGCGCCGGAGCGTGGCGGATCGAGCAGGATCTTGTCGTAGTCGCGCGTCGCCCATGGCGCGTCGCGCTGATCCGCGGCGAGATCGGCAGCGGCGAATTCCGCATTGGCGATTCCATTCGCGAGTGCATTCGCGCGGGCTCGCGCGACGAGACCGGCCTCGCCTTCGACACCGACCACGGCGCCCGCGCGTCGTGCGACCGGCAGCGTGAAATTACCGAGCCCGCAGAAAAGATCGAGCACGCGGTCGCTCGAAGTCGGTTCGAGCAAGTCGAGCGCTCGCGCGATCATTTTCCGATTCATGCCGGCGTTGACCTGCACGAAATCGAGCGGCTCGAATGCGATTTCGACGTCCGCTTCCGCGATGCGGAAAGAGAGATGCACATTTTCCGGCCACAACGTGCGCACGGTGTTCGGCCCGCCCGGCTGGATCAGAATCGCAAGCTCGTACTGTTGACCGAACGCGATGAGCCTGGCGATGTCGGTGTCCGAAAGTGGTTGCAGGTTGCGGAAAATGAGAGCGACCGTGTCGTCGCCGGCCGAGATCTCGACCTGCGCGATCGTCTGTTTTGCTTCGAGCGAATTCACGAGCTCGCCGATCGCGGCGATGCGGTGCCCGACCTCCGGCAACAGCGTATGGCAGACCGAAAGATCGGCGACGAAGCGCGGATTGTCCTCGCGGAACCCGACCAGCACTTTGCCTTTCTTGGCGACCCACTTCACCGACAATCGGCCTTTGCGGCGATAACCCCAGGCTTCATCGCTCAGCGGATCGAGCCAGCGCCTGGGCTCGACCTTGCCGATGCGTTCGAAATTTTCCATCAGCACGCGCTGTTTCGCCGCGATCTGCGCCGATGCCGGCAGGTGCTGCAGCGCGCATCCGCCGCAGGTGCCGAAATGCGGACAGCGCGGTTCGATGCGCTCTGTCGATCGCGTCAGCAACGTATCGACGCGCCCTTCGTCGAAACTGCGGTGCCGCGCGGTGATCTGCACGACGGCGCGCTCGCCCGGCAGCGCGCCCGCGACGAACACGGTCTTGCCGTCGATGCGGGCGACGCCGCGGCCGTCGTGCGAAAGGTCGGTGATCTCGATTTCGTGGGATTGCATGCGTGGGTTCGAATGACGGGACGATGCCGGCGCGAAAATCGCGGCAACCGAACAACGCCTCGATTCGACAGCGGCGCTGCGAATCAGGGCGACGAACGATTGACGATGCCGGCACGGGCCGCCATTCTGCCAGCATCTCTCCCAGCCGCGACGCATCGTGCCGAACATTCTGGTCGCCGACGACAATCCGGTCAGCCTGCGTTTTTTCGCCGAGGCGCTGGCGCAGCTCGGATTCGCTTGCGCGCTGGCGCACGATGGGCTCGAAGCCGTCGCCGAAGCGCAGCGCACGCGGTTCGATCTGTTGCTGCTCGATGCACGCATGCCGGGCCTCGACGGCGTGCAGGCGCTGGCGCGCATCCGCGCATTTCCCGGGCCATCGCGCGATGCGATCGCACTCGCGACGACGGCCGATGCGGACGAAGCCACGCACCGCGACCTGACCGAGGCGGGTTTCGTCGATGTGATCGCGAAACCGGTCAGCGTCAGCGCGCTCCGCGTCGCGTTGACGCGTCAGCTGACCGAGCGCGTCGACGATGTGCGCCCGGCAACCGATCGCGACGACCATAACGATCTCGACGATGCCGGCGCGCTCGCGGCGACGGGCGGCGACGCGGCGATCCTGGCCGCGCTGCGCGGTCTGCTGATGACGGAGCTTGACGCATTGCCGGCCGAATTGAGCGATATCTCGGCGCGAAACGATGCCGCAGGGCTCCGCGACCGTCTGCATCGACTCGATGCGTCCGCCGGTTTCTGCGGCACGCCGGCGCTTGTGCGCGCAGGCGCAAGACTTCGTTCGGCGCTGGCAAACGATGCATCGTGGCCGAACGCCGCGGCGGCGGAATTTCTCGCCGCCTGCGCGGACGTCCGCGCCGCGCTCGTCCAATCGGGCGTAACGCGCGCCGGCTAGACGAAATCCGGTGTTTCCGGCTTGCGCGGCGAACCGGCACCGGCATCCGCGAGCTCGACGAGATGGCGCGACGACAGCGTCCACGCATTGAGCTCGCCGCCGAGCAGATCGCGGATGATCGAGCGCATCAGACGGCGCAATTCGACGAGCTCGGCAGCCGCCGGCATTTCATCGCGATCGAGCGCGAGCAATGCGCGGCCGCTGACACGCGCGAGACTGCTGCCTTCGTTCCAGGCGACGGGTCCGGTATCGGCGAGGTACGCGTAGAAGCCTTCGGCATCGATCGGCGCGCCATCGGCCGCATGCGTCAGCATCAGCCCGTAGCCGAGATCGGCGAGGAAATCGCGCTCGAAACGGCGCAATGTCCAGGCGATGGATGGCTGTTCGGCGAGGCGTGCGAGGCATTCGGTATACGCACCGAAAGCGCCTTGATGCGCGTCGTTGCGGCTCGAAAGCCTCAGCACGAGCTCATTGACGTACATGCCGGCGAGCAGCGCATCGCCGGACAACACCCAGCGGGTGCCGGTTTGTTCCGCACCGCTCAGGGTGCCGAGCTCGCCGCGCGCGGTCCAGCTCAGCAGCAGCGGTTGCAGCGGCTGCAGGCTCGCGCGCGGAAAGCGGCTTCGCGCGCTGCGCACGCCGCGCGCGACGAGGCCAACGCGGCCATGGTCGCGCGTGAATGCTTCGACGAGCATCGACGTTTCGCGCCAGGCGCGCGCGTGGAGGACGAAACCGGGCTGTTGTTCGATGCGCATGGAGAGCCGGGATTCGGGATTCGGGAATGGGGATTCAGTGCCAAAACCGGAGCCGGGCTTTTCTAACTGCCCGCGCCGCTACCCTACTCCGCGTATCCGAATTGCCGGAGCGCGGCTTCGTCGTCGCTCCACGATTCGCGGACGCGCACCCAGAGCTCGAGAAAGACCGTGCGTCCGAACATGCGCTCCATCGCGCGACGCGCCGCCGTGCCGATCGCCTTCAGCTCGCGTCCGCCGGCGCCGATGATGATGCCCTTCTGCCCTTCGCGCTCGACCCAGATCACGGCACCGATGCGCGCGACGCCGCCGGCATCCTCGAAACGCTCGATCTCGACGGCGACCGCGTAGGGCAATTCCGCCGAAAAACGCAGCATCAGCTGTTCGCGCACGAATTCGGCGGCGAGAAAGCGCTCGCTGCGATCGGTCATTTCGTCTTCGCCGTAGACTGCGTCGCCTTCGGGCAAGCGCGCGATGACATCGTCGAGCAGCGCCGGTACGCCATCGCCGCGACGCGCGACGATGAAATGCACGGCGGCGTAGTCGCGCTCGCGCGTGAGCTCGGCGGCGAACGGCAGCAATCTCGTCTTGTCCGTTATGCGATCGACCTTGTTGACCGCGAGCAGCCGCGGCTGCGGATGCTTCGAAAGCACACGCCAGACGTCTTCATCCTCGTCGCTCCAGCGCATCGCATCGATGACGTGGATCGCAACGTCGGCCTCGGCCGGAACCTGGCGCGCGATGCGGTTCAACTGACGATTCATGGCGCGCTTGTCGCCCTGATGCAATCCCGGCGTATCGAGAAACACGACCTGCGCGCCGGGCCGCGTCGCGATGCCGAGGATCCGATGGCGCGTCGTCTGCGGTTTCGGTGTCACGATGCTGAGTGGCGCGCCGACGAGCGCATTCAGCAGCGTCGACTTGCCGACGTTCGGACGTCCGACCAGCGCGACGTGGCCGAAGCGGTGCGCGGACGAAATCGGCTCACTCATCGCGGGCCTCGACAGCGCGAAGCGCCAGTTCGGCAGCCGCCTGCTCGGCGCTGCGGCGTGTCGATCCCGAACCCGTCGCGCGGATGCCGAGCGCATCGACGCGGCATTCGATCTCGAACGTCTTGGCGTGATCGTCGCCGTGGCTCGCGATCAATTCGTACACCGGCAGCGCGAGCGCGAGCGCCTGCAGGCGTTCCTGCAGGCGGGTCTTGGCGTCCTTCGGCGCGGCGCTCGTTCCGGCTGCGCTGCGTCCTTCGAAGAGATGCCGCACGATCGCGCGGCAGGCAACCCAGCCGGCATCGAGATAGATCGCCGCGATGACCGCTTCGAACGCGTCGGCAAGAATCGAATCGCGGCGAAAGCCGCCGCTCTTGAGCTCACCGGGACCGAGCCGCAGCAGATCGCCAATCTCTTCGTCGCGCGCGATCGCGGCGAGCGCGCCGCCATTGACGAGTGCAGCTCGCAGGCGCGTCATCTCGCCTTCGTCGGCGCGCGGGTGCTGCTCGAAAATAAGCTCCGCGACGATCAGGTTGACCAGCGCGTCGCCGAGAAATTCGAGCCGCTCGTTGTTGTGCTGCCCGGCGCTGCGATGCGTCAGCGCCTGCGCGAGCAGCGCGGGAGTCGCGAAGGCATGACCGAGTGCGAGGGATGCGTCAGTCGCCACCGGCGCGCAGATTGACTGACTTGTCGAATGTCGCGAGCAGATCGATGTTGTACATGAACGGTACGCGCCTCTCGTAGGCGATGCGCAAGGTCGAGCCGCCGTTTTCGCGCTTGAGCTGGATCGCCTGCGGCGGGATGTTTGCCGAATCGACGTATTGCGCATCGAACTTGACGCTGAGGTCGCGCCGGATCTCTTCGATCGAACGTTGCGCCCAGACCCCTTCCGTGCGCAATTGATCCATCGACTTCACGACGCCGAAATATTCGATGTAGACCGGAATCAGCCGCATCGCGAGATAAGCGAAGAAGCCCGCGACACAGAGCAGGATCGCAAAGCCGATCAACGTGATTCCGCGAACGTTGCGCTGCATGTTCATGCTGTCTCCCCTGTTGCGTTCGACGAGCGGCTCGAAGCTTGTTCGATCGGCTTATTTGATCAGAGTGCCGATGCGGCCGAAATCGATTCCGTCGTCCCAGTTCATCCAGATGACGAGTGCCTTGCCGACCAGGTTCGCTTCCGGCACGAAACCCCAGAAGCGGCTGTCGAGGCTATTATCGCGATTATC
>Ga0070665_100009054_pt1 | contig 10086 bp, 10 predicted proteins | sample KBSS13metaG_FD_65862 | JGI IMG/M metagenome (GOLD analysis project Ga0070665, IMG submission 65862) | Switchgrass rhizosphere microbial communities from Kellogg Biological Station, Michigan, USA - KBS S1-3 metaG | ecosystem: Host-associated > Plants > Roots > Rhizosphere > Soil ...
TGGCCGCTGGCGCGGGCGTTGGCAGCGGCACGCTGTCGATCGATCTGGGCCGGTGGGACAGCACCAGCGGCACCCCCGTCTTCACGGCGGCAGGTGCCGCAGCCGTGGTGGTGAGCATCGCCAGCACCGACACCATGGCCGACATCGCCGGCAAGATCAACGCGGCCGGCGCTGGCGTCACCGCAACGGTGCTCAAGGACATCTCGGGCGAGCGGTTGCTGATGCGCTCGAGCAGCACCGGTGAGGCGACCGGTTTTCGGGTGCAGGCCACCGACGATGGCACCGACACCACCCAGGTTGGGCTGGGCATCCTCTCGTTCGATGCGCCGGGTGTCGGCATGGCTGCCAATCCGGTCCAGTACGGACAGAATGCGGCGGCCACGGTCAACGGCATCGCGATCACGTCGGCCAGCAACACGCTCGATGGCACGGTGCCGGGCCTGTCGATGACGCTGCTGCAGGAAACCACGACCCCGGTGGAGATCGTCGCCACGACCGACACCACGTCCATGACGGCGGCGATCCAGGGGTTCGTGACCGCCTACAACGCGATGAACCAGATGCTCAACGAGGCGACGAAGTACGACGCCGCGAGCAAGACGGCAGCGTTGTTGCAGGGCGATGCAACCACCACCGGGCTGCAGAACGCCTTGCGCAGCCTGGTCGGCGCCGCCTCGGGCGGCGGCGCACTGGGTCACCTGTCGGACCTGGGCGTCTCGATTGCCAAGGACGGGGCCGGCAATCTGGCGATCGACAGCGCCAAGCTGGCGACGGCTTTGAAGGACCCGGCGGCGGTGCAGCAGTTTTTCTCGGCCGCCAGGGGTCCGAGCGAGCTGGCCACCGGCTTTGCCACGCGCCTGTACGCCTTCACCAGGGAGGCTGTCGGAAGCGACGGCGCCCTGACCGGCAAGACCGCCTCGCTGCAGGTGCAAAAGACCGGCAACAGCAAGGAGCAGGACCGAGTCAGCGACCGTCTGGCGATCACCGAGGCGCGTCTGCGCAAGCAGTACTCGGCGCTGGACAGCACCGTGGCCTCGATGACCGCGCTGAACACGTACATCACTCAGCAAATTGCACAGTGGAACAAGTCAGCAGGCTGATTGATGTTGAGTTTCGCTGGCGATTGCCGATAACAAAGCGTGAACTGAAAAGGAAACACGCCATGTACACGTCCCCCAGCTTCCGCGCAGCCCAGGCCTACAAACGAGTCGGTGCCGAGTCCGGCGTCGACGGCGCCAGCGCCCACCAACTGATCGTTCTGCTGTTCGATGCGCTGCAGCAATCGCTCAACCAGGCCCGCGGTGCCCTGGAGCGCGGCGACGTGGCCATCAAGGGCGCCAGCATCCAGCGCGCCGTGCGCATCCTGGAGGAAGGCCTCAAGGCCGGCCTGGACCCGGTGCGCGGGGGCGACCTCGCGCAACAGCTGCGTGCGCTCTACGATTACTGCATTGAACGCCTGACCGTTGCCAATCTGCGCAACGATGCACCGGCCCTGAACGAGGTGGCCGCGCTGGTGGCACCGGTGGCGCAGGGCTGGAAAGACATTGGCTCCGCGGTTGCCGCGCAGCCGCACTGAACCGCTGGAGCTGTCCATGCAAGACCGACTGCTGAACTATTACAAGGCGATCGAGGCCGCGAGCCGGGAGATGCTCGAGGCCGCGCAGCGCGAGGACTGGGACGACGTGGTGCGCTGCGAAGGCGTTTGCGCGGTGCTGATCGAGCAGTTGCGTTTTCAATCGCGGTCGCAGGAACTCTCGCGCGAGGACCGGCTGGAGAAGCGGCGCATCATGCAGCGCATCCTGCGCACCGACACCGAGATCCGGATCCTGGCCGAGCCCTGGATCCCGCGCTTCGAGCAGATCTTCGACTCGAGCCTGGCGCTGATCCACTGAGTGCCAAGAAAAAGCCCGGACCGCGCGAGCGGTCCGGGCTGAAAGTCCCGCTTGGAGACGGGCTGAGGAGAACCAATCCTCACACTTGCATGTTCATGATGTCCGTGTAGGCCTGCACCATCCGGTTGCGCACGTGCAGCGTGGCCTGAAAGCCGATCTGGGCCTTCTGGATGGCCACCATGGTCTCTTCCAGGCTGACCGCCGGATTTTCCAGCTGTACCTGTTGCTGCAGGCCCGTGGCCTGGTTCTGCGCCTCGCTCACGCCTTTCAGGGCACCGGACAGCACGCTGGAGAAGCTGCCCGCGTCCTGCGCTGCCGGCGTGGCGCGCGAGATCGCGCCGGGCCGGCTGGCCAGCGGGGCGGTGACGGGGGGCAGTCGGAAGTCCATGCCGCCATGCTAGGGCTTGCGCCTTTCGCGCTGGCGTCGAAATGAGGCGGAAAGCGGCGCCTTATCGGCCTTATGGGCCAGGGGACGGGCCCGAATAATCGCCCGGTGCAAGAAGCAGATCCGCTCCATGCCGACCCAGCCCCCAACGCCGTCCAGCGCCCATGTCCGCCGCCAACCTTCCCCTTGCAGCCTCGCCCACCGGCACCGCCCTTGCCTCGCCATGGACCGTCAAGCTGGTCGGCATGGAACCGCGCCTGCGGCTGCGGCTGACGATCGGCGCGGTGGTGCTGCTCGCGGTGGCCGTGCTGGCTGTCATCTTCGCGCGCCAGCCCGACTGGCGCGTGCTGTACGCCAACCTGGGTGACAAGGACGGTGGCCTGGTGATCGCGCAACTGGCCACCATGAACATTCCCTACAAGTACGCCGAAGGCGGCGGCGCTGTCCTGGTGCCGGCCGACAAGGTGCACGACGTGCGCCTGCGGCTGGCCTCGCAAGGCTTGCCCAAGGGCGCGGTGCAGGGCTTCGAGCTGATGGAGAACAACCGCTTCGGCATGACCCAGTTCCAGGAAAAGCTCAGCTTCCAGCGCGGCCTGGAGGGCGAACTGACACGCTCGATCCAGGCGCTCGCCTCGGTGCAGACCGCGCGGGTGCATCTGGCCTTGCCCAACCAGAACGGATTCTTTCGCGAGCAGCAGAAGCCCTCGGCATCGGTGCTGCTCAGCCTGTACCCGGGACGCGCCCTGGAGCGCGGCCAGGTCGCCGGCATCGTGCATCTGGTCGCCTCCAGCGTGCCCGAGCTGGCCACGACCGCGGTCAGTGTGCTGGACGACAGTGGCAAGCTGCTCTCGGGCACCGGCGAGGCAGGCGGGCAGGGCGATGGACAGCAACTGCAGTACGTCGCGCAGCTCGAGCAGCAGTACGCGCGCCGCATCATGGACCTGCTCGAACCGGTGGTCGGGCGCCAGAACGTCAAGGCGCAGGTCACGGCCGATGTTGATTTCTCGCAGACAGAAGCTACCTCCGAAGAACACAAGCCCAATCTGGCCGCCGAGGCCAGTGCCGTGCGCAGCCAGCAGACGGTCGAGACCACCGGCGCCGGTGCTGCCGGCGGCGCCGCGGCCAGCGGCGTTCCGGGCGCACCGTCCAACCAGCCCCCGGGCCCGTCGTCAGCGCCGGTCAACGGCAGCGCCGCGCCGCTGACGCCGGCGGGCGCGGGCGCCGCCACCGCGGGCACGGCGACCCGCCTGCCGGGCAAGCGTGAATCGACCACCAACTACGAGGTCGACAAGACCGTCAAGACCACGCGGGGCGCCACCGCGCAGGTGCGCCGCCTGAACGCCGCCGTGGTGCTCAACTTCCAGACCGTGGCGGATGCGCAGGGCAAGACCAGCGCCAATGCGCTGCCGCCCGAGCAGATCGAGCAGATCACGGCCCTGGTGCGTGAGGCCATTGGCTTCAACAGGGAGCGGGGCGATTCGGTCAGGCTGATGAACGCGCCGTTCCAGGTGGACACCTCGCCCGTGGCCGACGTGCCGGTCTGGAAGCGGCCTGAAACGCTGGACCTGGCGCGCGGCCTGGCCTGGCCGCTCGGTCTGGTGCTGATCGGGATGATCGTGCTGTTCGGCATGGTGCGCCCGGGCCTCAAGGCCATGGCGTCGGCCAAGCCAGCCGCGTTGCCGGCGACCGGCAGTCAATTCAACGCCGTCGTGGCGGACCCCAACGAACGCCCGGGCCTGCCCTCACCGCTGGGTGGACCTGACGCGCTGCCCGCACCGTCGCAGGAAGTGCCCGAGCAGGCGCGGCTGGAAGGCGCGCGCCAGATGGCGCGCAACAACCCCGTGGCGGTTGCCAACATCGTCAAGACCTGGGTCAACGGCGACGCCGCCGGCGCCTGAGCTGTCGCAACCCGGTCGAACACACGCACACCATGGACGAACAGGGTTTGAACGATGCGGCGATCCTGCTGATGTCGCTTGGCGAGCAGGAGGCGGGCGAAGTGCTGCGGCATCTGTCGCCCAGCGAGGTACAGAAGATCGGCGAGACCATTGCCCGGACGCGGGTGGTCTCGCGCGAGAGGCTGGGCGAAGTGGCCGAACGCTTCATCACCGCGACGGCGGGCCAGAGCCTGTTTGCTGCCGACACGGGCGAGTACGTCCGCTCGGTGCTCAAGCGCGCGCTGGGAGAAGAAAAGGCCTCGATCCTGGCCGACCGCATCCTGCAGTCGCCCGACCTGACCGGCATCGAGAACCTGAAGTGGATGGATGCCCCTTCGGTGGCCGAGGTGCTCAAGGCCGAGCACCCCCAGATTGTGGCGGCCATCCTGGTGCACCTGGAGCCGCAGCACGCCTCGGCCATCCTGGGGCAGTTCAGCGAAACGCTGCGCGCCGAAGTGTTGTTTCGGGTGGCGACCCTGGAGAGCATCCAGCCAGCGGCGCTGGAAGACCTCAACGAGGTGATGTTCCGGGTGCTGGCGGGCGGTGGCAAGGTGCGCAAGCCCACTTTGGGCGGCGCCAAGGCTGCAGCCGGCATGATCAACCAGCTGGGGGGTGGACTGGACACGCTGGCGATCGAGGCGATCCGTGACCACGATCCCGATCTGGCCTCGCAGATCGCTGATCTCATGTTCGTGTTTGACGACGTCATGAAGCTGGACAACGCCTCGGTCCAGCTGGTGCTCAAGGAGATTGCCTCCGAGACGTTGATCGTGGCGCTGAAGGGTGCGGCGCCGCCCCTGCGCGACAAGTTCCTGTCGAACATGTCCTCGCGCGCTGCCGAGGCCTTGCGCGAAGACCTGGAGGCGCGCGGGCCACTGCGCCTGGCCGAGGTGGAGGCACAGCAGAAGGAAATTCTCAAGGCACTGCGCCGGTTGTCCGATGAAGGCCAGATCGTGCTGGGCGGCGGAGGCGACGGTGGCTTTGTCTGACCTGCCGCGGCACGGCCGCCTCATCGCCAGCGAGCACATTGCAGCGATCACGCACTGGAAGTTTGCCGGCATGAACGGTGAGCACGACACCAACGCCGGGGCCAGCGTGCTCGATGCGCAGGCCCTGCGCGATGCCCAGCTGCTGGCGCACCAGGAAGGCTTTGCCGCTGGGCGCGCCGACGGGCTGGCCGAGGCGCAGGCCCGCTGGAACGACACACTGGCAGCGCAGATGCAGGAGACGTCGCACCGGCTGGCCGCGCTGCTGTCCGCAGCCCAGACGGGACTGGCTGCGTCGCAGCAGGAGATCGCCCGCGGCACCCTCGAGATCGCCTGCGCGCTGGCGCGTCAGGTGGTGCGGCACGAACTTTCCGTCAACCCCGATTCGCTGCAAGGCATGGTGCATGAGGCGCTGGCGGTCTTGCTCACCGACACCAAGAGCGCGCGCGTGCGCCTGTCGCTGTCCGACCACGCGATGTTGGCCTCGTCGCTGGCCACGCAGCTGGCGGGGCAGGCCATCACGGTGGTTGCGGACCCCGAACTGGCCCCGGGTGACTGTCTGGTCGATTCGGCCGGCGTCACGATCGACGCGACGGTGGCCACGCGCTGGTCGCATGCGGTCGCCAGCCTCGGTCTGGCCGTGCCGTGGGAGGACGCGAGCCATGCCGCCTGAGCCCCATGTCTGGCAGCGCTTCATGCGCGACGCGCGCGCGCGCATCGAGCCCTCGGCCGTATTGGAGCGTCGCGGCACGCTGACCCGCCTGACGGGGCTTGTGCTGGAAGCCGTGGGCGTGCGTGCCCCGGTCGGCGCCCAGTGCCTGGTGCGCATGGGCGCCCAGCCGGCGGTGCTGGCCGAGGTGGTGGGATTCAGCGATGACCGTGCGTTTCTGATGCCCGCAGGCGACGTGCATGGCCTGTCCAGTGGTGCCAGTGTGGTGGTGGCCCCCCCTTACGTGCCGGTGCCGCGCCTGGGCCAGCCCGAGGAGAGCGGCGAGGTGACCGCGCGCATCGGCGTGTTGCGGCTGCCGCTGGGCAGGGGACTGCTGGGGCGGGTGGTGGACCCCAAAGGCCAGCCGCTGGACCATGCTGGAGCGTTGCAGGACGTCAGTGCCGAGCCACTGGACCGCAGCCCGATCAATGCCATGGAACGCGACCCGGTGCGCGAGCCGCTGGACACGGGCGTGCGCGCCATCAACGCGCTCCTGACGGTCGGGCGCGGCCAGCGCATCGGCCTGTTCGCCGGCTCCGGCGTTGGCAAGAGCGTGCTGCTGGGCATGATGGCCCGCTACACCGCAGCCGACGTGATCGTGGTTGGCCTGATCGGCGAGCGCGGCCGCGAGGTCAAGGAATTCGTCGAGGACATCCTGGGTGTGGAAGGGCGGGCGCGGTCGGTGGTGGTGGCGGCACCGGCCGATGCGCCGCCCTTGCTTCGCATGCAGGGCGCCGCTTATGCGACGGCCGTGGCCGAGCACTTTCGCGACCAGGGCCTGCATGTGCTGCTGCTGATGGATTCGCTCACGCGCTACGCGATGGCCCAGCGCGAGATCGCTCTGGCCATTGGTGAGCCACCAGCCACCAAGGGCTATCCGCCGTCGTGTTTCGCCAAGCTGCCGCAACTGGTCGAACGCAGCGGCAACGGCCTGAATGGCGTGGGCTCGATCACCGCGTTCTACACGGTGCTGTCCGAAGGCGACGACCAACAGGATCCGATTGCCGACGCGGCCCGGGCCATCCTGGACGGGCACATCGTCCTGTCGCGCAGCCTGGCCGAAGAGGCGCATTTCCCGGCGATCGACATCGAGCAATCGGCCTCGCGCGTCATGCACAGCATCGCCTCGCCCGGCCACCTGGAGGCAGCCCGGCGCTTTCGGGCGACTTATGCGCGCTATCGCAAGAGCCGCGACCTGGTGCGCCTGGGCGCCTATGCGCCAGGGAGCGATCCGGCGCTGGACGAAGCGATCCGCCTGCAGCCGGCGATGAGCCAGTTCCTGCAGCAGGACATGCACCAGCCAGCGGCCCTGCAGCCGAGCATCGGCGCCATGGCGCAGGTGTTCGCGTAGCGTCCCATCAATCAACCAAGCAAAGCAACTGCGGAACAACGCCACATGTCAAACGAACTGCAACTGGCCGTCGACCTGTGCCTGGAGCGCCGCGATGCGGTCGCGCTGCACCTGGCGAACACGCGCCGTCACTGGACGGCGGCGCAACTGCAGCTGGACCAGCTCGAGACCTACGCGGACGAGACGACGATGCGGTGGACCCTTCAGTTGTCCAGCTGCACGCCGGAGCTGATGCGCCATCACTGCCATTTCATGGACCGTCTGACCCATGCCATCACGCTGCAGCGCAGCGCCGTGGCAGATCAGTTCAACGCCATGGCCCGAGTCGCTGCCGCGTTGCGGGAAGCAGAAGCGCGGCTGCAGAGCCTGCGCGAACTGATGGCGATCCGTCAGCGCGAGCAGCGGCAGGCGCAAGACCGGCGCGAACAGAAATCGGCTGACGAATTCGCCTCGCAGCAGTCGCGCAGGCGCGCCCTGGCGCGTGCCGCGGAGGCCAGCTGATGGCCGCCGACCCAGTGCGCGCCGGTGCCGCCGTGTCGGCCCTGGGGCTGCCCGCGGGCCGCGGCAAGACCAGCGGTGGCGAGGACGCGACCTCGGGCTTCGGCTCGGAGCTGGCAGCCTGGAGCAGTGGGTCGGGGCAGTCGCTCTCCGAGCGCCCCGACAAGATTGAGCCGGTCAAGCCGGCCGCAGGACGCGACGGGCCAGTGCAGGCGCAGGGGCCGGACCGGCCGGGCCAGCAGGATGACGCGTTGGCGCCGGACCGCGATGGCGCCGAGGCGACAGAATCGGAGGTGACCGTGGCTGACGCGCCGGCCAGCGATCTTGCCGCGGCGACCGTGCCTGGTGCCGAGGGCGCCGCGTTGTTGGCGCAGGCGATGTTGTTGCCCCGTGAGGGCCATGCACCCGTTGCAGCGTCGACCGATGCGACCGCAGACAGTGCAGCGGACATCGCCATCGCATGGCGCAGTGGCGCAGCCGGCACGTCGGACGCCGGCCGGCTCGCGTCGTCCGCGGCACAGGATGCAACCGGGCAGGATGCGGACCCGACCGGCGGGGCTTCGGCGCCACCGTTGCTGGTCCACCGCGAAAAGGCGGACAGCGCGGACAAAGTGGCCGGGTCGCGCACGGTGGTGCAGACACTGGCGGTGGCCGCTGACAGGCGCACGCCGCCGGTCAGTGCGAGCGATGCGCTCGCGCCATCGTGGCAGGATCGCGCACAGGCGCATATGCCGGCCCGGGCGCAGACGCAGCGCCAATCGGAGGCCGAGGTCCGGGCGCAGGCGCTGCCCGAGCAGCCGGCGATCGGGCTGGTCGCCGACGCCGCCAATGCGGAGGCGGCCGCGCAGGCAACCCTGTCGTCGTCGCCATGGCTGGCGCGGCGCTCGGAGCGCGGCGAGGACCGCGGACTGGCGTGGTCGACGGGCACCCTGGCGCACGAGGCCGGCTCGGCGCTGGCCAGTGTGCAGCCAACGCCTTCGCCATTCATGCCTGCGGTGGATGCGGCGATGGCGGCCACGGCCTTGGCCAATCCGATGACCGAGCAGCTGATGGAGCAGATCAGCTGGTACCTGTCGCAAAAAACCCAGGGCGCACAGCTCACCCTGGACGTGCCGGGGGGCCTGCCGGTGTCGGTCAGCATCCAGGTCCAGGGCAACGAGGCGCAGATTGCCTTTCGCAGCGACCAGCCCGAGGCACGCCAGCTGCTGACCCAGTCGCTGCCGCATCTCAGGGACATGCTGGGAGCCGAGGGACTCATGCTGTCGGGCGCGACCGTCGATTCGGGACAGGGTCGTCGGGAGGAACCGGCGCCAGGCGGTCCGCCGCGCACGCCGGTCGGCGCGTTCGGCAATGCCATTTCGCTGGAGCCATCGGCTGCGCCTGCCCGCCAGGTGGCGGCTGGACGGCTCGACCTGTACGTCTGAGCCGGCGAACCAAGCGCTGCTAAAGCGCCTGTTTTTGGCTGCTTATCCGGCCCTTCGAAAGGGGGCCCGGACCGAATAATCCTTTCCATCGCATCGCATTGCCATCCGGGCACTGATGCACCGCCCCCGCTGGAAGGAACTTCACCGTGTCTGCCGCTGCTGCCGTCCCCGGCGCCGATTCCCCGGGCGCCGCCAAGCCCAAGGGCAAGTCGAAACTGCTGGTCATCATCGTTGCGACGGTGGTCGTGCTCGGCGGCGCCGGCGCCGCCGCCTGGTTCATGCTGGGCAACAAGCAGACGTCGGCCGGGCACGTCGAGGAAGCGCCGGCGGCCAAGCGCGCGAGCCCGACCTACCTGGCGCTCGAGAACATGGTGGTGAACCTGGCCGATCCCGGCGGCGAGAAGGTGGCGCAGATCGGCATCACGCTCGATCTGGACGGCGACAAGACCGTCGACCAGGTGAAGTCGCTGCTGCCCAAGATTCGCAGCGGCCTGCTGATCCTGATCTCGCAGCGCACGTCCGAAGAGCTGCTCAAGCGCGATGGCAAGGAAAAGCTGGCTGCCGACGTGGTCACGGAGGTGGCCCAGACCCTGGGCCACGAGGTGCCCAAGCGCAAGGCCGGGAAGGTCAAGTCCGCTGAAGACGGCGATGGCGAGGCCCAGGAGCCCGTCGTCAAGAACAAGGCGCGCGCCGCCGGACCGGTCAACGGCGTCCTGTTCTCCAGCTTCATCGTGCAATGACCGGAAAGTCTGCCCCGACGCCGGCCAGCCAGGCCGATGCGGCCACCTCCGCCGATCCGGTCGAGCGCATGGTCGCCGCCGCCGCGCGCGACTTCGACCTGTCGGTCGAACAGCGCCTGGTGCGCCGTCCGATGCCCACGCTGGACATCGTCAATGAACGGCTG
>Ga0070665_100009058_pt1 | contig 10083 bp, 8 predicted proteins | sample KBSS13metaG_FD_65862 | JGI IMG/M metagenome (GOLD analysis project Ga0070665, IMG submission 65862) | Switchgrass rhizosphere microbial communities from Kellogg Biological Station, Michigan, USA - KBS S1-3 metaG | ecosystem: Host-associated > Plants > Roots > Rhizosphere > Soil ...
GTCGTGCTGGTGGTCGTCGGTTCGTGGATCTGGGTCGCGCTGATGTCGATCAATCTGCGCGCCTGGAAAAAAGACAATCCGGGCCGCGCGATACCGCTTGCCATGTTCGGCAACGTGACCGGTGCTTACCTGTGGGCGTGGACATCGGTCGGCGCAGCGATCGAAGTGCTCTTTCTCATTTTGCCGGTCGCGCTCGGGTTGAAGAGCACCATCGACGCCGGTCTATCGCGCGTGTTCTTTTCGTGGACCCTGCACGCGATCGTGTATTTCTGGCTGATGCCGGCGTACATCGCTTTCTACACCATCGTCCCGCGCGCGATCGGCGGTAGGCTGTACAGCGACACGATGGGCCGGGTGGCCTTCGTATTGTTCCTCGTCTTCTCGATGCCAATCGGCATCCATCACCTGTTCGCCGACCCGCAGATCGGGGCGGGCTTCAAGTTCGTGCACGCGGCGATGACTGCCGTGGTCTCGGTGCCGACGCTCCTTACCGTGTTCACGATCGTGGCCTCGGTCGAGATCGCGGGCCGGCTGCGCGGCGGCACCGGCCTCCTGGGCTGGGTGAAAGCGCTGCCGTGGGATAACCCGATGATGCTGGCGGTGGCTTTTTCGTTCGTCATGCTGGGCTTCGGCGGGGCGGGCGGCATCATCAACATGAGCTACCAGCTCAACGAGTCGGTGCACAACACGCAGTGGGTAACCGGGCACTTCCACCTGATCTTCGGCGGCGCCATCGTGATCATGTATTTCATGGTCGCCTACGACCTCTGGCCGCAGCTGACGCAATGCGGGCCGCTTCCGCAAGGGCTCGTCAGGACACAGCTGTGGCTGTGGTTCGTCGGCATGCTGGTGCTCTCGATGCCGTGGCATCTCGTGGGATTGCTCGGCATGCCTCGCCGCATGGCCTACTACGACTATTCCAACCCCGCGTTGCACCCTCAGGCTTGGACCGTCACGGCGTCGACGTTCGGCGGGCTGGTGCTCGTCATCTCGGCGTTCCTGTTCGTGTACGTGCTCGCCCGCGCCGGCCGTAGCGCCGCGACGCCGGCGCCGTACACTTTCAGCCGCATGGCTCACGCTAACGAGCGCACGCCTGCAGCGCTGAACAGCTTCGGGCTGTGGGTGGCGATGATGATTGCTCTTACCGTCGTGAACTACGGCTATCCGATCGCGCAGCTCGCGCTTCTGAAGGGGACGTCCGTGCCCGCGATCACCATCGGGGGGCCGTGATGGACGATGACCGCCTCTATACGTGGGGCAACCCATGGTTCCGGTGGAGCGTGGTGTCGCTGGTCGTCCTCACCGTGCTGTCGTTCCTGGTGGGGTTCGTCGTGCTGCCATCGGTGCAGGGCGATTACCGTGCCGGCGGCTTCTGGGCCAGCATCTGCCGGGCTGCGGGATTGCCCGGCAACTGGGGCGCCGCCTCAGCAGCCAACAAGGCGGGCCAGGCGTCCACGACTTTCGTTCTCGCGCCGGCGATGGCGCTCCCGGGCTCGAGCGAGGCCGTCGGGCGGGGCGCGACGATTGCGCTCCAGCAGTGCAGCATGTGCCACGGCGTGCAAGGGATGAGCGAGGCCGACGCGCCCAACCTCGCGGGACAATACCCGGAGGTGGTGATCAAACAGCTGGAGGACTATAAGGGCGGCCACCGGATCCATGCCTTCATGATGGCGTTGGCGCGCAACCTCTCGGACCGCGACATCGCCGACATCGCGGCCTACTACGACTCGTTGCCCAAGGCGCGTACGGCACCGGCGCGATACAGCGAGACCTCGGCGCCCGCGTTGGTGCGGGTTGGCGACCCGTTGCGCAACATCGCGCCTTGCATCGCATGTCATGGCGGCACCGACCATAAGCTTGGCGCGCCGTGGCTCGAAGGCATGCCCAAGGATTACCTTGTCCTTCAGCTCAACGAGTTTCAGAAGGAAACGCGGCGCAACGACAGCCATGCGCAGATGCGCAACATGGCTCGTTCGATGTCGGCCAAGGAAATCGGCGAGCTCGCCGATTTCTATGCGCGGCGGCCGAAAGGCGAAGGCGGCTAGGCTTGCGTTAGCCGTCTCCTCGGCCGGCGACCATGGCGCGATTCAGGTTCGCGCGGGTGCCGCGGGCAATGGGCAGGATCGTCCGCTTCAGGATCATGGGCCCCTTCTGAATTTGGCCAGCCAATACTCCATCTGCTTGCCTGCGGCTTCTCGTCCGCCAAGTCCGAACGATAGCGCCACCGCGATTGCGACCGCACCGAATGTCAGAAGGAACGCCAGTTCGACGATTTCGTCGGCGATGCCCATCGCGCGCAACCCCATGGCGATGACCAGGCCCAGTATGGCAACCCGTGCGATCCCGGCGAGGCCTTCCGAGTGCGTGACGTCGGCACGGCGAATGGCGCCGTGCGCGACGTTGGCCAGCCATGAGCCGATGATCAGGATCACGGCGCCGAGGACTATGTTGCCGCCGAACCGGATGAACAATGTCATGACGTCGCGGAGCTGGGTGAATTCGAGACGGTTCGCTGCCTCGACCGTGGCGAACAGCATGGCGAAGAACAGGACCAGCATCGAGACCAACCGCGACGGCTCGACCCCGCCCGCAAAGACGCCCGAGAGCCCGAGCCTTTGCGGCAGCGTATCGAACCCCATGGCGTTGAGCAGGCGCCCGAGGAGCTGCGCGGCAAATCGGGCGACATAGTAGGTCACTACGAGAATCAGCGCGGCGGCAACGAGGTTCGGAACGGCCGCGAGGAACCTGCCCAGCATGTCGGTTGCCGGTCTCGAGATAGCCTCGATCTTGAGCGCGTCGAGCGCGGCGATCAGCGCTGGTACGAACACGAAGATCATCACGATCGTGCCGGCGATCTGCGAGATACGCAGCGTCGAATCGAGCCCCAGGCGATGCGCTCCGCTGTCGGCACCCGCCGTGGCGAGGATGTTCGTCACGAGCCCCGCGAGCACTTTTCCAATCAGCCAGCCGACGAAGCCGATGAGGAACGCGGCGAAGATGTTGGGCAGGAGGTCGAGGATCTTCGCCACCATCGCCTTGACCGGGTCGAGCAGTCCGCTCAGGTCGAAGGCGTCGAGGATCGCGGGTACGAACAGCAGGATCACCAGCCAGAAGAGCATGTTGCCTACGCTCTTGCGCATTGGCTGCATGCCGGCATTGGCCGACAGCTTTTCGTCCAGGCCGCTCGAATCGAGCACGCGATTGACGACGGCGCGCACGGCAACCGCCGCGAGCCAGGCAACGAGTATGAGCAGCCCGCCCGCGACCAGCCGCGGCAAAAACGCGGCGACCTGCCTGACCAGGACCTCGAACGGGCCGGAAGCGAGAATCAGATCGAGGGTATTGAACACGCCGATCAGCGTGATCAGGATGATCAGCCAGAAGGCTGCGGCAGAAAGCAACGATTCCAGATCGACTTTCTGCTCGGTGGTCTCGGCAATCCGTCTGTTCAGTCGCGTCCCGGAGAGCAGCCGCCGAACGCCCCCTCGCACGACGACCGCCAACGTCCAGCCGATGATGAGGATTAGAAGTGCGCCAAGGATGCGGGGAAGTTCCGCGCCCAATGCGTGTTGAAACGAACCACCTATTGCCGAGAAGTCCATGTTGCCCCCCCTGCAGGAATGTCGGTAAGGCTAAACCCCCAAGCTGTTGATGCAGCCCCTCGATCGGGGGCCACCGGGACGCGGCCCTAGCCAGACAACAGGACGTGTTGGTGAGGCACCGGGATGCCGCGCATCGGCTCGACCGGGCGGACCCGGTCGCCCTGCGCACTTCTTAGTTCAGATCGCTGTCCTTGTAATACTTGGTGCCCTTGGCGGTGAGTTCGAGCGCCAGGCCCTTGTCGGTGACCTGGTAGATCCAGACCCCCGGTGATACGGCGACTGCGCCCTGATACGCGGAACCCTTATCGCCGGCCTTCGCCGCCGCGGTCGCTTGTCCGCCAAACTCCCAGCCGGCGTTGATGAAGTTGTTCAGGGCTGCCTCGGTCTCGAACACCCAGACCACCTGGAACTTCTTGGCCCCGAATCCGATGCCGGCCTGTACCTCGGCCATCTTCATGTAGGTTGTCGCCTTGGTCTTGTTGTTGACCGCGATGCCCTCGCCCGACCCACCGCCGGCAACAAGGATTTTCATGCCGAAGTTGCTGAAGGCAGCGTAGCCGGCCGCGGACTCGATTGTCTTGCGCGCCGATGGCTGCGCTTTGTAGACTGCGTTAAGCGCCGCCTGCGCCGCCTTGCGCACCTCGGCCTGCTTTTCCGCCTTGCTCGCGCCAAGCGCGATACCGGGCGCGGCGGCCAGTGCAAAAGCCATTGCGAAGACCATCTTGCGGCGATTCATGGGCCCTCCCCTTCAGTGGTCGTGCGGATCGACTTGCCGGGATGTGCGACGTGGTGCGTCGCGGATCGCGGAGTCGAACACTATGCCACCTGAAGGTGTAGGTTACAAGCTCCCCCGTGTGCGGTGGCGAACCTACCCGAAACGCGGGCGGCTTTCCCTCGACGAAGCGCTTGCGCGGCAGGTGCCGGGACGATCACGCCGCGGGTCTTGTCATCGAACGGTCATGTTTGCAGATTCGCTTGCCGGGCGGCAGCCCGCCGGGCCCCGGGACCTTCCAGACATCGGGCATCGGCCGCAGCGAGGGCGGGGTATTTCAGACGGCAGCGCCCGGCCTCTCTCTGGAGTGCCCGGTTATTCCTTCGGCGGAACGTAACCGGAGGCAACGTCGGCGCCCCCGCCGAAGAAATGGCGCTCCATCTGCTCGGCGAGATACTTGCGCGCGCGCGGGTCGGCGAGGCTCAAGCGATTCTCGTTGACCAGCATCGTCTGGTGCTTGAGCCATTGCGCCCATGCCTGCTTGGATACGTTCTCGTAGATGCGCTTGCCGAGCTCGCCCGGATAAGGAGGGAAGTCTAGCCCTTCAGCCTCGTGCCCCAGTTTGATGCATTGAACCATGCGTGCCATTGCAACGTCCTCTTCGCGATTGATCCTGGGTCGCCAATTATCGCACCCTGCCGCGGATGCCATCGGCCCGGATGCGACGCCTCGCCGGGCGCGCATGGCAGGGTCTACACCAGGCTTTTCTCGTAGACCAGCGAACGCCGCTGCCAGTTGTAGAGGTCGCGCTTCTGCTGCGGGAGGCGCGACGGCTCGCTCTCGACGAAACCGCGCTCGACGAACCAACCGGACGTTCGCGTGGTCAGGACGAACAGGCGTGACAGGCGCAGCTTGCGCGCGCGCTGCTCGATTTCGTGCAGCAGCGCCTCGCCGTAGCCTTCGCGCCGGAAGTCCGGATGCACGGCCAGTGCAGCAAGCTCTCCGGCCTTCTCACCGGGAAAGGCATACAGCGCTGCGCAGCCGACGATCATGCCGTCGTGCTCCGCAACGACGAAGCGTTCGATCTCCATTTCCAGGCGCTCGCGCGAGCGGCGGACCAGCACGCCCTGATCCTCCAGCGGCTCGATGATGGCCAGAATGCCGCCGACGTCGTCGATCGTCGCGCTGCGCAGGTGGGCCAGCGGCGCGGCCGCGACCATCGTGCCCACGCCGTCGCGCGTGAAGAGCTCGAGCAGCAGCGCGCCGTCGTGATGGCGCGATATCAGATGCGCGCGCTTGACCCCGTTTTCGCAGGCGCGGATCGCACCGGGCAGGTAGTGCTTGACGTCGGCCGGCAGCTTGCGTTCGCTGCCGAGCAGCGCCTCGGCGTCATGGGTCGAAAGCTCGCTCACCAGCTGACGGCGCCCGTTGCGAACGCCGTCGGTTTCCATCAGGAAGATGAGCTTGTGGGCCGAAAGATGGACCGCGACCTGGGTCGCGACCTCTTCCAGCGCGAGGTTGAATATTTCCCCGGTGGGCGAATATCCGAGCGGCGAAACCAGCACGACATCGCCGTCGTCGAGACGCTGTCGAATCGCCGACACGTCGACGCGACGGACTTCGCCGGTCCATTGCATATCGACGCCGTCGAGCACGCCGATCGGCTTCGCCGTCAGGAAGTTGCCGCCGACGACGCGAATGCGTGCGCCGGCCATCGGCGAGTTGGCGACACCGAGAGAGAGCAGCGCCTCGATGCGGCTCCGCGCATGGCCGGTTCCCTCCAGCACGCAGTCCAGTGTCTCGGCGTCGGTCACGCGCAGTCCGCGGTTGTACTTGCTGGGGATGTTCTGCTGCTTGAGGATGGCCTCGATCTGCGGCCTCGATCCGTGCACGACGACCAGACGGATGCCCAGGCTCTGCAGCAGGTTGAGATCGTGGACGATGCCCAGGAACGTTTCGTCGGCGACGACCTCTCCGCCAAAAGCAATGACGAAGGTCTTGCCCCGAAACGCGTGGATGTAAGGCGCGGCCGAGCGGATCCATTGCACGAATGCCCGCGTCGTCGCCGAGTTCGCTGCGGGATTTATACGCGGAATGCGTGGCATCGGATCGAAGGTCGCATGGCGGCGGGCGCGGCCGATTATAACGCCCGGTGGCTTGAGGCGAGAGGCGTGGCAACGCGGTATCGCCTATAATTGCGCTTTACGCGGTGCCGACGCGCATTGATCGCCCACGGTCCGCCGACCGCCGCCTGCTTGACGGCGCGCCTCTTCCGATGGCCTCGCCTTTACTCGAGAATCTCAACCCCGAACAGCTCGCCGCGGTCACGCTGCCGCATGTGTCGGCGCTCATCCTAGCGGGCGCCGGGAGCGGCAAGACGCGCGTGCTGACGACGCGCATCGCGTGGCTGCTCGCCACCGGCCAGGCGAGCCCGCTGTCGATCCTTGCGGTGACGTTCACCAACAAGGCCGCCAAGGAGATGATGTCCCGGCTTTCGGCGCTGACGCCGGTGAATACGCGCGGCATGTGGGTGGGCACCTTCCATGGCCTTTGCAACCGGATGCTGCGGGCGCATTACCGGGACGCACAGCTGCCCCAGGCATTCCAGATCATGGACATGCAGGATCAGCTCGCAATGATCAAGCGGGTGTACAAGGCGCACAACATCGACGATGAGCGCTTTCCGGCGCGGCAGCTGCAGAGCCTGATCAATGCATCGAAGGAAGAGGGCCTGCGCCCGAACCAGGTCGAGGCGCACGACGAATTCACGCGACGCCAGGTCGAGCACTTCGCGCTGTACGAGCAGGCGTGCCAGCGCGACGGTGTCGTCGATTTTCCGGAGCTGTTGCTGCGCACCTACGAGCTGCTGACGCAGCACGAAGGGCTGCGCGAGCATTACCGGCGCCGCTTTTCGCACATTCTGGTCGACGAGTTCCAGGACACCAACGTGCTGCAGTACAAGTGGCTGAAGCAGCTGACCTCGCCGCAGACATCGGTTTTCGCGGTAGGAGACGACGACCAGTCGATCTACGCATTTCGTGGCGCGAACGTCGCCAACATGCAGCACTTCGAGCGCGATTTTGCTAACGCCGCGCCGGTCAAGCTGATCAAGCTCGAGCAGAATTACCGGTCGCACGGCCGCATCCTCGACGCGGCCAATGCGCTGATCAAGCACAACCAGGCAAGGCTGGGCAAGAATCTATGGACCGCCGATGCCGAAGGCGAGCCGGTGCGCGCTTTTGCCGCGCCATCCGACATCGACGAGGCCGCGTTCATCGTCGACGTCGTCAACGGGCTGGTCGCCGACGGCGTCTCGCCGGCGGAAATCGCAGTGCTCTATCGCTCCAACGCGCAGTCGCGTGTGGTCGAGCACGCATTATTCAACGCGGGCATGCCGTACCGCGTCTACGGCGGCATGCGCTTCTTCGAACGCGCCGAAGTGAAGCACGCGCTCGCCTATCTGCGCTTGATCGCCTCGCCCGCGGACGACGGCGCCTTTCTGCGCGTGATCAATTTTCCGCCTCGAGGGATAGGCGCGCGCTCGATCGAAACTCTGCAGGAGCGCGCGCAGGCAACCGGCAGCAGCCTCTGGCAGACCGCGTGCAGCCAGCCGGTCGCCGGCAGGGCTGGGAGCAGCGTCGCCGCGTTCGTCGGGCTGATCGAGTCGATGCGAAACGCCACCCACGGCCTGCCGCTGCCGGAGGCGGTCGACCATGTCGTGCATGCCAGCGGACTTCTTGCGCATTACACGGGAGAAAAGGACGGCCAGGAACGCGTCGACAACCTCCAGGAGTTGATCAATGCCGCGGATGGTTTCCTGCGCGAGACCGAGCGCGAGATCGGCGAAGGCGGTGACGATCCGCTGATGAGCTTTCTCTCGCACGCTGCGCTCGAGGCCGGAGAAACGCAGGCCGCCGAAGGACGTCCTGCGCTGCAGCTAATGACCGTGCACTCGGCCAAGGGCCTGGAGTTTCACACAGTATTCGTCACCGGTCTCGAGGAGGGGCTGTTTCCGCACGAGAACAGCATGTCCGAATTCGACGGGATCGAGGAAGAGCGGCGGCTCGCCTACGTTGCGATCACGCGGGCGCGGCGGCGCCTGTATCTGACCCACGCGCAAAGCCGGATGCTGCACGGCCAGCTTCGCTACAACGTCGCCTCGCGCTTCCTCGAGGAGTTCCCCGACGGGCTCGTGCAATGGCTGTCGGCCAGGCGGCGCGACTTCACAATGGTCGAGGACGCGGCGCCGGCGACGCGAGTGGTCGCGCGAGAGGTGCCCGGCTGGCGCATCGGACAGAGCGTCAAGCACGCCAAGTTCGGCCTGGGCATCATCATCGATGCCGAGGGCCGTGGCGACGACGCGCGAGTGCAGGTCAATTTCCGCGAAGCCGGCGTCAAGTGGCTCGCGCTCGAGTATGCCAAGCTGCAGCCGGCCTGACTTGGCCCGCTAGCTTGTTGCCGCGGGCGTCTCTCCTGTCTCGTCGGCGGGGAAAATGTCGCGATAGCCGACGTAGTCCGAGATGTGCAAGGTCGCGATCAGCACGAACATATAGGGCGTAATGACGAACAACAGCACCGGACCTGCGGCGTTCTCGCCCAGCAGCTGCGCGATGCCCAGAGCGAAGACGGGCACGATCCCGCCGAAAGCGAACACGGCAAGTCCGTAGACGGCGATCGGGCGCCAATTGGCGATCGAAGCTCGCAGGCTCGTCACCAGCGCGGTGCGGGCTCCGGCGTCGTGAAATACGACCAGCGCCGGCGCGAACCAGGTCGCGAGGAGCGTCGGCAGCGCGCACGCCGCGCCGAAAAGCATCGCCGCCTGAACTCGGCCGCTGCTCAAGGCCGCTTCGGTCGGCCGCTCGGTGCCCGAGAGCAGCGAGATCAGCTGGCCGTCGTCAATGAGCACCGTGGCCTTTACCGCGACCAGCATGCCGCCGAGGAAGACGACTCCCAACGGAAGCAGCGCGCGAAGATCGCTGCGAAAGCCGCGGAACAGGTGGGCGAACTTCGGCACGCCCCCGCGCTCCTGAGACCAGGCGGCGGCCAGAAATCCGACGGCGAAGACTGGCCGAAACAGCGGCGCAACGAACTGTCCGATCGACCCCCACGGACCGAATTCGGCCAAGCCGACCAGCAGATAGTAGACGAAGAGCAGCAGCAGCCAGGGCAAAGGAGCGGCGCGGAACATCGTCGCCGCGTGCGAGAGCCACGCGAGGCCGCGCGCCGCCGGACGCAATTCGAACGCGATCGGCGCGTCGCTCATCAGGCGGGCAACCGCGGCGGCGACGCAATGCGCTCGCGCAGAATGCTCTCGAAATCGACCGGATCGTGCGCCGAGGTGATCTCCCCCGGGCGGGGGCGGTGCAGATCATAAAGTCGCGACAGCCAGAAGCGAAGGGCACCCGCGCGCAGCAACGGCGCCCACATCGACCGCTCTTCTGCCGTCACCGGGCGAATCGCGGTATAGGCGGCGACCATCGCTTCGACGCGCCCGGGATCGAGCGCGCCTTTCCGATCCGCATCTGCGAGCAAGCACCAGTCGTTGACCGCGATCGCCAGGTCGTAGATGTAGGCGTCGGTCGCCGCAAAGCCGAAGTCGATCACGCCTGACACGCGCGCGCCTTCGAACAGCACATTGTCGCAGAAGAAATCGCCGTGTATCGCGCCTCGTGGCAGCCTCACCTTGGAGAGACCGCTCTGGAACTTGAGCTCGGACGCGATCAGCGCATTCTGCTCAGCGGAGAGGAACGGGCGGACGGCGCGCGCGGC
>Ga0070665_100009059_pt1 | contig 10083 bp, 9 predicted proteins | sample KBSS13metaG_FD_65862 | JGI IMG/M metagenome (GOLD analysis project Ga0070665, IMG submission 65862) | Switchgrass rhizosphere microbial communities from Kellogg Biological Station, Michigan, USA - KBS S1-3 metaG | ecosystem: Host-associated > Plants > Roots > Rhizosphere > Soil ...
CGCACATGACACTCGGTGTGCTCGTGTACGCCTCGCTCGCGCCATGCTCGCAGGCGGCTGTCCTCGAGGCCAACCCTACAAACTACCAAACGCTCGCTGCGGGACTGAAAGCGGGTGACACGCTTCGCCTCGCGCCGGGCTTATACGATCGCCCTCTGTTGCTCATCGACAGAGTTGGCACCGCCACAGAGCCGATCGTGATCGTCGGCCCGGCGGATCATTCCGCGAGGCTTGGCGCGCCTGACTGTTGCAGTGTCGTGCAGCTCCGGGATGCATCCTTTCTGCAACTCAAGAACCTCACGCTCGAAGTGAGCTCGACGGGCATCGACTCGAGTGGCGGTTCGAATCACGTAGTGCTCGACAATCTGCAGATTCTCGGCGATGGCAGCGGTGCCCATACGGTTGGGATCGCAACACACGGTCCGGCGTCCGACTGGACCATTCGACGGGACCTGATCAGCGGCGTGGAAACAGGATTGCAGCTGGGCAATCCCGACGGTTCGGCGCCGTTCGTCGCGGGGCTCATTGAATACAACGTCGTGGTCGATACGACGGGCGCGAATATGCAGATCGCGGACGCGGCAGGAAGCGCTATCACGATCCGCCATAACACCTTCAGCGACGACCCTTCGGTATTGATGAATGAGAAGGCCAACGAAATCTACGGCAACGTTTTCTACGCGCGCGACGATCTGCTGGTCGACAAACCCTATGTCGAGACATTTGGCGGCAGTGACGCGATTCAATGGAGGACCGCCGCGGTCAGGATCGCGGCAGCCACACCCACCGTGAACATGACCGCCTCGCCGACCAACGTGGCGGCCGGCGGCACGACACTGATTTCATGGACGAGCACGGGCGCCGTGGCCTGCGGGGCTTCAGGCGGATGGACCGGCACGAAGGCCGCCAATGGCTCGGAGACGGTCGGACCGATTCAGGCATCCACGAGCTATCAGCTCACCTGCCTGGGCGAGGGAGGCAACGCCGGCGCGATGGTGCTCGTGACGGTGGGTGGAGCGGGGCCAACGCCAACGCCGACCCCTACGCCGACGCCAACTCCGAGCCCGACGCCAACTCCGACTCCGAGCCCGAGCCCGAGCCCGACTCCAACTCCAACTCCGACCCCAACCCCCAGTCCCACACCGGCTCCATCAACGGGTTCGAAAATGTCAGGCGGCGGCGGAGCGATGGACCGCCTCGCGATCGCGGTTCTGATGCTGATTGGAGCTGTGAAGCTCGCGGCGGCCGCCACCAAGCGGCGGCTCTAGCGGGCCATCGACTTTCAATCTGCTACGGGTCGACGGCTTTCCCGCCACGCGGCCCGCTGCGCATGACTTTGCCCGACTCATCGTCTATCCAGATGTGCCAGGGCGTGGTGCGCGCGAGCGCGGGCGCATTCGACCGCCGCGTAAGACGCCACACCGGGCGCGCGCTGTCTTCCTCGTCCCATTGATAACTGATGCCCACCCAGCCGGTGTCGACCACGTCCTGCGTCTTCAGAAAAGCCGAAGCAATGCTCTCGACATCATCCTGCGTGAGTCGCGCGGAAGGCAGTGACGGTCGCTTCGCCATGGGTGCTGGGGTCTATCGAGCCTGATGAAATACGAGATCGAAGCGGTTGCCGGCAATGGTGAGCCAGCCCGCGATCAAACCACCCACTTCAGGCAGCACCGGGTGCAGCGTCCGCTGCTGCATCGACGAGTAGCGTGAGGCCAGCAACGTGACGTACTCCTGTTTCAGCGGAAAGGTGATGCCGACGATCGTTTCGCCGAGGCCGCCCATTTTGACCTGAGCGTAAGTTTCGGCGAAAGCCTCTTCCAGATATTTGGACAACGCCGAGCGGACATACGAGGCCGTCCGATTCTGCACACGAAACTCCCGCAGAATGTAGAGCTTCGGCGTGAGCAGCCGATGAATCGACTCGTGGAGCGCGACCATGCGCCGATCCGCGGGGGTGCCGCGTGACGAAATGAAGATCTCGCCCCATTCAGTGGTGTAGCCGCCGCCGGCCGGCTCGCGCGGCAAGCGGCGAATCTGCCGCGGGTTGAATGCGAGGCCTCGTGTCCGCGCGGGCATCGCGCTGAGCCTGAAACGCCCGCCCTGAAACGTTCTGGGGCTGCCCTTCAGCAGCAGCGCCAGCACGGCCTGAACTCCCAGGATCGAGATGGCCTTGGCGAGGTGCTCGGCCGCCGCGGTCATCTCGGCATCGGACCGGCCATACAGTGTCTTGCGGCCAAATTCCGCCAGGTGCCCGATCGCATCGAAGACCGCCAGGCCGATGAAAAGAACTCCGGTCCCGACGACCAGTGCATCGACGATCATCCCGATGCCGATTGCGTGACTTGCGATCCATGCCGCCAGGAACACGGCGGCGCCCGCCAGAGCCTCCGGAGTGGCCAACTTTTTCAGCTCCGCCGCGGCGGCTGACGCGAGCCTTGGGCCGGTGCGCTCGAGCACCAGGGCCAGGCGCTGTTCCGTGCTCAGAGTGGCAAAGTTCAATGGGGTGGGCGTGGACATCTGCCGGCTTCTCAGACGCGTTGCGTCTGCTACGGCTCGCGAGGCACCGCGGATGCACGGCGGAGGAGTAGCGCAATCCGCTCCTCCGCGTAGCGGGAACCAACACTCTGCAATGACTGCTTGTGCTCGTAAGAATGCGGGCTCTAAGGTCCGCCCCGCTCTCGAAAACCAAACGAACAACAAGAGAACAGCAATATGGAAAGGACTCTGCTCGCCGTGCCCCTCGCGCTGTGCGCGCTCGCCCTGGGCAGCTCGGCATCGGCGGCGACACCGGAATTTCAGCTCACGCCTCGGGTGGGCTTCGGCTCATTGAAGGTCCACGAGCTCGTCGGCACGAATCGGGAAGCGGCCAACGCGGATACGCTCGGCCTCGGCGCGACGGCCGGCTATCTCACGCCGATCGGCGTCGTCGTCGAGATCGGCGCGGACAGCTACGGCGATATCGATATCTGGCACATCTCCGACACGTTCAGCCTGTCCCAGCAGTTTGCGGCGGTCGGTTACCAGTTCGATCTCGGCAATCGCTGGCGGATCGTGCCGCGCGTGGGTCGCGCTCACTGGAAACTGCGTAGCAAAGAAGGCGTTCTGTTCAATCCCGGCCCCGAGGAAGTGCGCAACGTTCGGGGCAACGACTACTTCTGGGAAATCGGTGTCGCGCGCCAGGTCTCGCGAGTGGTGACACTCGGCGTCAGCTTCAAGCAGGGGCAATACGACTTCGGACGGACGCAGTCGGGCGCGTTCACCGTGACATTCGGATTCTGAGGCGGTCCTTTCCGGCCACGCTCGGGCTCGATACTTGCTGACCCCGGCCGACCGACCTTGGTCGCACAGGGACAAGAACCATGATCCAGAACTGCGTCGTGCACGCCGAGCACCACCAGCCCCGCCGATCCTTCGTGAAACGGGATGTCGACATCTACGAGTGCCCGACATGCGGCTGCATCATGGCGGACCTGGAGTTCGTCCACGACCAGTACGAATCGGACAGCTATTACACGATCGCCTTCAAAAACAAGGCAGAGATCGAGGCGCACTGGGGTTTTCGGTGGCGGCACATCCTGCGCAGCCTGCTTCGATACACCCCCAAACCCAGGTTAATGGACGTGGGCGCCGGCAACGGGTTCTTTGTCTACCTGGCCCGCAACGAGTTCGGGCTCCAGGCCGACGGCCTCGAGATTTCCGATGCGGAGTCTGCCTATGCGCGTGAGATGTTCGGCGTGGACTTCATCCGCTCCGATCTCGCGCATGTCGACGGGAAGTACGATGTGCTCACATCGTTCAACGTCATCGAGCACGTTCCGAATCCGGCGTCGCTGCTGGCAGGGATGCGAGAGCGATTGAATGACGGTGGCTATCTGATCGTCACCACGCCGAACCCCTCCTGCATCCATCGGCGCATTCTGGGGTTGCAGAAGTGGAGCATGGTTGCCCCGCCCCATCACATCAATCTGTTCACGCGCCCGGCGCTGGAAGAGCTGCTGGAGCACGCCGGCTTTGAAGTGCTCGAATACAGCACCATCAGCACGTACATCAACTTCGTGCGCTCGTTCGACACGAAGGGCCTGCTATTCAGGAAGGCTGTCTTCCACGCACTGAAGGGCGCGAATCTCGGCGCCGATCACTTCTTCATCTGCCGGAAGATCAAGTCGCAGTAGCCCGCTATTCCTTGCGCAGGTTCGTGCTCAGGAATTTATCCAGCTCCTTGAGCATCTGCGTGCGCGTCGCCGATTGCGACAGCCAGTGATCTTCGCCCGCGAGGGACACGAAGGTTACGGGCTTCTTCAGCTTCTCCAGCTCGCGAACCATCGCTTTGGACTGCGACTCCGGCACGACCGTGTCGTTCACCGCGTGCATGATCATCACGGGCACGCGAAACTGCGCGGCGGCATTCACAGGCGATTTCTCGACCACCTGCTTATCGGTCGACCCGCCGATGTGATCCCGCCAGTAGGCGAGCGAATCCGACTCGGCGCCGGAGTGCTCTTTCTGATAGCCCAGCATCGCCGGCAAGCTTGAAACGCCGTTCACGCTGACGGCACAGCGATACAGATCCGGCGTGAAGGCGGCGCCCGCCAGGGCCGCGTAACCACCGTAGCTCGCACCGACGATGCAGATTCGCGCGGAATCCGCGACGCCCTGGGCGATCATCGCTTTGACGCCGTCGGTCACGTCGTCCTGCATCAGGCCGCCCCATTGCCTGCGGCCAGCGGCCGCCCATGCGGCGCCGAAGCCTGTCGACCCGCGGAACTGCGGTTGAAGCACCGCGTATCCGCGCACCGCGAGGAACTGCGCCCACCAGTCGAACGCGTAGTCGTCGCGCGCTTCGGGGCCGCCATGAGGCAGCACCACCAGTGGAAGGTTCTTGCCGTCGGAGCCCGGCGGGATCGTGAGATACGCTGGCACCATCGCGCCATCGCGGGCCGCATAGCTGATCGATCGCACTTCGCCGAGCTTCACGTCGATGAGTGCGGGATAGGCTTCGCCGACGGTATCGGCCGTGCCCTTCGAAAAGTCGACGAAGTAGTACACCGGCGGGCTCGACGGAGCGTCTACATGCGCGAGCACGCGCTGACCATCTTCCGAGCGGCCGTACACGGCCACGCGTTTTCCCTTGAATGCACCGGCGACTCTGCGGAAACGCTTCTCGGAATCCTTGTCGAGCCAGCGCAGCTCCTGCTCGGCACCGCCGAGCGACGCGCTCACCGGCATGCGTGTGATGCGATCGTACGAAACGCCAGAGACGTCGAGCTTTTCATCGTCGAGCAACGGGGCGCCTTCGGAAGAGCCATCGAGCGGCAGCGTCCACAAGCCGCGTCGGCCGTCGGAGGTCATCGACGACAGCACGATGCTTTTCTCGTCCGAGGTCAGCCCGTAGATCCGGCGTACGCCCTGATCCTCCAGACGATAGATCTCCTTCCATCCCAGGCCCGCCTTGGAGATGACCGAGAAGACTTTCGAGCCGGGATTCCATTCGCTGCGCGCCACCGGCTCGCCGTTGCGGTTCACGACCCAGTCATCGGTGAATGCGGTGCCACTTTCGAGCGACGTGCCTTTCCCCGTGCGGGTGTCGACCTCATAGACAAACGACACCCAGCCTTCGTCTTTCCGCCCGACGTTCAGGCGGGTGCCGGTCTGCTGGCGCGCCTTCAGGTCGGAGTAATCGAAGCTCGACATGATGACGGTCTTCGGCTTCGGCGTGCGCCACGACAGGAGCGACGCGCCCGTGACCAATGCCCTGGCGCCGCCGTCCATCAACAGCATGCTCGCCTTGCCGGTGGTCAGGTCGTACGCAAACGTGCGAAAGACCTCGTAGTGATCGGCCGCGTTGCGCTCACCGTAAGTCGCAAAAACGCTGATGGTAATCAGCAGTGTCTCGTTGTCCGCCCACACGAGCGAGCGCATTTTCATATTGGGCTCGAGGCTCATGCCGCGCCTTTTCGCGTGCGCGTCGAGGTCGTACACGGCGACGATGGGGGCTTTGGCGCCGGGCTCGCTCCAGGCAAGCAGCTTGCCGTCGGGACTCAGCGTCACCTCGTCGACGGCAGGCAGCGCTCCGAACGCCTCGGCGGGCGGCGCCTCGGCGGCGTGAGAAGCGATGACCGGAGCAAGAATCGTTGACGCGAGAACACAGCAGGCCGCGAAGCGGAGTGCATCCATGTGGTGAGACCCGTCTCTATTCTTATGCGGCCGTAGTATCGGCCACCAGCAAGAAACATCAAGGACGGCTGTCCCAGACCGTTCTACCATTGGACATCATGCGCGCCAGCGACCTGCTACAGGTATTGAGCGAGCTCCGCGCCAGGAACGCACGGAATATGTCGCTCGACCAAAAGCAGTACACGCAACGGATCAGACTGGAACGCGCGGCGGCGGCTCTTGCATCCGCCTCTTCCACTTCCGAACTCAATCGAACGCAAGCGAGTCACCCATGCCCGTGTTGTCGATCACGCGCGTCGAACGCGCCGCTCAGTCGATTCTTTATATCCGCCGGCGCGTCGCGAAGGGCGAGGTGCAGGGCATGCTGGCGGAGTGCTTCGGCACCCTGTTCGGACATTCCCAGCAGGCCGGGCTGGCGCTCGCTGGCGCGCCGAGCGCGCGCTACGTGTCGACCGGACCGGGGCTGTGGACCGTGGAAGCAATGATTCTGCTGGCGGCGCCCGCCCAGAGCGAAGGGGAAATGCAGGCAGGGTCACTTCCCGCCGGTCCCGCCGCGATGGGCTTGCACGCCGGCCCTTATGAACAGCTGGCCGACACCCATGCGGCCATCGAGCGCTGGATCGAATCGCAGGGATTTCGCGTCGGCGGCCCGCCGTGGGAGTGCTACGTGACGGACCCGGGCCAGTTCCCGAACCCAGCGGACTGGCGAACCGAAGTGTACTGGCCGCTCGCGAGCGGCTGAGCCGCCGCGTCAGGACCGACGGCGGTATTCGTTCACGATCCAGCGATACTTGTGCGCAGAGGTGCGCGCGATATCGTCGACCTCACGCACCGTCACGTTGAGGTCCGGATCGACGAGCTCGCGAACGTTCTGCACGAGCCGGTTGCGCTGAGACTGGCCGTAGCCCGCGGCCGGTACCACGCGAATCTCCCACTCGCTCTCGCCGATCTGCGCCACCTGCGAACGCTCGATGCCATCGAGCGATTTGAAGATGAAGGTGACGACTGACGGGCTGATCCGCTGCCCACGCGCGCCATAAAGCGTGTCTTCAAACTTTCCGGTGATCGGCTCGACGAGCGGATACGTCCGCCCGCACGAGCAGCTTTCGTTGCGCCAGCGCGTGCGATCCGAAACGCGATAGCGCACGAGCGGCATCACGGTGTTGTGGAACGTGGTCCCGACGATGTATCCGTCGCCGCTCGTCGGCTGGCCGTCGTCATCGACGATCTCGACGTGGGAGTAGTCCGTGTTGACGTGCAGGTTGCCGCGCTCGCATTCCGACGCGTACGCGACGCGCTCGGCCATGCCGTAGTACTCCATCACGCGCCCACCCAAGCGTTCTTCGATGAGCTGCCGTTGATGCGGATACGTCGGCTCGGAAGCCGTGAAGATGCACGGAATCCTCAACGACGCGTTTCGCTTCTCCAGCAGCAACGCGAGCTCGTACGCCGTGGACGGGTACGCCTGGATCATGAATGGCTTGAATCTCGCCAATTCCGCGATCAACGCCTCGACGCAGGGCTCACGCAGATGGCGCGACGACAGCACGAGCTGATTGTTGTAGCGGTTGTAGAACCAGTAAGGCGGCTCGGACTTGTTGATCGGCACGACCGTGTCGCCGCGCAGATACGCGCGAGGCATTCCCGGCTGGTAGCCCGCCCAGCGGAATTGCCGCTCGATGAAGGCGTTCTCCCACAGCACCGAATCGAGGCTCCGATATACCTTTAAAGGTGTGCCGGACGTGCCGCTGGTGCGGCCGACCGCCGTCCACGGATACGTGGAGCCGGCCTTTGGAAAGAACTCACCCTCGCCGCCCACGAGCTCGGCACGGCCGATGATCGGAAAGCGCTCGGCCAGCACTTCGCGCGCATTGGCGGCGGTGAAGTCCACCCTGATGGATCGATACCGCGGGATCTGCCGGGTCGCCGCTTTCAGCGTATCGAAGAGCAGCTGATCCGTGATCGGACGCAGCTCCTCCGGCGCCAGCCGCTCATTGGCCAGGAGCGAACGGATGCGCCGCTCGCCCACGGTGCTCTCGCGCACCAGGAAGCGCAGCCCGTAGCGCACTTCGTTGCGCAAGTCGTTTCGAAGCTCAGCGAGACCGCTCATCCGTCATCCGCACCGTCTTTGGCTGGGCGGTAGCAAGGGGCATACCTGTTCCCCTGGGGACGACGTACGCTTCCGTTACAGGTTCGTACGATTGCTCAACAAATGACCCACGGTCGCTCTGACAGAATGTTCGCTGTGCGCCTCAAGAGAGTTCTCCTTGCGTCGGTCCTGACCGCCTGCTGCGCGCAGACGTTCGCGGACGAGACGAGCTCCTGCACGGCGCCATCGCCCGACTGTGCCGTTGTGGGACAGTTCGAGATCAGTGCCGCGTTCGGCCTGGGCCAGCGGTCGAATCCGGTGGAGGGACGGTCCGACATCCCGCTGGTGGTGATCCCGCACATCAGCTGGTACGGCAAGCGCTTCTTCCTCGAGAACCTCGAGCTCGGTTACACGCTCCACGACGGCGAAGCGAACACGTTCAACCTGATCGCCTCCCCGGGCTACGACCGGGTCTTCTTCTACAAGAACGATTTCCAGAACATCTTCATCGCCGGCACGGGCGTTCCGGGCAACGCGACATTCACGTCGACCGGCGCGCTGGTGCCGGCAGAAGGCCGGGAGTTCCCAGTCAAGGCGCGTCACACGACCTACCTTGCCGGCCCCGAGTGGAGCTTCACCTACGGCCGCGTCACCGGGCAGCTGAACGCGCTCCGTGAGGTGACCGGCGAGAACGATGGATTCGAAGTGCGCGGCGCGATCGCCGCACCGCTCCTGACCAGCCCGACCCAGTCACTCGTCGGCAGCGCCGGGTTCACCTGGAAGAGCCAGGAGATCGTGCGCTACTACTACGGCATCGATGGCCTCTACCAGCCCGGCTCGGCGATGAATCCGTTCGTGAAGCTGCGATACTCGCGGCCCGTTTCGGAACGCTGGACGATCAATGCCTTCGCGCATTACGAGCACTTGGCGGGCGCGATAGCCCGCAGCCCCATCGTGACCGAAGATCACGTCACGACGGTGTTTGCCGGCGTCGTCTTCAGGATCCACTGACATGAAGTGGAAACTCGCCAGCCTCGCCGCCAGCACCCTGCTCTCCGCCACCCTGAGCCGCGGCGCCCTTGCCGCGGCCGACCCGACGCCGAACGACATCCGCCTCGAGCTGAGCCCGCGTGTCTGCACGCTGTCCTCGGACATGGAGAATTGCGACACTGTCGTGACAGCCAAATGGCACTCCCCCCGCGACGAGTCGCTGTGCCTGCTGATCGTGGGCCAACCCCAGATTCAGCAGTGCTGGGAGAATCACGCCGAAGGCGTCTACACGGTGCGGCTCATGTTCGATCGGGATCTGCTCGTCCAGCTGAAGGATCTGCAGCTGCAGAACGTGCTCGCGTCGGAAACGATCGCAGTCATCAAGGAAGCCCTGAAACTGCGACGCAAGCGCCGTCAGCCATGGGACATCCTCTCCTGAGCGCGCCCATCATGCTGGCCGACCGGCTGCGCGACCGCCCGCGCGTGCTGCTCGTCGAAGACGACGAACGGCTCTCCGAGCTGGTGCGCAGCTATCTCGACAGCAACGGATTCGACGTCACCGTCGAGTATCGCGGCGATCGCGTGCTCGGCCGCGTGCAGGCCGAACGCCCGGACCTCCTGATCCTCGATCTCGGGCTCCCGGGCCAGAGCGGCTTCACGGTGTGCAAGGAAGTGCGCGCGACGCACTCGGTGCCGATCCTCATCCTGACGGCGCGCAACAGCGACATCGATCAGGTGCTGGGGCTCGAGCTCGGTGCCGATGACTTCGTGATCAAGCCCGTCGAGCCGCGCGTGCTGGTGGCGCGTCTCCATGCGCTGCTGCGACGGAG
>Ga0070665_100009061_pt1 | contig 10082 bp, 6 predicted proteins | sample KBSS13metaG_FD_65862 | JGI IMG/M metagenome (GOLD analysis project Ga0070665, IMG submission 65862) | Switchgrass rhizosphere microbial communities from Kellogg Biological Station, Michigan, USA - KBS S1-3 metaG | ecosystem: Host-associated > Plants > Roots > Rhizosphere > Soil ...
CTCGCGTACGGCGTCGAGCGTCTCCTGCGGCAGCACGAGGTCGTCCCACGTGAAGCCGGTCGGAATGCGCTGGGCCATGCCGCCGAGCCGGTGGGAGAACATCAGGCGCGCGGCATCGCCGAGATCGTCGAGCGCGACCTTGGGCGCGTTCGGATCGCGCAGCTTCGAGCCAGCCTCGGCGCGACGCGCGACGCGCGCGATCGTCGCACCGGTGAACGCGTAGCGCGCCGCGACCGTCTCGAGATCGGCGCCGTCGGCGAGCGGCGCCGGCAGCGCGCGCCGCCACAGCTCGAGCCGCTCGCGAAACCCGGGCGCGGGCACGTCGAGCTCGAGCAGATCCGGAATCAGCTGGGCGAGCCAGGCCGGGCGCGTCGGCATCGTGAACACGAGCGGCACGCCGAGCCCGGCGGCTGCATCCGCGATCGCCTGCGCGAGCGCGCGCGGCACGTCGTCCTTGAACCCGCTGCCACCGTCGATGATCGCCGCGGCGTCGCGCAGCGCGGCCTCGCGAAGCGCGGCGGCGAACCGCTCGCCGATCCGATCCTCCGACGCGATCGCGCCGAGATCGACGCGCACCGCGTCGACGTCACGCTGGGCGAGCAGTGCCTCGACGACCATCGCGCGGCCGCTGCCTTCGGGCCCGGCGAGGAGCACGCGCGGCGCCGCACCGCTCACGCCGCCGAGCGCGCGGCGGATCTGCGCGACCAGCTCGGGCGCCATCACGACCGCGCCGAGCGCGGCCGGCTCGCGCGTCACGCGCACCGCGCCGCGCACGAGCTCGTCGACGGTATCGTGGCCGCGCAAGAACGAGACGATGCGATCGGCGAGCCGCACGCTGCGCATCGACTGCGCCGGCATCTGCTCGGTGACGGAACCGAGCGCGAGCACCGCATGGCGGCGCAGCGGCGATTGCTCGTCGACGCGGGTCAGCACGCGATCGCTGGCCGCCGCATCGCCACCGCCGAGCAGTCGTGCGAGAAAGCCGACGTCGATCCGCTTGCGCGTGAAGTCGTCGATCGCGAACGAGAACGAGCGCTCGAGCTCGTGATCGAGCTCCGGCGCGAGCAGCGTCGCGATGATCGCGAGGTCGAGCGGCTCGAGCCAGAACACGCGGCACAGGCGTGCGAGCGGCGCCGTCGGATCGGCCGCGAGCGCGGCGGCGAGCGCGGCCTGCGCCGCCAGGACACGCGCGTCTTCCGCAGCAAGGTCGGTGGAGACATCGCCGAGCGAGCCGCGCAGCGCGACCGCGACCTCTTCGCTCGTCGGTCCGAACGCGCTGCCACCCGCGAGCCGCTTGCGATGTGCATGCAGCACGAGGAAGCGAGACAGGAGCGTGCGCGCGAGCTCGGCAGCGAGCTGGTTCGCGGTCATCGCGGCCAGGATACCGCGACCTCGGCGGCTACGGCAGCTTCACGCCCTGCATCGCGCACAGCTGGCGCATCTGCGCGCGCTCGAGCGTGACGTGCGGCCATGCCTCCGCGGCCGCCTTGGCATCCTTCGTCGTGCACGCGCAGACCAGCCGGGCCAGCGCCGACGCCGCGTCGCTTCCGCGCGAAACCTTCTTGCACGCGGCCACCGCCATCGCCTGCGCCTGCGCGGTGAGCGCGCCGATCTCCGCGCTGCCGCCGAGCAGGTCGGCGACCGCGTCGTCGTCGCCGTCGTCGTCGGGCGCGTCGGCCGAGCCTGCCTCGAGCTCGGCCGCGGCGTCGAGCCCAGGCGCGGCATCGACCGGCATCGCGGCATCGGGCGGCACGAGCGCGACCGCGGCCGCATCGCGCGGTGCGGCCGGGCGCCCGCCGTCCGACAGCGCGACGGCCGCCGCGATCCCACCCACGGCCACGATCGCGAGCACGCCGAGCGCGATCGGCCAGCGACTGCGTGCGGGCGTCGGTGCGGTCGTCGCCTGGGTTGCTTGCTGCGCCGGCGCGACCGGTGCCGGAGCCGTGTAGCCGCCTGGGCGATGCGCGAGCGTCTGGACCGTGGGCACGAGCGCGGCCGCGGCAGGCTCGGCGAATGCGGCGAGCTCGGCCGCGAGCGCCGCGACGTCGGGGTAGCGGCGGTCCGGCGACTTGTCGAGGCAGCGCATCACGACCGCCGCGAGCCGCGGCTCGACGTCGAGTGGCGCCGGCGGATCGGTCGCGACCTTCACCGCGATCTCCGCTGGCGTGGTGCCGGTGAACGGCAGGCGCGCCGACAACAGCTGATAGAGCGTCACGCCGAGCGACCAGATATCCGTGCGGGCATCGACGTCGCGCGCGGACTGGAGCTGCTCGGGAGACATGTAGCCGGGCGATCCGAGCGCACCTTGCGTGTGCGTCAGATGCGCGCCGGTTTCGGTCACCGCCTTGGCGATGCCGAAATCGAGGACCTTGAGCAACGGCGTCCCGTCGAGACGACGCGTCACGAACAGGTTCGCCGGCTTGAGATCGCGATGGATGATGCCGGCGGCGTGCGCCTCCGCGAGCGCCACGCACGCCTGGATGACGTACGCGGTCGCGAGCGGAGACGGCAGCGGCTGCCGCGTCACGACGCGCTGGAGGTCGACACCTTCCAGCAGCTCCATGACGATGTACGGCGCGCCATCGGCCGTGCGACCGACATCGGTCACACGACAGACGTGCTCGGTTCGGAGATGTACGACCGCGCGCGCTTCGCGCAAGAACCGGTCGACGATCGTCGGGTTGCCGGCCATTTCGTCGCGCAGAAATTTGATCGCGACGCGATGGCCGAGCTCGAGGTGGGTCGCCGCAACCACGACGCCCATCCCGCCGGCTCCGAGGATCGAATCGATCCGGAACCGTCCACCGACGATGTCTCCGACGGCAGTCACGCCGCCAGCATACCCGGGCTCACGCGTCGCGGTTGCGCATCGCGAGGCCGAGCATCGCGAACGTCATCATCTGCGTCGTCTGGTTGTTCTGGTTGTTGCTGTTGTTGGTGTTCAGCGTGGCGAGGTTGTTGTTGAGCACGTGCAGCTGGTGGCCGAGGGTGCCACCCGTGGCGGTGACGAGCTCGTTCGCATTGATGGTCTTGAAGTTCGTGTTCGACATGGCTGGGGTCCTCTGAAACGGTTGGGGTTGTCGGTTCTCGGGCGAATCCTTGTGCAGCGGCGATGCCAGAACGCCCTCGTTCACCCCCGGATACGGATCGTTCACCCCGGGAATCGCGGTTTTCGGCCCGGATCACAGCAAGCTCGCGGACCCTCGTCCAAGTCCCGCGGCAGCCTCGAATTTGTCAGCCTGAGTTGACGGCAGCTGGCGTTGTCGGAAGTGGCAACTCGAGTCGCTAGGTGCCGAGCGTGAAGTGGATGGTCGTACCGCTGCCGACCGCACTTTCGGCCCAGACGCGGCCGTGGTGGCGCTCGACGATCCGGCGCACCGTGGCCAGGCCGATCCCGGTCCCGACGAACTCGCCGCCGTGCAGCCGCTGGAACGGCGCGAACAGCTTGCCCGCGTTCGCCATGTCGAAGCCCGCGCCGTTATCGCGCACGTAGAACGCGCCCCGCGCGCCACGGCCGACCTCGATGCGCGCCGCGACGTTGGCGGTGAACTTCCACGCGTTGCCGATGACGTTGTCGAGCAGCGCACGGGCGAGCCGCGAATCCGCGAGCACCTCGAGGCCCGGCGCGATCTCGACCTCGACCGTGCGGGCGAGATCGCGCGCGCGCAGCTCGTCCACGACCGCGGCCGCCAGCGCGGAGAGATCGACCCGCGACCGCGTCAGCTCGGCACGGCTGATCCGCGACAGCTCGAGCAGCGCGTCGATCAGGTCGGACATACGAGCCGATGCCGCGACGATGCGATCGAGGTGATCCCGGCTGCCGGCATCGAGCCGCGGGCCGCTGTCTTCTTCCAGCATGCGGGCGAACGACCGGATCGCGCGCAGCGGCGAGCGCAGGTCGTGCGAGACCGAGTAGCTGAACGCCTCGAGCTCGCGGTTGGCGGCGGCGAGCTCGTCGGCGTGCGAGGCGCGCGCCTCGGCCAGCACCGTCGCGGCGCGCGCCTCGGCGGCCTCGCGTTCGCTCTGGAGCAGCCGTTCGCGCACGGCCCGGTGCTCGTCCGCGAACTTCTTGCGGCGGATCTGCGCCTTGACGCGCGCGGTGACGACCTCGTGGCCCGCTTCCTTCGACACGAAGTCGTCCGCGCCGGCCGCGAGCGCTCCGAGCATTGCTTCGCGCGAGTCGTCGGCCGTGAGCGCGATCAGCGCCGCATCGCGCAGCGACGGCGCCGCCTTGATGCGCTTGCAGGTCGCGATGCCGCTCAGGCCCGCAAGCTCCATGCCGAGCACGATGCAATCGACCGACTGCACCGACAACAGCTCGATCGCCTGCTCGCCCGTCGTCGCCTGCACGACGTCGTAGGCGTCGTCGACGAGCTGCGCCGACAGCGCCCTGAGGTACTCGGCGTCGCCGTCGACGATCAGCACGCGCTTGGGCCCGAGCTGCGGCGCGGGCTGATCGGGCTCGTCGGCCGCGCGGATCATCGCGGCGAGCCGCGCGAGGATCACGTCGACGTCGGCGTCCTTGCGCGCGAACGCGTCGGCGCCGGCGTCGAGCGCGTGGATCTCGGCGACCGCGTCGTCGGAGCCGGTGAGCAGCAGGCACGGCGTGGTGCGCAGGACCGGATCGAGCCGGATCCGGCGCACGACGAGGTCGCCCGTCATGTCGGGCATGACGCCGTCGACGATGATCGCGCCCGGCCGCCGCGACGCCGCGACGCGCAGGCCCTCGCCGCCCGACGCCGCGGTCACGACGTCGTAGTGCGCGTCGGCGAGGCGCTGCGCGAGCGTCTCGCGGAACGTCGTGCTGTCGTCGATCGTGAGCACGAGCCGCGCCGACGACGTCTGCACACCGCCGACCAGCGCGCGCACGCGCGCGAGCAAGAGCTCGGGATCGTACGGCTTACCGACGTAGTCGTTCGCGCCGGTGTGCATGCCGCGCACGCGATGGCTGACCTCGGCTTCGGTCGACAAGACGAGGATCGGCAACGTCTCGCGATCGGCCGACTGGCGCAGCTCGTTCAAGAAGTCGATGCCGTCACCGTCCGGCAGCCGGACGTCGAGGATCGCGAGCGCGATCGGCTTGGCCGCGATCTCGCGGCGCGCGTCGGCGAGCGTGGCGCACGGCACCGGCTCGTAGCCGGCGGCCTCGAGCACGTCGACCAGGCTCATCCGCACCGTGAGGCTGTCGTCGACGACGAGGACGCGCGTCACGGCTTGCCTCGCAACAGCTGCTCGATCGCGCCGCCGAGCTCGCCGATCGGCAGCACGCGCTCGGCCGCGCCGATCGCGACCGCCTCTCGCGGCATGCCGTAGACCGTGCTCGTCGCTTCGTCCTGGGCGAACGTCACGCCGCCCGCGCCACGGATCGCGAGCAAGCCGCGTGCGCCGTCGCGGCCCATGCCGGTGAGCAGCGCCGCCGCGACGCGCACGCCGAGCTCGGTCGCGAGCGACTCGAACAGCACGTCGATCGACGGCCGGCAGTGGTTGCGCGGCGGATCGTCGACGAGCCGTAGCCTGCCGTGCTGCACGACCATGTGACGGCCCGACGGCGCGACCAGCACGTTGCCGGCGTTGTCGGCGAGGCGCTCTCCGCCCTGCGCCAGTCGCACGGGGTGGCCGCACTGCCCCGCGAGCCACTCGGCGAACGCGGCCGCGAACGGCGCGTCGATGTGCAGGATCGCGAGGATCGGCACCGCGCAGCGCGGCACGATGCCCGACAGCACGGCGGCGAGCGCGCCCGGGCCACCGGTCGACGCGCCGAGCGCGATCGCGGCAAGCTCGCGCGGCTGCGCCTCGCTCCCCGCACCCTGCCGCGGCCGTGCCCTCATCCCGAGCCGCGCGCGCGGATGCGTGATCACCTTGATCCGCGACACGAGGCGCACGGCGTCGCGCAGCCGCGACTCCCAGCCGACCTCGTCCACGCCCGGCTTGTCGAGCACGTCGACCGCGCCGGCGGCGAGCGCCGCGTACGTGTCGAACAGCTCGCCGCGGTTGTACGACGACGACACGATCAGGATCGGCGTCGGATGATGCGCCATGATGTGCTCGGTCGCGAGCACGCCGGTCATGTCGGGCATTGCCATGTCGAGCGTGACCACGTCGGGCCGCAGCTGCGCGCACAGCTCGATCGCGCGCCGCCCGTCGGCGGCCTCGCCGACCACCTCGAGCTCGGGATCGCCGCTCAAGATCTCGACGATGCGCGCGCGCACCGTCAGCGAATCATCGACGACGAGCACGCGGATCATCGGATCAGCCTCGCGATCAGCGCGAGCACCTCGTTCTGATCGAACTGGCTCTTCACGATGTAGCCGTGCGCGCCGACCTGCGCGCCGCGCCGCCGATCGGCATCCGAATCGCGCGAGGTCACGAGCACCGCGGGCAAGCTCGCGAGCGCGGGGCGAGCGCGAAGCTCGGCGATCAGCGTGAAGCCGTCCATGCCCGGCATCTCGACGTCGGCCAGCATCAGCGCGTACGGCCGAGCGAGCAACCGATCGAGCGCCTCTTCGGCGGAAGCCGCGAGGTGGACCTCGTAGCCGGCCGATTCGAGGATGCTCTGCTCGAGCATGCGCGTGGTCAGCGAGTCGTCGACCACGAGCACGGGCAGCTTCACGCGCGGCGGTTCCGGCGCCGCCACGCGCGCTCGCCCGGCCGTCGCGGCGGCGACCAGCGCACGGGGCTCGATGACCGGATACGGCTGGCCCTCGTCGCCGAGCACCATGCCCCACACGATCGGATCGATCGGCGCGCCCGCCGGAAGCGCGCGCACGACCTGATCGGCGATTCCGAGGGCGCGGTCGACGGTGACCGCCGCCATGCCGTCGCCGCCGTCGATCACGACGAGCGTCGCGCCGTGCGGCGCGGGATCGCCGAGCACCGACGCGAGCGGCACGCACGGCACCGCGCGATCGCCGACGCGCAGCTGCGTGGTCTCGCCCGCGTGGACGAGCTGTTCGGCCACGACGCGCCCGACCCGGCGGACCGCCCCGCGCGGGATCGCGATCGTGCGCCCGTTCGCCAGCACGTCGAGCATCGGCACGGCCGTCGCCGAAACCGGCACGCGCAGCGTGATCGCGGTCCCGGCACGGCTACTCGTCACCGCGACCTCGCCGCCGAGCGTGCTGACCGCGTCGCGCACGACGTCGAGCCCGATGCCGCGCCCGCTCAGCTCGGTGACCTCGCGCGAGGTCGAGAGCCCGTTGCGCATCGTCAGCTGGAACGCCGCAGTCGCGTCGAGCTCGCGATCCACCGTCAGCCCACGCGCCCGCGCCGCACGCGCGATCGCCTCGATGTCGAGCCCGCGGCCGTCGTCCTCGCACACCACCGCGATCCGGCCGCCGAGCGCGCGCGCCGAGACCGTGACGCGGCCGTCCGCTGGCTTGCCCGCGCGGGCGCGCTGATCGGCCGGCTCGAGCCCGTGCGCGACCGCGTTGCGGACGAGCTGCACCAGCGCGCCGTGCAGCGCGTGCAACACGGCACCGTCGACGCGCACGTCCGAGCCCTCGAGCGAGAACCGCACGCGCTTGCCCGTCGACGCGGCCGCGTCGCGCGCCGTCCGCTCGAGCGCCGCGTACAGCGAGCCGAACGACGCGAGCCGCAAATGCTCGACGTCGCGCCGGACCTCGCGCAGCTCGCGGTCCGCCTGCTCGAGGTAGCGGGCCACCGCCACGGCGTCGCGCGCCGCGCGTGCGCGCCCGACGAGCGCGTGCACGGCCTGGAGGCCGGCGAGTGCCTCGTCGAGCGCCGAGGTGTCGATCCTGGGGGCAGCCGCGACGATCGCATCGTCCGCTGCCCGGACTCGTTCGTCCGCTGCCCGGACCGTATCGTCCGGCACCCGGACCGTTGCTTCCACCGGGCGCGCAGGGCGCGGCGTCGCCGGATTCGCGGCGCTCGCGGCGCTCGCCGCGCTCGCGATACGCGTGGCGTTCGTGGTGCTCGGCGGGGTAGCCGGTGGCTCGCGACGGCCGTCCGCCGGCCGGACCGCGACGTCCGCCGCCCGGACCGTCTCGTCCGCTGCACGATTGCTGGGCTGCGGGTTCGCCGCCGGATCGACGATCAGCGCGAGGTCCGCCGACATGCGATCGACGAGCGCGGCCGCCGCCGGGCTCGGCCCCGGAGCATCGCGCAACGCACCGAGCACGCCCTCGAGCGCGTGCGACGCCTCGGCGATCGACGCGTGGCGCACGATCCGCGCCGCGCCTTTGAGCGTGTGTGCCGCGCGCAGCATCCGCGCGACGTCGCCGCCGCGGCCGAGCTCGGCAACGCCTTTCGCGAGCTCGCCGATCAGCTCGGCGGCCTCGATGCGAAAGTATTTGAACGGATCCTGGGCCATGCGGCATCAGCCGGTAGCGACGATCCGCGTGAGCTCGAGCGACAGCGAGCCGAGCTGCTGCGACGTCTGAAGCGTCTGCGCGGTGCTCGCCTCGGACTCGCGCGTCGTCTGCGCGACACTCGTGATCGCCTCGTTGACCTGCGCCACCGCGGTCGCCTGCTGCTTCGTCGACAGCTCGATCTCGCGCGCGGCATCGGTCGTCGTCACCACCAGGCTCGCGATGTGCGTGAACGCGGTCGCCATCTCCGCCACCTGCGCGGCGCCTGCGTCGACGGCCTTGCTGCCGGCCTCCGTCACCATCACGGTGCTGGCCACGGCGCTGCGCACGTCCTCGATCATCGCGCGGATCTCCTTGGTCGAGGCGCCGACGCGGTCGGCGAGATCGCGGATCTCGTCGGCGACCACGCCGAATCGGCGGCCCGACTCGCCCGCGCCTGCCGCTTCGATCGTCGCGTTGATCGCGAGGATGTTGGTCTGCTCGGCGAGCTCCTGCACGATGTCGAGGACCGCGCCGACCTGCTGCGATTTGCGGCCGAGCTCGCCCATGTGCGTGACGATCAGATCGACCTGGCGGCGGACCGAGGCGACCGCGTCGTTGCCCTTGCCGACGGTCGTGGTGCCGTTGCGCGCGGCCGAGGCAGTCTCGCCCGCGATGTGCGAGACGCGCTGCGAGCTATCCGCGATCTGACGCGACGTGACGAGCAGTTCGTTGATCGTGGTGGCGACCTCGGTCATCGCGGTGGCCTGCTCGGTCATGCCGCTCGCCTGCTGGCTCGCCGCGGCTTGCAGCTCCGAGGCCGACGACTGGAGATTGCGCACGCTGCCGCCGATCTGCTTGGTGAGCGACCTCGTGATGAGCCAGCCGACCAGGATCGTCAGCGCGACCGCGCCCACCGAGCCCCACAGGATCATGCTGGTCGCGTCGGTCGCCGTTGCCTCGGCGCGCTGCTGGCGCTCGTCGAGGACGTGCTGCGTCTCGTCCGCCATCTCGCGCAGGACCCGGCGAATCGCATCCATCTGCTGCTTGCCCTCGCCCGCCACGATCGTGGCCTGCGCGGCCTCCGGGCTCGTCCGACGCTGCTCGATCACGCGCTTGAGCTCGGCGAGCTTGCCATCGATGTTTGGCCGGACCTGGTCGAGCTGCTGCAATCGCGCCGGATCGTCGGCGATCTGGCGCCGCAGCTCGTTGTAGTCGCGATCGATCTCGGCGAGCGCGGCGGTGTACGGCTCGAGAAACTCGTCGCGGCCGGTGATCACGAAGCCGCGCTGCCCGGTCTCGGCGTCGACCATGTCGAGCAAGAGCGCGGCGATGCGGCTGCGCACGACCTGCGAGTGCGCGACCTGGGCGTCGTGCTCGATCAAGCTCTGAATCGAGCGCGCTCCGACCACGCTGACTGCGATCAGCGCGATCACCGTCACCGCGAAACCCGCTGCGATCTTCCGTCCAAACGTCCATGCCATCTCGCTACTCCTTGCGCACGGCGGCGCACACGGCCGCCAGATCGAGAATCGAAACCATCCGGCCGTCCTGCGCGACGGCACCGCGCGAGAACGCGGCCGCGCTCGCGACCGGCACCTCAGCGGTGCGCACCAGACCGTCGAAGCCGTCGAACGCGAACGCCGCCGGCGCATCGCGCGCGACGACGAGCCAGCGCGGCGGCAGCTCGCGTGCGAGCCCGAGCACCGCGCGCAGATCGAACGCCGGCACGATCTGCGCGCGCACCGCGATCACGCCGAGCAGCTCCGGCGCGGT
>Ga0070665_100009063_pt1 | contig 10080 bp, 9 predicted proteins | sample KBSS13metaG_FD_65862 | JGI IMG/M metagenome (GOLD analysis project Ga0070665, IMG submission 65862) | Switchgrass rhizosphere microbial communities from Kellogg Biological Station, Michigan, USA - KBS S1-3 metaG | ecosystem: Host-associated > Plants > Roots > Rhizosphere > Soil ...
GTACGCAATATCGGCACGGAAGATATGCCGGCGAGCATCGGCTATCACCCCGGATTTCGCTGGCCCCTGCCGTATGGTGAGCCGCGCGCCGCCCACTTCATCGAGTTCGCCGGCGATGCAGGCTCTTCGATCCGGCGTCTCGATACGGATGGATTATTGAGCCCGCGGCTCCATCCAACTCCCGTCTCTCACCGGCGGCTCGTACTCGATGATGCGCTATTCCGGGATGACGTGGTGATCTTCGAGGAGCTCCGCAGCCGCTCCGTAAGTTATGGAGCTGACAAAGGTCCGCGGATACGCGTGAGCTATCCTGATGCGAGTTATCTCGGTATCTGGACCAAACCGGGTGCTCCCTTTATCTGCATAGAGCCTTGGGCTGGCATCGCTGACGAAGCCGGGTTCTCGGGAGACTTCAGCACGAAGTTGGGTGTGTTTACGCTGGTAGCGGGCGCGGCGCAGTCGTTGACGATGCAGATCACGCTGCTGCGTTAGCAAACTCGCGCCGCAACATTGTTTGATTGGTTGTTTTGCCCTGTTGCGCGCGAGCGGTTGGGCGCACACTCTGTGCCTTCATTTGAACGGGATGGCGAGTGAATGCAACCTTCCAGCCGTGTCACGCCGCAGCAATCTGCCGAACTGCCGACGATCCAGGAGTTTCACTCGCTACTGACGGCCGAGCGGGCGGAACGTACCCGGCTGCAGGGCGAGTTCGAATTGCGCAATTGCGCGCTCGATACGGCCTCGACCCACTTCATGGTCATCGACGTGTCGCAGCCGCAATGGCGGATCGTCTACGTCAACCGCGCGATCTGCGAGCATCACGGCTTCACGGCTGCGGAGCTTCTGGGCCAGAACCCGGCTCTGTTGGTATGCGGTGAGAGAAACGCGGCAGCAATGGAACGGATTGCCGCAGCGGTGTTGCGGGGAGGAAACGTCAGCGTCGAGGTGGAGGCGCTGCGTAAGGACCACAGCACCTTCTGGGTCGGCCTGAGCATGACTCCGATCAGAACCGCGGCGCGTGGAATCAGTAATTACCTGTGCGTCGGCGCGGACATCACGGCGCGGCTCGCTCAAGAACGAGCCCAGCGCGAGCTGCAGGAGAGGCTGTACAACGAAATGCAGGAGCGCGAGCGTATGGCCATCGAGCTGCGGCTCGCACAAAAGCTGGAGTCCGTTGGTCGGCTCGCCGCCGGCATTGCTCATGAAATCAACACCCCGATTCAGTACGTGGGCGACAGCGTATCCTTTCTGCAATCCGCCGAGGCAGACCTGGCGAAGCTGCGTACCGAGTATCGGCGTGCCATCGGGCGCCTCGTTGACCACGAGCCGGGAGCAGCCGTGTTGGCCGACCTGCAAGGGCTGGAATCCAGCCTGGATCTCGAATTCCTGGTCCAGGAGATTCCGAAGGCGTTCGAGCGGACTCGCGACGGGGTCGAGCGCGTCGCCGCCATTGTGCGCGCGATGAAGGAATTCGCGCATCCTGACAGTGCTCAACACGACTACGCTGACCTGAATCACGCTCTCGCGACGACGTTGACCGTTGCGCGCACGGAATACAAGTATCACGCCGAGGTCGAGACGCGGTTCGGGGAGCTGCCGCTGGTGAACTGCAACATCGGGGAGTTGAACCAGGTGTTCCTCAACCTGATCGTCAACGCCGCGCATGCACTCGCCGAGTCGGGCAAGGATGCTTGCACCGGGCGCATCACGATCGTTACTGCAGCGGCGGATGATCAGGTCACGATAGCCGTTACGGACAACGGCTGCGGCATCCCGCCGGAAAATCTGGACAAGGTGTTTGACCCGTTCTTCACGACCAAGGCCGTGGGACGCGGCACTGGTCAGGGACTTGCGATTGCCCGGTCGATCGTCGCGGAGAAGCATGGTGGCCGAATAGACGTGCAGAGTGTCGTCGGCGCAGGTACGACCTTTACCCTTCGCCTGCCCGTAAAAGGCCACTCCGCATCGGAGGCGCAGTGAAATCCGCAACCACCGGCTCCGAAGAGGTCGCGGCATGAACCCCCAAGAACGTCCCCGAGTCTTGTGTGTGGATGATGAGCCCCGCATCGTCGAGGGGTTGGTGTTACATCTGCGTAAGGACTACGAGGTTCAAACTGCCTTGAGCGGCGACGAGGGACTGAAAGTCCTGAAGAAGTCAGGAGGCGCTTGCGTGGTGATCTCGGACATGCGCATGCCGGGAATGGACGGAGCCACATTCCTTCATCACGTAATGACGTTCTATCCGGACGCGACCCGTATTCTACTGACGGGCGAGCCCGGACGGGACGCGGCCATCAGTGCGGTGAACAACGCACGCATTTTCAGATTTCTCACCAAGCCCTGCCCACCGGAGCAGTTGAAGACGGCTGTGGAAGCGGGGGTGATCCAGTATCGGCTGATCAACGCGGAACGCTCCATACTCAAGGAGACGTTGATCGGCTGCATCAAGGCACTGGTGGATGTACTGGCCATCGCCAATCCCACCGCGTTTGGCCGTGCGAGCCGCGTCAAGCGCTTGGCGTTGGAGTTCGCGGCCGCCCTGCATTGCCCGGACTTCTGGCAGCTCGAGGCTGCAGCCATGCTGTCGCAGATTGGTTATCTGTCTTTGCCGCCAGCGCTGCTCGAGAAGCTGTACTACGGCGAGCCGCTGACGCCCACCGAGAAAACCCTTGCAGCGGGAGTACCCGACGTGGCGATGGGGCTGCTCGAAAACATCCCCCGTCTGGACCCGGTGGTGCAGATTCTCGCGGCGCTCAATTGGAAGGACGAGGCGTTCCAGCGGCTTGGGGACGGCACCATCGGTTTGGGGGCGCGGATTCTTGGGCTCGTGCTGGAGTATGACGTCTTGAGTACTCAGGGGCACTCGGTGGACGTCGCTGTGCAGACGTTGCGCCGGCGCGCGCCGCGCTACACGGAGGAGCTGATAGAGAAGTTCGGGCAGCATCTCGGGGCCGGGTCCGGTAAGAGCGAACTGCGGCAACTGCCGTTGAAGGCGGTGCAGCCGGGGATGGTGATTGCTCAGGATCTGCGGACTCAGATGGGTACCTTGCTCGTGTCCCGCGGCTTTGAGGTTACGAGCCTGTTCCTGGAGCGCAGCCGCAATTTTGGGCCGGATCTGCTGGAGGAGATCATCAAGGTTGTAGTGCCGGCCGCGAAGGCCGCCGCGCAGTCAGGATGAAGGCTGCGGCGCCGGCCGCATGCCGGCCCGGCCCTGCCCGCATGGCGCCGCCTCGTTCTAGCAGGCGCCGCGGCAATCGGCTGCGCCCGTGGGCGCGGGACACTCCCCTTCTTCGATCTGCACCGTGGCATGCTCGACACCGAACCGTTGGCGCAGGATGTTGGTAACCTGGCCGAGCGCGGCCTCGCCATCCGCTCCCTCGTTTATCTGCGCGTGCAGGGTCACCATGACCTTCTCTCCAGTCAGCGACCAGGCATGTACGTGATGTATGTCACATACATCCGGAATATCTCCGAGCTCGCGTTCAACCGCTGCCGTGTCAAAGCCGTTCGGCGAGCCTTCCAACAGGATGTGTGCGGAGTCCATTGTCAGCCGCCAACCCGAGCGGAATATCAACGCCGAAACCGCCAGTGACAGCAGCGGGTCCGCTGCAAGCCAGCCAAAGACCAGGATAATGACGGCTGCCGCGGTGGCCGCCACCGAGCCCAGCAGATCGCTGAGCACATGCGCCCGCGCACCTCGCTCGTTCAGCGAGCTCTTACCGGAGAGGACGAGGAATGCCGCGAGATTCGCGATGCCGCCAGCGACGGCGACGACCAACATCACCCGGCCATTGATCTGCGCCGGCGAGATGAACCGCTGTACGGCCTCGAATACGACAGCGGCGGTGATCGCGAGCAGCAACAGCCCATTGGTATAAGCGGCCAGCGGCTGGTAGCGGCGGTTACCATACGTGCGCTCGTAGCTCGCGGGGCGCCTGCTGGCGCGAATTGCGATCACGGCAAGGATCAGCGAGCCACAATCCGCCAGCATGTGGGCCGCCTCGGCCAACAAGGCGATCGAGCGGGACCAGAATCCGCCGACCGCTTCCACCACAGTGAAGGCTGCAAGCACGCCCAAGGCCACCCACAGGCGGCGCTCGCTCGCGATCTCCGCATTGTGGTGGTGCCCGTGGCCATGATCATGGCTCGCGCCGGCGTGAGCATGTCCCCCACGCTCCCGGGCAGGCGGGATGGTTCGGTTTCCGTCGGTGGTCATGCGCACGCACTCTTCCAGGGCTTACCCCGGAAGAGATAGTAGGCGCAATATCGCCCGTGGGAAAATCCAGCGAGCTTTGCCCGCAGCGCGGGGGCTACGAGACGCGTTGGAACTCCATGACCCAGTTGGTTTCCCACGTCTTGCCGGCATCGTATGAATAAGCCTGCTCCCAGCGAGCCGACGTGGCCGTAATCCGCGACCAGATAAGCCGCCCTCGGATCTGCTTACCGTCGACGATGCTGTCGGAATAAAAGGTTCCGACGCCTTTTTCGAAACGGCCTATGGCCGGTGGATCGAGAGCGCCCAACGGATTGCGGCCGTCCACCCACCAGATCGCCCATTGGCCGGTCTTCGAGTCGTACGCGCGAAGCGCGACGCCCCGGGTGTCGCCGCCGGGCCTGTGGAAAACGTTGTCCTCCACGTTCCCTGCGCCGTCCAGGACCTTGCGAGCGCTGGACGTCCCGTCAAACTCCACCCACTGCCCGGTATCTACGGGGCGTTTGATGCGATGATGGACGCGCCATTCACCGAATTCAAAATCAAAGTCATGTAGGCCTGAAGCATTGGCAGCCGGCGGTACGCTCGACAGGTTTTGCGAGCGTACGGCGGCGGGAGGTCCCGCGGTTGCGCCTGCCAGCAGGACTGCTGCGAACGTGGCATGGAACTTGTTCATGGAGCACACGCGCTGTTGGAGTACGGTGAGCATGCCCGGCACCGCGGCTTGTTGGTAGGGCCATTATGCGCGGCGCGCCTGGACCACCTTGGTGCTAGCGCCTCGGCACGGCAAACCGCATCGTAGCGGTCACCAACGGTGTCACATGGCCGCCGATCTCGATCCCATCCGCGCCCCGATCACCGCGCAGATGTACGTGCACCAGGCTACGGCGGCCCATTTTCGTGCCCTGCTCGCTGAGCAGGCGCGTTCCGCTGCTGGAATTCGCCAGCAGGCCATGACGTATCATGAAAGCCGCCAGGGGTCCGGTAGAGCTCCCGGTGGCCGGGTCTTCGGCGACCCCGTACTCGGGCGCGAACATCCGCGAGTAGGCGCCCTCAGTGGTTGGCGTGAAAACAAACACGCAGGCCAGCTCGGCGTCCGCACCCCGCAGTTGCCTCATGCCCGCCAGGTCGAGCCAGGCGCGATCCACCGCCAGCCTGTCACGCAAGGCGACGAAAATGGTTGGATTGCCGGCGCTCAGTTTTTGCGGCGCGACGTCGAGCAGATCCGGTGGCGTCAGTCCGAGGACACTCGCGCAGAGGCTCGGGTCATAACACCGCCCGGTTTCCATGGAGGGCGTCCTCAGCCACAGCATGGGCCGTGCACCGGTCTCGACCCGTACGGGTACCGGGCCGATATTCTCCTCGAGGCTGAAGCCGCCCGTGTGCGCCGGGACCAGGCCTTCGTCGAGCAGAACGAATGCGGTACCGATTGTGGGGTGCCCGGCGAACCGCATCTCCTTCGCCGGCGTGAAGATCCGCACACGCGCCGCACAGTCGCTGCGCGTTGGCGGCAGAACAAAGGCGCTCTCGGCTAAATTCAGTTCGAGTGCGATCCGTTGCATCGTTGTTGCATCCAGCGATGCTGCGTCGGGAAACACGGCGAGCGCATTGCCCTCGAGGGGATTCTCGGTAAATACGTCAACGACGCGATAACGGTATTCGTGCTCACGCCCCATCGGCCAGCTCCGCAATCAGCTCAATTTCGACACATGATCCGAATGGGATCTGCGCCACGCCGAACGCACTTCGCGCGTGCGCGCCACGCTCACCGAAAACTTCCTTGAGAAGCTCTGACGCACCGTTGGCCACCAGATGTTGCTCGGTGAACGTTGGGGTGCTGTTGACCAGAACCAACAGCTTCACTATGCGGGCTATCTTGTCGAGGTCACCGGCCGACGCGTGCAATGTGGCGATCAAGTCGATGGCGATGCCGCGCGCGGCCGCCTTGCCCTGTTCGGTCGTGACGTCCGCGCCGAGTTGGCCTTGCCACGGCCGGCCGTCCTTCCTGGCTATGTGGCCGGCCAGGAACAACTGCTTGCCGCTGCGCACGCAGGGAACAAATGCCGCGGCCGGCGGCGTCAACTGCGGAAGTGAAATCGACAAGGCACGCAGTCTTTCGTAAACCGACATTTCCGGCTCCTATATCTGCCTTCTGAGCAGCGTCATGAATGCGGCGATCTCTTTCTCATCCCGGCGATAGAAGATCCATTGTTTGATCTTCGTGCCGCCCAGGAACCCGGCATCGGACAGAATCCGCAGATGTTCCGAGGCCGTAGGCTGGGAGACGCCCAGTTTCTCGGTGATGAACAGTCCACAGACCCCATCCTTGAGCAGGTCCCCGTCCGTCTGGGGCGGGAAATGCGCGGTGGGATCCTTCAGCCAGGTGAGTATCTGCAGCCGTTTTTCGCTGGCGAGCGCCTTCAGCCCCGCCTCGAGTTCTATAGCCATAATGCTATATTGCCAATTAACTATGTTCTCGTCAACGAACCCACTTGACAGGAAAATCGCCCCTTACCGCAGAGCGGTACAGGACTTACCGGTAGGTATTATTGGACCTGTGGTCGCCCGCAAGCCACCTCTTGAGCTCCGAGTGAGCGGTGCGGCGGCGCAACTCGCCAATGCGCGCGGCATCCGGATGATCCAGGGTGAACTCAACGATCATACCGTTCGGATCGGTGACATATACCGAGCGGCAGTACCCATGCTCGAGTACAAACGTCCGCGGCTCCTTATAGCCCGCCGACTGCAGACGCCGCTCGATGCCCTCCTGCGTCTCTTTGTCCACATTCAACGCGATGTGGTGAAACGGCGAAGCCGGCATCGGTGGCCCGAACAGGTTCTCATCCTCGGCGTTCGCAAATTTGAAGAATGCCAGCGCGCCGCCATCGGCCAACTCGAAGAACAGGTGGCAGTAGACACGCTGGGCGCCAAACAGCTCGTCAATCTCACACCACGTGGCAACGAGCGGTAACCCGATCACGTCCTCATAAAATGCCCGCGTGGCCTCGAGATCCCGCGTGACGTACGCGGTGTGATGAAGGCGCGAGGGGCGCTTCGCGGATGTAGCCATGACACATTCCTTCTCGATCAGAATCGATAGTTGAAATCCACGCCGTAACGCCGCGGCAGGGCCTTGAACAGAAACCCACCCGGAGAGAACTCGGTGTTGTACTTCTTGTCGGTGAGATTCTTCGACCAGGCGGTGACCGACCATTTATCAGCTTCCAACCCCAGACGCGCATCCAGCAGATTGACCGGATCGCGCGAGGTCGTGTTGTAAGGTTCCCACCAGGTGCGGCCGATCTCCTGGTAGTCGAGGCGCAGCGACGCACTCAGGCCCTGGCCGATCGGCTGGTGATACTGCACACCCGCATTGAAGGTGTTTTTCGACACCAAGGGCGCCTGCTTGCCCACGACGGTGGGATCTGCCATGGCCGTGATCCTGCTGTCGGTGTATCCGAAGTTGGCATACAGATCCAGGTGCTCGGTCGCCTTCGCCGTCAATTCCAGCTCGACGCCCTTGTACGTGGCATCGAGATTACCGAGATTCTGGGTCGAATTGGCGGCCAGAAAGACGAAGAAATAGCCGTTGCGCGATTTGGTGTGATACACGTCGAGGCCGGCATTCAAGCGGCGGTCGAGGAATTCGCCCTTCACTCCCAACTCGTAGGTGTCCGCCACCTCCGCGTCGAACAGGTCATTGACCCCCAGGATTGCGCTCGCACGCGCCACGCTGCCCACTCCCGTCTGGTTGAATCCACCGCTGCGGAATCCGCGGCTCCAACCTCCATAAACCGTGACATTGTCCACCGGCTTATAGCGCAGCGTGGCTTTGGGCTGCGGCTTGCTCCAGGTGTGCTTTCGGACTTCGCCATCGAACGCGGATGGATCGGGCAGAAATGCCGCGGGCGTGCGGGTCGTGTTTGTGCGGGAGTCCTCGTCATACCGGATCGCTGTATCGAGTTGCAGCTGCGAGGTCAATTCGAAGGTCGCATCGGCGAACACGGCCCACGCATTGTTGTTCTGAGAATCCGCGAGGAAGGTCGCGCTCGGATTCGGACCGCTCAGGCGTGGTGTGTAGTAGACCGGGAAGACCCCGGCCCCGGTGTCGACCATGTTCCCTGTGGCAATGAACCGCTCCGTATGGACGTAGTAAGCACCCGCGATCCAGTTGAAAAAATCGCCTTTCTCCGCGGTGAAACGGATCTCCTGACTCCAGGCCTTGACGTCCAGAAACTGACTCTGGTTCAAGTCCGTACCCAGCAGCGCGTTGAACACGGAGTTGGCGCGGGGGCGGAAATCGTAGGCATCGCCGGTGATGATTTCCCGCGTTTTGTCGTACGCGGATATGCCGGTGATCGTCCCATGACCGGTATCGAAGTCGAGCTTCAGCGATGTGTTGAATAGATCGCGATTGTCTTCGCCGGGGTTGTTGACAGTGATGGGCGTCGTGACATTGTTCGCATTTGGTGCTGTCGTGAATGAGCTGAACGGATTGTTTTCATCATCCCGTGGTATCACGAAATAGAAGCCGTGGGTCTCGAGCCGATCGGCCGACACGCGCAGATCGGCCGTAAGGGCTTCATTGGGCTTCCAGATCACGCGGACACGGCCCGAGTAGTCGCGCGCCGGGTCTGCCTTCTGATTCAAATAGGCGTTGTCCAGGTAGCCATGCGTGTCGTAGAAGTTGAATGAAGCACGGTATTTGAGCGTGTCGGTACCCGCGACGGGCCCGCTGGCCGCAATTTGCGCCCGTTTGGAAGAGCCGTTTCCTACCCCTACCCGCACGTTCCCCTCAAATTGATTGGACGGGTCTTTCGTTCGGATGATGATCGCTCCGCCGATGGCGTTGCGGCCATAGAGGGCGCCCTGCGGGCCCTTCAGGACTTCGATCTGGGCGATATCGAACAGCTCCTGGTTGAATTCGGCCGGATTGGTCTCGAGGACACCATCCACCAGCACCGCTACGGAGGGTTCGCTGTTACGCGCCTGCGATACACCGCGGACCACCACAAATGAAGTACCGGCGTTCTGTGTCTCGACCAGGGTCATGTTAGGCACGAGCGAGATAAAGTCGCCCGGTTTCTGGATTCCGGCCGCTTCGATGGCCTGCTCCGTAAACACACTCTCGGTAATCGGCACGTCGCGTACCGACTCATTACGCTTGCGCGCCGTGACGACGACCTCTTCCAGACTCTGCGCCTGTGCCCAGACCGGCAGCGCGGCCAGTCCGCCGAGCACAGCTGCCACCGCCCGTACCACCCCCCCTCTCGATGTGTGCACCTGGATCTCCCGTTAGTTTTGTAATGTTTTGGGTCCCAGCTCGGCGCGCAGGATCTGTGCACCGGCCACCATGGCCTGCAGCTTGCCGAACGCGACCTCGCGCGGCAGGTACTTCATGCCGCAATCGGGAGCGACGAGCAGGTCCGCGGCCTCGAAGTGCGGCAGTGCACGCCGGATGCGGGCAGCCACCTGCTCAGCTGATTCGATCTCCATGCTGGCGAGGTCCAGGACACCCAACATCACTTTCTTGCCGCGCAGCTTCGCGAGGACGCTGCAGTCCAGATTCGATTGCGCCGTTTCGATGGATACCTGCTTGCAACCGCAGTCAGCCAACTCCGGCAGAAACGAATAGCCGCTGGGACGCGTGTGGATGATCGCCGCGTAGCCGAAGCAGATGTGCACTGCAGTCGTGCCCATGACACCATCCAGCGCGCGATTGAGTGCCTCGAGGCCGAATGCGCGCGCCTCTTCCGGGCGCGCCTGCATGTATGGTTCGTCGATCTGGACGACGTCCGCCCCTGCAGCGAACAAGTCGCGGATCTCTGCATTCACCGCGGCGGCGTAATCCATCGCCGCGCGTTGGC
>Ga0070665_100009064_pt1 | contig 10079 bp, 7 predicted proteins | sample KBSS13metaG_FD_65862 | JGI IMG/M metagenome (GOLD analysis project Ga0070665, IMG submission 65862) | Switchgrass rhizosphere microbial communities from Kellogg Biological Station, Michigan, USA - KBS S1-3 metaG | ecosystem: Host-associated > Plants > Roots > Rhizosphere > Soil ...
ATCGGCCAAAGCACCAGGGCAAGAAATCTCATGATGACGAACGGCAGGTCCAGCGATGAAGACCTGAAGCTCTCCAGATCCGGCTGGGCATTATAGTTTGCGAGCGCCTGTTCAAGATGCATCCTCGCGTTCAGATAGTCGCCGCCGAACCAGCATGTTGCCCCGTTGGTCCAATGTGCGACGACTGCGGCCACTGGCGAGTCCGGCCGTCGATTGGCGGCGCTCATGGTTGCTTCGGCCAATTCCCACATTGGCGCGATCTCGCCATGTGTCAGACTGGCATTGAACAATCCCGAATAGATCGGCGCCAGTTCAACCGGATCATTGATATCCGCCGCGAACTGCCGGGCGCGCGTCCATGCGGCCACCGTTTGAGGTGCGCTGTGCCCGAGTTGGCTCCGCAATGCGCGGCTATAGGTGATTTGCAGATGAAGCCGGTTCATGGATCGGCCCGGGTCGTCCGGCAGCCCATCGGCAATCGCGACCGCCTTGCCAAGATGCGCGATGGCCTCGGAATAGGCGGAGCGCTTGAGCGCCTGCTGGCCTGCCGTGCGCCACCAGTCGAGCGCGATGGCGTCGAGCCCGGCTTCGGTGAAGTGAAAAGCCAGGATTTCCGGGTCGGTTTCAGCGATGGCCGGAAACTCATCACGTAGGGCGTCGCCAATATGTTTGTGGAGCATTTGCCGACGGCTTTTGAGGAGACTTTCATAAGCCGCTTCTTGAACGAGCGCGTGCTTGAAGCGGTAGCTTGCTTCGGGCGGCGTCCCGCGGCGCAACAGCAGTTCGGCTTCTTCCAACTGCCTCAGCGCGGTGTTCAGCGTCAGATCATCGCGGCCCGCCACGCGCCGCAGCAATGTGTAGGAGAAGTCGCGGCCGATGGCGGCTCCGATCTGTGCAACTTCCTTGACCGGCGCCAGGCGGTCAAGGCGGGCCATCAGCGAGTCCTGGAGCGTGGCGGGGATTGCGAGCGGCGGCAGCGGACGATCAAGGCGAAGGCGCCCGGCATCTTCCACGAGCAGCCCGGACTCCAAAATCGTCTTGGTCAATTCCTCGATGAACAGCGGGATGCCATCCGTCCTGTCGATGATCTGCCGCATCATTTCGCATGGCAGCTCTCGTCCGACGGTCACCTGTTCGACTAAGGTGCGGGTGTCTTGCCGGTCAAGCCGATCGAGCCGCAACTGGCTGATATTGGCCAGACCCGTCCAAGGGGGCTCGAACTCGGGCCGGAAGGTCATCAACGCGAAGATCGGCAAGGCTCTGATCCGGTCGACGGCGAGATCGAATAGTTCGAGCGTGGTGGCGTCGGCCCAATGCAGGTCCTCGCAGACGATTAGCATGGGTTGCCGCCGGGCCAGCCCCTCGAGTTGATCGAGCAGGGCGGCAAACGTCTGTCGCCGCTGTTGCACGGCATTTAATCCGAGCTGCGGATAGCGTTCGCCCGTCGGGATGGAGAGAAGCGCTGCGATCAGCGGCGCCGCGTTGGTCACCTGCGGCGTTCCGAGTGCAAGCATCGCTTCGAGCTTGTCGAGCTTCTGCTCTGATGTGTCTTGCGACGCGATGCCGGCGGCGCGCTCGAGCTGAGCGATAAACGGATGGAGCGCACTGTTGATATGATAAGGCGAACACTGATATCGCACCCGGCAGTGAGCGCCCAACGCAGCGTTCTCGCAGAGCATGGCGACCAGGCGCGATTTGCCGATCCCCGCCTCACCGGATATCAGCACCGCCTGGCCCTGGCTCTGCCACGCCAGCTGCTGGCGCGAGAGCGCGAACTCGATCTCTGCCTTGCGGCCGACAAAGCCCGTCGAGCGCGCCGTGCGCACCGCCTCGAAGCGGCTCTCCGAGGTCGCTCCGCCTTCGACCGCCCACACGGCGATCGGTTCGCTGATACCTTTGACTTCGCGAAGGCCCAGGCTGCGGAATGCGAAGAGATCGCCAAGCAGCTCGCGCGTCGAATCCGCAACGATGACTGCGCCCGGCTCGGCAATGCTCTGCAGCCGCGCCGCGATGTTCGGTGTATCGCCGACCATCGCCTGCGGCTCCGACGCGCTTCCGCTGATGAGATCGCCGACCACTACGAGCCCGGTCGCGATCGCAATCCGCACCTCAACCCGTTCTGCGCGCGTTTCGAGGGGGCTTATTGCGGCGTTCATGTCGAGCCCGGCACGCACGGCGCGTTCGGCGTCATCCTCGTGTGCCCGGGGATAGCCAAAATAGGCGAGCACTCCGTCGCCGACAAACCTGGCGATGCAACCGTCGTAGTTGGCGATCACACGCGCGCAGGCGGCTCGATAGGCGCGGATGATCTCCCACATGTCCTCCGGATCAAGGCGGGCAGAGAGCTCGGTCGAGCCTACCAGGTCGCAGAACATCACGGTGAGGTGGCGCCGCTCGGCATCATGCCGATGCGCCTGCGCGTCGATCAATTCCGGTTGGTTGAGTTCGGCGATCGCGCGCAGCATCTTGCGTCGATGGCCAAGCAGGATTCCGAGTCTCTCGAAGTCCTGATCCGTCAACTCGGGGAGCACACTTAGATCGATGCCGTTCTCGACAATACGCAGCGCGTACTGCCCGAGCCCCAGCTTCTCCAGCCAGTCCGCAATGTCTTGCATTGGCTTCACCGACGCTTGGTTGGCGGCTTGCCGAACTCTGGACTACTGCACTCGATCTTCTATGCCACTTTTTCCCGAATGACCACTTGTCGTTTGCGCGTCGTTCTTATGCGGTTTCCAGTTACCGAACGCAGCGTTGTGCAACTCAGCAGATATGATCAACGCTTGTGACAAATTGAGCGGGAGAATTACGCGCTATTTGAATCGCGAACTGAATCAGTAGGCCTTCGAATCAGGAAGCCTTCAGGTCAGGAAGCCTTTAGGTCAGGAAGCCTTGGCCGACGCAGAGAAGAGCGGATCGGCAATCTGATCCAACGATGTAAGCCAGGACGGTACAGTAAGAATGGGTGACGCTGGTCGCAACAAGGGCGCGCGCAGGTCGATGCGCTGCGCCTCGCCGGCCGCGAGCCAGAACGCTGAGCCCTCGTCGAGGTCGAGCACGATGCACACCGGCGGACGGCCGTGCTGCAGGCCGGTGTTGAACACCCAGGTGTCGCCGAGCCGGTCGAACCACGAACCGTCGGGGATGAAGGGCGACTGGTGCACATGGCCCGAGATCACCATCGACGGCCGGTACTGCGCGATCCACTGCACCAGCTCGACATCGCCGAAGAAGCGCTTGCCGCCCCAGCTCGTCGGCGAATTCGCCGGCGGCGCATGATGCACCCAGATCCAGCGCGACGCGCGCGTCGCCGCCGCGTCGCGAAGCTGGGCCTCGATGCGGCCCTTGACCAATGGGCCATCCCACCAAGGGCACACCGTAAAGCTGGTGTCGCCGATGGTGAGATCGTCGCCGTCGCAGGCAATGCCGAGCTCGCGCACCTCGCCGACCCAGCGCGCGATCTTCTCGCCCTCCGCGCTGCGATCGTCGAGGTCGTGATTGCCCGAGCAGAAGATCACCCGCGTCGTCTGCGACAGCCGTGCCAGATATTTCTTCACCACCAGGATCTGCGCGCGGAAGTCGACGAAGGATCCGATGTCCAGCGCGTCGCCGGCAAAAATGACGACGTCGAATTCGGGCGCCGCGGCCAGCAGCCAGTCGAATTGCGGCAATGAATAATGCAAATCGGCAACGACAAGACAGCGCATCATGCGTCGATCCAAATTGCCTGGAAAGCAGGCGATCCGAAGATGGATGCATTCAGGCAGGCTGGAAAGATCAAAGTTTGTGCGGGTCGTGATCTCCGGAAGCAGACTCCGCTAAGAAAGTCCACATCTCGACTCCAGTGTAGCCAGCCGTCGCAGGCTACACCGCACGCCTCAATCATCCGAGACAGCAGCTCGCTTAAAAGCGATACGTCGCGGTCCCCAGGATCGTCCGCCCAAGCCCGTAGTAGCAGTCGCCACGGGCATAGCACGCCGCCACGTATCGTTCGTCGCCGATATTGTTGACGTTGAGCTGCAGCCGGTAGGGGCCGGGATCATAGGCGACCATCATGTCGAACAACGTGTAGGACGGAATGGTGTATTTGTTGGTCTCTTCGTAGGACTCACCGATGTAGCGCACGCCGGCGCCAACCGAGACGTCGCGAAGGCCAAGCGCGCCGAGGCGGTACTTGCCCCACAGCGACGCCTGGTTGGCGGGGACTCCCTCGACGGTCTTGCCGACATTGTCGCCCTGCTCGACCTTGGCGTTGATGTAGGAATAGCTGGCGATCACGTCGAGATCGGGCGTGACCTTGCCGATGACCTCGATCTCCGCACCGCGAATGCGGACCTTACCGATCTGGGTCGACGCGAACGGATTTGCCGGATCGTTCGATGCCGACAATCGATTCCTTTCAGCCGTGTCATAGATCGCGCCGTTGACGGCGAGGCCCTGCATCGGCGTGTATTTGAAGCCGACCTCGTAGATCTCGCCGCGCTGGTCCTTGCACGGGCCGCTGAGACAGTTGCTGCCGCCAAAGGTAGGGCTGAAATAGACCGGGTTGAAAGACTGCGCCCAGACCACGTAGGGATTGAAGCCGACTGACGTTTCGTACATCAGGCTCGCGCGACCGGTGGTCGCCGACCTGTCGCTGTCCGCTCCCGTAAAGCGCGTGCTGGCGTAGTCCTGCCGGACTCCCAGCGTGGCAAGCCATGGACCCAGGCGCATCTGATCCTGCGCGTAAAGACCAGTCTGGCTCTGCCTGGCGTCCGAAATCCGCGCCAGGTCCGGTAGTGGGAGGCTGGTATAAGTCGGCGTGTAGAGATCAAACGGCGTTGGGTCAAAGCCACCGCCAACGGACGACCGCGCATAGAGGCTGCGATAATCGACGCCGAACAGTACCTTGTGCTCAATCGGGCCGGTGAGCGCCTTCACCTGGAAATTGTTGTCCATGGTGATGTTATCGTTCGATACCGCCTGGTTGGCCGTGTAGCGGTTGACCGTACGCCGGGTAACGGGATCGAGGAACGGGTCGGCCGAAAACGCGTTGGCGTAAACGCTGCGATAGGAGCCGTCGACATGGGCAAATCGCAGGTTCTGCGTGAACTTCACGGCATCGTTGAAGGAGTGTTCGAAGACGCTGCTAATCGCGCCGCTCTCGGTCTGATAGCGATCGGTCGTGGGATCGCCGACAAACCGGTTACGCGGAATGTAGCCGTTGATGCTCGGCAGCAGCGTTCCTTCGCGCGGCAGGAAGCCGTTGGTGGTGCCGGTGCGATCCTTCTGATAGACGCCGAGCACGGTCCAGCTGGTGTTCGTCGTCGGCCGCCAGGTGATCGATGGGGCGAGCAGGACCCGATTGTCCGGGACGAAATCGACCTGGGTGCCGCTGTCACGGAACAGGCCGACGAAGCGATACAGGAATTCGCCGTCCTTGGTCAGCTTACCGGTCGAGTCGAGCTGAATTTGCTTGCGACCGAAATTGTCGAACGAGACACCGGCTTCGTTGTAGGTTTCCGCGCGCGGGCGCTTGGAAATCAGATTGACGAGGCCAGCGGTGGATGTATCGCCATAGAGCACCGATGCCGGACCGCGAAACACCTCGATGCGTTCGAGCATGTAGGGATCGACGCGCCATTCGTTGAAATTGTTGCGGTTGTTCACCCGCGTGCCGTCGAGATAGACGTTCGGGTCCTGGCCGCGAATCTTGAAATAGTCGTTGCGCGAATCGACACCGCCGGGCTCGGCGAATACACCCGGCACATAGCGCAACGTCTCCTGGACGCTGCTGACGCCCTGGTCGCGGACGCGTTCGGCGCTGACGACCGAGATGGATTGCGCCGTCTGATTGAGAGGCGTGTCGGTCTTGGTGCCGGTGCCGCTCACGGTCGCCAGATAGCCCTGCACGGGACCGGTGGCGCTCTCTCCCGCCGGGGCGGCCGGCACAGCAGCGGGGGTCGCTGCCGGAGGATTGGTCGCCCGTGCCGCCCGGCGTCGACCGGTGGTCCCGGCGGATTGAGAGCGTTGTGGTGGGCGGCTCGCAGCAGGGCGCGGCTTGGCCTGTTCGACAACGACCGGCGGCAATTGACTCGACGACTGGCCGAAGGCCGCACCATTCAACGACGTAACCGCGAACGCAACCGTGGAAGCACCAAACAGAAACTTGACGTAGCTCATCCCCACCACACGCACTGTATTCACCAATGACGAGAGGCACTGGTAACAACCGTGTCGATGCGTCGAAAGCGAAATGAGCGGCTTATTCCAGGCTCCGCCTTAGAATAGACTTTAGAAGCGATCGATAAATGCTCGCGGCAAAATCGAGATCACTCCGCAGCAACCGTCTGCGCGAATGCGTGGCTCTTCTCGGTCCTTGCTCTCGCCGACAAGCGAGCCCGGCGTTTGCGATACCAGATCACCACGCCTGTCACGGAGAGCGCGGCCACCACGATGCCCATCGCCGAGATCAGGATGCGGCCGGGAAGCCCGAGGATGCGGCCCGAATGCATCGGGAACTGGGCCTGCACGAATACATCCGCCGCCGTCCCTTGCCAGGGAATGCGCGCACCGAGCGGCCGGCCGTCTTGCCCGTCGTAAAACAGCTGAGCCGGGCCAACCCCGCCGGCGCCGTGATCGTCGCCGGGCTTGAAGAAGCTGACGCTATAGATGTCGAACAGCTGTGCGTAGTAGACGGCGCCGACCGGCGCGGACCAGCCGCGGCTTTGTCCGTCAGCCTTGCCTCTCTCGATCATGTCGGCGAATGACAGTTTGGGAACGGCCGGCTTGTCCAGGGGCAGCGGCGCGCGCTGTTCGTAAGGCGTCGGCGTATAGTTCGACACCTTTCATCAGTCGAAATTCACCGCGGCAGTGTTACCGCCGCTGATGACCACGGCGACCCGCTCCCCGGGCGCAGGCTTGTAGGCGCCGGACAGGATCGCGGAGAATGCCGCGGCCCCTCCGGGCTCGGCCACGACGCGCAGGCCGCGCCAGAGCTGCGCCTGCGCCTTTGCGATCGCGTCGTCCGACACCAGCACGGTCTGCGGCGCATATTTCTGGACAATTGGAAACACCTTTTCGCCGACGCGCCGTGGCGCCAGCGAATCCGCGGCGAGGCCGCCGGCCTCCGCGTCGACGGGGCGTCCGGCCGCGAGCGCTTTCGTCAGCGTCGGCGAAGCCTCTGGCTCGATGCCGACCACCTTGACGCGCCCGGCATACCAGGCGGCGATGCCGGCAATCAGCCCGCCGCCGCCGACCGCGACGAGCACGGTGTCGAGATCACCCGCCTGTTGCTCGAGTTCGAGGCCGAGCGTGCCCTGGCCGATCATGGTTTCGTCCTGGTCGAATGCCGGGATCGGCATGGCGCCGGTCCGCTGCGCCCACGCTTCGCTCGCCGCCAGCGCATCCGCATAGCGGTCGCCTTCGATCGCGAGGTCGGCGCCGTAGTCGCGGATGCGCTGGATCTTTGCGGGCGAGGAGACGCTGGGGACGAAAATCTTCGCCCGCTTGCCGAGCTTCATCGCGGCATAGGCCGTTGCCGCGCCGTGGTTGCCGCCGGACGCCGCGACGACGCCGGCTTCCGGCACCGCGCGGGTCAGCACATTGGCAAAGGCGCCGCGCGCCTTGAACGAGCCGGAGTGCTGCAGCAGTTCGAGCTTCAGCGTGAGCCGCGCCGCGGGCAGGCCGAAATCCTCGCCGTTGACCTCGACGATAGGGGTGCGCCGGATGTGCGGCCGGATGATCGTTTCACATCGCGCGATGGATTGCGGATTTACAGCATGATCGGACATCGGGGCTCTCGGGCGGCATCGAATTGACAGGAATTAGCCATTTAGCTAATTAGCAATATGACTTCTTTTGACGATGACGTCGAGTCCGCATTCCGTGCGCTGGCCAGCGACCGGCGGCTCCTGATCCTGGAATGGCTGAAACGCCCCAAGGCGCATTTTCCGCCGCAGGTGGACGGCGATCTCGCCAAGGACGGCGTCTGCGGCGTGCTGATCGCCGAAAAGCTCGGCGTCAGCCAGCCGACCGTCAGCGAGCATTTGAAGATTCTATCGCAGGCGGGGTTGTTAAGCGCCAAGCGGGTCAAGCAGTGGACATTCTACAAACGCGACGAAGCCCGCATCGCCAAGCTGAAAGCGGCGATGCTCGCGAAGATCTGACGCCGGGGCTGGCGCGATCGAACCGCTAGCCCTCAAACGTTTCGCTTTCCGCAATGCATTCGTCGAGGTTGTGATTGCTCGGACAGTAAATGACTGCGTCTTCGGGCGCTGCCGATAGCGGCCATTGGAACTGCGGCAATAAGCAACTCAAATCGGAAATGACGAGGCAGCGCATAAATACCCCAAGCCCTAATGTCCAGAAATCAGGCAATCAGAAGAGTGGGTGCATGCAGTCCGGCTGGACAGAGCCAAATTTGTGCTGGTAGTGAATTCGGCGCAGTCCCGATGCACAACGTAGGCGTCGGCTCAATTAGGAATAGATTTGTCGAACGTGCCGTCTCAATGCGTTTGAACAGAATTGCTGCCGTGCTGCTATTAGCAGCATCTTCATAAGGTTATCACTCTCATCTTCAATACGATTTTCTAGGTGTTCGCGAAATAGGTCGACGCCTTACCGCAGTTCCGAGAGGTCATTCATGTAGCGGAAGTCGGAGAACCAAAGTGCGTTGTCTTTCACGATGCTTAGGAATGCTGCACTTGATGTATAATGATATAGCCGCTCCGGAAAGTCGTCAGGATGGCGCCATCCCGCACGTTTCGTAACGAGCTCGTCAATCTCATCATAGTCAGGCTCTCTTGTCGCAGCCATGGCTCCATCCGCATCTTGTGCAACTCCAAAGCCTACTGCGGGCAAGCGTTACTTTTCGGGCAAGGGCAGTTTGGCTCATCTGAATTTTGAGGGCACGCGCCCTTTTTAGGGCAAGGAGTGCCGCAAGCGGCCTCCTGGGCGGCAATCCCGGGAATTACTTCAAGCACTTTAAGATAGTCGCCGTGATAGCGAATGTCCTGGCTAGGTTTAATCTGTACGATGTACATCGGGTGCACCAATTGTCCGTTTGCACGTACCCGACCATTAGGCGCAAAAAAATCATCGATTGGGAGTTGCCTCATCTTTTCTGCGACCTTATCTGCGCCGCCGTCGCGGATTTCCACCATGGCTCTTAAGTAGTGCCGAACGGCAGAATATACACCGGCTTCAATCATGTCAGGTGGACTTGTTGATCGGTCGCGTCGCGCACTCAAAAATCGTTTCGACCAGTCTCTCGTGGCATCGTTTGCGTCCCAATAAAACGAAGTCGCGAATATAGCGTTCTCAAGACGAGGTCGTCCGATCTGAAGAATGTCGGTTAGCAAAAGCGGAGAGCCGATGGCAAGCCGTATGCGCCCCCTTTGATCATCAATCTGATCTAGAATTACTTTCAGGGGATAACCAAAGATAACGACCGTTGTATCGGGTGAGCTTGTTTTTATTCCAGACCAACTTCCCTGCGAATTGTAGTTCGAAGACTCTACGATTTTTCCGCCGAGCCCCACGACCACATTGGTTGTTGCCTTTGCGAGCGCTATTCCAGAAGCCGTATTGGGCGTAACAATGCTAAGGTTTTTGTGACCGTTATCGACTAGGTAACTCGCAAGATTGAGGCCCACTAACTGTTCATTCGACGTCCAATTGAAGGTTGGTGCCTTTTGCTCCCGACTTGATGGGATGGCGACGTCAGATACAATCGATAGAACGCCTCTTTCACCAGCAAGTTTGGCTACGACTGACGACACCGCACTGCCGCCGCTGACTATAACTAGACTTATTTTTTCATTGTCGATCCATTGCCTTAAAATGGTAGTCGCAATGTCAGGTTTTTTCTGGTGGTCGGCTGATACGATGTCAACTTTCACCCGCTGGTCTTTGTCAGTGATTTCCTTAGCAGCCATGGACGCGGCGGTACTAATACCATCTGACGCCACATTCGTGAGATCGGCCAGAATTCCAATGCGCGTGGTAACTTGGGCACGAGATTGTTCAGGTGCGCAAGCGAGAAAAATAGTTGCGACAAATGCGAGAATTCTCATCGCAAGGCTCCTTGGCTAAACTCCAAG
>Ga0070665_100009065_pt1 | contig 10078 bp, 8 predicted proteins | sample KBSS13metaG_FD_65862 | JGI IMG/M metagenome (GOLD analysis project Ga0070665, IMG submission 65862) | Switchgrass rhizosphere microbial communities from Kellogg Biological Station, Michigan, USA - KBS S1-3 metaG | ecosystem: Host-associated > Plants > Roots > Rhizosphere > Soil ...
TAACCCAAGAGGTCGCGCGAGGCCATGGCGGACCGGGTCGGGCTCGGAATGATCTGGATCAGTTCGAACAGCTTCATCTGGTCGATCGGATCCGGCAGCGTCTTCACGATCGCCGGCACCTGCGCGAAAATATCCGCATGCGCGTTCATCAGGCCGTCGCGCACGGCGGTCCAGTGATTGTAGCGGCGATCCAGATTGCCGGCCCGCGCCTCTTCGCGGTCGTCGCGGGCGATCAGTGCGGGATCGAAGGCGGCGATGGACTTCCTGATCGCGGCCCACTTCCTCCGCCCGTTCTGGTCCTCGGGCACACCGGTCTGCAGACTGCCCTTGTATTTGTTCGAGCGCGCATTGCCGATGTTCTGATTGCCGTTGGTCTCGGCAAAGAACAGCCCGAGGCTGATGCGGCCGGCCGCTTCGGCGCTGGCGGCGTCGAGGCCCTTTGCCCGCGCGATGGCCCTGCCGAGATCGACGATGTCCTTGAACGGCGTATCTGAATTTTGCGCATTGGCGGGTGGCGCCTGCATCACGTCGAACAGCCGCCGGTACTCGTCGAGCAGCGGCTCGCTGTCGGCGCTGAAATAGGCCGGAGGGATGCCGTATTTGTTGGGACCGCCGATCTTCGATGGCAACGCGTCGGTAAGGTCCTTGTAGGTGCTCATCATGCTGTTGCGCGCGAGATAGAGCGCCTGCCCCGGCAAATTGGGCAATCCCTGCTTCTGGTCGATCTGCGCCCGCCGCTGGCGCAGGATCTGCTCGAACTGCGTCCGTGCATTGTTGTAGGCATCGAGCGCGTCGGATTGTCTTTTCGTCAGCGGCTCGGCCATGGCCGGCGATATGACGCCGAAATTGCCGATCACGGCCGCGACGAACGGCGTGCACAGAAGCCCAAGGGCAAGGGCTGCCGTAGGTGCAGCAATGCGGCGGTGAGTCCCCATGACGATTTTCCAAAGCTTCATCGAATGCGGCTCGATCATCGTAGACGACGAACGCACGCCTTGGCGAGATGGAAGCCGACGGTTTCGGTGCCTATCGCGCCCGCCGCTTCGATTCGCAGCCGTGCAGGAACAACGCCACGCATTTCCGCACGCGCGCCTTGACCTGCGCGCGGGACGGCAGCGGGACGCCGCCGAAGATCGCCGCGCGTTGCGGTGCGCCTGCCAGCATCCCGATCAGGATGCCGGCGGCCTCCTCGGTATCGTCGATGTCGATCAGCCCGCGCTTGGCCTGAACGCGCAGCCATTTCGATAACGCCGTGGCGGTGCGCGCAATGCCGTTCCTGTAGAATGTCGCCGCGAGATCGGGGAATTGGCCGGCCTCCTGCATGATGATGCGCTGGAGCGCGATGACTTCAGGATCGAGCGTCAGATCGGCGCACGCCATCAACGCCGCGTTCAGTCCGGCTTCGATGTCGGCATCCTCGGCGACGTGCAGGCTGAAGTCGGACAGGAAGCGTTCGAGCCGGTTGGACACCACACCCTCGTACAGCGCCGCCTTGTTCGGCACCAGGCGATACAGCGTTTTGGTGGAAACCCCGGCGCGGCGGGCCACGGTTTCGGTGCTGGTGGCGGCAAAGCCGTTTTCTGCAAATTCGTGCCGTGCGGCTTCGTAGATGATTTGACGCGTCTCATCGTCGGGACGAAGTTGCGGACGCCCGCGATCGCGACGCTCGGTGGAAGATCCTGCTCTAGCCATGCTGTTACATGATGCCTGTCATTCCATTGACAGTTCCGATATTGGGCCTATTTCGGAAATTATCAAGTTTCCTAATTCCTACGGAGCGGAGAATTCTCATGAGCGCCCACGCCACCGCTTTCTCAACCGACCAGCCGGTAAGCCAGGCCAGCGCCGAAGCGCTGGCGCCGGCGGCCTCCCCCGTCCAATTGCAGGCGGGAATAAAGCTGAATTTTCGTAAGCTGTTGCTGACCGGGGCCGCAGCCGCCGCGCTGGCCGGCGCGGTCTGGTACGGCTGGGACTACTGGACCGTCGGGCAATATCTGGTCTCGACCGACGACGCCTATGTGAAGGCAGACAGCACCACGATCGCGCCGAAAGTCACCGGCTACCTGCAGCAGGTGCTGGTGAAGGACAATGAACGCGTCACCACCGGCCAGGTGCTGGCGCGCATCGACGACCGTGACTTCAAGGTGGCGCTCGACCAGGCCAGGGCCGATGTCGCGGCGGCCGGGGCCACGATTACCAGCAAGCAGGCCCAGCTCGACGTCCAGCAGGCGATGATCTCGGCGGCGAAAGCCACAATCGACGTCGACCAGGCCGCGGTGACCTTCGCCGCGCAGGAGAACAAGCGCTACACCGATCTTGCCGCCAGCGGCTCAGGCAGCGTGCAGAACGCGCAACAGGCGCAGGCGCGGATCGCAACCGCGCACGCTGCACTGGCCCGAGACAACGCCAATCTCACCTCGGCGCTCAAGCAGATCGACCTGCTCAAGGCCGAGATCGTGCAGGCGCAGGCCACGCTGGCGCGGGCTGAAGCCGCGCAGCGACAGGCCGAACTCAATCTCGGCTACACCACGATCACGGCGCCGATCGACGGCGTCGTCGGCAACCGCACGCTGCGCGTCGGCCAATATGTGCAGGCCGGAACGCAATTGATGTCCGTGGTGCCGGCCGACGGCGCCTATGTGGTGGCGAACTACAAGGAGACGCAGCTCACCGACGTGCACGAAGGCCAGTCCGTCGCCATCGAGGTGGACATGTTCCCCGGCCAGATCGTGCACGGCCATGTCGACAGCATCGCGCCTGCCAGCGGCCAGGAATTCGCTCTGCTGCCGCCAGACAACGCCACCGGCAATTTCACCAAGGTCGTGCAACGCATCCCGGTGCGGATCGCGCTCGACAGCGGCAAGAACCCGCGGATCGCGCTGCGGCCCGGCATGTCGGTGATTCCGACCATCGAGACGCGCCCGAACGCGAGCCGCACGGCAGCGGCTAACGACATCCACAAGACGGTTTCCGGAGCATCGTGCCATGTCAAATCAAACCCCTTCCGCCTCGATATCCGCGCTGCCGACCTCGCCCGCAGCATCTAGCCCGCCGGCCGGCGCAGATCGCGCCAGCGTCACGACCTGGGTCGCCGTCCTCGCCGCCATGATCGGCTCGTTCATGGCGATCCTGAACATCCAGATCACCAACGCCTCGCTGCTCAACATCGAGGGCGGCATCGGCACCGGGGTCGACAACGGCTCCTGGATCTCGACCTCGTACCTGATCGGCGAGATCGTGGTGATCCCCCTCACCGACTATCTCAGCCGCGTGTTCTCGTTCCGCCGCTACATGATCGCGAGCGCAACGCTGTTCGCCGTGTTCTCGGTCGCGTGCGCCTTCACCAACGATCTGCCCTCGATGATCGCGATGCGCGGGTTGCAAGGTTTTGCCGGCGGCGTGCTGATCCCAATGGCGTTCACGCTGGTATTGACCAAGCTGCCGAAGTCACAACAGCCGATCGGGCTTGCGATCTTCGCGCTGTCGGTCACCTTTGCGCCGGCGATCGGGCCGACCATCGGCGGCTATCTCACCGAAAATTACGGCTGGCGCACCATCTTCTTCGTCAACGTGATCCCGACGGCCGTGATGGTGAGCGCGCTCTATCTGACGCTGGAGCGGCAACCGATGCAGCTCGGGCTTCTGAAGGAAGGCGACTGGGCCGGCATCCTGACGATGGCGATCGGCCTGTCGGCGCTGCAAACCGTGCTCGAGGAAGGCAACAAGGACGACTGGTTCGCCTCACCTTTCATCCAGCGGCTGGCCGTGATCGCCTTTGTCAGCCTGGCGCTGTTCGTCTGGATCGAGCTTAAGACCGAAAAGCCCTTGATCCGGCTGCGGCTGTTGAAGGGACGCAATTTCGGCTTCGGCACCATCGCGCTGACGCTGGTCGGCTTTGCGCTATTCGGATCGGTCTACATCCTGCCGGCCTATCTCGGCCAGGCGCAGGGCTACAATTCCGAGCAGATCGGCGAGGTGCTGGCCTGGACGGGCCTGCCGCAACTGCTGCTGATCCCGCTGGTGCCGATCATGATGCGGCGGTTCGATACGCGCTACGTCGCGTTCACCGGCCTCGTGATCTTCGCCTATAGCTGCTTCATGAACACGGCGATGTCGCCGGATTATGCCGGCGACCAGCTCTTCATTCCCAACGTCGTGCGCGCCATCGGCCAGGCCATGGTGCTGACGCCGCTGACCTCGGTGACGACGGGCGACATCGCGCCCCAGGACGTCGCCGCCGCCTCCGGCATCAGCAACATGCTCCGCAATCTCGGCGGCGCCGTCGGCACTGCCGTACTCGCCACCGTGATCACCAAGCGCGAACAGTTTCACTCCAACATCATCGGCCAGTCGGTGACGCTCGGCCGCGAAGAGGTGCGCAACCGCATCGCCCAGATGTCTGATTATTTCCTGGCCCATGGCGTCTCGGACCCCGCAACCGCGCATCAGCAGGCGATCGTGGCACTCGGCAAGACCGTGAAGCACCAGGCCCTGGTGATGGGGTTCAGCGATACGTTTGCGGTGATCGGAGTCGTGCTGGTGCTGGCCGCTTTCGCGGTGGTGCTGACGCGCAAGGTGAAGGGCACGGCGGGCGGTACGCATTGAGTTCGGGAGTAACGGCTACTGCGGTAACTCCTTGACCAGCACGCGCATGTTCTCGCTGTAGTCGACGGGCACGACGACGAGATGCACCCCGCCCGCGTTGAAGGCGGCTTCCAGCATGGAAGACAGGTCCGAGGCCTTGCCGACGCGGGAGCCCTTGGCGCCATAGGACTCTGCATAGGCCACGAAATCGGGGTTGCCGAATTCGAGGCCGAAGTCCGGGAACGTATCGACTTCCTGTTTCCAGCGGATCATGCCGTAGGCGTGATCCTCGAGTACGAGCACGACGAGGTTCAGCTTGAGGCGCACCGCCGTTTCCAGCTCCTGCGAATTCATCATGAAGCCGCCGTCGCCGCAGACGGCGAGCACGCGCCGGTCCGGGTTGATCAGCGCCGCCGCGATCGCCGACGGAAGCCCCGCTCCCATGGTCGCAAGCGCGTTGTCGAGCAGCAGCGTGTTGGCGACGCTGGTGCGGTAGTTGCGGGCGAACCAGATCTTGTACATGCCGTTGTCGAGGGCGACGATGCCGTCGGAGGGGATCACCTCGCGGACGTCGTGGACGATGCGCTGCGGCGTCAGCGGAAAGCGGTCCTCTGTCGACCGCTCGGCAAGGCGGGCAAGGATGCCGTCGCGCAAGCCCAGCAATGCCTGGCCGTGGGGAAGCTTGCCTTCGAGGCGATCGGCGAGCGCGGCGAGGCCCGCGCCGACGTCGCCGACGATTTCGGCTTGCGGGAAGTAGACCTGCTCCACTGTGGCCGGCGTGGCGCCGACATGGATCACCTGCGGTCCATCATGGCCCATCAGGAAAGGCGGCTTCTCGACGGTGTCGTGGCCGATCGAAATGATCAGATCAGCCTGATCGATCGCCTCGTGGACCCAATCCCGCTCCGACAGCGCGGCCGTGCCCATATAGAGATTGGAGCCGGCATTGACCGCGCCCTTCCCCATCTGGGTGTTGAAGAATGGAATCCCGCATCGCCGGACGAACGCCGAGAGCGGCTCGGCGAGACGCGGACGGCTCGCGGCGGCGCCCAGCATGACGAGCGGTTTTTTGGCAGCCATGATCATGGCCGCGGCGCGGTCGATCGCCGCGGCAGGCGCGACCGGCAATTCGACGACATGCGGAGGAACCATGTCGGCCGTAGCATCGTCGGCCGCGATATCCTCGGGCAGTTCGAGATGCACCGGCCCCGGCCGCTCCTGCTGCGCCACCCGAAAGGCATCGCGGACCAGAGTGGGGATACTCTGCGCGGCGACGATCTGCGTCGCCATCTTGGTGAGCGGCCGCATGGTCGCGACGATGTCGACGATCTGGAAGCGCGCCTGGCGGCTGCTGCGAATCGCCTTCTGTCCCGTGATCATGACCATCGGCATCGCGCCGAGATGCGCGTAGGCCGCTGCCGTCGTCAGGTTGAGCGCACCGGGACCGAGCGTCGTCAGGCAGACGCCGGCACGCCCGGTGAGACGGCCGTAGGTGGCCGCCATGAAGCCGGCGGCCTGTTCATGCCGCGTCAGCACCAGCTGGATCTTCGAGCGCCGCAGCGAGTCCAGCACGTCGAGATTTTCCTCGCCGGGAATGGCGAAGATGTATTCGACGCCCTCGTTCTCGAGGGCGGCCACCAGAAGATCGCTGGCTTTGGTCACGCGACGGAGGCTCCACCGCCTGCCGCAACTTTCTCCGCGCGGTGCGGCAGCACCCAATCCGGCCGGATGAAGTGGCAGGTGTAGCCGTCAGGATACTTTTCCAGATAGTCCTGATGCTCGGGTTCGGCCTCCCAGAACGGACCGGCAGGCGCCACCTCGGTAACGACCTTGCCCGGCCACAAGCCGGAAGCATCGACATCGGCGATGGTGTCCTCCGCGATCCGCTTCTGCGCTTCGCTGGTAAAGAAAATGGCCGAGCGATAGCTCGCGCCGCGATCGTTGCCCTGGCGGTTCAGCGTCGAGGGATCGTGGATCTGGAAAAAGAACTCCAGCAGCTTTCTATAGCTGATGATCTTCGGATCGAAGATGATCTCGATGCCTTCGGCGTGATTGCCGTGGTTGCGATAGGTCGCGTTCGGCACCTCGCCGCCGGTGTAGCCGACCCGGGTTGAAATCACGCCGGGATAGCGGCGCAGCAGATCCTGCACTCCCCAGAAGCAGCCGCCGGCAAGGACTGCGCGTTCCGTCGAAACTGTCATGGCTGTTCTCCCTGGTTCTGCGGTCGCCGATCGCAAGCTTGATCGAGAGCGCATATTGCGGCCGAACGATGCAAGAGCGCAATGAATGTCTCGTGACGGCCAATCGCAGTGCTGTCTGAGAGATCTATCTATGGCGCAACGAGGAGATCACAACCAGGGCGCAGGCCTGTCCATCGCGATCAGTTCCTCGACCTCGATGCGGGGGCGCACGACAGCGTATTGGTCGTCCTTGACCAGGACTTCCGGCACCAAGGGCCGCGTGTTGTAGAAGCCGGACTGTACCGCGCCATAGGCGCCGGCGGTCATGATCGCGATGAGGTCGCCGGCCTTGGGCTCCGGCATACTGCGGTCGAGCGCGAGATAGTCGCCGGTCTCGCAGACCGAGCATTTCAGTATAGCATAGGACGGACGTCGCGAAACGATGCCATCAGCCCTCTGCAGTGAATAGAAAAGGGGCCATCGAAGGATGGCCCCTACTTTAGTTGCTAGACCAGCCTTTTACTTCGACTCGATCCAGACATTGCGACCAGATGACAGCCTCGCACTGATGAGGATACCAACCGCAACGTCAACCCACATCATCATCGTGATGCTCGCCCACGTCATCGTGCCAAGGGGCCCGACAATCACGAATCCGATCGTTGCGGCAAGCGCGGCAAGTGCGGATAGGCCGTGATTGACGTAGCTATCGGTCCGCGGGGTCATCTGCCTGACGAGTTCCATTCCGAGCAGAACGATGCCCGCGAGCAGAATGACTGCATCCGACGTAATCGAAATGACTGCGCCGGAAGGCAGTGTTACGGTGCTGATCACGCGGCTTGTAACCCCCGTGATAGCGGCTAAGCCCAAATAGGCCTTAGCAGGGTAGAGGAGCAAAGGGATTCTACTCATCACGACCTCCCTAGCCCAGCAGGACCGACCAGAGCGCGTGACCAGCCTCCTCAGCAAGGCCGGTAGCTACCGCCCCCGCAGTGGTTGCCAAGATTGAAATGACGATCCTGAATGCACGTCGAAATCGCATGAACGGATCTCCTATTCTAGGTTGCGAAGACCCTCAAAATACGACCTCCTAAAATTTTTCTGTAACTCCAAATACTTACATCGTAATACTCCAAAACTTCGGCTTCCTACAAAAATCCTACATTGCCATCTCATCCGATATTTTCCGCCGGAACTCACATAGATTTGCCGATGGGGCGAAGCAAATCGACAGAGAGAAGCCAGCCATGCCCAACACTCCGATGGAAGAATGGTCAACTGAACAAGCGGAAATCGGTAAACGGATTCACGAACGTGCAAAGGAACTTGGCGTTAACAATTTAATCTTGCTGCACGACAAAATCACAGCGCTTCCAAAGTCAGGCGTCCTGCTTAGCCAGTCCTCTTTCGAGGCGGTGCTGCGAGGTCGACCGTCCCCTCAATTCACCCACATCGTGGATGCTGCGGTGCAGGTGCTGATCGCAGCGCAAGAATCGCGGGCGGTCGAACCATCAACTCAGCCTGAGATTGATTTGAAGAAAAGACAGCTCAGACACTTTTTCATGGAAGGAGATGACGAAGACGAGTACGAGTTGCATGAGGTCGAAAGATATCAAAAGGAAGAAGCTCTCAACGAGTTAGAACGAAAGGCGGCCGTGGCCGGCTGGAAAATGCATCGCTACGATTGGGGCGAAGGCCTAACAAATCCCAGCTTCAACAAGAGCCTAGTCCTGTCGCCCCCAAAAATAGCCGTAGATAAGAAAACAAAAGAATGGTTGGCGTACGATGGCTTTTGGCATCCCGACATTTCGGGGCATGTCGTACGGGCTGCCAGGAAAAAGTCACGTCACCTTACGAACGACCGCAAGATTCGCATCGCAAGCGACTTCTTAGGAAATTCTACTGTCGTCTTACAGCCCACCCGGTACTTCGCTTCACTTGCAACCGATCAAATTGCTTGGTTCCGGTTCAGCACTAGCAAGACCAAGCCCGACGGGACACCCGAGCGCATGCTTTGGGACGGTATGGACGCTTTCATCGACCGCGATGGTCGGCTGAAGGGCTTTGCGCAGTGCGCCGTTTCGAACCAACTGGGCGCTAGTGTAATGGCGTTCACGAAGGACGGCGAAATGCTGGTGGTGCACCAAAATAAGCTAAATCACCAGAGCGTCGGAAGGCTCGCTCCGAGCGGCTCAGGCTCTTTGGATTGGGACGATGTTGAAGACAGAACTGACTTTCTTGACATCGCAAGGTACGGCGCAAAACGCGAGCTCGACGAGGAATGTGTGCTTGTCGATAAAGACGGAGGGTATTCTACAATCAACTCTGAGGTCCTGCTTACCGGCTTCGTTAGGATGGTACATCGTGCCGGGAAACCGGAATTTTTCGGCATTGCCAAGATCGACGCGACCTCCGACGAAATCTGTGCGAGGAAGCCAGAACGTTACGTAGAAAAAGTGTTTATTGCCCAAATCGACAAGGCAAATTGGAATAAGCCCGCGTCTCCGCAGATTGCGCGGATGTGCCGAACTTTTCTTGAGCAACATCGGGGCTTCCGTAGCAACTCAGTTCCGCTGTCCTATCCTCTGCAGCACTTGCTTAATCACCTTTCTGAAGTGTGTGACGATAGAGAACAGGCCGCTGTCATCGACGCATTTATGAGGCCGATGAGCTAGCAGGAGAGCACCTGGCCGAAAAAACGTCCTCTTTTCTCTGCAGTGGCAACGACTATCGTTGCCACAACGCCAAGGAGGTTTTCAATCATTTCGCTAAAGCAGAAGGGCTACATTAGCGAGCCTTCTCCAGAGGCGCGGCTAAGGGGTCATCAAAGAATGCGAGGCCTATTTTCCGCTTGCGACTCAGGCACTGAAGGAAAATGGTATCAAGACTGAGGCGTTTTGCGTTACCCTCTTGCATACACTTTCGCCGACTTTCAACCAGCGGCGCAGCCTGCCGTAGGACTTAATGAAGCGGAGCATCGACCGTTAATCGAGCACCGCTTCCCTAAACTTCCGAACATTCTCGAGTATTGGGATGTGGATGATATCGAGTTGGTTTGTCGATCGGTTGCGCTGGCTTCTATCGACGGCCTAGTAGATTCTGATTGCGAGGCTTCTTGCCAAGAACTGCTGATTACCGGATCCACAGTCACAGCCAGGGCGCTGGCCTGTCCATCGCGATCAGGTCCTCGACCTCGATGCGGGGACGCACGACAGCGTATTGATCGTCCTTGACGAGGACTTCCGGCACCAATGGCCGCGTGTTGTAGAAGCCGGACTGCACCGCGCCATAGGCGCCGGCGGTCATGATCGCGA